>Ga0315541_1001865_pt1 | contig 18586 bp, 11 predicted proteins | sample SalMarSW160190MG_FD_203095 | JGI IMG/M metagenome (GOLD analysis project Ga0315541, IMG submission 203095) | Salt marsh sediment microbial communities from the Plum Island Ecosystem LTER, Massachusetts, United States - Salt Marsh Sediment SW1601-190 ...
CCCGCAGTCGGGGTTGTGGTACCCGCCCAACGTCGTTTTCTTACTGCTGCCCGCGGCGGTCGGTTTCAACCTGCTGTTCGTGCTGCACGTGGTGGCTGCGGGCCTGGGGATGTGGGTCTGGTCGCGGGCGACGGGGACATCGGTCGGAGGGGCGGCGTTGGCGGCACTTGCGTACGCTTTCACGCCTAAGGTCTTCGCCCACCTGGGGTTCGGCCACGTGGGGCTGGTCTACGCGGCGTCTTACATCCCGTGGGCGCTGTGGGCCGCCTATCGCGTGGGGCGCGGCAGTTGGCGTCACGCTGGCGCACTGGGTCTGGCGCTGGGGTGGCAGTTCATTACTCATCCGCAGTTGGCCTTCTACACAGGGCTGATGTCTGGTATCTACGGGCTGGCAGTTACCTGCAATCTGCAATTCGCAATTCGCAATTCGCAATCTGCCATTCGCCATTCGCCATTCGCCATTCGCCATTCGCAATTCGCCATTCGCTGGCTAGCGTTGGGGGCGGTGCTGGCGGCGCTGGTCGCGGCTGTGCAGTTGTTGCCCCTGCTGCGCTTGGCGCCGCTGAGTGCGCGGGCCGCAATGGGTTTTTCCGAGTCGGCTGTGTCGTCGCTGCCGCCGCGCTACCTGTGGGGCCTGTTGCTGGCGGACCACCGGGGTTTCATGGACTATATGCTCTACGTGGGAATGCCGGTGCTGGCATTGGCGGTGGTGGCATTGCCGCGCCGTCAGGCCTGGTTCTGGTGGGCGTTTGTGTGCGCGGCGCTGGTCTATGCGTTGGGGGCCAACACGCCGCTCTATGGCTGGGCCTTCCGGTTGCTGCCTGCCCTGGCCTGGCTGCGAGCGCCTTCGCGTATCTGGTTCGTGGCAGCGGCGGCGCTGGCGCTATTGGCTGGTTGGGGGGGCGACCGTCTGCTGGAGGTAGGGGCGGGGTCACCCCGCCCCTGCGGCCGTGGTCGCCGGGCGCTCAACCGGGTCGCCGTGGCGCTGGGGGCGCTGGCGTTGGCGCTTCCGTTGGGGTATGCTGTCGCCTTTGGGAAGCCGCCGGCCAACCTGGTGGCGTTTGGCGTGGTGACACCGATCATGGCAGCGTTGTGCGTGGTCACGGCCACACGGTATCTGCCGCGCTGGGGAGCAGTTGTGGCGTTGGTAGCGTTGCTCCTGGCGGACCTGTGGACGGTGGACACGACACTTATTGAGGGGCGATCCCCGGAGACCGTCTTCGCCGGGAGCGGCCTGGGCGCTTACCTGGCCCAACAGGTGGATGGAGAGCCGTTCCGCGTCTACAGTCCCAGTTACAGCCTGCCCCGCCACATTGCTGCCCGTTATGGCCTGGAGACGGCCGACGGCGTGGACCCGCTCTGCCTGGAGGCGTATGCCGCCTGGATGGAGGTTGCCTCTGGCGTGCGGCGCACCGGCTACACGGAGACGGTGCCCTCGCTGGAAGGAGGGGGTGACATCGCTACGGCCAATCGCGAGGCGCGTCCCAACGCGCGGCTGCTTGGCCTGCTCAACGTGCGCTACATAGTGGCCGAGTTCCCGCTGGCGGTGGAGGGGCTGCGGCAGGTGGCCTGCTTCGGCTCGACCAACCTGTATGAGAATGAACGGTTCCTGCCACGCGCCTTCGTCGTCGGGCAGACAGTGCCAGTGGAGGATTTTGGCGCGGCGCTGTCCTGGCTGCGGGAGGGCGACGTGGCGCACGCAGCGGTGGTAGAGAGCGGCAAGACGCTGGCCTCCGGCGAGGTGCGGGCTGAGGTCGCGTGGGCGAGACGGTCGCCCAACCGGCTGGTGTTAGACGTCACACTCGACCGTCCAGGATTTTTGGTTTTGAGCCAGGTGTGGTATCCTGGTTGGTGTATGGAGGTGGACCGTGTGCAAGCGGCCCTCTATCGCACGGATGGCATCCTTAGTGGTGTCTATCTGACGCCGGGTGTGCACCGGGTCGAACTGGTATACCGGCCGGGCACGCTGGGCTGGGGGCTGGCGCTTTCGACGTTGGGTCTGGTGGGCTGTGGCGGGCTATGGGCTTTACAAGGAAATAGGCGGCGATCAGGGGCGGGCACGGGGTGAACAAGGTGCGGGTGGCGTTGTGGATCCTGATCGGGAGCGTGCTTCTGACCCCGCTGGTCATGCAACTACCGCTGTTGGGGTGGGATTGGCATGTTTGTTTTGAAGCTAGGGGCGCATTGTTGCCCCCCGTGGGCCACTGTTACGACCAGTATCCGCCGTGGGCGTGGTGGATTCTGCGTCCACTGACACTCCTGCCCTGGCGCGTTGGCCTGTCGTTTCATCTTTCGGTGTTGTTGCTGACGGTGGCCATCAGCGCGGGGTGGGGGGCACATCGCTACCTGGAGGCGGCGTTGCTGGCCGTGCTGACGCCCCCGGTCTGGATGTTGATGTGGCTGGGACAGGTGGATGGCCTGGCGATGTCGGGGTTGATGTTCCTGCCATTGGGGCTGCCGTGGGCCCTGCTCAAGCCCAATATCACGGTGTGGGCGGTGTTCGCCCGGTGGCAGTGGGTGGCCTGGGCCACCGCGTTGGGCCTTGTCAGTTTGTTGATCTGGGGTTGGTGGCCGGGAAGGTTGTTGGCCGCCCGCGCGCTTTGTTACGTGCATCCATCCGCGATGGGCTGGGGCAATTTGGGGTGGCCGGTGCTGGCATTGGGACTGGTGCTGTTTCCTTTCTCTGGGCGTGACCCATTGCGGCTGATGGCTTCGGGGGCGTTGCTCGTGCCGTTCTTGATGCCCTATCACTTTCTAATGCTCTTGCCCGCGTTGGGGAGGGTGTATGGGTGGAAGCGTTGGCTATTGTGGTTGCTGGCGTGGACCACGGGGGCGGTGCCGGCCATAGGCGGTGTGGCGCGGTACGTTGCCTTGAGTTTTCCTGTCGCGGTGTGGATGATGGTCAGCCCCCGCCCGTTCCACGGTTACAGTATCCTAGCACGGAAGGTGTGGGTGTTGTTCACGGCGTGGACTATTGAGGCCGATTGAGATGAAACGAGCACTCCTCTGGCTCGACACCCGCCGTCTGGCGACGGCGATTCTCTTCGTCGCCGTGTTCGCCATGGCGGTGCGCACACCAGCCGACACTGACACCTGGTGGCACCTCAGAGCCGGGCAGACCACGCTGGAGAGCGGCCGTATCCTGCAGGCCGATGTTTTCTCTCACACCCGCTATGGCTCCCCCTGGGTCAACCACAGTTGGCTCAGCCAGGACATTCTTTACTGGCTGTTCGACCACTTCTCCTACGCTGGGCTGGGGCTGTGGATGGGCACGGTGGTAGCCGCCGCTTTCGCCTTCGTCTACCTGCAGATGGAAGGGGATCCCTTCACCCGCGCTTTCATCGTCGTCCTGGCAGCCGCCACCTCCAGCGCCATCTGGTCGGCCCGGCCCCAGTTATTTTCCTTCTTGCTCACTGCCGTCGTCGCCTATCTGCTCTACCTGTTCAAGTGGCGGCGGATCAACCGCTTGTGGCTCCTGCCGCCGCTGTTCGTCCTGTGGGTGAACCTGCACGCCGGTTACGCCCTGGGCTTTATGCTCCTGGCGGCCTTCGTCGCCGGGGAGGTGCTCAATCACCTCCTCGCACTGGTCGCCCCCTCGGACGACCCGGTGGTGGGCTGGCGGGGGATTGGGATGGTGGTGGGGGTGGCAATCCTTTCGGCGCTCCTTCTGGCAGTCAACCCCAACACCACCCGTATGTGGACCTACTACCTGGAGACGGTGCGCATCGGCGTGCTCCAGGACTTTATCCAGGAGTGGCAGTCGCCGAACTTCCATCCTCTTTACACCCAGCCTTTCATCTGGTTGCTCTTGGCGACACTGGCAGCGATGGGGCTTTCGGGCCGGCGAGCCGATGGAACCGACCTGGTGCTGGTCGGAGGATTTGCCTACGCCGCCCTTCTGGCGGGGCGGAACTTCGGCCCCTTCGCGCTGGTGACCGCGCCGGTCTTGAGCCGGCACGTAGCGGTGTTTCTGAGACGAGGAGACAAGGAGACACGGGGACAAGGGGACATTTTCCCTGTCTCCCCTGCTCCCCGGCCCCTCCGCCCCTCTGCTCGGATGGGAGCGATCAACCTGGGGCTGCTGGTTCTGATCGTCTCGCTGGCGGGGGTCAAGGTCTGCCAACCACTGCGCCCGGCGTTCAATGAGGCGTTACAGCGGGAGAGCCTGCCGGTGGGTGCAGTGGAGTGGGTTCAGGCCCATCGGCCTGCGGGAAAGATGTTCAACGAGTATAACTGGGGCGGCTACCTGATATGGCGGCTGTGGCCCGACTACCGGGTCTTCGTGGACGGGCGCACCGATCTCTACGGGGACGAAATCTTGCGCGACTACGTCGAGATCCAGGCCGCCGGCCCCCGCTACGAGGAATTGCTTGATGAGTACGAGGTATCATTCGCCTTGACGAGGGCTGGTGGTGTGCTGAGCGTAGTCCTTGGCCACACCCCTGGCTGGCAACTGGCTTATGAGGATCATACGGCAGTTGTCTACGTGCGAGATGGTGAGGAGCGGTGAGCGAGTGGCGGACCTCCCGATGGTGGGTGGCGGGCATCACGCTGCTGGGGGCGGGCCTGCGCCTCTACCGGCTTGGCGGTCCGAGTTTCTGGTTCGACGAGTGTTTTACCTACACGGTCACGCTGGCCCCGCTGCGCGACAGTCTGGCGGCGTTGCTGGTGGCAGGCATCTACTCGCCCTTCTACTTCCTGCTGCTGCGGTTCATGGTGGCACTGGTCGGGAGCAGCGAGTACGCCTTTCGCTTCCTCTCGGCCGCGTTTGGCATCCTCACGGTGCCGCTGTTGTACCGCCTGGGCCGACGGCTGCTGGGGAAACAGGGGGGACTGCTGGCAGCGCTGCTGCTTGCCGTCTGCCCGTTCCACGTCTGGTACTCGCAGGATGCGCGGATGTACGCCCTACTCTCCTTCTTCTGCCTGGCAGCGATGGATCAGTTCGAATTGCTGCTTTCGGGCCGGCAGAATTGGATACTATTCATCGCCTGCAGCGCCCTGGCCTACCTGACGCACTACGCGGCGGGTGCGCTGATCTACGTACAGTTGATGCTCTTGCTGCCGCTGCTACGGCGGGGCCGTCTGTTCTGGCGGTGGTTCCTGGCGCAGATGGCGGCGCTTGCACCGCTGGTTCCCTGGTTGGTGCTTTACCTGGTGCACGGGGTCAGGCCGGCGGGGCTGGGCTGGATCCCACGCCCCGACGCGCTGGCCCCCCTGCGCACGCTGTGGAACTTCACTTCCGCTGACGCGGTGACGTTTACACCATTGGTGATGGTGCTGACGCTGGCGGTGGGAGCCGTGGTAGTACGCGCTGGCTTCCCCTGGGATGGGGTGCGGCGGTTGCTTTTCTGGTGGCTGATGCTTCCTATCCTGATGGTCTTTGTCCTGTCCCTGTGGCGCTCTTATTACGTGGATCGCTACTTTACGGGGAGCCTGCCAGCCTACCTGTTGTGGTTGGCCTTGGGGATCGGGGCCTTCTCCCGGCCAGCGTGGCGTGCACTGGCCGTCGTCGCTGTCCTGCTGGCAATGGGCTGGGGCGCGGTGCGGCTGCACCACGATCCCTACTTCGCCAAAGAGGACTGGCGCGGCGTGGCCCAGGCGATCGACGCCGGGCTGCAACCGGGCGATGTGGTAGCCCTGCAGGACTACGAGGCGCTGGTCGGCACATCGGTCTATCGCGAGCGGGAGTGGCCGCAGGCAGTGTTGGTGGGGATAGGCGATCCGACGCCGCTGGACGTGGTCGCTGAGGGCCACAAGCGGGTGTGGCTGGTTTGGCGCAGCCCCCGCGAGGTCAATCATCGGCTCTCCAAGTCTGAGTTGTTCGACGTCTTCGCCGAGGCCGACCCGCCTACGGTGGCCTGGCTGGCCGCCCACCGGGGCCAGGTGGCCCTGGAGTTGCGCTTTCCTGGCCTGAGCGTGGTGCGGGTGGAGATGAGGTGAACGGGACTGTGAGCGCGTGGTGGCGATCCCAGCGTAAATTTCTGCCCCTGGTGGGCCTCTTCGTCACCTTCCGCCTGATGATGCTGGTGACTTTCTTGCCGGGCGACCTGACCCGGTTCGGCGACTACCCCTATTACTACGCCCTGGCCCGCTTCTCCGACGACGGCCATCTCCCGTTCGTCCACTACTGGTCGGAACATCTTCCTGTTTTCCCTTTCCTCTCCATCGCCATCTACCGCCTCTCCCGGCTGGTATCGGGCGGGAGTTACGAAGCCTACGTGTACCTGTTCGGGGGCATGATGGTGGCTTTCGATACCGGCTCACTGTGGTTGTTCCTGCGCCTGGCCCACCGTCTCTGGGGCGAGGAGCGGGCGCTGCAACTGGGCTGGACGTACAGCCTGCTGTTTGTCCCGCTTATCTTCTGCTGGTGGACCTTTGAGGGGGTGACGGCGTTCTTCATCTTGCTCGCGCTGGTGTTGCTAGTGGAGGGGCACGAGAGAGGCTCGGCAGTGGTGGTGGGATTGGGGGCGATGACCAAATTAGTGCCGCTACTCATCCTCCCGGCGGTGATGCGCACTCGCCCCGCGCGCCGCTGGCTCTCCTACTCCCTGGTGGTGGGGATGGTAGTGATGGCTATAGCCGTGCCGTTACTGTGGGTGGGAGGCCCCTTCGCCGTGGCCTCCTTCCGCTCTATCGTCGCTCGCGGTTCGTATGAGACGGTCTGGGCGTTGATTGACGGCAACCTGAGCACAGGTCTGTTGGGGGCGGCCACCGACCACTTCGATCTCGCCAAGGCGACCGCACCGGCCGGCAACCCTGCCCGCCTGCCCGAATGGCTCAAGACAGGATTATTTGGTGTACTATACCTGTTCATCTTTTTGAAGGCTGACCTCAACCTTAACCTCAACCTTAACCTCAAGCGTCTGGTATCTTTCGTCTGTCTCACCCTGGTCGTTTTCTTCCTGTGGTCGAAGGGGTGGAGCCCCCAGTGGCAGGTATTCTTGTTACCCCTGATCCTCCTGGCGCTGCCGTACCGCCGGGGTCTGTTGTTCGTGCTGACGCTGAGCGTGGTCAACCTGGCGGAGTGGCCGGTGTTGCTCTCGCGAGGGCTCAACGAGTGGCTCTACCTGACAGTGCCGCTGCGGACTGCCCTGTTGGTGTTGCTGGCGGCCGAGTTGTGGCAGCGGGTGCACGGGTGGTCAGCGGGAGAGCAGGCGTGAACCGCTGGGGCTTTGGTCTCTGGGTGACGCTGCTGGCAGCAGCCGTCCGGCTGTGTGGACTGGGGGTGCAATCGCTGTGGTTGGATGAGGCCTTCTCGCACCTCTTTGCTACGTTGCCACTGGACATGGTTTGGCAAGCGATGATCGTGGATGCGGTCCATCCACCTCTCTACTACCTGTTGATGCGGCTAGTGATTGTGCTGGTTGGGGGAAGTGAATTTGCGCTGCGCTTCCCCTCCGCGCTGGCAGGGGTACTGACTGTGGCACTCCTGTACCGGGCGGGGCTGGAGTTCATCCTGGCGGAACGATTTGCCCCCGTCACCCCAGAGGATTTGCGGACGCTGGAGGAATTGCGGGACCATCACCTGACGCCGGTGGAGGATTTTGGCTCTGCCTACGAACTCTACCGGCTGGAGGAGGTTTCGAATGAACCCCAACCTAAACCTTAACCTTAACCTCAACCTCAACCTCAACCTCAACCTCAACCTCAACCTCAACGAGGAGGTTCCGTGAGCCGACTACGCTGGCTCCTGGTCGTTTGCCTCTTCCTGACCCTGGTGGCCGGGCAGAGTTGGGCCACCTACCGCTTCTTCACCTCCCGCTTCCCCGGCGGGAACGACTTTTACTCCCGCTGGTCCAATGGCTGTGCCCTTATCTGGACAGGGGAGAACCCCTACTCCGACGAGGTCACCCTGCATACGCAGATCGGCATGTACGGCCGGCCGGCCCGGGTTGGCGAGGATCTGGCAGCCTACTCCTACCCGCTCTATGCCCTGTTCTTTTTCTGGCCTCTCTGCTTCATCCATACGTATCCGTTGGTCCAGGCCATCTGGATGACACTGATGCTCTATGCCCTCCTGGCGGGAGTCGTGCTGACGGCCCGGATGGTCCGCTGGCGGCCTCCCACCTGGCTGTGGGGGGCCACGCTGGTGTGGGCAGTGTTCAACTACCCGCATGCCCGTGCGCTCGTCCTGGGGCAAATGGCGACCCTCGTCTTCCTGGCGCTGGCGGCGGCCCTATGGGCACTGGGGCGAGAGCGGGATGGCCTGGCGGGCGTGTTGCTGGCGGTCACCACCGTCAAGCCGCAGACGAGTTTCCTGCTGGTGCCGTGGGTGCTATGGTGGGCTGCCTGGCGGCGACGGTGGGGTATCTGGAAAGGGTTCGGGCTGGCGATGGCTTTCTTGCTGGGAGTCTCTTTCCTGCTGGTGCCCACCTGGGCAGGGGACTTTCTGGATGATCTGCGCAACTACGACGTCGTGTCGGCCACGGATTACCACTCGCTGACCTGGATCGTGGTACGGTACTTCCTGGGACTGGGGCCGGTGGTGGAGGCAGTCGGCATCGCGGCGTTTGCCCTCTACGGGCTGCTGGAGGTCTGGCAGGGGCGACGGGCGGAGTGGAACGGCTTTCTCTGGACGACGGGACTGCTTCTCATTTTGACCCACTTCATTGCCCCTCGCACCGCCACGACCCACTACACGGTGCTCCTGTTGCCCTTGTTTGCCTGGTTCGCCGGGCTTCAAGAGAGGTTCGGTCGCCAAGCGAGACTGGCGGTGGTGGGGATTGAGGCGGTGCTGCTCGTGGGACAATGGATCATCTTCCTGGCGACGATCCAGGGTAACTACGAGACTGCTCCGGTCTACCTGCCCTTCCCCGTGTTGATGTTGGCTGTGCAGGTTCTTTCCCGGCGGCGGGTCTGGTCGGAGCAGGGGTGATGGGAGGGTGGGACTTTGGCGTGCTCTGGCAGGCGGCGGTGCATCCGCTGGACACGCTCACCCGGAGCAACACGCTGGGGCTGTGGAGCCTGGAACGGCTGCTGCCGGGGGCCTGGCCGGTGCTGCTGGCGTTGTCGGCCGGGGTGTTCCTCTGGGGGCTTTTCCAGATCCGACCTGTCGGCTGGGCGGCCGCCGCCCTGGCCAATCCTTCGGGGATGTTCTACGACCTCCTGGTGCTGATGGAGGCTGCACCGCCCTGGCTGCTGGTCCCTGTATCCTGGGTGGCCGTGGGCCTGTCTCTGTGGTGGCGGACGTTCGTTCCCTGGATGCTCGTGCCGCTGGCGGTGATTCTGTATCACCGGTTTCAGCGCCCATTGCGCGGGGAGGAGGGGGGAGGTCTGACAGAATGCGACGACAACTGGGCCTGGCGCTCCTGATCCTCCTTCTGGCTTTTGGCCTGCGGATGGCCTACCTCCAGGGCCGTGCTCTATGGTACGATGAGGCCTTCGCGGTGCTGTATGCCTCCCTGAGCCCCGAACGGATGGTTTACGGGACGGTGACGCCGGTGCAGGGGGCTGGCGCGGCCGACGTTCACCCCCTGCTGTACTACTTTCTCCTCCACGGCTGGATGAGGCTGGTTGGCCGGTCCCCACTGGCGGTTCGTTTTCTCTCCGTGGGACTGGGGCTGGTCACCGTGGCGCTGCTCTGGCGCTTGGCAGCCTGGTGCTTCGACCGGCGGACTGGCCTGGTGGTCGGGCTACTGGCGGCGGTGAACCCCTTCCACGTAGCCTACTCCCAGGAGGCGCGGATGTACGCTCTGCTGGGGCTGGCGGCGGTGACGGCGGCGTATGGACTGATGCGGGCATTGCAGGGCGCAGGGGAGCAGGGAGACCGCCGCCGATTGATCATTGGTCATTGGTCATTGTTCATTGATCATTGGCCCTGGTGGGTGCTTTATGCTGTGGGGGCTGCCCTCACGCTCTACGCTCACAATCTGGGGGCGCTCGTCCTGCTGGCCCTCAACCTGCTGGCCGTGGCCCGCCGCCGCTGGTGGTGTCGTCTCCCGGCCCTGGCTTTGGCCGACCTGGCCGTGCTGGCTCTCTTCGGCCCCTGGCTGGTGGGGGTGCTGCCCGGGCAGTTCGGTTTCGTGCGCCGTGCCTATTGGCTGCAACGCCCTGGCGCCGGCGATCTGATCAACACGCTCATCGCATTCCACCTAGGCCTCCCACTGCCGGACTGTCTGCTTCCCCTCGCACTGGCCCTGGCAATGGCCTGGCTGGTGCTGCTGGTCTATCGCGTGGCCCGCATCCACTCGCGGGCCATCTGGTTCCTCTGGCTGGCCTGGGGACCGGTTGCCCTGATGTTCACCGTCTCCCAGGTTCAGCCAGTCTATCTGCTGCGGGCGCTCCTGCCAGCGGGCCTGCTGTACCTGGTTGCCTGGAGCTGGCTGTTGGCGCAGGGAAGCCTTCCGCGCCCGCTCCTTGTTAGCCTGCTGGTGTTGACGTTGGTAGTTACGGTCATGGCACTGGGCCATCACTACACCTACGCCCGTTTTCCCTGTCCCCCCTTCGACCAGGCAGCGACCTATTTGCGGGAGCACGTGCAGGAGGGCGACGGCGTGGTCCACAGCAACAAACTGACTTTCTTCCCCATGCACTACTACGCCCCCTACCTGCCCGGCTCCTTCGTCGCCGATCCACCCGGCTCCGGCTCCGACACGTTGGCCCTCCCCACCCAGGAGGCGCTGGGGCTCTTCCCCACCCCCGACGTGGCGACGGCCACGGCGGGACGCGAGCGGGTGTGGTTCGTCATCTTCGACCGCGCCGTCGAGGAGTACAGGGGATGCCATCCCCACCTGGAGTGGCTGGGGGATCACTACGGCCTGCATACACTTGAGCGGTTCAACGATCTACAGGTGCGGCTCTACGTCCGGGGGCACCGGCCTGAAGCGCCGGTGCTGGATTGCCCCTTACCGAAGTAGAAAGCCACCCAGCATCGCCTGTTTGACGGCGGTGCGGGACTTGAGCACGTAATTCGAGACTATGTCGGAAATGGGGTATAGTAGAGTCTCCCAAGTGTTACGTGTGGAGAAACGAGCATTGAGACTCCGGCTCTGGAAGCCACTGCGTCGCAGCGTGATACTCTACCTGCTCGTGCGGGTCGGCCTGAGCCTGTGGGCCGCGCTGGTGCTGGCCCTCGTGCCGGCCGAGACCGGCCCGTCTGAGCCTGCTCGCCCCTACTTCGGTATCGCCCCGGTGGACGAAGGACTGGCTGGCTCGCTCCTGGGCCCCTGGCAGCGCTTCGACACGTTACACTACATCTACCTGGCAACCCACGGATACGAGGCCGGGACATCGCATACTGTCTTTCCGCCGCTCTATCCCTTGCTCATCCGCGCTATAGGTGGGTTGCTGGGCAGGCAGTATATGTTGGCCGCGTTGCTCATTTCTAATCTGAGCGCGATAGGTTACTTCGCTGTGTTTTTCGCATTGGCCGAGCAGGAGGTTGGACCGGCGGCGGCCCGCCGGGCGCAGGTCTACGCGGCGCTTTATCCGTGGGCTTTTGTCTTACTGTCCGGCTACAGTGAGCCGCTCTTCCTGTTGCTGGCCGGGCTGGCTTTCTGGATGGCGCAGCGCGGGCGGGGATGGGAGGCCGGCCTGTGCGGCGCGTTAGCAGCATTGACCCGCCTGCAAGGAGGCGCTCTGGCTCTGCCCCTCCTGTTCGAGGTCCTGCGCCAGCGCAAGTTCCGGCTCTGGCCACTGCGGGTGGACCTCGTGTGGCCACTGTTTCCGGCGCTGGCCTCCGTTGGCTTCCTGCTTGGGCGGGCGTGGGCCGGCATCGAACCGCTTGCCGTCACTTACGCCACCCACTGGCACCACGCCTCGGCCCCACCCTGGATGGGAATGGCGGCGAATCTCCGCAATATGCTGGCCGGCGTGGCTCACCCTACAGATTATCTGGACTTTGCGGCCGCCTGGCTTGCCATCGTGCTGGTGGTGGCCGCCTGGTGGCGGTTGCGTCCGGCCTATGCCCTGTACGTGACCGTGGCTGCGCTGTTTAACATCTCGCATCTGCGCACGCCCCACCCGATGTGCAGCGTAGGGCGGTATACGATGGAACTGTTCCCCGGCTTCTTTCTGCTGGGCAAACTGGGCGAGCGTAGCCCCTGGCTGAACCGGCTGATACTCTATCCCTCGGTGGCTCTGCTCCTGTATCTGAGCGCCCAGTTTGTGCTCTGGGGATGGGTGGGATGACGGGGTCCCTGAATACCTGGCAGAGAAAATTAAGACAGTGGCTCCAATCTCCACTGCACCTGGCGCTGGTATTATGCCTGACCTCCCGGTTGGTCGGACTGGCGCTAGGGTGGCTGCTGTGGCAACGGGGGCTCGTCCCAATCCATCCTGCGGCCCCGGATCAGATTTATCTGGATATTAAGCCCGTCATCGGCCCGGTGACTGGCTGGACACTGGGCGTGTGGCAACGACTGGACACGCTATATTACTTGGAAATCGCTGTCCACGGGTATAATGCGGACAACGGTACCGTTGTCTTTCCGCCTCTCTATCCGCTCCTGATTCGCCTGGTGGGTGTAGTGATGGGGGGACAATACCTGCTCGCTGCCATATTTATCTCATCGGTTGCCTGCGTCGGCACGCTCGTGCTGGTATACGAGATCACGGCGATGGAATTTGGCACTGGCACAGCCAGACGGGCTATCGTGTACCTGATTTTCTTTCCAACCGCCTACATCTTGATCGCCGCTTACGCGGAGTCATTAATGTTGTGGCTTATGCTCCTTGCTTTCCGATGGGCGCATCAGGAACGGTGGTGGCTCGCGGGGATTGCTGCCTTCTTGGCCACGCTTACCCGGCTTCAGGCAATGGTGTTAATTCTTCCACTAACGTATATCTACCTGCGCCGCTTTAGTTCTACCAGGCGCGCTATGCGCCCGGAAGCGTTAACCCTGGCTGCCGCGCCAGTAGCAGCCCTCGGATACAATCTGTACCTGGCCTGGCGTGGGCTTCCTTCCGTTCAGGTAGAGTTCGCGCAGCATTGGTACTCCACATTAACCGTGCCGGGGACAGATTTGTTTATAGCACTGCGTACATTACTAGCCGGGGGTTTGAACTTCCAGCATGCTCTGTCACTTGGGCTGACGATGCTGTTTCTCATCTTGACAGGCGTGGCTTTCCGGCGGCTACCGACTGAGTACGGACTCTATATGGCCAGCATCCTGCTTTATAGCCTGAGCCGCCATGACCTTGCCGGGCGTGTTCTCCTTTCAGCGTCGAGACATGTGCTGGTCATATTCCCCGGCTTTATGCTCCTGGGAGCGGCTGGCCGACGCCGTTGGCTCCATCGCTTGATTCTTTATCCCTCGCTGACTCTCTATCTGTTCCTGATGGGGATTTTCTTCATGTGGGGGTACGCCGAATGAGGCCCATCTATCGGCGGGATCTGTGGATGCTGCTTTCCCTGTCCTTGGTCGTGCGGCTGGCCGTGGCCGCTTTCATCCCCCGTCCTGGTTACATGGATGCGGCCTACTACGCTGCCGGGGCCTCGCACCTGGCCCAGGGCGGCGGCCTCAGCGAGCCCTTCCTCTGGAACTACCTGGACGACCCGGCGGGTATCCCTCACCCCGGCTTCCTCTACTGGATGCCGCTGCCCTCGCTGCTGGCGGCTCCGCTCGCGGCCCTGTTCCCCGGTTCCTTCCTCGCCCTTCAACTTCCCTTTGCCCTCCTCTCCGTTCTCCTCCCCCTCGTCAGTTACAGCGTCGCCTGGCAGGTCGCGGGGAAGCGCCGCCACGCCTGGGTCGCCGCCCTCCTCACCCTCTTCAGCGGCTTCTTTTTCCCCTACTGGACTCTCCCGGAGACGTTTGCCCCCTTCGCTCTCTTCGGCAGCCTGGCGCTGTGGCTCGCGGGGCGCGAGATGCGGGATGCAGGAGACAGGAGGGAAGTGGTTAGTTGGTTGGTTAGTTTGTTAGTTAGTTTGTTTGTTGGTTTATTGGTCGGCCTGGCCCATCTGACCCGCGCCGACGGCATCCTGCTGCTACCCGTGGCCATCCTGCCCCTGCTGGCCCGGCTCAAATCACGCACCGCGCACCCTGCACCACGCTTTGTCATTGGTCATTGTTCATCAGTCATTGTTCATTGTTCATTCCTTATTCTCGGCTACTTGCTCGTGATGACCCCCTGGTTCCTCCGCAACCTGAGCGTAGTTGGCACGCCACTCTCCCCGGCGGGCACCAGGACCCTCTGGCTGCGCACCTACGATGACCTGTTCTGCTATGGCTGCGACCTCTCGCTGCGCTCCTACCTGGCCTGGGGCTGGGGGAACATCCTGCGCTCCAAACTCTGGGCATCAGGGGTCAACCTGGAGCGGTTCCTGGCGGAGGACTGCCTGGTCTTCCTGCTGCCCTTCGTCCTCATCGGCCTCTACCGTCTGCGCCGCCGCCCTCCTTTCACCCTCTCCCTCGCCTACCTTTTCCTCATTTACCTGGCCCACTCCCTGGCCTTCACCTTCCCCGGCCCGCGAGGCGGCTTCTTTCACGCTAGCGCCCCCGCGTTGCCGTTCCTCTTCGCGGCGGCAATGGAGGGGCTGGACGCGGCGGTGGGATGGGTGGCCCGCCGGCGGCGGGGGTGGGACGTGCGGACGGCTCGGGTCTTCTTCAGCGTTGGCTTCGTCGTGCTGGCAGTCGCTCTGAGCGGCTATCTATGCACACGCTACATCCCGGCCTGGAACAGGACGGATGCCGTTTACGACGAAGTCGGCGCCTGGCTGGATGCATATGATGTCCCGGATAGTACAATCGTCCTGGTTGGCAATCCGCCTTCTTTCTGGTATCATGTGGGCAGGCCCTCCGTTGTCGTGCCCAATGGGGGAGAGGAAACGCTGCTGGCGGTGGCCCGGCGCTACGGCGTGGATTACCTGGTGCTGGACCAGAATCGCCCGGCGCCGCTGGCCGACTTCTACGCCCGGCGCGGGGGGGCAGGGTGGGCGCTGATGGTCGAATTGGACGGGGGGCGGGTGCAGGTCTACCGGCGGACGGAGGCAAAGTAGGGCAGACTTTGATGTACACAGATAAAGATAAGAAATCCGTGAGAATCCGTTTCATCTGCGTGTATCCGTGTGCTATTTGTGCCTGTTTTGGTGAAGGGCCTGGGTAGTTACGTCCCACGTATCATTAACCGAGAAGGACAACAGAATGTTCCGGCGTTTCCGTCGCTTTCTGATGCTGCTGGCGATAGCCGACGTGCTGCTCACGGTGGCGGCGTTGGGGCTGGCGGTCCTGGCGCGACGAACGTTGCTCTGGGGTAAGTTCATCGCGCCCGGCGACCCGCTGATCAGTCTCGCGGTCTATGGCATCGTGGCGCTCCTGTGGCCCGTCGTCTTCCAGACGTTGGGCGTGTACGATTCGCAGTATGCGACCAGCGCTGGCGTCCAGATACGCCGTCTGACTTTTGCGGTCCCGGTGAGCGCATTTGTCCTGGGGGGAGTGCTCTACTTCACCTTCCGTGAGATCTCCCGCCTGCTGGTGGTCTACTTCGCGCTGCTGGACTGGGCATTGCTGGCGCTGTTGCGGGTGGCGGCGGTGGGTATGCTACGCACGTTGCGCCCGCAACGCCATACCACGGGGCGCGTGCTCGTCGTGGGGGCCGGTGAGACGGGGCGGCGAGTGGCGCAGATCGTGACCGGTGAACTGTCACCGGCCTACGACGTGGTCGGTTTCGTGGACGACGACGCCACGGGCAGGGTGGGGGAGTGGCCGGTGCTGGGTCGTATTGCCGAGACCGCAGAACTGACCTGGCAACTGGGATGCGACGAGGTGATCGTCGCGCTGCCGGGCACGTGCCACGAGGACGTCGAGCGGCTGGTCTACGATCTGCTGGGCCAGCCCGTGCACATCCACGTCGTCCCCGATCTCTTCCGCCTGGCGCTGGTGCGCGTCAAGACCGAGGATCTGTTTGGTGTGCCGATGATCGGCCTGCGCGAGCCGATCATTGACGGTGTGGACTGGGCCATCAAGCGCACTTTTGACCTGGTATTGGCAGGCGTAGGGCTGCTGGTGGCGTGGCCGCTGATGCTGCTGATCGCCCTGGTCATTAAGTTGGACAGCCCTGGGCCGGTACTGTTCCGACAGCAGCGCGTGGGCGAGAACGGGCGACGGTTCCAGATTCTGAAGTTTCGCACCATGGTCGTCGGCGCTGCGCGGCTGCAGGACTGGGTCAGCACTGCCGGCGAGCAGGGGCGGATGCTCTTCAAGGTGCGAGGCGACCCGAGGGTGACGCGGGTGGGACGTATCCTGCGCCGCATCAGCTTGGACGAACTGCCGCAGTTGATCAACGTATTGCGCGGCGAGATGAGCCTGGTGGGGCCGCGCCCGGAACAGGTCTTCGTCGTGGAGCAGTATGAGCCCTGGCAGCGGCAGCGGCTGGCCGTGCCGCCCGGGATGACCGGCTGGTGGCAGGTGAGCGGCCGCAGTGACCTGCCCATGCATTTGAATACGCAGTATGACCTGTTTTACATTCGCAACTACTCGTTGTGGCTCGACCTGAAGATCTTGTGGCTGACGACAGGGGCGGTGCTGCGGGGGAAGGGGGCGTATTGAAGCGCGCGTTCCAGGGACGTGTTTCCGGTCCCAAAGATGTGGTCGGGCATCCGGCGTCAGATTCGCAAAACAGGGGGTAGCAAAATGCGCAAGGTAGTGTTGAGTTTGCTGGTTTCCTTCCTTTTACTCGCTGCGACATCGGCCCAGATGGGTGTGGTCGGGGTGACTGCTTCTCTCGGAAGCAGTGTTCCTGCGTTGCCCCCAGAACGCGGCCTGCCGTCTCCCTGGCCTCCTGGCCCGGGGGAGGAGGCGGGAGGCACCGAAGCAAGGCCGGACATGGAGATTGCGGCTTCTACCACCCAGACCTACACCTTTGGCTACTGGCGGAACCTCAGTCCGACGACGGCCAAACTCCATACTATCTCGATGCTGCCCCCCGGCCTGATCCGCAAGGGTGCAACCTGTCCCCGTCCTTCGGAAGCAGGCTCCTGTCTGGAGGGTTGGATCATGGGCAGCGACGGTCTGATCCTGGGCTACGCCAACGGGGCCTGGGAGCAGATCTCCACCCCGACCAGCAACGACATGTGGGGTGTGCAAGCCATCTCGGCCACTCTGGGATTGGCCGTAGGCAGGTGGGGCACGGTGCTTACCTACGACTGGGACACCGTGGTGGGCGACTACGTCTGGGCGCGCTACCCGATTCCGGCTTTCAGCGAGTGGATGCGCGCCATCTCCGCCATCACCACGACGACGGGCGCTCGCGACCTGGTGGGCTGGGCGGTGGGAGACGATGGCGCGCTGGTGCAGGGCTGGGCCGACGAACATCCCATCGGTGGCCGGCTGCGCTATGACTTCACCTGGCAGCAGGTTCAACCTTTTAACCCACCCCGTGACCTGTGGGACGTTCAGACGCTCTCGCCAACCGATGCCTGGGCCGTCGGCGGTGAGCGAGACACACCCAACAACGGCACCATCATACATTACGATGGCTCCAACTGGTCAGTCTACCAAGACGACCCATCATGGGGGCACCTGTCCGGCCTCTATATGTTCTCCGAGGGGGACGAGGGATGGGTAGTCGGCTCCGGTGGCATCATCCTACACTACAAGGATGGCACCTGGTCCCCGGTTGCCAGCCCTACCACGGCCTTTCTCCGTGACGTTGCTATGGTCTCGCGCACCGAGGGATGGGCGATAGGGGAGAATGGCCTCTTCCTGCACTACGATGGCATCAGTTGGCAACTGTTCCCCAGGCGTCTGACGGATGCCTTCTATATGCTTTCGATGGATGCTCGCAGTGGGACAGTCTGGGCGGTGGGGCCAGACCAGTTCTGGTCCTACGGTAGCGTGATCGTGAAGTACGTGCCTGGTGATGATGCCTGGGTTGCGATCACCAGCCCAACGATCAATGACCTGAATGAGGTGAATGTCCTGACGGAGAACGATGCATGGGCCGTGGGCGACCAGGATCGGGATGGAACTGTTGATGCAGTGTACGGTGAGGATGGAGTGGGAGCGACGGTACTGCACTGGAATGGAGAGTACTGGGGGCGCATTTTCCAGAGCGACCCGCCGTTGCCTGATGCCGATCTCCTGGCGCTCGACATGGTGTCGGCAGAAGATGGCTGGGCCATGGGGGAGGCGGTTGGCACCCCTTCTCCTGCCTCGGCCATCATCTATTGGGACGGCTACCGCTGGGCACCGCCGCCGTTGCAGTCGCCGATCAACGTGGATATCAATGACGTAAGTATGGTGAGTAGTGCCTTCGGCTGGGCCGGCGGTGCCGGTGACCGGGCAGTGGTGCGCTACGACCGTAGTCAGGGTGACTACTGGGAAGGGTTCGCTGCCTGCGACAACTACACCTACGATCTCGACGGTGTCTCGCTGGTGACGGATACGATAACCCATCCCTGGGGCAATTGGTACGGTTGGGCGGTGGGACGGAATCTCGATGTAGTGGGCGGGCCGTACTGGTTCATCCGTTTCGGCGAGTGTTCGGGTGTCAATAGGTGGCGGTGGGACGGCGATGTGTCCTGCAATTGCAATTGTAGTGAAGATGGAAGCAGCGTTCTCAATTCGGTGTACATGCTCGCACCCGATCGCGGGTGGGCGGTGGGGACCTCCTCCTCCACTCGCGGCCAGATCTACACCTACACTGCCAG
>Ga0315541_1001869_pt1 | contig 18569 bp, 18 predicted proteins | sample SalMarSW160190MG_FD_203095 | JGI IMG/M metagenome (GOLD analysis project Ga0315541, IMG submission 203095) | Salt marsh sediment microbial communities from the Plum Island Ecosystem LTER, Massachusetts, United States - Salt Marsh Sediment SW1601-190 ...
AAGAACGGCTGGAGCACTTCGTCTCCCGGGGGGGCATGGATATCAGGGGCATCGGCGAATCAAACAGCGCCCTCTTGTTACAAGAAGGGCTGGTTAAAGATGTGGCTGACCTCTACGAACTCAAGGATAAGAAAGAGAAACTCCTGGGGCTGGAGAGGATGGCGGAGAAGAGCGTAGTCAATATGCTCAGCGCCATTGAGAAGAGCAAGGACAGGCCGCTGGCCAGGCTTATCTTTGCCTTGGGCATACGCCATGTCGGCGAGGAGATGGCGGAGATTATAGCCGGGCACTTCGGCAGTATGGACAATCTGGCTAAAGCCTCCAGAGAGGAGCTTACGGCACTCCCCACTATAGGCCCCAAGATTGCCGACAGCATCTTAGCCTTCTTCCGGGAGAAAGAAAACAAGAAAATCATGGCACGGCTGAAAAAGGCGGGCGTTAAGCTGGAAGAAAAGAAGGCCAAGCCGGAGGAGCTGCCCCTCGCCGGTCTGGAGTTTGTCATCACCGGCAGGCTGGAAACCTTCTCCCGCCCGGAGGCAGAGGCGAAGATAAAAGCCCTCGGCGGCTCAACGGGGAGCAGTGTCACCAGAAAGACCACCCATCTGGTGGTGGGGGCTGACCCCGGCTCCAAGCTAGCCAAAGCCCGGGGACTGGGCACAAAGCAAATCAGCGAAGAGGAGCTACTCCGCCTTCTAAGGCAAAAATAATTAAAGGAGGTAAAAATGAAACGCTTGAATTGGGGGGTAATAGGAGCGGTGATTCTCTGTCTAGCTATTGTTTTGCTGGCTGGGTGTGGTGTGCCACAGTCTGAGTATGAGGCCTTACAGGCTGATTATCAAGCCTTGCAAGCTGAGCTACAGACAGCGCAGTCGGATTTAGCCAGCCTGCAAGCTGACTATGATGCGCTAAATGTCGACTATCAGACTGCAAGCGAGGAATTGGCTCAAATTCAAGAGGTTTACCCGCCTAGGGATTTCTCTTCAATCACAGAGCTTGATGAGTGGCTGCTAGCAAACGATGTATCTGAAAGACCAGTTACACAGTATGCAGATGCGTGGTACCGCAAGGCCTTAGAAATACAGGAGGATGCCCTGAAGAATGGCTATATCGTTTCTGCAGATTACGACTACAACGCAACAACCAAAAAATACATGGTATATTGTGTAACGATTATTAACGGCAGAGTATTTTACTGGGACCCTGAGACTGATGAAGTGCTCGAGGACAGCGCCATCGGCACTGTAAAGTAACGGTAGTAGAACCTATAATTAGAGCTATATGAAACTAATTGTCGGCTTAGGTAATCCGGGACGGGCTTACGCCAGTAACCGCCATAACATTGGCTTTATCGGCATCAATCACCTTGCCCGAAGCCAGGGCATAAAATTTGACCGCAAGCAGGGTCTTGCCCGAATCGGCAGTGGCATGGTCGCCGGCAGCGAGGTGGTGCTAGCCAAGCCCCAGACCTATATGAACCAGAGTGGAGAATCGGTAAGCCGGCTGGTTAAGAGGTTCAACATCAGCCTTGAAGAGCTTATCATCATCCACGACGACCTTGACCTGCCTCTGGGCAAGCTCCGCATCAGCCACGCCAGCAGCTCCGGCGGGCATAAGGGCATTAACTCCGTTATAGAAGAGCTGGGGAGCCGGGACTTTATTCGCCTTCGGGTCGGCGTGGGCAGGCCGGCTGAAGCCAGCGAGGATGAAATTATCGCCTACGTCCTCAGCGACTTTACGCCGGAGCAGAGAAAGGCAATTAGCCCGGTTATCCCCAGAGTTACAGAAGTCATCCTCTGTCTCCTCACCGAGGGTCTGGTACCAGCTATGAATAAGTTTAACTAACGCCTGTTCTCCCCACCCCCTTTTTAAGTAGGTCTTACTTCCCACCCTAACCCACCCTCAAAGAAGAGCTTAATTTACTAACCCAGATTGTGCTGTAGCTAAGCCCAAGAGGGCGGGCGGGTGGGAAAAATAACGTGAGTCAAAGGGGCGGATGGGTGGGAAGAAAAACGTATGCTTAAAAGGAGGTGGAGGAGAAAAGAATATATCTCCCTTTGCCTAGCCCAGACTCAGGTGATATAATTCCTATACCTATGGCCAAGAAAAAATTCGTCGCCGTTATTGGTGGGAACCAGTGCTCAAAAAAGGAAGCCCGACTGGCGGAAGAGGTGGGGCAGGAGCTTGCCCGGCGGGGGGCTACTCTGGTATGCGGCGGGCTGGGCGGCATTATGAAGGCAGCCTGTAAGGGTGCCAGCGCCGAGGGGGGAACAACCATCGGTATCCTCCCCGGAGAAAGCCGCCAGACAGCCAACCCCTATGTCCAGATCCCCATCGTCACCGGCCTGGGGGAGGCGAGGAACGCCATCGTGGTCAAATCAGCCCAGGCGGTTATCGCCGTCGGTGGCAGCTATGGCACCCTCTCCGAGATAAGCTATGCCCTGAAAAACAGCATCCCGGTTATCGGCTTGAATAGCTGGTCACTATCAAGAAACGGCCGGCAGGACAAGTCCATCATCCCTGCCCGTAGCCCTGCCGAGGCGGTAGATAAAGCCCTTGACTCAATTACCTCCTGAAAAATACACGATTGCAGGAGCAAAGTGGCAAATATTGAAAGCGTAAAAGCCAGAGAAATCCTGGACTCCAGAGGCAATCCCACGCTTGAGGTTGAAGTAAAACTGGCTGACAGGGCTGTGGGCTGGGCGGCGGTACCCTCCGGAGCCAGCACCGGCAAGCATGAAGCGGTAGAGCTGCGCGACGGTGATAGCTCGCGTTTTAACGGGCGGGGGGTGCTCAAGGCAGTAGCCAACGTCAATAAGGATATTGCCCAAGCTATAAGCGGCATGCCGGCAGAAGACCAGCCAGCCATCGATAATAAGCTGATAGAGCTTGACGGCACACCTGATAAATCGCGCCTGGGGGCTAACGCCATCCTGGGGACATCGCTGGCAGTGGCTCATGCCGCGGCTAACCACCTTGATATGCCCCTATACCGCTATCTGGGTGGGGTCGCCAGCTACAGCCTCCCCGTGCCCATGCTCAATATTCTAAACGGCGGCAAGCACGCCGCCAACTCGACCGATTTTCAGGAGTTTATGGTGGTGCCGGCGGGAGCCACTAGCTTTAAGCATGCCCTGCAGATGGGCACCGAGGTCTATCACTCCCTGAAGCAGTGGCTCAAGGAAAAGGGGCTGGATACCAACATCGGGGATGAGGGGGGATTTGCCCCCTCCCTACCCTCAAATAAGCCAGCGATAGAGGCAATACTAGCCGCCATTGAAAAAGCGGGCTACAAACCGGGGAAGGACTGCTTTATAGCCCTGGACCCCGCCGCCAGCGAATTTTATAAAGATGGCAATTATATCCTGGCAAGGGAGGGCATCTCCCTTAACACCAAGGAGATGGTTGATTATTATGTCAACTGGGTGTCAGCCTACCCTATCATCAGCATTGAGGACGGCATGGCTGAGGACGACTGGGAAGGCTGGCAACTGCTGGCGGAGAGGCTGGGCAGCAAAGTCCAGCTTGTCGGCGATGACCTCTATGTTACCAATGTCAAGCGCCTGAGCCGGGGTATAAGCCTTAAGGCGTCCAACTCAATACTTATCAAGCCCAACCAGATTGGCACCCTCACCGAGACCATCGCCACCGTCAAGATGGCGCACCAGGCAAAGTGGACAGCGATAGTAAGCCACCGCTCCGGCGAGACCGAGGATACCACCATCGCCGACCTGGCGGTGGGCTTAAATACCGGCCTCATTAAAGCCGGCGCCCCCTGCCGCTCAGAGCGCACCGCCAAGTACAACCGCCTTCTCCGCATAGAAGCCGAACTGGGGGGCAATGCCTCATTTGCCGGTACCGAGGTTTTTTACAGCTTAAGGAGTAAATGAACCAGCCAAGCCAGCCAAGAAAGATTAGAAAGTGGGTATGCCACAAGCTCGAGTGCTTCGCCGATTACATTGAAGCCTACACCGGCATGATGGGCAAGAACCAGTGCTACTACCTTGAACTATACGCCGGGTGTGGCAACTGCGTCTGCGTCGGCACCGACTGCGTTATTGAAGACTCGGCACTTCGGGCGCTAAAAGCCAAAACAAAATTCGACAGGTGCATATTTATCGTCGGCGATAGCCAGGACGCCAGGAGCCTGAAGAAGCTGACGGCCTCCTATGACAGCGCCAATATAATAAGCGGTAATCCGGTTAGTGACAAAGTCCTGCGGCAGGTATTTGACCTCATCCCCCGCTCGGCATCCAGCCTCGCCCTCATTGACCCCCAGGGATATAGGAAGCTGCGCTGGTCAACAATCAAGAAGCTGGCTACCCACAGCAAGGACTGGAGGGGTCATAAAATAGAACTGCTCATAATCTTCCCCCTGGAAATGGCGCTGCTGCGAAATTTAAACCGCCCCGAGTGCCAGGCATCAATAACCAGGCTCTATGGGAACAAAAAATGGGAGGAGGTTAGGGAGAAAAGGCTGGAGGGCAAAATAAAGTTAAACAAAGCCAGACAGCAGCTGGTGGAACTATATAAGGACGGGCTCAAAGCCCTGGGCTACAGGCATGTTGCCGACTTTAAACCCGGCTACCTCTCCAAGCCTCCCCTCTACCATGTAATCTCAGCCAGCGATGGCGAGGGCAGGGCCAAAATGCTGGCGGAGGCGTGGGGCAAGGAGAGATACCTCCCCTGCGAACTACTCTATACCGGGAAAAACAGAAAGCGATGAAAAAAATCGGCATCACCACCACCGTTCCCATAGAGGTCTTACTCGCCGCCGGCTACCAGCCGGTTGACATGAACAATGTCTTCATCAACGACCCCAGCCCCCAGCGCCTGATAAATATCGCCGAGCGGGCTGGCTTCCCCTTGAACTGCTGTAGCTGGATTAAGGGAATCTACGGGGCTTGTATGGAGTATGGCATTGAAAGCGTCCTCTGCGTTACCACCGGCGACTGCTCCAATACCATTATGCTTATGGAGGTGCTCAGGCTCAAAGGGCTCAAGGTTGTGCCCTTCGCCTACCCCGATAAGCCGGATACCCGGCAGATGCAGCAAGCCCTGGAGACACTGGCTAAAACCCTGGGCACAAGCCTGGATGCCGCCGAGAAGCTCAGAGCCGAGCTTAAGCCCCCCCGCCAGCTGGCGCTGAAACTCGATGAGCTCACCTGGAAAGAGGGGCTGGTCAGGGGCGGGGAAAACCACCTCTGGCTGGTATCAACATCGGATTTTAATCAAGACCATAACAAATATCAGCAGGAGCTACAAGAATTAATAGCCCAGTGCCAGGAGCGCCCGCCCTACCCTAAGGAAGAGCTCAGAATTGCCTATCTCGGCGTGCCCTCGGTCTATGGCCGCGACCTCTATCCCTACATTGAGACCAATGGGGGGAGGGTGGTATTCAACGAAATCCAGCGCCAGTTCGCCATGCCCCAGCCGGGAAACTCCCTGGCTGAGCAGTACTCAAATTATACCTACCCCTACTCCATATACGAGCGGCTAAAGGACATCACCGCCGAAATTAAGCGGCGGCGGGTTGACGGGGTCATACACTATGTCCAGGCCTTCTGCCACCGTGGCATTGGCGATATAATCTTCAGGGACGCCCTAAAATTGCCCATTCTAACCCTGGAGGGAAATGATGACTTCTTCCTGAATAACCATGTAAAGACAAGGGTTGAAGCCTTCTTAGACATGCTCCAGCGCAGTCGGCGGAGGGCAAAAATCGCTGAGGAGGTATAAAATGACAACCAAAATCGGCATTAACGGCTTCGGGCGGGTAGGCAGAATAGCCTTCAGGGCAATTAACCAATACCATAAGGGCAAACTGGAGGTAGCCGCCATCAATGACCTGACCGACGCCAAGACTAATGCCCACCTCTTAAAATGGGACAGCACCTATGGGCGATACCCCGGTGAGATAAAAGCCGCCGAAAATTCCATTACTGTTGACGGCAAAGAGGTAAAGGTGCTCGCCGAGCGCGACCCGGCAAAAATCTCGTGGCGCGACTACGGCGTGGACATAGTGATAGAATCCACCGGCCTATTCACCGACGCCACCAAGGCGGCGGCACACCTTGAGGGTGGCGCCAAAAAAGTAATTATCTCCGCACCGGCGCGCAACGAGGATATAACCATCGTCCTCGGCGTCAACGAAGAGCAGTACCAGCCGGATAAGCACCGGGTTATATCCAATGCCTCCTGCACCACCAACTGCATCGCCCCTGTGGTCAAGGTGCTGCACCAGAACTTCGGCGTGAGCAAAGGGCTGATGACCACCATTCATGCCTACACCAATGACCAGAGGCTACTGGACATGTTTCACCGCGACCTGCGCCGGGCAAGAGCCGCCGCCATAAATATTATCCCCACCACCACCGGCGCCGCCAGAGCCGTAGCCCAGGTCATCCCTGAGCTCAAGGGCAGGCTCCACGGGATGGCAATGAGGGTCCCCGTAGCCACCGTCTCCGTGGTTGACTTCGTCGCCGACCTTGAGAAAGAGGCAAGCGTGGAGGAGATAAATCAAGCCTTCCAGAAGGCGGCTAAGGGACCTCTAGCCGGAATCCTGGAGTACTGCCAAGAGGAGCTGGTCAGCATGGACTTCAAGGGTAACCCTGCCAGCTCCATCTTTGACGCCCCCAGCACCATAGTTACTAGCGGCAATATGGTCAAGGTATTAGCCTGGTATGACAATGAGTGGGGCTATAGCTGTCGCCTGGCTGACCTCGCTGCCTTTATCGCCCAAAAGGGCTCATAGTACAATAGTAGGAATTGACATTCCTATCTAAGCATGCTTAAAATAGCCACCGGGCTATAGATTTGACATTAGTAACAAACTGTGTTTAAAATAACACAATAATAATTGTCAATACGAGGTGGATAAATGAAATTAGTAGTTGTGGGTCTAGGACAATGCGGCGGTAGGGTCGCCGATGAGTTCCTGAAACTAAACAGGATGGCACGCAGCAAACGAGGAATTGAGATAGTGACCGGTGCCTTCGCCGTAAACACCGATGCCGCTGACCTAACCGGACTTAAATACATAAGCTCTGACTACCAGCATAGAATCCTCATCGGAGGCCGGAGGACAGGCGGTCACGGGGTTGGCAAGATAAATGAACTGGGAGCCGAGGTAGCCAAAGAGGACTCTGACAAGATTGTAGACGCCATAAGAACCGCCCCACGCTTCTTTGAGACCGATGCCTTCTTAATAATCGCCGGTGTTGCCGGCGGTACTGGCTCGGGGGCGCTGCCCATAGTCACCCAGATGATAAGAGACCGCTACGGAGACAAGCCAGCTTATGCCCTGGCTATCCTTCCCTTCGGTCATGAAGAGCAAACCGAGGAAAGAACCATCTATAATGCCGCTACCTGCCTTAAGTCCCTGTATAAAGTGGCTGATGCCGTCTTTCTCATTGACAATCAGAGGTATGTGAGAAAGGACTTCTCGCTTAAAAACAACCTGGACAAGATAAATACATTAATAGTTGAACAATTCTATAACATGCTTTGCGCCGGCGAGGAGACAAAACAAAAGCATATTGGGGCAAAGATGCTTGATGCCGGAGACATTATTCAGAGCCTAGCCGGCTGGACAGCGATTGGCTATGGCAGAGCAGCCGTACCCGCCTTCAGCTGGTTCCACTTCTTCTCAAAGGATTTCAGAAGGAAGAGCACCGAAACTCATCGTGGTATCCAAGCCATGGATGAAGCCATAAGCGAGCTCTCGCTTAAATGCAACCCCGCTGATTCAGGCCGAGCCCTATACCTTGTCTCGGGACCACCTAAGGAAATGAATATGGACCTGGTTAAGGAACTGGCAGACTACCTGAGGGGGATGAGCCCACAGGCAGTAATAAGGAATGGCGATTATCCCCGGGAAAAGGGCGCCATTGATGTAACCGTAGTCCTGTCTGAATTCAACGCCCTGGACAAGATAAGGGGATACTTTGAGAAAGCAACCGATGTTATCCATGGTCTCAAAACAAGACGGGGCGAGTTTGAGGACAAACTTAAAGAAGTAGACGAGGTAGCCAAGGACCTTCCCTCATTACTATAAATCCAAGCCTATTTGCCAGCTTCGCTAGCCAGCTAGCGAAGCTGGCTTTTTTATTTAATATCACAAATTCAGCCTTATTTGCCCAAAAACCCCTTTAGGAAAGAGGACGATATAGGGTATAATAAGGGCAAAGATGGCAGCCCAAGTTTTTTATCGTAAGTGGCGTCCCCAAACCCTGGCCGAGGTAGTTGGTCAGGAGCAAGTAACCCAGACACTGAGCAATGCCCTCAAAACGGGGCGTGTCTCTCACGCCTACCTCTTCTACGGTCCCAGAGGAACGGGCAAGACCAGCACCGGGCGTATCCTGGCTAAGGCGGTGAACTGCACCGGCCGCGGCAAGAACAAGCCGTGCAATCGCTGCCAGATGTGCCAGGCAATAACCGAGGGCAGGGCTCTGGACGTAATAGAAATTGACGCCGCTAGCAACCGCGGCATTGATGAAATCAGAGAACTTCGCGCGAGGGTCAACTACGCCCCCAACCAGGCCCAGCACAAGGTCTATATCGTGGACGAGGTCCACATGCTCACCAAGGAAGCGGCCAACGCCCTGCTCAAGACCCTTGAGGAACCGCCGCCCTACGTTATCTTTATCCTGGCTACCACCGAGATTCACAAAGTCCCGGCGACAATCTTGTCCCGCTGCCAGCGCTTTGACTTCAGGCGTATTTCCCAGGCAGACGTGGTGTCCAAGCTGGAGCATATCTGCCAAACCGAAGGCATTAAGATAGAGCCTGAAGGGCTAAGGCTTATTGCCCGAAGCGCCACCGGCAGCCTGAGAGATGCCGAAAACCTGCTGGAGCAATTAACCACCTACTACGGCGCTGAAATCGAGCTCCGCCAGATTCAGGAAATCCTCGGTATCACCGGAGACCAGAGGGCTAAGGAGGTGGTCAGGCACATCGTAAATAATGACACCTCCGCCGGGCTGTCTACGATAAACAGCGTCAATAGCGACGGGCTGGACCTGCGCCAGTTTAACCGGGAGCTGGTAGAATACCTCAGGGAGCTACTGCTGGTAAAGACCGGCTCCGAGGAAGCAGTAGACCTCACCACCGAGGATATCGCCGAACTGAAGGAGCTGGCATCTCAGACCTCACTGGCTCAGATAGCAAGAGCAATAAAGCTCTTCGGCCAGCTTGAGCTCGGCTTTGATAACTACTCAACCCTGCCCCTGGAGCTGGCCCTGGTTGACTGCACCCAGCCCCCAGTAGAAAAAGCAGAGAAAGTAGAGGAGGTAACCCCAGCCCAACAAGTTCAGCCCAGTCCGGCCCCACAAGTGCAGTATGAACCTCCCCCACCGGTAAAAGAGGTTACCCCGCCCAAGCCGCAAGCGGTCAAGCCGGTGCCAGCCGCTGAGGTTGAGGCAACACCAGCCAAGCCTCAAGCGGCTAAGCCGGCGCCAGCCGCCGAGCCTAAGGTAACACCAGCCCCAACCAATAATGAAATTGAGCGCTTAAAACAAAGCTGGAGGCAGCTCCTTACCGAAGCCCCACCAGCTATTAAGAGAAGCAACGCTATCGCCATTCTCAGAAGCGCCGATGTTAAACCGGTGGCAATTGAAGGCGATACCGTAATCTTGGACTCCAAGTACGAGTTTTACAAGGAACAAATAGAAAGGCCTGAAAATATAACGATAGCCGAGGAAATCATAAGTAGTTTCCTGGGACGCCGTTGTCGTGTCCGTTGTACTCATAAGCCAGCAGATAACCACCTAGTTGAGGAAGTAAAAAAGTTAGGTGCCCAAATCACCAGCGTGGAGGAGAAGTGAATAAGTTCATCATGCGCCAAGCCCAAGAGCTTCAGGCAAAGCTAGCCAAGGCACAAGAGGAGTTAGCCAGCGCCACCATAGAAGCATCCTCAGGCGGAGGGGCGGTCAAGGTCACCGTCAACGGTCAACAGGAAGTGCAATCGGTAAAAATATCGCCTGAGGCAATAAACCCCGACGATGCGGAACTGCTTGAGGATTTGGTACTGGCAGCGATAAACGAGGCTATGTCTAAATCCAAGGAGCTTGCCGCCGAGCGTCTGGGTAAAATAACCGGCGGTCTCAAAATACCAGGGCTGACCTGACTTTAGGAGAGCTAGCATTGAACCAAGAAATACCCACCGCCGGAGCAGTAGATAAGCTTACTCAGGAGCTAAATAAACTGCCCGGCATCGGACCAAAGAGCGCCCAGCGCCTTGCCTACTACCTGCTCCGAGCCCCCGAAGACCAAGCCAAGCTACTGGCTGAGGCTATACTCTCGGTAAAGCAAAAGACCAGGCTCTGCTCCATCTGCTTTAACATCACCGACTCCGACCCCTGCCCCATCTGCGGCAACAATAACCGCGACCGAAGCAAAATCTGTATCGTGGAGCAGCCTCAGGACATTCTGGCTCTGGAACATATCAAGAGCTATAACGGGCTGTATCATGTGCTCCACGGGGCTATCTCACCCACCGAGGGGGTGGGGACTGAAGATATAAGAGCCAAGGAGCTTATGAAGCGGCTGGAGGGCGGTAAGGTGAATGAGGTCATTCTCGCCACCAACCCCACCCTTGAGGGGGAGACCACCGCCATGTACCTAGGTAAGCTGATTTCACCCCTGGGCATCAAGGTTACCCGCCTCGCCCGGGGACTACCCTTCGGCACCGAGCTGGAATACGCCGATGATGTTACCCTGACCCGAGCCATTGAAGGGAGGCAGGAGTTTTAACCATCCTCAAGCCCACTGGCTCAAACGAGGTGGTCATATGTTTAATCTCAAGAGGGTATCAAAAAAGGCGGGGCTTCCCCCGGGAACCCTCGTTCATATAGGGAAAAGAAGGGTTGAGAAGGTAAAGATTACCCTCATCGACTATGATGAGAAGCAGTTCCAGGAGAGGGAAGTAAAAACGGTTGAGGAATGCTTCCCCTTTAAAGACACACCGACGGTCACCTGGATAAACATTGACGGCATTCATGATGTAGATTTGATCGAGAAGCTCGGCACGCACTTTGACCTGCACCCGCTCATACTAGAGGACATCGTTAATACAGAACAGCGCCCCAAGATGGAGGATATGGGAGACTATATCTTTACCGTCCTCAAAATGCTTGATTACGATGAGAAGAAGGATGAAATAAGTTCGGAGCAGGTAAGCCTGGTGCTTGGTTCTAATTTCGTTATTTCCTTCCACGAGAGTGAGAGGGCTACCCTAAATCCGGTGAGAGAAAGAATCGGCAAAAGCAAGGGGCGCATCAGGAAGATGGGCGCCGACTACCTCACCTACGCCATAATCGATTGTATTGTCGATAACTACTTCGCCATACTGGAGAAAATCGGGGAAGTAATAGAGGATATCGAAAAAGACCTGGTAAAAACGCCCACTACAGAGACATTGCAATCTATTCACAAGCTAAAAGGGGAAATTATATCGTTGCGCAAGGCAACCTGGCCGCTAAGAGAGATAGTCAGCGGGCTGGAGAGGGCGGAAACGCCACTTATTCGTAAACCGACGAGGATATACCTCAGAGACGTTTACGACCATACAATTCAGGTCATTGATAGTGTCGAGAGTCACCGGGATATCGTTTCGGGCATGCTTGATATCTATCTCTCCAGTTTAAGCAACAGAATGAACGAGGTTATGAAGGTGTTAACGATATTTGCCGCAATATTTATCCCGCTAACCTTCGTCGCCGGCGTTTACGGCATGAATTTTGCCTTCATGCCGGAACTCAACTGGCGCTGGGGTTACCCTATCGCCCTGATTATTATGGTTCTAGCCGCCAGCGCAATGCTGGTCTATTTCAAAAGAAAAAAATGGCTCTAAATAGAAACCTATCCCCCTTACCCCCTTCCCTTGGGTATTTATGAAGGGAAGGGGGGGTGGGTGAGGGAGGGGGCGAAGCCCCCTCCCTATAATCCCTTCCCCCTCTCCTTTGAAAGGAGAGGGGGATACAGGGGGTGAGGATGAAAAATGGGGGAAATAATAAGAAGGGAGGAGAGTCATGTCATTAATCGTTGTAACTTACGTACCGGAAGGGCTTGTAATGGCTTCAGATAGCCGACAGTGGGTAACAGTTGAGGGGAAAACTCCTAATGGTAAGGTTCTTAAAGTTGAGACTGTTAGCTCTGACGCTGTGGTGAAAACCTCCCTTATACAAGGACAGCAGGTTGGTATTTCCAACTATGGACAGGACTTACTCAATGGTGTGCCAATGGGAAGCTATATCAAAAGGTTTATCGAGGAAGAATTGTTAGCTGCTGATGATGTAACTACCATTCCCGAGAAGTTAGTCAAATATTTCAGAAAGTCTTTCCCTGATGCTGATGCGGGCTTTTATGTTGCTGGATATAAGAAGGAAGGAAAAGCAAGCGTCCCCTATGTTTATCGTTGCCATGTAGCTAAGAATACTGTCGAAAGAAGAAACGTTAAACCTGACGGGGCACTTGCTTACGGCGCTAGTTGGTCTGGACAAACTGACATTCTCACTTCTATCGTCAATCCGGTAACAACTAATGATGATAAGGGTGCAAAGAAAGTAATTCGAGCACCAGCACCAATTATTTGGGATGCGATGACGCTTCAAGACGCAATAGATTTCTCAATTCACGCTATTCGGACTACTATTGATACGATGCGCTTTCAGGCGCGACCAAAAAATGTTGGCGGCCCAATTGATGTATTAGTCTTAACAGCTGAGGAAGCTAAATGGATTCAAAGGAAGGAATTACACGGTTAGATACGAATAGTCTAAAATGACCAAACCAAGAAACTACCAAACCGAAGCCATAATCGTCAAAAAGACCAAGCTGGGGGAGGCGGATAGAATCCTCACCCTCTTCACCCCCCAGCTGGGCAAGATTCAGGCGGTGGCTAAGGGGGTGAGGCGCCCCAGGAGCAAGATGTCGGGGCACCTGGAACTGCTCACCCACAGCCTGATTTCGCTGGCAAGGGGCAAAAATATCGACACCGTAACCGGGACTCAGACCATAAACAGCTTTCTATCCTTAAAGAGCGACCTTAAGCTCACCTCCTACGCCCTCTACGCCACCGAGCTGGTCAACCAGTTTGGCGCCGAGAACCTGGAAAACCAGCCCCTGTTTGAGCTGCTGCTCCAGACGCTGCAACGTCTGCAGCTTGGCGGGAATAGCGAGCTGGTCCTGCGCTACTTTGAACTCCACCTCCTGAACGAGACCGGCTACCGCCCCCAGCTTGAGCACTGCGTCTCCTGCCGCTCCGCGTTAAAGGAAACCACCAACTCATTCTGCCCCGGCGCCGGCGGCATGCTCTGCCCCGCCTGCCAGCAAGACCAGCAACTTAGCTACCCCCTTTCGGCAAACGCCCAAAAAGTGTTACTATTACTGCAAAATAACGACTATTCCGTTGCCAGCAAATTAGAACTAGACTCAGAGCTATCTCGCCAGCTGGAGATGGTAATAAGGAACTACCTCAGATACTTACTGGAAAGGGAGATAAAGTCAGCCGTTTGGCTGGACGCCTTAAGAGGACAAACCGATGACATCCAGATTAGAGCGCATAGCAGAGCAGCGCCGACAAAAGCTTGAACGGCTTCGCGAGCGTGGCATAAACCCCTATCCTTACGGCTACAAGCGAACCCACACCACCGAGCAAGCGGTCGAGCTACTTCAAAAGTGGGAATCAAAGCCTGACGATAAAAAAGAGGCTGACCGTCTTGCTGGTAAACTCCAAGTCAAAATTGCTGGACGGATTACAGCAATGCGGAATATGGGCAAAAGCGCCTTCGCCGACATACGCGATGGCTCAGGGAAGATTCAACTACTATTCCAAGACATCAATAAGTATGACAAGGAACAAATTCAATTATTTAATGACCTAGATATTGGTGACATCATCGGGGCCAATGGCCCTTTACTTCGGACAAAAAGTGGTGAACCTACCGTCTGGGTAGCAGACTTCACCCTGCTGGCAAAATCGCTCCAGCCCCTGCCGGAAAAGTGGCACGGGCTCAGCGATGTGGAAATAAGATACCGCCAGCGTTATCTAGACCTAATCGCCAACGCCGAAGCCAGGGAAATCTTCCGCGTGCGCAGCCTGGTTATCACCGCCATTCGTGACTTCCTCAACCGGCGGGGATTTCTGGAAGTTGAGACGCCGGTGCTCCAGCCCTCAGCCGGTGGCGCCTTAGCCCGCCCCTTCACCACCCACCACCACGCCCTCGACCAGGACTTCTACCTCAGGATTGCCCCCGAGCTTCACCTCAAGCGGCTGATTATCGGCGGCTTTGACAAGGTATATGAATTAGGGCGAATCTTCCGCAACGAGGGCGTCTCCACCAAGCACAACCCCGAGTTCACCATGCTGGAAAGCTACGAAGCCTACGCCGACTATAACGACATTATGAGCATGGTTGAGGAGATGGTGTCTGAAATTAGCCAGCAGGTTGTGGGCGACAAGGTCAAGTTCGGTGATGAGACTATTAAATTTAAGCCGCCCTGGCCGAGATTAGAACTGCGCCAGGCGATTAAAAAATACGGCGGCATTGACTTTGAGGACTACCCCGATGCCAAGTCGCTGCGGGCAGCGATGCAGGGCTTAAAAATGGAGGTCGACCCCAAAAAGGACAGGGGCAAGCTGATAGACGAGCTCATCTCAACCTTCGTTGAGCCAAAATTGATACAGCCCACCTTCCTCGTTGACTACCCGGTGGAGATGTCGCCGCTGGCTAAGACCAAACCCGATAATAAGCGTCTGGTGGAGCGCTTTGAAGCCTTTGCCGGGGGTATGGAGATTGCCAACGCCTTCACCGAGCTCAACGACCCCCTGGAACAGAGGGAGCGCTTTCTTCAACAGCAAAAGGGGCGCCAGGCGGAGGCTGATGTAGAGGAGACCATCGACCAGGACTTCCTGCTGGCGCTGGAGTACGGCATGCCCCCCGCCGGCGGGCTCGGGGTGGGCATCGACCGATTGGTCATGGTGCTCACCGGCCAGCAGTCAATAAGAGAGGTAATACTCTTCCCCCAACTAAAGGAGAAGCCATAGAGGGAGTTAAAGAGGGGCGAAGCCCCTCTTAATAAAAAATCTTCCCCTTCCCCTTGTTAAGGGGAAGGGGATAAAGGGGATGGGGTTAATAATTAACTATGCTTGACCTAAAGTTTATCCGGGAAAATATAGACCAGGTAAAGCAGGCGGTAGCCAACCGCCAAGACACCGCCCCGCTGGATGAAATCCTGAAGCTTGACACTGAGCGTCGCCAGAAGCTGCTTGAACTGGAGAACCTGAGGCACGCCCGAAAGGAGACCGCCCGCGAAAAGAGAGCCGCCGCCGAGGAGGGGAGAAAGCTGCGGGAGAGAATAAAAGCCCTGGAGGAAGAGGTCAGGAGCCTAGATAAGCAGCTGGAAGACCTCCTGCTACAGGTGCCCAACCTCCCCGACCCCTCGGTACCAAAAGGCAAGGACGAAGGAGATAGCCCCGTAGTACGTGCCTGGGGGGAGCCTAAAAGCTTTGATTTTAAGCCCGCCCCCCACTGGAAGCTGGGCGAAGCCCTGGGCATCATTGACTTTGAGCGGGGGGTAAAATTATCCGGCACCCGCTTCTATGTGCTCAAGGGGCTGGGGGCAAGGCTACAGCGAGCCATAATATCCTTCATGCTCGACCTCCACACCGCCGAGCACGGCTACCAGGAGGTATATCCCCCGTTTATGGTCAAGCGGGAGTGCATGGTCGGCTCGGGCAACCTGCCCAAATTCGCCGATAACCTATATCATGATGAAGACGACGACCTCTGGTTTGTGCCCACGGCTGAGGTGCCGCTAACTAACCTCTACCGCGACGAGATTCTGCCCCCCGGAACCCTGCCCCTATATTATGTCGCCTACACCGCCTGTTTTCGGCGGGAGAAAATGTCGGCGGGGAAGGACACGCGGGGCATAAAGCGGGGACACCAGTTTGACAAGGTGGAGCTATATAAATTCACCGAGCCCGCCGCCTCAGACGAGGCGCTGGAGAAACTACTAAACGACGCCGAAATAGTCTGCCAGAAGCTGGGGCTTCCCTACCGGGTGAAGCAGCTCTGCTCCGGCGAGCTGGGCTTTGCCTCCCAGAAATCCTACGATATCGAGATGTGGGCTCCCGGATGTGAGGAGTGGCTGGAGGTAAGCTCCTGCTCCAACTGCGGCGATTTTCAAGCCCGAAGGGCTAATATCCGCTACCGCCCCTCCCCCGAAGAAAAACCGCAGTTCGTCCACACCCTGAACGGCTCAGGCTTAGCCCTGCCCCGGGTGCTTATCGCCATACTGGAGAACTACCAGCAGGCTGACGGCTCTATATTAGTCCCCGAAGTGCTTCAGCCCTACGTGGGGGAGAAGGTTATTAGGTAAATACAATGCTGTTCTCTCAAAAGTATGGTTATAAGCCAGTCAAGAATGTTATTCAACTAAATATCATGGATAGCGACCTGCGTAACGGCTTGTGGAATGCTTTGAGTATCAGTTACTGGAGTAAAGCAGGGCATACACACGCTTTGAAGGATGACGAAATATATCCCATAATTCGCGATTTATGGCTTGATTATTTTAAACGACCGATTGACACCATACCATATTCTTGGGGTGATACGTATCAGCAGATAAGAAAATACTTCTTTAAATGCGAATGGTTTGAAGTGTACGACTTTGTGCAATTCATTGCTAATAATTATCATTCAAGTTCAACAAACGAACTATTTATGAAATACTCAAATTCTATTTTGGAACGTGAAGTGTCCGGCTGGCGCTTTGTTGGAGAAGAAATTGCGCCTATAACCTCCGAAGAGGAAATAGCCGAGATAGAAAAGGCTTTAGAATCGACTAGTCTCTTAGGGCCTATTGCTACACATATAAAAACAGCATTGGATTTCCTTTCGGACAAGAAAACCCCCGATTACAGGAATTCTATTAAGGAATCTATTAGTGCTGTCGAGGCAATTTGTAGATTAATAACGGGTAAGGATAACGCGACGCTGGGGCAAGCCTTAAAAGTAATAAAGGGCAAAATAACTGTGCACCCTGCTTTGGAACAGGCATTTAGTGAACTATACGGATACACAAGTGATGCGGACGGAATACGCCATTCTTTATTGGACGAACCTGACATAGATTTTGAAGATGCAAAGTTTATGCTTGTCTCCTGTTCAGCGTTTATAAACTACCTCAAATTAAAGTCGTCAAAAGCAGGAGTAAAGTTATAAACTTGGAATTTGTCAGGAGACTGCCTTTCTGTTAGCTTACAAACGACCTGCCATTTTTATTGACGATTTAAATTGTGATATACTGCTATAATCAGTAGTTGTGGCGTAACTGAAATAAACATCTAGGGAGGTCCAAAATGGCTGTCAAGGAAAGCGACGTAACTATACGGCCCCTGGTGGGAAGCGATATAGACCCCATTCTAGGTTTCTGGTGGAGCTCTTTTATTGACAACAAGGAAATGGTTGCCGCTCAAATAGGAGGACGCCACGACTTGAGTTTTATTGCTAGTTTTGAGGGACATCTAGTTGGGTTTCTCCTGGCTCGGATTGTATATCTGGGCATACCGATTAAAGAGGTGTGCGTCATCCATGCCTTAGCTATTGAACCCAATTATCAGGGGAAGGGTATTGGTACTCTATTAATTAACAAGTTAAAGAGTACCTGCGAGGGTAAAGGGATCCCAACGATACGCGCCTTCGTTTCTAAAGATGACCACAAATTAATGAACTACTTTGAGGGGCTGGGTTTTCACCCTAGCGATATAATCAATATGGAACAACACAGCGGAGGCGAGGCTTAAGGCCATCAAACAAAGCAAAGGCTTGACAAAAATTAAATCATTGCCTATACTTATGTTAATTGAATATAGCCTAAAGGCTGAGAACGAGACTAGTATGTCTCCAGCGAGGCGCAGAGAGCCGGGGTAGGTGTGAGCCGGTGCCAGCGCAGAGGCGGAATGGACTCGGGAGCTGCAGACCGAAAGGGATTTCTGAGTAGGTTTCGTCGGAAAGGGTACCGTTATCAGAGCCCAGGGTATCGTTCTTATTTAGTAAAGGGCTGTACCTGAATGAGATGGTTGCCAACTAGCAACTAATTAGGGTGGCACCGCGAAGGATTTAGCCTCTCGCCCCTATGGCGAGGGGTTTATTTTTTGCCCTTATTTTTACCGTGGAAGGAGGTTTCATTATGTACCATCCAACACTGGAAGAATTTAGAGGGCTAAAAAGCCAGGGGAATCTGGTGCCCGTCTACCGCGAGATGGCGGTGGGTGCGGAGACACCGCTTTCCGCCTTCCTGAAGGTGAGGCGCGGCGACTATTCCTTCCTTCTGGAGAGCGTGGAAGGCGGGGAACGGGCGGCACGCTACAGCTTCATCGGCACCGAACCCTATCAGGTGTTCAGTACCAGGGAGGGAGACAAGGCTGACCCCCTCCACCTCATCGCCGAGGAGCTTAAAAAACACAAGCTGGTGCCGGTAAGCGGACTGCCTGATTTTTGCAGCGGCGCCGTTGGCTACCTCGGCTACGAAACAGTACGCCGCTTCGAGCAACTGCCATCGCC
>Ga0315541_1001871_pt1 | contig 18555 bp, 10 predicted proteins | sample SalMarSW160190MG_FD_203095 | JGI IMG/M metagenome (GOLD analysis project Ga0315541, IMG submission 203095) | Salt marsh sediment microbial communities from the Plum Island Ecosystem LTER, Massachusetts, United States - Salt Marsh Sediment SW1601-190 ...
TCATCCTTCGACTCCTCTCCGGCCGGCCATCCATTCGTTGAAAACCGCTGTAATAATCAGCAACGCTCCCACGAAAATGATGACATGCTGAGATTTTACACCGGCCATTTCCAGACCATACCTTAGGATACCGATGATCAGCAACCCAAGCAAGGAGCCAATCACCGACGCCTCCCCACCGCTGATCCGCGTGCCGCCGATTACGACGCAGGCGATGACCTCGAGTTCCATGCCGGCCGCTGTGTCCGCCTTGGCCGTGGCATACAAGGCCGTGTTGAACAGCGACGCGATGCCGCACACAAGGCCGCAGGCGGCATAGAGCGCGAACTTGAGGCGGCGGACATCGATAGCGGCAAACTCGGCCGCGATCTCGTTCTCGCCGATACACTTGGTGAAGCGCCCGATCCACGACCGCCGCATCAGCAGCCAGCCAACCGCCACCACTGCGATGAGCGCGAACAATGGCACGGGCACGAAGGCCGACACTGAATCTCCCACGTGAATCTCGAAGACGTCGCCCTGGCTCAGCCACTGGAAGCCGTCGGGGAAATCGCTGATGGACCTGGCCTTGCTCAGGCCCATGGCCACGCCGCGAAACAGCGCCATGGTGGCGAGCGTAACCACCAAGGGCGGTATCTTGAGATAGCTGCTGACGCCTCCGTTGAACGCCCCGGCGAGAAGCCCGGCGAACACGGCGGCGCAGGCGGCACACCAGATGGGCCACTGCGCGTCGCGATACAACAGGCCGAGCACGATGCCACACATGGCCACGATGGAGGCCACGGACAGGTCGATGCCCGCAGTGGCGATGATGAAGGTCATGGGCACGGCAATCATGCCGGGAATGATCCAATAGCGAGTGCGCTCGGATATGCTCCACCAGTCTAGGAAGCCCTCGACGAAGATCGAGAACCCGACACACATCGCCAAGAGGACGTACAATAGAATGCTTTCACGGGAGAGCAGGATGCGCCGGATGATCATGCCTTGGCCCTCCGGATGCGCTCTAGCAGCGCGTCGAGGACAACGGCCAGCAGGATTAGGCCGCCGACGAAGATGTTCTGCCAATACGAACTGGCCTCGAGCAGGATCAGCATGTTGTACAGCAACGCCACGAGAAATGCCCCAAGCAACGTGCCCAAGGCCGACCCACGACCGCCGAGGATGTTCGTGCCGCCGATAACGGCCGCGGCGATGGCCCTCAGTTCCATGCCCATGCCCGTGTTCGCCTGGACTTTACCGTAATAGCCTGCCTGCAACACTGCGGTCAGCCCCACCAGCGCCCCGGACACCGCGAACACGAACAAGGTCAGACGCGTCTTGGACAGCCCGATCAGCCTGGCGGCGGTCTCGGAATTGCCCAGGGCCAATACGCGCCGCCCCGGCAGGGTGTAGCGCAGCAGAATATGCGCCACGAGCGTCACCGCGACCACGTAGTAGCAAAGCTTCGGAATGCCCAGGAGATTGCCGTCGGCCAGCACGCGGTATTCGGACGGCAGGAGCATCACCTCGCGGCCGCCCGTCACGATGCGCATGATCCCGCGGTATATGCTGATGCCGGCGAGGGTCACGATGATTGGATGAATACGGGCGATCAGCGCGGTCCCGCCGTTGAGCATGCTGAACATGACGCCAAGCGCAACAGCGAGCGCCAGGCACAGCAGCGGCGGGTAGCCTGACTTCGCGGCCATGGCCGCGATCGCGCAGATCAGACCCATCATCGAGCCCACGGAGATGTCGATCCCGCCGGCACAGATGATCAGCATCGCGCCTTGCGCCATGATCGCCGGCAGTGCCGCGCTGGCCAGGATGTCGAAGAAGTTCTTGGCATTGGCGAATTCGGACGGTCTAAGTGCGGTCATGGCAGCGGAAAGCAGGAGGATGAACGCGAGCAAGCCGATCTCGCGGAACTCGAGGAGCCGCGCCAACCTGGTTTCTTTCTGCTTACTCTTTCTTTTCACAAAGAAAGAGTAAGGCACAGCGGCGGCGGCAATGGCTTCCTCGCCGTCGGTGCGCGGGTCGAAACTGCCGGTCTGTCGTCCCTCGGAGAACGTCACGACGCGGTCGGACATGGCAATGATCTCCGGCAGTTCCGAGCTGATCAACACAATGGCAGTTCCTTCTTCGGCCAGGTCGCAGATGAGTCTGTGGATATCGGATTTGGAGGCAACGTCAACGCCGCGGGTCGGCTCGTCCAGGACGAGTATCTTGGGGGCCGTGCACTGCCACCGGCCAAACACCACCTTCTGCTGGTTGCCACCGCTGAGCGTGCCCATGGGCTGCTCGGGCGATTCGGCCCGCACATTCATGGCACGGATCACATGCGTCACCAGCCTGCGCTCGGCGCCCGAGCGAATCCAGCCGAGCCGGGACAAGTCCCGTAGGGATGCCACGCTCACGTTGGTGCGTACGGCATGGTTGCGGAACACGCTCTGGACCAGGCGGTCCTCGGGGAGATACGCGAGGCCCGCACGCATGGCCCTGCGCGGCGATCTGACTTTGATCGGTTTCCCGTCAATGGAGATGCTTCCGGACGCCAGTCGCTGGATGCCGAACAGCGCCTGGCCAAATTCACTGCGGCCCGCGCCCACGAACCCGTAGAGGCCGAGGACCTCGCCGGCGCGCACATCGAGGGATATATCGCGAAACGCGCCTGTCTTGCCCGTGGCATTTTCGACGCGCAAGCGGATTTCGCCTAAGGGAATCTCGCGCTTGGCGAAGAGTTGCGCCAGTTCCCGGCCCACCATCGACGCGACGATGTGGTTCACGGTGAGTTCCGCCGTGGGATGGGTTTCGATAGTCTCGCCATCACGCATGACCGTGACCCTGTCCGAGATATCGAGCACCTCCTCAAGCCGGTGGCTGACGTAGACGATGCCGACGCCCGCGTCGCGTAACCGGCGGATTTGATCAAACAGGTTCCCAATTTCCTTAAGTGTCAGGGCGGATGTGGGCTCATCGAGGAACAGCACGCGGGCCTGTTCGGATACGGCGGCGGCGATCTCGGCCATCATTCGCCGAGCCACCGATAGCCCACCGGCTACTCCGCGTACATCGAACGCCTCGCCCATGGCAGCCACGAGCTCGGCCGCCTCGCGATAGGTCCCAGGCCAATTCACAAGTCCGCCCGGGCCGCGGACGAGCCCACGCGCCAGGAGCATATTCTCAGCGATGCTGAGCTGCGCGAACAGATCTGCCTCTTGGTGCACAACGGCAATGCCCAGTCCAGCGGCCTGGCGTGGTGTAGAAAGCCGGATCGGGGAGCCGGCAAGCACGATTTGACCGGCATCGGCCCGGAGCAAACCCGTGGCGACATTGATCAGCGTGCTCTTTCCAGCGCCGTTCTCACCGACCAGGCCGTGGACCTCGCCCGCGCGCACCTCGAGCCCCGCATCCCGCAGGGCCGGCACGCCGCCAAAGCTCTTGTGCAGCCCGGAAAGTTGTAGAATAGGGGTAGCACACATCGCGGCACGATGATACCCGTTGTTGGCGGCTGGTTGCTAGCGGGGCCAATCTCCCAAATCGCCGGGTAAGGCTGAGCGAAAAACGGGGACTGACACAAGCGACCGAAGGGAGACGTGTCTGTCCCTGTTTTTCGCAATCACCACACAGGTGCTCATGTGTTGTGGACGAAACGCCCCGCCGACATAGCCGAAACAGGGCTTTCTACCACTTACCCGGCGATTAGGGAATCTATGCCTCGACCCTTCGCAACGAACTGCTTGATTTCCGAGCTTTTCTAGGCGAAAATAGTGTATTATGTTTATCCAGGCGGAACGAGTCTTTGGGGCCTAATGAGAGGGCCGCGGCGTTCAAATCCGGTGACGGCACTTCGCCCTTGAGCCGTCTCGAGCCGGGGCGCGCAGAGTCCCCCCGGTGTCTGAGGGCACAGTGCAAGGGTAGTGTCTACGGAGCACGATGTTCGCTCTAGGGGTGGTTTCATTAGGCCGTGTGGGTGTGGAAAGGTGATTCGTGCTAGGATAATAATTGACAGATCATGGCGTAAGCTCAATGAAATCAGGGATATCTATCATTATTCGCATTGACAATCCATCCACATGTCTGGTAGAGTTAGGGTGTGAGAAAGGGAGGGATAAGGACCGTGGCGCCACAAACTTATAGCATGTTCGGCAAGCGCCTCGTCGAGCGCGGGGTTATCACCCAAAAGCAACTCGATGAAGCCGTTAAGAAGCAAGAAGCGACGATGCATCACCGCAAGCTCGGTGAGATTCTCGTGCGGCTGGGATACATCAGCAAGACCCATATTGCCGATGGGCTTGCAGACCAACTCAACATTCCCATGGTAAGACTTTCCGATCGGGAGATTCCAGAGCGCACCCGATCTTTGGTCGACGGGAACATCGCCACGCTGTACCGGGTGGTCCCCATCGAGGAGGACGGAGACACGCTGATAATCGCGACCGCTGACCCAACGAATATCAATAGCCTGGACAATCTGGAACGGCTTTTGGGGCGCCCTGTGGAACCGCAACTGGCAACGGAGGAGGACATCCGGCAGGCGCTGAACCGGTATTACGGCCTTTCGGAGACTACCGTGGAGACGATGCTTTCGACGGTCAGCAGCGCCAGCACGCTGAGCACGCTGAGCACGATGTCGAGCCTCAGTTCGCTGGATTCGTCGCTCAGCAGCCTGGACAGCATGAGCGCCAGCGACATCAGTCTGAGCAGCATCAGCGTGGACGCGCTGGACTTCGATCCGGACAAAGGCGGCGGCACACCGGATACGACCGGAGACGATGACGATAGCCCGGTGGTGCGGTACGTGCACAACCTGATTCTCGAAGCGTTCCGGCTGCGGGCGAGCGATGTTCACGTGGAGCCGGGCAAGTTCGATGTGAAAATCCGGTACCGGATCGACGGTGTGCTGCACATGATGCCCTTGCCGCCCAAGCGCGCGCAACCGGCGATCATTTCGCGCCTGAAACTCATGGCCGGGATGGACATCTCCGAGCGGCGGGTTCCACAGGACGGCCGCATCAAACTCAACATAGGCGGGAAGATGATAGACCTGCGGGTGAGCGCGCTGCCCTCGGTCCACGGTGAGAGCGTCGTGATGCGCATCTTGGACAGGAGCGGGCTCATGCTGGGCCTGGGCCAGCTAGGTTTTGCAAAGTCGCACCAAGAGGCCTGGCAGCGCATCCTGGACAACGTGACGGGGGTGGTGCTGGTGACCGGGCCGACGGGGTCCGGTAAGACCACGACGCTGTACGCCTCGTTGCACAATCTGAACAAGCCTGATAAGAAATTGGTTACCGTGGAGGACCCGGTCGAGTACCAGCTCAACGGGATAAACCAGGTGCAAATACACCACGACATCGGCTGGGACTTCGCACGCGCGCTACGCGCCATTTTCCGACAGGACCCCGACATCGTCATGGTGGGGGAGATTCGCGACCTGGAAACGGCGGAGATCGCCATCAAAGCGGCGCTGACGGGCCACCTCGTCTTTTCCACGCTACACACTAATGATACCGCCAGTTCCTTCATTCGGTTGATCGATATCGGCATCAAGCCGTTCCTGGTGGCGGCCGGAGTGCACGAGATTCTGGCCCAGCGCCTGGTGCGGACCATTTGTACCGCGTGCAAGGAACCGACAACGGCGCCGGAAATTGAGAAGGCCCGTTTGGGCTTGGATGTCAACTGGGACGAGGTCCAGTTGTTCCACGGTGTGGGCTGCGAGAACTGCGTTCAGACGGGCTATCTAGGGCGCTTAGGTGTATACGAATTACTTCATACCTCCGACGCGATACGCACAATGATCATGAACAACGCATCGGCCGATGCATTGCGCCGGCAGGCGCGCATCGAGGGCATGAGGACGATGCGGGAGGATGGCTGGCAAAAGGTGGTGGACGGGATAACGACGCTCGAGGAGGTGAATAAGCGTACGCGTGGAGATGATCCGCTGGTCTTGGAAGGGGCGGCATAGGACAGGCCCCGTAGCGCCGGAGTCGAGGAGATAGGACAATGGCATATGAAATGGTCGGTATGCTGCGGATGTTGATCGATCGGGACGGGTCGGACCTGCACCTAACGGTCGGGATTCCACCGGTGGGCCGTGTGCACGGGCGCCTTCACTTCTTCGGTGAGGAGGAGTTGACGCCGGAAGACACCGAGCGGCTGATGAAGAGCATCGCCTCTGTCGACAACCAGCAGGAATTGCAGGAGGTCGGGGGCGCGGACTTCGGGTTTGCCTTCGAGGACGTCGCGCGGTTCCGCGTGTCGATTTACAAACAGAAGGGGCATGTGGGTGTTGCGCTGCGCTTGATCCCGCGTAAAATCATGACCTTCGAGGAGATCGGCCTGCCCCTATCGATCAAGGAGATGATCTCCATTCCGCGCGGATTGATACTCGTGACGGGGCCGACCGGGTGTGGTAAGACCACCACGCTGGCCACCATGCTAGACTGGATAAACTTGAACTTCGATAATCACATTATTACGGTCGAGGACCCTATCGAATACTTTCATACACACAAGAAGAGTATCGTCATGCAGCGCGAGGTCGGGGTGGACGTGCCGACCTTCGCAGAGGCGCTGCGCCGCTGCTTACGTCAAGACCCGGACGTGATCCTCGTGGGCGAGATGCGCGACCTGGAAACCATTGAAGCGGCCATTACGGCCGCCGAGACCGGCCACCTGGTGTTCGGCACGCTCCATACGACCGGAGCCGTGCGCACCATTGACCGTATTGTGGACGCGTTCCCGACTAACCAGCAAGAGCAAATCCGCACGCAGCTCGCCGGTAACTTAAAGGCGGTCATCTCTCAGGCGCTCCTGCCGAAGAAGAGCGGTTTCGGGCGCGTGGCCGCGTTTGAGATCATGATCTCGACGCCGGCTGTTCAGAACCTCATCCGCGAGAACAAGTCGTTTCGTATCACCTCGTCGATTCAGACGGGGCACAAGTACGGCATGAACCTTCTCGACGAACACCTGATGGCGCTGTACCGCAAGGACATAGTGACGTATGAGGCGGCCATGAGTAAGGCCATGTCGCCCGACGAGTTCGAGCAGAGCGCGCGCATGGGCGGCGCGGTCGGGGCCGAGGCGCAGGCGGCGTCCTGATGGGGACTCCCGCATGAGCGAAATCGAGCGGAAATAGTGACGGGTTATGGTAGTTGTACGTGGAAAACAGATCGGTGACATCCTGGTCGAGCAGGGCGTAATCAGCCCGCTGGAGTTGGACGAGGCGCTGCAGCGGCAACGCCTGACCGGCGACATGATGGGGCGCGTACTGGTCTCCATGGGCCTGTGCGAGGAGCAGGAGATCATCGAGGCACTGGGCGTCCAGGCCGGCATGGCACGCGTGGACCTCGCGAAGTTGAGTGTGCACGATGACGTGCTGCACCGCGTGCCGCCGGATGTGGCCAAGTTTTACAATGTGATACCGGTGCGCGAAGAAAACGGCTTCCTCGTCGTGGCAATGGCCGACCCCCTGAACTTAGGCATTCTGGACGACCTGCAGCAGATTCTCGGCTGTCAGGTTCAGGGGGCCATCAGCAACCAGCAGGATGTCTCCGCAGCGCTGAAAGCAAACTACGCATATGAGGGGGACTCGATTCGCGAAACGCTCAGCGACTTGGTGGAGCGCGTCGGCGATGTAGCGCTGACCATGGAGGAACTGGGCCAGCAGGAGATCGTCGGCGATGTGGACAACCTGGTACAGCTTTCCCAGGAGCCCGAAGTCATCAAGATTGTCAACCTGATTTTCCTCGAAGCGGTGCAAAAACGCGCGTCGGACATCCACTTCGAGGTGTACGAAGATGATTTCCGCGTCCGCATTCGGATCGACGGCATACTCCACGAGGTTGTCAGCCCGCCCAAGTCTATGGCCGTGGCGATGGTGTCGCGCGTGAAGGTGATGTCCAACATGGACATCGGCGAACGTCGGCTGCCACAAGACGCCCGCATCGAGTTAAAGATCGGGGATGCGGACGTCGATATTCGCGTGTCGACACTGCCGACGTTGTTTGGTGAGTGCTGCGTCATGCGCATTCTCGACCGAACCGTCGTGAGGATCGATCTGCAGCACCTGGGGTTCACCCCGGATTTGCTCAAGCAGATCGAGGAGGTGATTCATAAACCCAACGGCATCATGCTCGTCACCGGGCCGACGGGATGCGGCAAGACCACGACCATGTACGCGTGCATGGCGGAGCTTAACGAGGTGGATGTCAAGATCATCACCGTCGAGGACCCGGTCGAGTTGAAAATCGAGCAACTGATACAGGTCCAGGCGCGCGAAGATGTGGGACTGACATTCGGGAGGGCGCTGCGTTCGATCCTGCGTCAGGACCCGGACATCGTGATGATCGGTGAAATCCGCGACCTGGAGACTGCCGAGATCGCCGTCGAAGCATCGCTGACGGGCCACTTGGTGCTCAGTACACTGCACACCAACAGCGCGGCGGAAACCATCACGCGTCTGCTCGACATGGACCTCGAGCCATTCCTGATCGTAGCATCCCTCGAGGGGGTGCTGGCCCAACGGCTCGTGCGGGTGCTGTGCCGCCACTGCCGCGAAGAATATCGCCCCAGCCACGAGGAGATGGATGAGTTGGGACTGCCGGAGAGCTGGCGGAAGAACCCGAACCTCACCATGTTCCGCCCGAAGGGGTGTCCCGCATGCGACTTCATAGGCTATATGGGCCGGACGGGCTTGTTTGAGTTCATGGCGGCGGATGCGGTGGTATGCGACATGATCCTGAATCGGGCGGTGTCCCACGAACTGCGTGAGTACGCCCGGAAGAAGCAAGGCATGCGGGTCCTGCGCGAAGAAGGGATTATAAAGTGTGTGCAGGGCATCACAAGCGTGCAGGAAGTCATTGACCACACCGACAAATACGAGGATTGACGAGGAGAGAGGCCATGCCAAAGTTTGCGTATAAGGCCTTAAACAAAGACGGCAAGGAAACCTTTGGCCTTGTTGAGGCCGAAACCCAGGCCCTCGCGATCAACGACATTCGCAGCCTCGGCTTTTATCCAACCCAGGTCCGCGAGGCGCGCAAGAGTGACGAGCGACGCGTCCGCAAGTCCAGGGGCGCCTCAGTCGGGTTCTACATCGGCGGAGTAAAAACCAAGCAGGTGGTCACGATGACGCGGCAGATGGCCACCCTTATCGATGCGGGCCTGCCACTGCTACGCAGTCTAAACGTGCTTATCCAGCAGCTTAAGCCTTGCAAAATAAAGGAAATACTGCACGAGATATCCGAGGACGTGCAGGCCGGATCGACCTTCTCCGAAGGATTGGCCAAGCATCCAAAAGCCTTCGACCGGCTCTATGTGAACATGGTGCGCGCCGGCGAGGTGGGCGGCTTGCTCGAAGTCGTACTCAACCGACTGGCCATGTTCATGGAACGCCGCCAGGCGCTCAAGCGCAAAGTCCGAGGCGCCCTCATCTATCCCATCGCCGTTGTAATCATCGCCTCGTGTATCGTGACTTTCTTGCTGATCAAAGTCGTGCCGGTCTTCGCCGAAATCTTCGAGGACTTCGGGTCAGGCCTGCCCTGGCCCACGCAGTTCCTGGTCGACGCGGGCAACTTTATGATGTTCCGATGGTGGCTGTTGCTGGTGATCCTTAACAGCACCATCATCGGGATGAAACTGTTGGCCAAGAGCCACAACGTCAAACGCGTATTCGACCGCGTAGTGCTTAAAATCCCACTCTTCGGCGACCTGGTAGTGAAAGTCGGTGTGGCTCGGTTCGCCCGGACCTTGGGAACGCTGATCACCTCCGGCGTGCCGATCCTACAGGCCCTCACCATCACCAGAGAGACCATCGGCAACGAGGTCATACAGAACGCCGTGCAGAAAGTACACGACAGCATCAAGGAAGGCGATACGATGGCCGCGCCCTTGGATGAGGCCAAGGTCTTCCCACGGATGGTTGTGAACATGATCGATGTCGGTGAAGAGACCGGCAGCCTCGATGCGATGTTGATGAAGGTGGCCGACATTTACGATGCGGAAGTCGAGGCGGCCGTGGACGCCATGCTGGCACTGATGGAGCCGGCGATCATCATATGTCTGGGAGGCGTCATCGGGTTTATTGTGATATCGCTGTACTTGCCGATCTTTACCCTGGGCGACGCGGTTAGCGGAACCTAGGGAGAAATTGGTCCATCGAGGTTGGATTCTAGTGGCTATAGCAGAGCCGGGACGGGCCGGCGGCGTATTTCGAAGGAGGACAAACAAATGAAACGCAACCAGGGCTTCACACTCGTGGAATTGCTCGTGGTGATCGCCATCATCACGATTCTAGCCGGGATCATCGTGCCCAACGTCAGCGGCTGGATAGGCCGCGCGCGACTCGCCAGGGCCTTAGCGGAGGTCAAGAGCGCCGAACTCTCGCTCACAAAAATGCTCTCGGACGCCGGGAAAAGCAGCTTTGCACACTTCTTTGACGAGGGTTTTCGTACGTCCTATACCCTGCAGGAAGCCGAAGAGCTTTACACCGAGGTCTTCTACAAACTCCTGCGGCAGGGGCGGGACGCAGACCTGCCATTGAAGGGCGATGTGAGAAAGAAACTGGGCTCGTCATACATGGACCTGGGCAGGGACCCCTGGGGCGAGTTGTACCATTTCTATTCCGGGCCATTGAAGTTGGCGGGGAATAACATCAGTGGCGGTACATACCTGATGCCCTTCCGTATTTATGACGCCGGCTCCCTCGACGCCGACACTGCCGTGCCGGGCGGGCCTCAGGCCGATACCAACTCAGTCACATTCTACGACGAAGAACTCCAGGTGTATAGACTCGTAGGCTATCCGGCCCCGGCCAAGTTGCCCGTCTATATCTATTCGAAGGGCGCGGACCTCGCCTCGGCCCAGGCCATGTATCTAGGCGGTAGCGGCGAGTTCGCGTACGGCGGCGATGTGCCCGACATCGAGCACAAGGGCGGCGGCGACGACATCAACAACTGGGACAACGCGCAAAGCTGGGCCGAGTTTTACTAGGCCGCGCGAGTTGTTTAGTGAAAAGAAACCCTATTTGACAGGATAACAGGATAGACCTGATAATCGGCCCCAAAGAATCCGGTTCATCCTGTTATCCTGTCAAAAAAGGTTTCCCCTGAAACCGAGCGGGGAGGGCAGCGGCGTGATTGCGCGCGGTTCCAGAGCCTCGGACGGCATGAGCATGGTCGAGATTCTCGCCGTGCTGGCCATCGTGGGCCTGATGGCCTCCATGGCCGTGCCGGTGATTTGGAAAATGGGCCTCTTTTCCACCGACCGCATGGCCGGCAGCGCCCGCGAACTATATGCGCTACTCCGTGCCGCGAAGGTCTACGCCGCCCAGAACCGCCTCGATACCGCCCTGGCCTATAACTACAGCGAGAATATTCCACCGATCAGGCCCGCAGTGCCCAAGATATACGACCAGGTCTTCGGCGTCGAGCGCCGGTATCTCGACGAGACATTCATGGTGCGTGAGTTGTCCCGAGAGGAGAAGGAGAGCCTGGGGAAGTCGGGCCGCTGGTTTGTCCCGCTCCAGAACCGCAACGGCAACTTTCGACCAATGCTCGAGCAGACATGCGCATTTCTGGATGTTCGCGGCTACATTAACCCGGGTGTACGCGAGGACCCGATTTGGTTCGGCCTAGTGGAAATCGACGTCTGCGATCTACTAGGTGGTCCATTGTACAAAGACCCGTCTGGAGGCTGGGTGGAGAAGTTTTACGCCCACGTCTTCAAGCCATCGGGTGAAATGGATAGCCAGGGTCGGACATTCGAGAAGCTGCGCTTCGAGCTAAACATTGGGCTCAAGCCGGACACGAGCCCAACACAGCGCTTTGTCAATCCGGACGTGGAGCCGTTCGCTCTGGCGCTCGGGGAACGCCTGGTGCCCATCGAGTTGTTCGCGACAACAGGCCGGGTGAGGATCGCCAGGTAGAGGTGGAAGCCATGGGCGCGCGGCACGGGTTTACATTGCTGGAAGTCCTGGTCGCCCTGCTTATTTTGAGCGTCGGCGTCATGGCGGTGATGCAGCTATTCCCAGCCTCGCTCTACGAGGCCAGGCGGGCCGCCGAGCGTCTCCCCACCAGCGCGCGCGCCGCCGCAGAACTGGGGGCATTGCGTGCGCTGGGGCTGTCGGGCTCGGGTTACGCGCAATGGCCACTGGACCCGAGGCCTGTCCAGACGCCCGAGGGCGACGCCCACGTGCGCTACAACATCCAGCCCCTGGGCGTGCCTGATGTCATTCGCCCCCTGAACCAGACGGCGGCGGTCTACTACCTGTACCGCGTCACGCTCGCCGTGCCGATGACGACCGGCCGGTACGAAAAATTCGTGACCTATATCTCGAAGTACTAAGAGCCGCTAACAGAAAGACACATTCTTCTTGTGGCATGGGCATCTTGCCCATGGAATCACGGGCTGGAAGCCCGTGCCACCGGGGTTCTGTTAGAGCCTCTAAGGACACGTTTTTACAAAGATGAATCATCTAAATCATGTCGGAAAATACTTAAATTTAAGCGAAAAGAAACCCTTTTTGACAGGATGACAGGATAGACCAGATGATCGGCCCCAAAGAATCCGGTTCATCCTGTTATCCTGTCAAAAAATTGGGAGACAGGGCGACACCCCAGAAAAAGGGACTGTCCCAAGCGGGCGACCGATAGGGAGCGAGACGGGACTGTCCCCTTTTCTTAAGCGGTGTTTGTCGGAGCAGGACGAAGGTGATGACAGGTCATCGACATAGCGCCGGCTTCACACTGGTCGAACTCATGGTCTCCATCGCGATCCTCATGACGCTCATGAGCGGCCTGGTGGTCCTCTTTGTCGGCAGCATGCGCGCCGTGAAACAGGGCTATCAGACCATGGAGGCCATCGAGACCGCCCGAGGCGCGCTGAACATTATCGAATGGGACCTCACCACATCCTTCGCATCACGACAATACGGCCAGTATTACACCTTCTTCGGCATACCCGCAGGCATGACCTTCGTAGGCGTGGTCGGGGGCGACGATGGCATCAACCTATCACGCGTCACGTATGTCCTGCACGAATTCGACCCGAGGCCATGCGACGGCCTTGATAATGACCTCGATGGCCAGATCGACGAGGCCGACGAATGCACCGTAGCGGACGAGGTGTTCGATACGACAATGTTTGTCACGCTGATAAACAGATTTGACCCCAGCGACAGGTTCTTAAAGGAAGTCCGCGTGCTCGTGAGGACGCGCACGCTCCTGCGCTATGTCGAGCCAAACGTCAAGGACCTCGATTCCTTTCCATATAATTGGCCCGACCCACTCAGCAGCGCGGTGCCTGAATGGACGCCCGAACAGCGTCATGTGTGGGAGGAACTCCACGACACTGTGTGGCGCGGCGGCGTCAACCTGCTCGACGTGGACGTCGACTTTTTCCCGGAACTGGCCTCGGGCGTCGAGACCGGAGCCCTGGCACAGGAGCTACTGAAGGCCAAAAAGCGCGAGCTGTGGATTCGTATGCTCGCAGGCGAGTGGTTGAACCCGGACTGGCCCCTGCCGGACATGTGGACTTTGCTTGACGAGCACCCGGCCGATTACGTCGTGGCCCAGAATATACTGTGGCAGATTGAGCGGATCGAACCGGTTGAACCTCAATACCGGGTTTACGTCGAATACGAAGAAGACCCCGGAAAGAATCACTGGGAATACATCAACGCCAGTGGACAGAATATCGTCGAGGAATACAATCACTGGGGCGGAAACGACGGGGTCGACAATAACGGCGACGGCCGGGTCGATGAGATAGATGGCGACAAGGACGGCCGCGGCGAACAGCGCCTCTACGGATTTAGCTCCTTCATGTACGGCCGCACAGCCTACGGCCGCTTGGACGAGAAGCCCTGGTTCAACACTGAAGACAATCTGCCCGGCTACATCGCACTGCAGGATGGGGATTTGGACACGTTTTGGGCTGAAGAGGCCGCGCAGGACGTCGTCGGCGACCCGCTCAAGCCGCGTCTGCCCGAGCTCGTCGAGGTCCATTTCAGGCTCATGTTTGAGAGCCCATATCCCGGTGCGCCCGATTTCGACCGGCCCTTCTCGTTGCTGGTCGGCATACCATCGGGCTTCACCCGTGCCCATGAAGAGGCGGAATAAGTATGAGAAGGAGAAGAAACTTCTTCTGACAGGATAACAGGATGGACCAGATGATCGGCCCCAGAGATTCCGGTTCATCCTGTTATCCTGTCAAAAAATAAGTCACCGAACTTGCCAAATGGAGTATTAAGTGTGATGAATATCAGAGCCGGCAACAGAGGCGCAGCCCTACTGATCGCCGTCTCGATCATGACGATTCTGCTACTGGTCGGGCTGACCTTTCTCACCGTCACGCGGCTCGAGGTACAAACTTCGGCCAGTATGCTCGAGGGCCTCAAGGCCGGCCTCATGGCCGACGCCGGCGCGGCCATCGCCATGCACTTCCTAAACTACGACTTCGTCGTCCACGCCATGTACACCTCGACGGACCACGCATGGCGCACCTACTTCAACGGCGCCTGGGCCGCCGGAAAACAATGGGCATGTGTCAATGGCAGGCCCCTCACCGTCGGCGGCGTGCCGGAAATCCAATTTGACGTGGCGGACGCGCTCGGGGATTGGCTCTACGTCCCCCGGATTCAGGACGCACCGTCGGAGTTCGACAGTGAGGCCAATCCATTTGTGCTCACGACCGACTATGGGGCGTCGTCCCTGCCGGGCGTGGAGGGCACGTGGCCGGACCAGCAAGTCAGTTCCTTCACGGACGTGGACAACGACGGCGACGGGCTCAAGGACTCCATCTGGATTCCTATCGGCGCGGACCAGTTCTTCACCGATGACGGAATCGACAACGACCTCGACGGTGAAGTGGATGAACAAGACGAGGCGTGCATTTTCGCCTACTGGGGTGGACAGTCCATCCTCCTGACCGCGCCCATCCGCAGCCCCTACGGACCGCCGAATACCCCAAACCGCTTGCCTTGGGCCCCGGTCGACCCCGACGGCTACCTCCAGCCGTTCCAGGTGTCTCGGTTCGGCGTGCCGTATTGGGTCGATCCCCGGCCCGGCAGTCCCACCGTGGACGTGCTGGATAACGATTGGAACCTCGTGGTCAACGATCACCAGGAGTACTTTCCCGTGATCGGTGACCGTCAGCCGGACGGCTCGGTGGTTAACCCGATACATCCCGACCTCATTCAGCGACCATACGACCGCCGGTCATACGGTGACCGGTTTGAACTGGCGCGAACCACGCACCAGATAGCCCCCTGGTATTTGAGCGCCATGGCCCAAATCAACGACATATACGCCGTTTGCTCGAGCGGCGAGCCGGTCTGCGAGCTGGTCGGACGCGTGGCGATCCTCATCAACGACGAGGCGGGCAAGGTCAACGTCAACGCCGCTGGCGGCCATGCGTTCGATGAAGCCTGGGATAAAGCCTCCTGGGACGGGTTCCTGCACCGGCAAATACTGGACGGCCTGGGGCCGTGGGAATACGAGACGCGCGTGTTGCCCGGCATCGGTGTGGCGATCTCAAGCTATATGTGGGCCCTGCTAAACGGCGCGCCCAGAAAATACGTTCCCGTCCCAGCCGCTACCGACCCCCAGCAGCGCGCCTACGAGTGGGACATGGCATTCCCGGGCTACGGCCGCGTGGACGACGACGGCAACGCGCTGTTGATGGCGCTGGATGGCGTGGACAACGACGGCGACGGCCTAATCGACGAGGGATTTCGGCTCCCGGCGGCGGACGACCCCCGGTTCGATGACTATTGGGCCCAACTGGGCGCACTCGAGGGCATCGACGAGCCCCAGGAGCGCCGGCTATACCGGCCGTACCGCAACATCGTGGCGGAAAATGACGGCATCGACAACGATGCAACGGCCACCACCCCCATTACCGATGAGATCGGCGAACTGGGCGACCGTGTCCTCAACACGCGCGAAGAACTCAAGTTAACCTACCACATGCGCTACGAGTACGAGCCAGGTCGGTGGAAGGACCATTACCCACCAATCAAGCGCCTGGTCACGGTCCACTCGCTCGACCGGCCCAAGGCATTCTTCCATCGCGAGAACGGGCAGCTTCCCGAGGCAGGCGGCATGAAACTAGATTACAACTACGCACCCGCCGAGGACATCGCCCTCATGCTCAAACGCGACTGGGAACGCCACTACCAGCCCATCAAGTTCTGGCGTTGGGCGAAAGAGTACCTGGACGATTTTGAAGCGCGATTCGGCCGGAAGCCTCGACTCACCGAACTCGAGCCGTACGCCGATGTTGGCCTGTTCGCCGCGGGCCTGCGCCAGGAGGACGTCACCGCCATTGGAACGCCCTACGACTCTTGGTTCCCATCCCAAGCCCCTACGGGCCTGCCTGAGGTGAGGATGCTGGCGGACAACGAGCTGCGGGCATACAAACTCGCCGCGAACATCAAAGACTACGGCGATGAGGACCACACGCGCACCGAGGTCGCCGCGACCATACACGACGACTGGTGGGACGCTGTCACCGAGGGTGAAGGCGGGTCCCGCGAAATCGAGTACACCATGTCCGGCATCGAAAGCATACGCATAAACGAGCTCATGGTGCGACCCGTCCGCCGCGTCGAGGCCGAGATGCTCGTAGGTGTACCGGAGCTTGACCCCAACTCCTTCTTCGACTTCCAGTTCGATTTCAGCGCCGTGACCGGACTGGACGACGATTACAGGCACTTTCCCCTCAGTTTTAACATGGTCACGCAGTCCTTTCTCGGATGGGGGCTGTGGAGACGGTGCAACATCGTCTGTGAAAACGATGGCGTGGACAACGACCTCGACGGTACGACCGACGAGCTTGGCGAAGGCTTGGTGCTCGGCGAGCAGTCCGTGCTGTGGGCGGAAGACATCGACAATGGCGAGCAGCTATGGCTGGCCCCGGACGTTCCTAATCCATCCTGGGAACCCAACGTGGTGCAATTCCGTTTCGGGCCCAGCACGGGCCTGCCGCCGGGCCGCTACTATCTGCTAATCAACACGGGCTATGCCGATGGTGCCGTGACCGTGGGGCCGGACGACCCCAGCAATCCATACAACACGAATCAGATCGAATACGCCATCAAGTATGGGTACAAAGTGGGTCCAGATGTGCCACCGTATGTGCCACCGTACACTGATATCCTCTCGGATCTCGACAGGGAACGCTATGGCGGCCCGTCGTTGGAGGTGTGGGGGGACTGGAACGTGTGGCAGCTCGATGCAAAAGTGGGTTTCGAGAACATGGAGAAGCCAGTACCTGGTACCGAGAGCGGCTTCGTGTTCCTGCCCTCGCGAGCCACGCCCCCCGAGCAGGCCGAGCAGCCGGACGTGTTTCTCCCACCGTTGTCGCCTCACCCGCTTATCGGCTACAAGAAGGACTACGCCTACACCGTGGTGATTCCCGAGTACTGGGACCCGGCCAAGCCGAAGCCGGGGCATCCAGACGACGGGAATCCGGAGAACTACGAAACGGCAGCGGACCAGGTTTACCTCTACGTGGCTATTCGCAAGACAATCAACTGGTTCGGTTCGATTGACTTGCCTCCCATCGATAACACTGTCCCGCTTGCCATCGACTTTTTCGACTTCAGTCAGGAGCCGGACCACGAGTGGATCGAACTCATCAACATCGCCGAGTGGAACCCGGACGAGCCGCCGGAGGGCCAGGCCATCGATATGAGCGGCTGGCAAGTGAGCATCGGCCCGCTGGGCGCCGATGGCAGCCATCTCATGACCATTCCCCAGGGCACGCGGATCGCCCCGGGCGGCATGTTGCTCCTCGCATGCAATAAGCACGATTACGGTGTGGCCAAGTTCAACTCGCTCGGCCTGCCCCCGCTGCCGCCTGACTTCATTAACTGGGACGACTTCTGGAACGGCACACCGGCCTTCCAGAAGAACGGGATCGGCCTGGCCACGCATACGGCGTACAGGTACATCGCCGAGGACGGTACCTCTTGGCCTATACAGACTGTCCCCACGACTGCGGATCCGAGAGACTTCGTCTCGGTACCCCCCACTTTGCTCGGCGAGTTGACAGGGCCTAGTGACGATTCCTATTACGTCCCGTACGACCAGGGCGTGAATCCGGAAATGGCCGGGAGTGTGTTCAAGCCTCTGGCGCGCGACCCCGATACGGGTCTGCTTCTGGACCAGGCCTTCATGGACGTAAATGGCGACGGGGTGCGCGACGGGTGGACCGAGGACGACGCGGTGTGGTCTACGCAGCCCCGTGATGAGCGAACCGGGTTTAGGCAAGAGCAGGAGAACCCAGACCCGCGGATGAAGGCCTGGGACCGGATAGTCGAGCTCGAAAGCGAGCTGGACGAGGCTCAGTATATCGATGACATTGCGAAGGTGGTCCTGGGCGGAGGGATGCTGCCCAATTATCCCGAGCACGACGGGATTGATAACGACGACGACGGCTATGTTCTGGATGGGGACGACGTGGACAACGATGGGAACGGGCTTATTGATGAAGGCGCTGACGGGATCGACAACAATGGCAACAACCGGATTTGGGAAGAGGATAGGATCGACAACGACAGCGACA
>Ga0315541_1001872_pt1 | contig 18528 bp, 18 predicted proteins | sample SalMarSW160190MG_FD_203095 | JGI IMG/M metagenome (GOLD analysis project Ga0315541, IMG submission 203095) | Salt marsh sediment microbial communities from the Plum Island Ecosystem LTER, Massachusetts, United States - Salt Marsh Sediment SW1601-190 ...
CCTGACGGGCAACGGCATGGACGAGGAATCGCTTAAGAAAGCCGGCATCGAGGAGGCCGATGCCTTCATCGCCCTGACCCAGGGGGATAACCGCAATGTCATGGCCGCCCAGATAGCCAGGCATATCTTCAAGGTGCCCAGGGTGCTCTGCCGCATCTATGACCCGCTGCGCCGGGAGCTTTTTAACTCCCTGGGAGTAGAGTCTTTCAGCCCGACCACCATATTCGCCCAGATGCTGAAGGAAAAACTGGAAGCGGAGCCGGAGGAGGAGGCTAAATAATGTATATCATCGTTATAGGCGGGGGCAAGGTGGGCTATTACCTGGCCCAGGCTCTGCTGGACCAGGGGCACGAGATACTGGTGGTGGAAAGAGACCCGGCCCGAACCCAGTTCATTATAGATGCACTGGGCAGTGTCTGCATCCGGGGCGATGGCTGCGAGGTAACTACCCTGACCGAAGCCGGCACGGGAAGGGCCGAGATGTTCATCGCCGTGACCGGTGACGACGAGGACAACCTGGTGACCTGCCAGGTAGCCAAGCACAAATTCAACGTGCCGCGGACGGTAGCACGTATAAATAACCCCAAGAACGAGGCCATCTTTAAAGAGCTGGGCATCGATGTTGCCGTGAGCAGCACCAATATAATCCTGGAGAGCATCACCGAAGAAGTGCCCACCCACTCCATGACCCACCTGATGGATATCAGGGAGAAGGGGCTTGAGGTGGTGGAGCTGAAAATCCCGGCCGACGCCAAGACGGTGGGTAAGGAGATAAGAGAGCTTACCCTGCCGCCGGAGAACCGCCTGTTTTTGATTATTCCCAAGCAGGAGAAGCCCCACGTGCCTACTGCCAGCACCGTCCTTCAGGCCGAAGATCAGATAATAGCTATCACCACCCCCGACTCTGAGGAGGCGCTGAGAAAAGCTCTCAGAGGCTCCTGACCTTTTCCCCGCTCTATTGCTTCTTAACGAATAACCGAATTAACGGCTAATCTCCGGTGCGACCCCAGGGATAGAAAACCATTAATAATATGAAGAAGACGCCGTCAACGATAACCGGCATCATCACCTGATTAAAGCCAACATAGCCCATCAGCACCGAGTACACGGCGCCGGCTACAGCCAGAATGGCCCACAGCAGGGCGAACTGCACCCAGTAAATGTGGCGGACGATGTCCCGCGTCCCCGCCACTATAAGATAGACACCGCCGGCAACGAAGGAGACGCCTACCATCGCCATAGAATACAGCGCCGACTTACATGCAGCGGGCATATCCTCCAGGCCCATCATGCTCATCAGCATATCAGGAGCAAAAATATGCAACACGCCCATCACAACTGCTATTGCCCCGTAGACAATAAGGATTACCTTTAGAGCCTTTAACACGGTTCACCTCCATAATAAAATTTTGACTATTATACTACCGCCCTTGACTGGCTGTCCAGCGCTTGTTTTCTAGTGGCGTTTATCTTCCCACCCTCCCGCCCTCAAAGGCTATGCCTTTAAATTTCCCTCAAAAAAGGGGGATAACGGGAACTCATCTCTCTCCTAGGGGGGCGGGGTTTCAGATTCTTAAAAGGTGAAACCTTTTGGGCGGGTGGGTATGGGAAGAAAAACATAACTTTAAAAAGGTGGGGGGAATAGATATAAATGGGAGGCTATAAATGTCTATACTGCTATACAGTTCTATTCATCACGCCTTATTATTCTGCTATACTGGGTAGAGCTAATTATGGCCAGGCAAAGATTCTGGACACTGGTTATAATCCTGCTGGCGGCCGTTATTATTGCCGGCGGTATAGTCGCCTGGCAGAGATACAGCCCACCCCAGCCAGTAGAGATTTCCCTGCCGCAGACGCCGGAAACGAACGGCGTGGTACCTCAGGAAGAAGCACCCCAGAAGATAGATATCAACCGCGCCGAAGCCTGGCTGCTGGAAGCCCTGCCCGGCATCGGCCCAAGCAAGGCTCAGGCCATCATAGCCTACCGCCAGCAGAACGGGGGATTTAAGCATATCATAGAGATAACCGAGGTCGAAGGCATCGGCCCGGCTATCTACGAGGAAATTAAAGGCCTGATTACCGCAGGCGACTAAAGCTCCGAGGTAAATATTGGCGCTTATATTTTTAAGCGGTGCCTGGCTGGCCGGTATATATCTGGGGTCGAGGTTTGCCCTACCGCCCACCTTAATCCTCACCGGGCTTTTACCCCTCCCCCTGCTCTTCTTCTTCCACCAAAAGCGCAAAGCTATAATACTGGCCGCCGTCTGCCTGATTGCCTTCTTCGGCGGGGCTTTATGCTACCAGGCATCCCTGCCCCCCAACGACACCAGCCACCTGCGCTTCTACAACGGCCAGGAGATGGCGATTGAGGGGACGGTGAGCGCCGAGCCCGAAATAAGGGATAAGTCCACCCATATACGCCTTGCCGCCAGCGCAATCAACGGGGAGGAGGTAAGCGGGGACGTGCTACTCTTTGTCCCACGCTACCCTGAATATGACTACGGCGACGCGCTCCGGGTAAAGGGAAAATTAGAGACACCGCAACAGCTGGGTGACTTTGACTATAAGGGCTACCTCGAGGGCCGGGGAATCTACTCAACCATGCTCTACCCCAATATAGAAGTCCTGGAGACGGGAAAAGGCTTTAAACCGCTGGAGTGGGTCTATTCCCTGAAAAGCAGCCTTTCCCGGAGCATCGCCCAAACTATGCCCGAGCCGGCGGCATCGCTGGCGCAGGGGGTCGTGCTGGGTATCAGGTACAACATACCCCAATCCATAAAGGACGACTTTGCCCACACCGGCACCGCCCACCTGCTGGCCATATCGGGGCTGCACCTGAGCATACTGGCCGGGATACTGCTCAGCCTGGGCATCCGGCTCTTCGGCAAGAAGCGCTATATCTATATCTGGCTGGCGCTGGGGGTAATATGGCTCTACGCCTTAATTACCGGCCTCCAACCCCCGGTGGTGCGGGGGGCTATCATGGCCAGCCTTTTCCTAAGCGCCGAGCTGCTGGGGAGGCAGCGAACCGCCATAACCTCGCTGGCCTTTGCCGCCGCCGTAATGGTGGCTATAGACCCGTTAATACTATGGGACGCCGCCTTCCAGCTGAGCTTCCTGGGCATGGCCGGCTTAATCTTTATCGCCCCGCCCCTGATGGGACTGGGGAGAAAGATAGTTGATAAAACCGTCGGGGAGGAGGGGGCGGGGGCATCCATAGCCACCATCGTTACCGACAGCTTCAGCGTGACCCTGGCCGCCATCATCGCCGTCTGGCCGGTGGTGGCCCACTATTTCGGAATAGTATCCCTGGTGGGGCCGCTGGCTACCTTCCTGGCCCTCCCGGCGCTACCGGCGCTCATCGTTTTAGGGGCGGCGGGGGGAATAATCGGGCTGATTTTCCTGCCAATAGCCCAGGGCATCGGCTGGCTTACCTGGCTGTTCGCTTCTTACATGCTTCTGATAGTGAGGGGGCTGGCCGCCCTGCCCGTATCCGCCGTCGAGACGGACTGGATAAACCCTGCCCTGATAATTAGCTACTACGCCGTACTGGCTATAGTGATATGGCTGGTGAGCAGCCGAAAGCGGCTGCCACAGGTAGCAAACTGGCTTAAAGGCGGGGCGGCTAAGTCTACCGGCCTGGCCAGCCGGCTGCCGCTGAGGTGGGTGGTTCCACCGCTGCTGATACTGGCCGTCCTGGCAACGACCGCCGCCGCCGCTATGCCCGATGATAAGCTCCGGGTGAGCTTTTTAGATGTCGGGCAGGGCGAGGCCATCCTAATCCAGAAGGGGAGCCAGCAGGTGCTGGTTGACGGCGGCCCCAGCCCGCAGGCGCTGTCCATGGAGTTGGGCGAGAAAATGCCCTTCTGGGACAGAACCATAGAGCTGGTGGTGCTTACCCACCCCCACGCCGACCACATCACCGGGCTGGTGGAGGCGCTAAAGAGATACCGGGTGGAGCGGGTGCTCTACCCCGAATCGGACTACGGGCTGCCCATCTGCCGGGAGTGGCTGGGGCTAATCGGGGAAAAAGATATTGAGGGCACTATAGCTCAGGCCGGGCAGGAGATTGAGCTAGGCGACGGCGTGACGATGAAGTTGCTTAACCCACCGGCAAAGCCTTTAAGCGGGACCAACTCGGATATAAATAATAACAGCGTGGTACTGAATTTAAGCGCCGGCGAGGTGAGCTTTCTGCTCACCGGCGACATCGAGCGGGAGGCTGAGTTCGGGCTAATCGCCCGTGGGAGCGATTTGAGCGGCACCGTGCTTAAAGTAGGCCACAGCGGCTCCAAGACATCCACCACGCTCGATTTCCTGGCGGCGGTTAATCCCGGGGTGGCGGTGATATCAGTGGGGGAAAACAGCTACGGTCACCCCCACGGCGAGGTTATTGATAGGCTGGAAGAAGCGCTGGGCGCAGAAAATATCTACCGCACCGATGAGCAGGGAACGATAGAGTTTATTACCGACGGGGAGAGGCTGTGGGTGAGGGTAAATAAAAACTAGCCTAACCTTTTCACTATCCCATCGTTATAGTATAGTAGAACTATATATAGCTTACGATATAAGCAGCTAAGGGGGTATGAGCATGAAAAGGCTGATAATAGGGCTGGCGCTGGTGGTCTTGCTGGCACCGATACTGGCGGGGCTTTCCTGCGCCTCAGAGGCGCCGGAGCCGCCGGTGACATACCTGCCGCCAGACGAATGGGGAGATGAGCCATATCCACCAGTAGTGATACCGCCGGTGCAGTCAGGGCCCGGCTTTATCTGGGGAGGCGAAGCGGACGATAAGGCTCAAGTCACCACCGTTTTAGTCAACTACGACGAGCGGATGATAGTCCGCAACAGCGATATGTACCTGGTGGTGAAAGATGTAAGTGAGGCCATGCAGGCGATAAACCAGCTGGCGGGGGGGCTTAACGGCTACGTGGTATCGTCCAGCGTTTCCGGGGAGGAAGAGGACATGCGGGGGTGGATTAACATCCGGGTCCCCGATGAGAGCTTTGAGCAAGCGCTGGCCGATATAAGGGGGCTGGCGGTAAGGGTGGAAGAGGAGAGCACCAGCAGCCAGGATGTTACCGAGGAGTACATCGACCTGGCAGCCAGGCTGTCCAACGCCGAAGCCACCGAGCAGGAATTTTTGGTACTCCTGGACAAGGCCAAGGACGTGGATGACATACTGGAAATATATGAAAGCCTGTCCCGGGTACGCCAGGAGATAGAGCAACTCAAGGGGCGGATGCAGTACCTGGAGCGGACATCGTCAATGAGCCTGATTTCGGTCTATCTGGAGCCCGAATTCAGCGGCAAACCGCCGGTTCCCCCCGGCTGGAACGTACTGCAAATATTCAAGTCCGCTGCCAGAGGCCTGGTCATCACCGGGCAGGTGCTGGGCACCATAGCCATCTGGCTGTTAATCTTCATACCCATCTGGGGAACCGTGCTGGGTATTCTCCTGTGGCGCCACCACAAGCGGAAGATGGGGGTAAAATAAGAGACTAACCGGGCGAAAGCCGCCGGATAACCTCTTCCTGGCTCAAGCCGCTGACCGAGATGAGCTTGTTGTGGGAGGTATGGCCTTTAAGAATGGCCAAGCTGCTTTTGCCCACGCCTAAAACCCGGCTTAAGAATGCGACCAGTTCTCTATTGGCCTGTCCCCTGACCGGCGGTGCCGCCACCTTTACCCCCAGCACCCCGTCGCTAAAGCCGACCACCTGGTTGCGGGGGGCGTTGGGGTAAACGTGCAGAGAAATTTTCGCCTCTCTCAAAGAAGGGTTAATACTCACTGCGAGCCAGAGTAAAGACGATGCTGATTAAGAACAGAATGCCCGACAACATAAACCAGAACAACCAGGTAAGCTCACTGCCCAGCAGTGGAATCGCCTCAAAGGCGGTGACAATACCCATCGCCATGCAAAGCCCGCCGATAATACCGGCAATCCAGGCTACAGCTACCATAGCGGTACCTCCTTCCTATTGCTACCTGCGACTACTAGATAACTTTAGCTTTATTTTAGATACCGATTCGTATTATAATGAAAAACCGGTTGATTAAAGCCAATTTGTTAGAGGTAATGATAGCATGAAGCTGATTAAAAATCTATACTACTACCCTGAAAAAGGAATGATGGACTGCAACACCTACGTGATTAAGGACAAACTCAGTATGCTTATTGACCCCGGACTGAACGAATTCCTGCCCGCCCTGCTCCAGGACATGCAGAAGGACGGCATCGACCCCAAGGCTATCAATATCATTATGAACACTCACCTGCACGGCGACCACTCCTGGTCAAACGCGGCCTTTAAAGAAGCCTCCGGCGCCGAAATCCTGCTCCCTAAAATCCAGAAACAGCTGGGGGAGGCCGCCGCCATCCAGGCGTCAAAGTTCTTCGGCGTCCCCAGCTCTCAATTCACCGAGGACAGGGTGCTTGAAGAAGACAGACTGAACCTGGGGGAGACCGAAATAGAGCTCATCCCCTCCCCGGGGCACTCCCCCGAAAGCGTCTGTTACTATCTGCGCAACGAGAAAGTGCTCATCTGCGGGGATGTCCTCTTTAACCAGAACACGGGGCGGGTGGACCTGCCCGGCGGCAACGCCGAACAGCTTAAACAATCTATAGAGAGGCTGTCAAAGCTGGACGTGGAATACCTGCTTCCCGGCCACATGGGCATAGTCACCGGCGCCGAAAACGTCAGGCGCAACTTTGAGTTCATCAAGCAAAACATTTTCGGCTACCTATAGAGAAGTAAATAATGACTGATTCTTTCCAACTGGGACCGATCAGACCGCCCAGCGAGGCCCACTCCCTGCTTATCCGGGCGACCAAGAACTGCTCCTGGAACCGCTGCAAGTTCTGCCATATCTACAAGGGGCAGCGGTTCGAGCTGAGGCCGGTTGAGGAGGTCAAAAAGGATATACTGGCCGCCAAGGCAATACAGGACGGGCTTAAGGCCATGGCCTGGAAAAGCGGCTACGGGGGCAGCCTGGAAGCGGTGGTAACGACCGTACTACAAAACCCGCCCAACGAAGCCTACTTTAACATCGCCCTGTGGCTCTACCACGGCGGCACCGGCGCCTTCCTCCAGGACGCCAATACCCTGATTATGCGCACCCCCGACCTAGTTGAGGTAATAAAGTTCCTAAAAGAAACCCTGCCCAGCATCACCCAGGTGACCAGCTACGCCCGCTCCAAGACGGCGGCCAAGAAGAAGCCGGAAGAGCTGAAAGCGCTCCACGAGGCCGGGCTTTCCCGGCTGCACATCGGGCTGGAGTCCGGCTACGACCCGCTGCTGGAATACATGGACAAGGGGGTTACCGCCGCCGACCACATCAAGGGGGGTAAAAATGTAGTTGCCTCCGGTATTTCGCTGTGCGAATACGTCGTACTGGGGCTGGGCGGCAAGAAGATGTGGCGGGAGCACGCCGTCGAGACGGCTAAAGTATTAAACCAGATAGACCCCGCCTTCATCCGGGTGCGGACGCTGACCGTCAAGGAGGGGATGCCCCTATACCAAGAAGTCCAGAACGGCAGCTTTGTCCGCTCCAGCGACGAGGAAATCGTCGAGGAGGAAAAACTGCTCATCGAGAACCTGGACTGCGGCGCCTACTTCGTCAGCGACCACATCACCAACCTGCTCCAGGAAATCGAGGGCAAGCTGCCCGACGATAAAGATAAAATGCTGGCGGCGATTTCCCGCTTCCAGTCCCTTTCCCCCGAGGAGAGGCACAACTTCCGGGTGGGGCGAAGGGTGGGAATATACAGCGAGCTGGCAGACATGGCCGATGAGCAGAAGCACAAACTGGCCGAGCACGCCATAGCCAAGCTCAGCGACGACGGCAAAAAAGTCAGCGACGAGACGATATACTTCCTGATGGAAAGGTTTATATGAGCCTTGAGGAAGAAATCGGCGCTATTCTTAAGCAGAAGGGCCTGACGCTGGGCATAGTCGAGTCCGCCACCGGCGGGCTGCTCTCCCACCGCATTACCAACATCGCCGGCAGCTCCGACTACTACAAAGGCTCGGTCACCGCCTACAGCAACCAGGTCAAAATCGGGGTGGTGGGGGTCAGAGAAGATACCCTCAACCAGTACGGGGCGGTAAGCGCTGAAGTAGCCGAGGAGATGGCCCTGGGCGGCAGGAAAATATTAGGCGCCGACATCTGCCTGGCCGATACCGGCATCGCCGGGCCGGGCGGGGCTTCCGCCGGAAAAAGGGTGGGGCTGTTTTATATCGGCCTATCGCACGGGGAGAGCACCTTCAGCCGGAAACATAATTTTACCGGGGACCGGGAGCAGAACAAGCAGAGCGCCGCCGAAGCCGCCCTGCAGTGGCTTAAAGAGTATCTGACAGGGCTGGGGTAAGGTCTTCTTCCCCACCCACCCTAAAGAGAATATGCCTCTTTCAATTCTTTTTAGCCCCTCCCCTTATTAGCAGTTGTTCTTCTTCCCACCCTCCCACCCTATAGAAGTGATACTTCTATCAGTTTCTTTTTATGGGGTGGGGTTAAAGAGACTGTAAAAAGGCTACGCCTTTTGGGCGGGCGGGTATGGGACAAAAAACACTGGCAAAAAAAAAGAGGATGGGGACAGGTGGCATTGCTAATACCGCCCATCTCTGTTATACTCTTGCGTACTTCAAAAGAGGAGCTTAGATGAAACGAGTTGACGGGCGTGCCTTTGACGAACTGAGACCGGTAAAGATAACCCCCGGCTACCAGAGCTTTGCCGAGGGTTCGGCGCTGATAGAGCTGGGCAAGACCAGGGTCCTGTGCTCGGTAAGTGTTAACGAGAAGGTACCGCCCTTCCTGAGGGGGGACGGCACCGGCTGGATTACCGCCGAATACGGCATGCTGCCCCGCGCTACCGTCACCCGCTCCTCCCGCGAGGCGGCGCTGGGAAGGGTGGCCGGCCGGAGCCAGGAAATCCAGCGCCTCATCGGGCGTTCGCTTCGAGCCGTAACCGACCTGAGCGCCCTGGGCGAAAGAACCCTGATTATAGATTGCGATGTACTGCAGGCCGACGGCGGCACCAGGACGGCGGCCATTACCGGCGCCTACGTCGCCCTGCGCCAGGCGCTGCAGGCACTGGCCAATATGGGCATAATAGGCTCCATACCCCTAAAGAGCGCCGTCGCCGCCACCAGCGTGGGCATCGTGCACGACCGCCAGCTGTTAGACCTGTGCTACGACGAAGATGTTAACGCCGCCGTCGACTTTAACGTGGTGATGACCAGCCAGGGAGAGTTCGTCGAGGTGCAGGGGACGGCGGAAGGCAAACCGTTCAGCAGGGAGACTATCGATTCACTGATTTCTCTGGCCGGCAAGGGCATCAATGAGCTGTTTCAGGTACAGCAGGCAGCCCTGGAAGCCGCCGAAACGGGCAACTAGGGCCGGACCTGCCCGCTGCCCCCTACGGTCTTATCTGACCGCTACCAAAAACAATCCACTTATAGCTGGTAAGCTCTTTTACCCCTAACGGGCCGCGGGCGTGGAACTTCTGGGTGCTTATGCCCACCTCCGCCCCCAGCCCGAACTGGCTGCCATCGGTAAAGCGGGTGCTGGCATTGACGTAGACGCAGGCGGCATCCACCTCATTCAGGAAGCGCATGGCGGCGCTGTAGTCTTCGGTAATAATGGCCTCGGAGTGCCCCGAGCCGTAATTTCCGATGTGCTCCAGCGCCTCATCCAGCGAGTCCACAACCTTAACCGCCGCCACCAGCGACAGGAACTCCCTGCCCCAGTCCTCGTCGGCGGCCGGCTTGAGCTTTAGAGAGGCCTTTGACTTAAGGATAGCCATCGCTATCTTATCGCAGTGCAGCTCCACACCGGCCTTGGCCAGCTCGGCCGCCGCCAGCGGCAGGTATTTTTTGGCGATATCGGCGTGAACCAGCAGTGTATCCAGGGCGTTGCAGACGGTGGGGCGCTGCACCTTGGCGTTAAAGGCAATCGCCACCGCATCATCCACATCGGCGCTCCTGTCTATATAGGTATGGCAGACACCGACGCCGCCGGCTATCACCGGCATGGCGGCGTTATCCTTTATATGCTTTATCAGCCCGGCGCCGCCGCGGGGGATTATCAGGTCTATATACTGGCGGAGTTTGAGCATCTCATCGACCAGCGAGCGGTCGGTATTTTCTATAAACTGCACCGCCCCTTCCGGGACGCCGGCTTTTGCTGCCGCCTCCTGAACAACTTTAGCCAGGGCGCTGTTGGAGCGGACCGCCTCCCTGCCCCCCCTCAGGATAACGGCGTTGCCCGACTTGAGGCATAGAGCGGAGATGTCTACGGTGACGTTGGGGCGGCTTTCGTAGATGGCGCCGATGACCCCCAGCGGCACCCGTTTCCGGCCCAGCTGCAGGCCGTTGGGCAGGGTACGCATATCAAAGACCTCGCCCACCGGGTCGGGTAAGGCCGCCACCGCTAAAACATCCTTGGCTATGGCCGCCAGGCGCTCCGGGGAGAGCATCAAGCGGTCAAGCATGGCCGAATTCATGCCCGAGGTGTGCGCCTGGTGATAGTCAACCTGGTTGGCCGCCAGTATTTCCTCACGTTTAGCTAAAATGTCGGCAGCAACATTATGTAAAGCTTTATTCTTGACCTCTGCGGAGAGGTAAGCCATTCGGCGGGAGGCCGCCCTGGCCGCCCTGCCCTTTTCTTCCAGCTCTTTTACTCCCGATTTCATTTTTTGCTCCTTCGCCACCCCGTTGCTATTTTTTCGACTTGTCTAAATTACCCACTCCTTTAAAGGAATAGCGGTAGCGCGTTGGGGTGCCGGTGGCGGCCCGTCCCACCTCTTTGTGGATGGCGCACAAACCCCGGCGCCCGTCCTCCAGCTCAATAGTATACCTGACCTTATCATTAATACGACTGTACTCAATAGCGATAAAATCGCCCCACCACCTTTTCTTCACTTCACCCACCAACCGGTAATCAATTCCAATTACCTTCTGTTCGTCACCAAGCGGGTAAAGTTTGCCAATACTCAATTTAAGCCTGCTTTCTAGAGCACTACCAGATTATTCCTATGAACTACCTCTGAGCCATAATCATAACCGAGAAGAGTTAGAATCTTCCCGGAGTGCGCCCCTTTAATAATTTTGATGTCCGCCGAGCTGTAGTTGGTGATACCGCAGCCCAGGCGTGCCCCTTCCAGGTCATAGATATTGACGATAGCCCCCCGCTGAAATTCGCCCCCAAGGTCTTTAATGCCGGCGGCCAGCAGGCTCCGCTGCTGTTTCTTGAGCGCCTTAGCCGCACCGGAATCAACCACCAGCTTGCCCTTGGTGGAAAGGCCGCTTAACATCCAGCGCTTGCGGCTCTCCAGCTTACTGCTGGTGGACAGAAAGCGGGTGCCTACAGATCCACCCCTGGCCAGCCTCAAGATGGCATCCGGCTCCCGGCCGTCAGCGATGACCACCGTCACCCCGAAGGAGGTGGCCAGCTTGGCCGCGGCTACCTTGGTAACCATGCCCCCGGTACCCAGCCGGCTGGTGGTATTAGCCGCCAGGCGCTCAATCTTTAAGTCTATCTTCTCCACCTGCGGGATAAGCTGGGCCTCGGGGTGGAGGTGGGGGTCGGCGGTATGGAGACCGGCGGTATCGGTTAAAATCATCAGCAGGTCGGCGTCAATCAAGTTGGCTACCATCGCCGACAGGTTATCGTTATCGCCGAATATCGTCTCGTGAAGCTCGTCCACCGCCACCACGTCGTTTTCGTTAACCACGCAGATAACTTTTAATCCCAGCAGGGACAGCAGGGTGTTGCGGGCGTTGAGATAACCGGCCCGGTCCAGAAGGTCAGTCTTGGCCAGCAGCGCCTGAGCCACAGTGATATCATAGCGGTTGAAAAGCCGCTCATAAAGGCTCACCAGACGGTGCTGGCCCACCGAAGCCAGCACCTGCTTGAAGGGGACGTCCTTAATCTGCTCGGCCAGTCCCAGTTTCTGCCGGCCCGAGGCTATAGCTCCGGAGGAGACTATAACCAGCTCCCGCCCCTGAGCGTGCAGCTGCGCCAGCTGGCCGGCCAGGCCTGACATTACCTTCTCGTTAAGACGGTCGCTACCGCCGGTAAGCAGGCCGGTGCCGAACTTGGCCACTATCCGCTTATAAGCCGTAGCCGATTTTTCCATAGCGTTTACCTTAAATAAAACTGGCTACATTATAGCAAGCGAAATGGGGTTGGACAAGACGAGGGGTGGTGAGAGACAGCTTTAATCTCTACTCGACCGCCGATTCCTTACTGTAGAGCCGCTTTTTCCAACGGACGCCCGCCCCGACTACCTGCCGCGAGCCGGCATAGAGGACGGTGAAGATAAGAAAGGTGAAGCCGAGCGGGTGCAGAAATGCCGAGACGACCGGCTCTTTGAAACGGCTGTCCACCAGCCAGCGCATGCCGAATATCACCACCACCTGGAAGGCGATGATAGCCTCCCAGCCGCTGGACGCCACGAACAGTTCCCGCCACAGCCAGTAGAAGGGGGCCAGGAAGAAAAAATAGCCGGCGACAAGCATCAAGGCTAAGGCGAGCCGGGACAGCGCCGCCACCGAATACATCCACTTGATAAAGCCTTCCCACATCGCCCCCACATCGTGATACATATTACAGGATACCACCGGTGACAGGTCAATAGCGATATGCCGGCTGCCGCTGCGGTTTATCTCAATACCCAGCCAGACGTCTTCAATTATCTTAGATTTCACCGCCTTGTGCCCGCCAATCTTCCAGTAGTCCTCCTTGGGAAAGAGGAGGAACTGCCCGATAGCCAGCGAGGGCCTGGGCTGGCGGGAGCGGTGCAGCCACCAGATGGGCAGCCAGCTCATGATGACGAAGTATAACACCGGTATGGCTACCTTCTGGGGCAGGGAATTGGCTATCTGGCGGGGGAAACCGGAAAGCAGGCCGGGCTTGTTGGATTCTATAGCTACGGACAGCACACCGCGCAGCATGTGGGGAGCGTGTATGGTATCGGCGTCAACGAACAGGAACCAGGAGCCCCTTGCCCTCTGGGCCAGCTGATAGCAGGCAAAGGGCTTGCCCGCCCAGCCTTCGGGGAGGGGCTGCGATTTGAAGAGACGGATGCGGCTATCCCGGGCGGCTATACACTCCACAATGGCAGTGGTATTATCCGAGGAGTGGTCATCGAGCACCAGAATCTCAAAATTGGGGTAGTCCTGCCCCTGCAGCGATTTCAGGCAGGTCTCTATATTATCCTCTTCGTTGCGGGCCGGAACCATAACCGAGATAAGAGGCACCGACTCAGGCAGGCGGCTATCAGCGCGCGGCTTCTTCAATGCCCGGAGATTTAAGAAAAGATTAAGCATGAAGAGAGCCAGCCCACCGGCTATTATCAAATGATACAACATATTCTACTCTACGGGTTTACCGTCGGCGAGATTGAAGCCAGGCTAGAATCCTGACCCGGCGCGTGGGAACCGTTTTCAGGGCATTAAAATGCTTTATGGTCAGTATCGCCAGCATCCCTAGCATCAACACCGATTCCCAGGAGCTACCCCTGGTGATTACCAGATAAGCCAGCGTGCCGGTGAAACCGGCTATCACTATCCAGGCATCTTTTTCTATAAAGAGAAAAGCTATGAGCATAAAGACGAGAAGGGCAAGAAATATCTCCACGTGGGGCAGCGCCAGGAGAACGCCGCAGGTAACGGCTATCGATTTGCCGCCCTTGAAGCCGAGGAAGGGAGAAAAGGCGCTTCCCAGTATGGCACTCAAGCCCACCACCACCACCACCATATCGGGAAATCCCCAGTATGCATGAGCCAGATAGACAAAGGGTACGCCTTTGGCTATGTCCAGAAGCACGGCCAGGACGAATGACTTGCGCCCCCCGGCCCGAAAGACATTGGCGCCGCCGGGGTTGCCTTCCCCGTAGCCCCTTATCTCTTTGCCAAGGAACTTATGCCCTACCCACACCGAGAAGGGGCAGGCACCCAGCCAGAAGGCGGCCAGGGACACTATCAATACCTGATAATATTCCACCATAGCCAGTGCTTCTAGGTCACTAATTTAACCCATAACCGCGCCGTAGTCAAGTGGATAACATCCTGTAAAATTTGGGGTTTTTGCCCGTTTCCTTAAAGGGTGGCGGGTGGGAATAGATATAAAAAGGGGGTGGATTGCCTCGATTTTAAAGGTTGTTTAGCTTCCCACCCAACCCACCCTCAAAGGCTGTGCCTTTAATAATCCCCTAAACAGGGGGGGGAGAAAGAGATAAATCTCCCCCAAAAGGAAGCCAATCTCTCTCCAACGGGGGGTGGGGGAAGGAAAGCTTTATAAGCGCAACTTATGAGGGCGGGAGGGTATGGGACGAAAAACAGCGGTTTAACAACTGGGGGGCAAACGATTGAATTGCCCCACACTCCCGCCTGTGATAGAATTTTTTAAGAGGGCTAGGCCGTACCGGCTAGCCCTAGAGGCATTTGGGGAGAATTAATTTGAACCTGACCAGACTGCTATATCTAATCGAGGGGACGCCGGAATACAAACAGCTTTTAGAGGAGCTGAAAAAGCAAAACGGCAATACCGGCGCGGTGGTGCTGGAGGCGGCCAAGCCCTACTTTATCGCCGCCCTGTATAAATCTCTGCGCCGCCCCATGCTGATAGTTACCGACCAGCCGGAGAAGTGCCGTAAGCTCTACGAGCAGATAGCGGCCTGGACTAAATCGGGAGGGGTAAAGCTATTCCCCGAGCCCGATGCCCTGCCCTACGAGGCTACCGCCGCCGACGCCTCTACCGAGCTGGAGCGGGTACAGGTGCTATCGGCGCTGGCGGGCATAAACGGGGATGAAAACCCTCCCCTGATAGTCGTTTCCGCCCCATCACTTATGGCCAGGCTGACGCCGCATAAAGATTTTATCGCCAGCTGCCACACTGTGGGGGTGGGAATGGAGACCGAGCCTTTAGAGCTTATCGGGAAGTGGCAGGACATCGGCTACCATCTGGAAAATATGGTAGAGGTGCCGGGTACGGTAAGCCATAGAGGCGGCATCGTCGATATTTATCCCCCCACCAGCGACCTGCCCGCCCGAATAGAGTTTCTGGGCAACACCATAGAAAGCGTCCGAACCTTTGACCCGGCCAGCCAGCGCTCGCTTAATTCTATAGAGTCAATAGCCATCTGCCCGGCGGCGGAGCTATCCACGTCCAATACCGACAGCCTGCTGGAATTTCTGCCGGAGAACTGCCTCCTGGTGCTGGACGAGACGGCCAATATCGAGCAGGCGGTTGACGACCTGGAGGCGCAGGCCGACCAGCTGCGCGCCGAAAAGCTGGAGAGAAAAGAATTGCCCATCGATTTCCCCCGGCCTTACTTTAATTGGGCAGAATTAGAGCCGAAAATAAAAGAGAAACCGTGCCTTAGGCTGACCGCCTGGGGCGTTGATAAGGATGAGCCAGCCCACAAACTGAGCTTTGCCACCGCCCCCGGCTACGCCGGACAGCTGCCGGTGCTGGTCAAAAAGGCAAAGCAGCTATTAAAGCAGAAGCAGAGATTAATAATCGTCAGCCACCAGGCCAGCCGCCTCGCCGAGCTACTGGAGCAGGCAGATATTTTAGCTTCTCCGGTGAGCGAGATAAAGGAGATACCCCCGCCCGGCTCGCTGACGCTGGTTCAGGGGCTGCTGGGGGAGGGGTGGATAATGAACAACGAAACCCACCTGCTCACCGACGCCGAGGTCTTCGGCTTTATCAAGCAGAGACGACCGGTAAAAAGAAGGCCGGTGCCCCACCACCAGTTCATCATCGAGCTTACCCCCGGCGACTACGTGGTGCATGTGGAGCACGGCATCGGCAAGTTCGCCGGAGTGGTAAAGATGGGCGGCGGCAACAGCCAGAAGGAATACCTGCTGCTGAAATACGCCGCCAACGACAAGCTCTACGTACCCACCGACCAGATAGACAGGGTCAACCGCTACATCGGCGGGGGCGACCATGCCCCCACCCTCTCCCGGCTGGGCACCCAGGAATGGACGCGCACCAAGCAGAAGGTAAGGGAATCGGTGGAGGAGGTGGCCAGAGAGCTGTTAGTCCTCTACGCCGCTAGGGAGGTCGTGCCCGGCTACAGCTTTTCCCGCGACACCGTCTGGCAGCAGGAGCTGGAAGGCTCCTTCCCCTACGTGGAGACGCCCGACCAGATTGAGGTGCAGGGGCAGGTCAAGGCCGACATGGAGAAAAACAAACCGATGGACCGGCTGGTCTGCGGGGACGTCGGCTACGGCAAGACCGAGGTGGCGGTGAGGGCCGCCTTCAAGGCGGTGATGGACGGCAGGCAGGCGGCGGTACTAGTCCCGACCACCGTCCTCGCCCAGCAGCACTTCTCCACCTTTAAAGAGAGGCTGGAGGCCTTCCCGGTAAGAATCGAGGTACTGAGCCGCTTTAAAACACCTAAAGAGCAGCAGGCCGTCATCGAGGGGCTGGCCAGCGGCAGCGTCGATATCTGCATCGGCACCCACCGATTATTGCAGAAGGACATAAATTTCAAGAATTTGGGGCTGTTAATCATCGACGAGGAGCAGCGCTTCGGCGTCAGCCACAAAGAGCACCTTAAACAAATGCGGCAGGAGGTCGATGTCCTGACCCTGAGCGCCACCCCCATCCCCCGCACCCTGCACATGTCGCTGGTGGGAGTGAGGGACATGAGCACCATGGAGACGCCACCCGACCAGCGCCTGCCCATCAAGACCTACGTCGCCAACTACGACGAAAGGCTGGTGCGGGAGGCTGTCCTCAGGGAGGTGGAGCGCAACGGGCAGGTCTTCTTCGTCCATAACCGCGTCGAGAGCATCGCCAATATCGCCGAGAAGCTCCAGTCGCTGATACCCGAAGCCAGAATCTCCGTCGCCCACGGCCGGATGCCGGAGGGAGAGCTGGAAAGGGTGATGAGCGACTTCGCTCAGGATAAGAGCGACCTGCTGGTCTGCACCACCATCATCGAGTCCGGGCTGGACATGCCCAACGTAAATACACTGATAGTCAACCGCGCCGACAGGTTCGGGCTGACCCAGCTGTACCAGCTAAGGGGCAGAGTGGGACGGGGCGCCAGCCTCGCCTACGCCTACTTCCTCTACGAGAAGGGGAGGATGCTCACCCCCACCGCCGAAAAGAGACTAAAGACTATCTTCGAGGCCACCGAGCTCGGGGCCGGGTTCAGCATCGCCCTTAAAGACCTGGAGATACGGGGGGCGGGAACGCTGCTCGGGGCAAGGCAGAGCGGGCATATCAGCGCCGTCGGCTTCAGCCTCTACTGCCGACTGCTGGCCGACGCGGTGGAGAACCGTAAAGCCCGGCAGGCCGGAACACCAGAAAAGATGATGCCCTCTCCACTGCCCGCGCCCACCATAGATTTGCCCCTCAAAGCCTATATCCCCGATGAATACGTCAGCGATATCGAGACGCGCCTCAGCCTCTACCAGAGCCTCTCCCGGCTGGGTAAACCGGAGCAGATAGAGACTATAACAGGCGAGTTCAACGATAGATTCGGCGCACTGCCTAAGGAGGCACAGAACCTCCTCTACGCACTAAAGATTAAAATGCTGGCCGTAAAAGCCGGCATGGAGTCCGTCACCACCGAGGACGGGCTCATCGTCCTGCGGCTGCTGGAGGGGATGCGCTTTACGCCGGAGCAGCATAAGCTCGCCCTCCCCGACGGGGTGAGGATGGGGGTGAGGCAGCTCAGTTTGAGCTATAAGGGGGATAAGGGGTGGAAGGGGAAGCTGGAGGGGGTGGTGAAAGAGGTGGTGGTATAATGGGGAAAAGGATGGGAAACTAAAAACAATGCCGAGACTTGTCAAAGAAATCATAATTACAGTAATTTCGTTTGTAGTGCTATACATACTCTGGCATTTTTTCTTTGGGGAATATATTGTGATTCCAGACCAAGGTCTCTCATCAATTGGAATTGCTTTAAGTACCTCAATAGGTGTGCTTACTGCTATTGTTGTGTCGTTTGCATTAATAGTTTGGCAAACGAGCAGGCGGGACAGGAGTGAAAGTTTCTTGCGATGGAGAAATACCTTGCATCAATTTGTTGAGTTCTATGATGCAAATCTGGAAAAACTTACGGAATATAGTAAAGAAGTTATACCATTTACTTATGAAGCACACGCAGTTGCTACGATGGCACCTATGAGTTTGGATAGATACAGAAAACTTACCTTAACAATAGTTGGTAAATTAACGGAAGGTGCGAAGCAGTCTCAGAATATAAAAAATCCTTCTGTTGAACAGCTTGCAAAATTGAAAGCACGTAAATATCTGGGCGACTACTTTGTTCTGCTAACACATGCGAACTTCGACCATAATGTTGCTCACAATTTATATAAAGGGCTATTGGATTTGCGAGCATTACTCTATCGTCTGTTGTCTCTACTAATAGCATGTATAGTTGTTGTAGCAATATGAGGTGGACCCCATCATTAGGACAGGATAGGGGCAATATTAAGAGCGGGTCCCGCTATCCTCAAGGGGTCTGGTGTTAAGGATTCTACCACATCTCCATTGGT
>Ga0315541_1001873_pt1 | contig 18524 bp, 18 predicted proteins | sample SalMarSW160190MG_FD_203095 | JGI IMG/M metagenome (GOLD analysis project Ga0315541, IMG submission 203095) | Salt marsh sediment microbial communities from the Plum Island Ecosystem LTER, Massachusetts, United States - Salt Marsh Sediment SW1601-190 ...
AAACGGGTTATGACATTGAATCAACCAAAGAAATATCTTTACGGGTTCATCCTCAATTTTTAATATGTGTAGTTTATCATTTTTGCGGACTGATTTCAGAAAAACCCATTGCCAAACCGAAAGAGCCCCACGAGATAGCCGAAATTAAATGGGTTAAAAAAATAGAAGTTAAGAATTTAATTACAAGCGACCTCGACGAAAAAGTTAGTCGAGAATCAGGATTGGAATAAATATTTAAGAAATCTTAAACAAAAAAGCAGTTATTGTTTTGATTAAAAAACAGAATTTACCTACGGTAAGCTTAACGAAGAAGTTCAAAAAATTGACAAAATTAACAAAATTTGTAAAATAAAATTATAGAATTTTTATTTTTTAAATCATTTACAAACTTAAAAACTCCGAAGAATAGGAGGAAAAAAGTATGTATGTAAAACTTGAACCTTTTGGCTACAATATTTATGGAGAAACTATTGGAAGTGTTTGGTTAAGTTTAATAGAATCTGTTTTAAAGAATGGCGAGTTAAGTAATGATGAAGGTAGAAAAAGACTAGCTTTACAAAATATTAGAATAAGATCAGTTACTCAAGCATTTCCAGACGAGTTGATTAGGAGATACGGAAATAAAAAAAATATAGATGCTATTATCCATCTAACATTTGATAAAGAAATAATGTATGATTTTGACGTTATTCCAAGCTTTGCTCCAGGAGCTAAAAGTTATTATGCAAGAATAAAAGAAGGGAGAATGATTGAATTCGTTGTTAAAAGATTAAGCGATATACCAGAAAGTAAAAAAGCAGTTATAAGTTTTATTCATTGGGATGATTACAATGCTGTATTAAATACACCGAAAGATGATTATCTTCCTTGCATAACCTCTGTTCAATTCAGATTATTAAAGATATCTAATGAAAAAGGTTACCACATGAATACTATTTTTAACGCAAGATCAATAGATGTCTTCCAAAAAGCAAATGGAAATTTTGCTGCAATGGTTTTATTATCTAAAAAAATAGCTGAGGAACTGACTAAATCATTAAAAACTCCAGTATGGTGTGGATCTCTAGATGGTATGATTTCAGATGCCCATGTTTATCAAGAATGTTTTAAGGACGCAGAAAAAATAATTAGAGAATACAAGAAATATGGTTAAGTTATTAAATACAAAAGGGAAACTTAAAATAGAAGAAAAAGTTAATGAGGATATGAATTTATTAAATATTCTCGATAACTTTTTCAAAAATAAAAGAGGATATATTATTAAAATGCCAAAACAAGGAGATAATGTAGTAGCTTGTTTATCAGGAGGGCAGGATTCAATTGCTAATATCTGTATTTTATTAGAAGAATATAAGCTAAACGTATATCCATTCTTTATAAAAAGAGGCCAGTCAGCTTATAAATGGGAAAAAGAATCTGCAGATTATTTTAATAAATTCCTTAAGAAAAAATATCCTAAATTATACCACGATTATTTAGAAATAGAAGTAATGACTCCAGGAATAGAATATAAAGATTTATTAAGAGCAACCAAAAAGCAAGTTGATTCATTGCAATTGCGACATAACATTTCTTATCCGGCAAGAAATTCTATCATATTCTTAAGTGGGATGGAATACGCTTATTCTTTACAAGGAAAAGGAGTTAAAGTAAATACAGTATTTTCGTCTCATGTTAGTAGTGATTCATCTTATCATTGTTCTCAGACTTGGACACGATTAACAAATCTTACTATGTGTCAAATATTAAACGATTATTCTTGGCAATTCATCAATATTCCGACAGAAACATCTTTTGGGAATTTCTATGATAAAGATGTATATATTAAATGGGCAGTAGAACACAATATACCAATTCATAAAGCAAGAACTTGCGTGAAGAATCATCCAATACAATGTGGAGATTGTCCTACTTGTTGGGATAGAAGAAGAGCTTACAAAGAATTAAGCATTAAAGATCCTACAAAATATAGATTTAAAATGTCTGATAAATTCCCTACATATTACGATCATGAATAAAGAAATAGAAGTAAAATTTGAGATTAAAGATAAGGAAAAACTTTTAGAAGAGTTAAGAATTTTGGGTGGAAAAGAAAAAGAATCTATTTTTCAAAAAACTTATAGTTTATTTATGCCAAATTATGAAATGGTTGAAAAGGGAGTATTTTTACGAGTAAGAGAAGACAATGGAAAGGCTACGTTTGCTGTAAAGGTTAAAAAAATAGACAATGATAAGTTTTATGAAAGAGATGAATATGAAATAAAAGTACCTGAGGCCGAAAAGATGGTTAAAATGATATCATTGCTTGGTTTTTCAAAAATAAGAATTTTCGAGAAGAAAAGACAAGTTTGGGAATTGCCCGATAAGAAAATCGGAATTTTTATAGATACCCTACCATTCGCTGAATTTATAGAAATTGAAGGCGAAAAAGAAGAAATAGAAGATATGATTTTAAAATTAGGATTAAGTGAAGAAAGGATAACGAAAGCCTACTGGGGAGTTTATGAAGATTACTGTAAGGAGAATGATTTAGAAATTGAAAATGATATATTATTTAATTAAATAATATTTGAATAGAACTTTAAGGAAAATAAAAAATGAAGTATCACAGTAAAAGGCAAAGACGTCTTAAAGTATTAAGACCAAATGTTTCAAGACGCCGTTTTAAAGCAGTTCATTCTAATAAAAAAGAGAAAACAAAACTCTCTCATAAAGAGGGAAAATAATCCCTCTTTTTTGTTTCGAGGAATGAATTTATGCTATAATTGGTTAAGGAATAAAATAAATGTTTTTTGGGAATATGAAAGAAATTGTATAGATTTATTAAAGAAGCGTTGACACGAATTTGAAAAATATAAGCTCTATACTTAAAAAATTGGATATAAGAAAATCCGAAAACTTAGTTAAAATTAGCTAACCAATACTTTAAGGACCTTTCAGAGAAAGGACAGACCTTTGCCATATCCTTAATAGCAATCTTCTTATTAAGGATTGGCTTAATCCACCGGTATTTCTCTTCTGATGTTGTTTTGGGTATAGTCTTCATATGCCCTTAGATTAACAGAAAAGTGCAATATGCAATATGTATGTATACATTACCAGAAATCCTTGACTTTTTTTTGGAAAAATGGTATTTATTTAGATAGAAACCTTAAAAATTGAATAATTCTAAAAAAGAAAGGAGAAAAAATGAATATCTCAATAAATAATATTAATTTTGAAAAACATAATTTCCTCTCACGGGTCGTAAGAATACCGCTTTTGTGGTTTTTAGGAATTCTGCCTACTAGGATGTCTCGTAGATTATTTGTTTTTTTAAGCGGAAATGTAACAAAACAGGTTTCTCGCTGGGCAAAAAGCTACAAAGCTTTGGAAATGATATATGCTTTTCCAGGAAAGCGAAAAAGAAGACAAGCTTCTACAAAAGATATCTTCTGTGATGTATTCTTAAAAAACGCCGGGGCGGTAAGAAATAGATTAAAACTTACCAAACGATTACTAAAAACTTTAATTATTGAACGTTCTAAAGAAAATAATCCTGTTCGGATTCTAAGCTTAGGTAGTGGGAGTGGAAGATCTCTTGTTGAAACAATAGCAACACTAGATGGCGAAATTTCTATAAAAGCTACTTTGTTTGATAGAAGCCGAGGTGCTATTAATTTTAGTCAAGAGTTAGCAAAAAAAATAGTAAATAACGGAAAACTCGACGATTTTCAATGGGTATGTGATAAAGTTGAGAATCTTCAAAGTTTTCTAAAAAACTATTCCCCAGATATTATAGAAATGACAGGACTTTTAGATTATTTTGATGATTCTGAGGCTAAAAAATTATTTCGATTAATTTATCAACATCTTTCTTCTAGTGGGTGGATTATAGTTTCAAATGTAATTCCAAACCCTGAAGCACCGTTTGTTACAAAAGGAATAAAATGGCCATTAATTTATCGTACCTCAATACAGCTTGAAAACCTTCTTATAAAGAGTGGATTCAGCGAGGAAGAAATTAACTTATTTGTTGAACCTTTAAGAATTTATACGGTTGCAGTTTGTGAGAAAATATAAAGTCCCTGAGTTAAAAATTAAAATCAGGGACTTTTTTTTCACAAAAAGCGTAAATTTTTAGATAGATTTAAACAGATAGAATTTAAAAAAATATTGTTCAATTTTCAGAAAAAATGCTAAAATTTATTAGGAACCTATTTTAAAAACAAATTTCTAATCTATGTCTGTTTTTGCATTATCTGGTTTAATAAATGGATTAATTGCTTTGGGTTTGGGGATTTTTATTATTTGGCATAATTGGCGTAGCAAGCTTAACCAATTGTACTTTTTGATTGTGGTTGCTATAAGTATCTGGTCGTTTAGCTATTGGCAGTGGCTATCTAGTAATAATAGTACGTCTGCTTTATTCTGGGTTAGATTGTTATCAATTGGATCTACTTTAATCCCTGCGTTTTATTTTCATTGGATAGTATCTTTATTAGGTTTAGAAAAACAAGAAAAACGTGCGGTAAGATTAGTATATTTTACTGTTTCATTATTTTTGCTTTTTTCCTTCTCGAATTTATTTATTAAGGGAGTGAGTAAAAAGCTTTTTTTCTCTTACTGGCCAGAGCCAGGTGTGCTTTATCATTTTTATTTGATTTTTGCTTATATAATATTAGTAATTTATTCATTGTCTCTTTTGCTTAAAAGATATAGAATTTCTTCAGAAGAAAAAAAAGCACAGATAATCTACGTTATAATTGGGTCGATAATTGCTTTCGGAGGAGGCTTAACTAACTTCTTCTTGTGGTACGATATACCAATTTTACCTTACGGGAATTTTTTTGTTGCTTTGTACCCCTTTTTATTTGGATATGCTCTTCTCAAGCACGATCTTTTTAGTATCCGTATTATTGCAACTGAATTATTTACTTTTACGGTTTGGATTATTTTATTATTAAGGTTTTTATTGTCAGAAACTCTACAAGAATTCAGTATAAATATAGGTTTATTTATTGCGGTAATTGCTTTTGGCATTTTATTGATACGTAGTGTTCGAAAAGAGGTTTTGCAACGAGAGAAACTTGAGGTTTTAACTAAAGAGATCAAAGAGGCCTATGAGGTGGAGAAAAAGGCGCGGGAGAAGCTTAAGGAGTTAGATGAAGCGAAGAACCAGTTTATTATGGCTACTCAGCATCATTTGCGTACTCCTTTGACTTCAATGGCAGGATATTTGGATTTAATCTTCGGAGGTACCTACGGAAAGGTTTCTCCGAGGATTAAGGAAACTCTGCGAAAGTTTCAGGCCTCAACCAATAGACTAATTAAAGTGGTTAATGAATTTCTGGATATTTCTCAGTTTCAATTGGGGAAGAGGGTGATTTCTCTCCAGCCTGATATTTCAATAAAATCTATTTTTGAAGAAATAGTTGATGAACTCCAACTTGAGGCTAAGGCCAGGGGCATTTATCTTAAATTTCAGGGGCGAGGGAAGATGCCTAAAATTAAAGCCGATCCCGGAAAACTGAAATTAGCTTTATATAATGTAGTTGATAACGGAATAAAATATACTAATAAAGGCGGAGTGGCGATAAAACTGGAAACGAAAGGCTCAAAATTAAGAATTATTGTAAAAGATACCGGAGCGGGGATTTCAAAAGAAGATCAGAAGACTCTCTTTGCCAAATTGTTTGAGAGGGGGAAAGAGGCGAAGAAACTCCACGGGACGGGCAGGGGAATAGGGCTTTATATTGCTTTTCATATTATCAAAGCCCATAAAGGTAAAATCTGGGCTGAGTCCGAGGGAAGAAACAAAGGAAGCGTCTTTTATGTGGAGCTGCCGATAAAGTGAAATAGGGAATAAATCAAAAAACCAGTTTAAGTTAAACAGAGGTCGGATCTCTGTTTTGCTTTTATTTTGACTGGAAATTTGTTAAAATTAAAATATGAAGCTACTTCCTAAATTTTTAAAAAAGTATTTTTGGGATGTAAATTTCTCCGAGCTAAGCAAAGAAAACTATAGTTCATTTATTATTGAGAGGATTTTAGAGTATGGGGACGAAAGAGCGGTAAAATGGATGAAAAAGAATTTTAATATCAGCGAAATAAAAAATGTAATTTGCAAATCTAAAAATCTTTCTCAAAAAAGCGCTAATTTTTGGCAATTTATGTTTAATCTTAAGAGAGATAAAATTCTATGTCTCAAAAAATCATTTCAAAAAAAACGAAGAGCAATTTGGAAATATTAAAAAAGGCCGGTTTGCTCGATGATTTTTATCTTGCTGGAGGAACGGGGCTGGCTTTACAGCTGGAGCATCGCCTTTCAATTGATTTAGATTTTTTTACTTCTCAAAAAATTAATATTAAAGCTCTAGTTCAAAAAATAAAAAAGTTAGGGAAACTTTCTGTCGAAAAAGAAACGAGTGATAGTTTAATTTGCAGATTCAATGGAACTAAAATAAGTTTTTTGAGATATGAATACCCTCTTCTTTTTAGGTTGATAAAAATTGAAGGAATTAAAATAGCTGATAGTCGGGATATAGGTTGTATGAAGATTAGCGCTATTTCTTCCCGGGGGACAAAGAAGGATTTTATTGACTTATTTATTTTGGGCCAAAAAACAATATCTCTTAAACAGCTTTTAGGTTTATTTAAGAAAAAATACGAAAGTATTGATTATAATATAATGCATATATTAAAAAGCTTGTCTTATTTTAATGATGCTGAAGACAATCCTATGCCAAAAATGATAATTTCTATTTCTTGGAAGAAAATAAAAAGTTTTTTCAAAAAAGAAATCAAGCGGATTGAATAAATATCTAAAAATGAAAAAGAGAATTTTATTTGTTGAAGACGATATAGCGACAATTGATGTTTATAAAATAGCTTTGGAATCGGCTGGTTTTGATGTGGATCCGATGCTTTTGGGCGGAGAAGCTATTAGGAGAATTGAAGAGATAGATAAAGGAGAAGCAGAGAAACCGGATTTAGTTTTGCTTGATCTTCTTCTCCCTGATATGAACGGCATTGAGGTTTTGGAGGAAATCAGAAAGCGCGAAAATACAAAAAATATGCCGGTGCTTATCCTAACTAATTACAGCAGCAAAGAATTGGAGACAAGAGGGCTTTTACTCAAAGCCGAGAAATATCTTCTTAAGACAGATTATCCTCCCAGCAAGTTGGTGGAGTTTATTAAAAAAGAATTTAAATAAGTGAAGGGTTGACCCCGTAGAGAAAATCCGAAAAGCAGCGAAGCTGCTAAAATTACGAAGTATTCGAATTTCTTCTACGGGGTTGACAAGAAGAATTTGTTTTGATAGGTTAAAATCAGTAAGAAAGTTAATGATTTTTCTGTCCGTTGGAAAACGGACTTTTTAAAAATATGGATATCAAAAATTTTACATCAGCGATGGCTCAAATTGCCGAGGAAAAAGGAATTTCTCCAGAGAAGGTAATAGAAAGCATTGAAACAGCAATAGCGGCTGCTTATAAAAAGGATTACGGTAAAAAGGGCCAGATCATAAAAGCTAAACTTACCACCGAAACTGGAGGGGTGAAGTTTTGGCAGGTAAAATTAGTTGTTTCAGAGGATATGATTTATTCCGAAGAAGAGCTGGAAGAAATAAAGTCCTCTTCTGTTAGGGCTGTGGAGGATAAGGAAAAGAAGGCGAAAATAGAAGAAGAGAAAAAGATCCGATTTAATCCGGAAAAGCATATTATGATAGAAGAGGCCAAAAAGGTAAAAAAAGGAATTAAGGTCGGAGAGGAATTAGAGATGCCTTTAAAAACCGAGAAAGACTATGGCCGGATTGCTGCTCAAACGGCGAAACAGGTAATTTTACAAAAAATAAGAGAAGCGGAAAGAGAAACGATTCTTGAAGAATACAGATCTAAAGAAGGAGAAATAATCTCAGGGATTATCCAAAGAATAGAAGGAAGAAATATCTTTGTTGATATTGGAAAAACCTTAGGGGTTTTGCCAAGAGAAGAGCAAATTTACGGAGAATTTTATAAAGCCGGCCAAAGACTTAAGTTTTACATTATGAAAGTTGAAGAAACTTCAAAAGGGCCAGTGGTGGTTTTGTCGCGGGCTTACCCGAAATTGATTTCAAAACTTTTTGAATTGGAAGTGCCGGAAATTTCTCAAGGACAGGTGGAAATCAAATCAATTGCCAGGGAGCCGGGTTCCCGCTCCAAAGTTGCGGTAGAGTCAAAAGCGGAAGGAGTTGACCCGATAGGAAGCGCGGTTGGCCAAAGAGGATCAAGAATTATGGCTATAATCAATGAATTAGGAGGAGAAAAAGTTGATATTATTGAGTATTCTGAAAATCCGGAAGAGTTTGTTGCTAACGCTCTTTCGCCGGCTAAGGTTTTGGAAATAAAAATTATGCCCAAAAACAAGGCCTTATGTATAGTTCCCGAAGACCAATTATCTTTGGCTATTGGCAAAGAAGGCCAGAATGTTAGGTTAGCAGCTAAGCTTACCGGTTGGAAGATAGATGTCAGAGCCCCAGAGGGAAAAGAAGAGCCGAAGGTAGAAACACAAGAAAAAGAAAAAAAGAAAGAAAAGAAATCAAAGAAAAAAGAGTCAAGTAAGAAAGAAAAAACTAAAACTAAAACTAAAAAAAATAAAAAATAATAAACATCTATTATTAGATATTTATTAATGTATATTATGAAAGAAAACTTACCTTTAATTATTTCTCTTGTTGTTTCTGTTTTAACAATATCTTATGTATATTTTACAGCCCGAGAAATCAAAAAGAAGCCTTCGGGATCCGGGAAGATGGTGGAGATCTCTAAGGCTATCCGGGAAGGGGCAGTTTCTTATCTGAAAAGACAATATAGAACAATTGGCGTGGTTTCTATAATTTTATTTGTAATTCTCTGGCCAACTTTGGGTTTCAAAACCGCGGTTGGTTTTTTAATTGGAGCTGTTCTTTCCGCTCTCTCGGGTTTTATCGGAATGATGGTTTCCACCCAGACGAATGTAAGGGTGGCAGAAGCAGCTAAAAAAGGATTAAAACCGGCTTTAGGTTTGTCTTTCAAGGGGGGGCTGGTGACCGGGCTTTTGGTGGTAAGTTTGGGATTGTTGGCTGTAGCCGGATTTTATTTAATAACTAAAGATCTAAATGCCTTGATTGCTTTAGGGTTCGGAGGTAGTTTGATTTCTGTTTTTGCCAGATTGGGAGGCGGTATTTATACTAAAGCGGCTGATGTCGGAGCTGATATTGTCGGCAAGATAGAAAAGGGAATTCCTGAAGACGATCCCCGCAACCCCGCTGTAATCGCCGATCAGGTCGGGGATAATGTCGGAGATTGCGCTGGCATGGCAGCTGATATATTTGAAACTTACACTATAACAATAATAGCAACGATGCTTTTAGGATCATTGCTTTATCCTCAAAACCCCCAGTTTATTTTTCTTCCCTTGCTTTTAGGAAGTATTTCTATTGTAGCTTCAATCATCGGCACTTTTTTTGTAAGAATGGGGAAGAAAAAGAGTATAATGGCAGCTCTTTATAAGGGAATAATTGTTGCCGCTCTTCTTTCCGCTATAGGATTTTATCCGGTGATAACGCAGCTTTTTGCCGACAGTCCCAATAATCTTTATTTTGCGGCTTTAAGCGGCTTGATAATTGCAGCTGGCATGTTTATTCTTACTGAATATTATACTTCAGATAAATATAAGCCGGTAAAAGATATTGCTAAGGCTTCTCAGACCGGCCATGCTACTAATATAATCACAGGCTTGGCTGTTGGAATGAAGTCTACCGCTCTGCCTATTATTTTAATTTCTGCCGGCATAGTAATTAGTTTTTGGTTCTATGGACTCTACGGTATTGCTTTAGCTGCTGTAGCAATGCTCTCTCTAGCTGGGATAGTAGTTGCGGTTGATGCTTATGGTCCTATTACCGATAATGCTGGCGGAATAGCTGAAATGGGGGGCTTGTCGGAAGAAGTTAGAGAGGTTACTGATACTTTGGATTCTGTGGGTAATACCACTAAAGCTATAACTAAGGCTTACGCCATTGCTTCGGCTGGTTTAGCGGCCTTGGTTCTTTTTTCAGCCTATGGTCAGGAGTTAATTAGATTAGGAGGACAAGCTACTTTCCTTTTAGGTAATCCGAAAGTTATAGCCGGATTATTTATCGGAGGACTGCTCCCTTATCTTTTTGGCTCTTTAGCGATGTCGTCTGTGGGCAAAACTGCTTCCAGCGTAGTTAATGAAGTGCGCAGGCAATTTAAGGAAATCAAAGGTTTAATGGAAGGTAAAAAAAGGCCTGATTATAGCAGGTGTGTTGATATTGTCACTAAAGAGTCAATAAAAGAAATGGTTGTTCCTGCTTTAATACCGGTTGTTTTTCCAATATTAGTAGGATTTGTTTTGGGAGCAGAGGCCTTGGGGGGACTTTTAATCGGCAGTATTATAACCGGTCTTTTTGTAGCTATTTCGATGACTACTGGAGGGGCTGCCTGGGACAATGCTAAAAAATATATAGAAAAAGGAAATTTAGGCGGCAAAGGTTCTTTTGCTCACCAATCTTCTATTACCGGGGATACGGTGGGCGACCCTTATAAAGATACTGCTGGCCCTGCTATTAATCCGATGATTAAGGTGTTAAATATTGTTGCTCTTTTAATTGTGGGGTTTTTAGTCTAAAGTTTTATGGAATCTACAGTAAAACAACTTCCAAAATCTCAAATCGAACTTAAAATTGAAGTGCCTATTAATGAGTTTAATAGTTTTATTGATCGAGCTACTTTAAATTTGGGCAAGGATTTAGAGGTTAAGGGGTTTAGGAAAGGAAAAGTGCCTAAAGAAATTATTGAAAAGGAAATAGGCCCGGAAAAAATTTTAATTGAAGCTGCTGATTTAGCGGTTAGAGAAAACTATCAGAAGGCTGTCCGCCAATTAATGGAGAAAAATAAAATCACGCCCGTTTCCGAACCAAAAATTGAAATTCAAAAATTGAGCCGCGGCGATAATTTTATTTTTTTAGCGAAAACAACAATACTGCCCGAGATAAAATTACCTGATTACAAGAATATTGCGGCTAAGGTGGAGAGAAAAGAAACGAAGTTTGAAGAAAAGGAAGTTTTAGAAGCTCTTAAGTGGCTTCAGAAGTCCCGGGCGAAGTTTGCTTTAAAGAATCAGCCTGCTCAGAAAGGAGATTTTGTAGAGATTGAATACTGGTCGCCTCAAATTAGTTCTTATCCTCAAAATATCGTAACAGAAAAAAATACAGCGTCTCAGCAAAAAGGGCAAAAAGACAAGTTCATTTTAGGAGAAGGGCATTTGCTTCCGGGGTTTGAAGAGCAGATAGTCGGAATGCGAGCCGGAGAGCGAAAAGATAGAATCTCAATAAGTATTCCTGAGAATCATCCTCTGAAAAAAACAGTAGGCGAGAAAATTAATTTTAAAATTAAAGTTAATTCGGTTCAGAATGTAGAATTGCCTGAGATTGGAAATCAATTCGCCAAAACTTTAGGAAAATTTGAGAATCTGGAATCTCTTAAAAAAAATATAAAAGAAGGGCTTATTTTAGAAAAACAGCGAGCGGAATCTCAGCGGGTAAGGCGGGAGATTTTAGAGAAAATAGGACAGGAAGTGAAATGTGATATCCCCGAAGTTTTAGTTGAGAGAGAGCAGAGCCAGATGCTGGGAAATCTTAAAAAGAACGTTTCTGATAGTTTAAAAATCTCATTTGCTGATTATTTAAGTAAAATTAAAAAAACCGAAAAAGAGATATCAGAATCTTTTTTGACAGAAGCCCGGAAGAAAGTGATGAACTTTCTAATTTTAAGAGAAATTGGAAAAAGAGAAAAAATTGAAGTTTCAGAACAAGAGCTTAAAGAAGAGATAAATAAAATGTTAAAGCAGCATTCGGACGTTAATCGGGCTCATGAGAATCTTGACCCCGAAAAATTAAAAGAGTATACTAAAGAAGCAATAAAAAACGAAAAAATATTTCAATTACTCGAAAGTTTTATTAGGTAATGTCTGAGGACAGATTAGTTATTAATTATTCATAAATTTGTAATAATTCGTAAGACCATGAATCTTGTTCCGACTGTTTTAGAAAAAACAAAATATGGAGAAAGAGCTTATGATATTTATTCCAGGCTGCTTAAAGAAAGAATTATTTTTTTGACTGGGCCTATTAATGATAATACGGCTAATTTGGTTATTGCCCAAATGTTGTTTTTGGCCAGCAAGGATCCTAAAAAAGATATCCAGCTTTATATTAATACTCCCGGAGGATCAGTAACTGCCGGGTTGGCGATTTACGACACGATGCAATATGTCAAAAGCCCGGTTGTTACTATCTGTTTTGGATTAGCAGGTTCAATGGGAGCTGTTTTATTATCTGCCGGAGAAAAAGGAAAACGTTTTGCCTTGCCGAATACTGAAGTTTTGCTTCATCAAGTAGCAGGCGGGGTGACCGGAGCGGCAATAGAAATCGAGATTACAGCTAAGCAGATTGTTAAGATTAAAAATAAATTAAATAAAATTTTAGCTAAACATACTAATCAACCCTTAGAAAAAGTGGAAAAAAACACTGATAGAGATTTTTATTTATCAGCTCTGGAAGCAAAAGAATACGGGATTATAGATAAAGTGATAAAAGGAAAAGAATAGTTAGGTTGAATAGTATTCAAGGGTTTACCCCGTAGAGAAATTTCGACAAAGGTTTTCTAAGAGAAAACCTTATTTTATAAAGTAAGTCGAAATTCTTCTGCGGGGTTTACTTTTTTTAAAATATCTGCTATGATATCTTTAGAAAATAATTAATTTCGAACTTTGGTTTATTAGTTTTGAAAAATAACATGACAAATAGCCAAATTCTTAGAAAATATGAATCAACTTATCCTACTTTTAATGGGTATTTTCGCTTTAGGCTCGGGATCTGTTTTGGGTTATTTTACCCGTCAGTCAATTGCCAGAAAAAAAGCGGATACCATAGAACTAACTCTTCAAAGGAAAATCTCTCGGGCAAAGAAAGATACTGAAGAGATAGCAGCAAAAGCGAAAGAAAAAGCGGCTCAGATTATTGAAAAAGCAAAAAATGACGTTAGAAACCAACGGCAGCAGTTTTTTAATACTGAAAAGCTTTTATTAAAAAGAGAAAACATTTTGACTAAGAGAGCATCGAACTTAGAAGAGAAAGAAGAAGATTTTCGTGAAAAAGTAAAAAAACTTAAAGAGATAAAAATAAGTTTAGAAGATTTGAAACAAGAAGCGCTTGGAAACTTAGAAAGAGTTTCTAAATTGTCCAAAGAAGAAGCAAAAAAAGAGTTACTGGAGGATCTTGAAAAAGATTACCAAAGAGAACTTATAGAAAAAATGGAAAAATTGAAAGAAGCCGGATTTGAAAAATACGAAAAAAGAGCTAAAGAAATGATAGCCTTAGCTATTCAGAAATATGCTCTTTCTCAAGCTCAAGAATTAACCACTACCACGATTAGTCTTCCAAACGATGAAATAAAAGGAAGAATTATTGGGAAAGAAGGAAGAAATATTAAAACCTTAGAGAAACTAACTGGTGTGGAAATAGTTGTGGATGAAACACCGGAAATGGTGATGATCTCCGGTTTTGATCCGGTTCGAAGGCAAATTGCCAAAGTTGCTTTAGGGAAATTAATTCAGGATGGGAGAATACAGCCGGCTAGGATTGAAGATACGGTTCGGGAAGTAGAATCGGGAATAGTTTCTCAAATAAAAGAGGCGGGTGAAAAGGCAGCTTATGATACCGGAATAGTTGATCTTAACCCAAAAATAATTCAGGTTTTAGGAAGATTGCGTTTCAGAACCAGTTATGGCCAGAATGTTTTACTTCATTCGATCGAGGTTTCCCATTTAGCTGCAGCTTTGGCTTCAGAGTTGGGTGCCGATGTAAAAGTAGCTCAGAAAGCAGGCTTGCTCCATGATATTGGAAAAGCGGTTGACCATCAAATTCAGGGTTCCCATGTTGATATTGGAATGAGAATTTTAGAAAAATTTGGAGTGGAAAAAGAAGTGATTGACGCGATGAAGTCTCATCATGAAGAATATCCTGCTGAGACCCTTGAGGCAGTTCTAGTTCAGGCAGCCGATCAAATTTCTGGTGCTCGTCCCGGAGCGAGAAAAGATACTCTTGAAAATTATCTTAAAAGATTAGAGGACCTTGAAGGTATTGCTTTATCTTTCCCCGGGATAGAAAAAGCTTATGCTATTCAAGCCGGCAGAGAACTTCGAGTTTTTGTTAAACCAGAAGAAATAGATGACTTAGCGGCTCGGAAGTTAAGCCAAGAGATTGCCGGTAGAATTCAAGAAGAATTAAAGTATCCCGGCGAAATAAAAGTAACCCTGATTAGAGAAAATAGGATGGTGGAGTATGCGAGATAATGAATAGTAAATAGTTAAAAGCCCCCCCCGCTTTGGCGGGGGGGGCTTTTATATGAGAACATAAAATCCCGTGGTTTAATAAATTAGATCGTGGGTTTTTTTCTGTAAATAACTTTATACCAATTTTTATCAGTATATAAGTCGTGGAAAATCAGGCCTCCGAAAATACCTATCCAAAAGATTGAAAGAGATGAAAAAAAATAAGTGAGAAAAACCGCCATACCTCCTAATAACCAGTGGTGGAAGTGAATTTTCCATTTTCCCAGAGTTAGAATCACACTATTTACTTTGCCGGTTTTTAGGAGTTTTTTGTCAAAGATGGTTGTACTAAGGTAACCGATAAACATTCCGATAGCAAAGGAAATTGAGAGATAGAAAGAAACAAGAAAAGTTGTTCCGGGAAAGAGAAATTTTTTGATCTTTTTAGACATAGAATTATTAAAATTGTATTAATTGAGTTGAGAGTACGGAGCGGGTGATGGGAGTCGAACGAGTTGCCCGAAGGCATTCCCTCGCCCTTTGGGCTCGGAATTCGGGAGGTTGGATTCTCACCACATTCATCCCCCAAAATAAAGATTTATGAGTGCTTCGGCTCAAAATCTTTATTTGAGCGGGTGATGGGAGTCGAACCCACATCCTCTGCTTGGAAAGCAGATATAATAGCCACTATACGACACCCGCAGTCGGAGTGGTGAGATTTGAACTCACGATCTCCTCGTCCCAAACGAGGCGCCCTAAGCCGCTAGGCCACACTCCGTTCCAGCACCCTTCTTCAAAGTGTACCAAAATATCCTCTTGTGGTCAATATTTAATATATGGTATAATTAAATAAATAATTGTTATATTATATTAAACTATGGCTAATGGAGTTATTGAACAATTAAATATTCTTAAACAGTGCCGGCGCTATGGGCTTTCTCTTTGGCAGTGCCCCCAATTTCTTTTTTTGCTAATGGGAATTATTATTATCCTAGTTTCAATTATATCTTACTTAATAGGGGCTCGTTATATAGCCGACCCCGAGGCGGTTGCTTTAATTGTTCTTGGTACTACCACTCTATTATTTGTTATTTCGTTTATTATTATCCGAAGCTTTGAGAGAACAGCTGAGGCATCCCGGATGAAGTCGGAATTTATTAACATAGTTTCGCATCAATTACGTTCACCCTTGACTAATATAAAATGGACATTTGAGCTTTTAACTTCAAAAGAGCTGGAGGTGCCTTCGGAGAAAGTAGAAGAGTATTTGAATAATGTAAAAGATAATATTGCCCGAATGGTGGAGTTAATAGATGACTTGCTAATTGTCTCCAAGATTGAACAGGGGAGTTTCCCAATAATGAAGAAAGAAATTTCTTTAGAGGATCTAATTAAGGATTTAGTTTCGCGCTTTAAAGTTTTTGCCGAAGCCTCCCATATTGATTTGAAGTTCAGTTCTCAAGAGAATCTGCCTCAGGTTTATGCCGATCCCTCTCTTTTGAAATTGGTAACAGAAAATCTTATAGATAATGCAATCCGTTACACAAAAGGAGGAGGAAGGGTGGAAATTAAACTTGCCAAAGAAGGAGAAAACGTAGTTTTTTCAATAGAGGATTCGGGTGTTGGAATTCCTTTGGAAGAGCAAAAATTTATTTTTAGAAAATTTTTTCGGGCAGAAAACGTTATAAAAAAAAGAACTCGAGGAAGCGGTTTAGGCCTTTATGTCTGCAAGTCGGTTATTGAAAAGTCCGGAGGAAAAGTTTGGTTTAAATCTAAAGAAGGGAAAGGAACAACTTTTTACTATACTCATCCAATTAAATAATTAACACGACACCAATACGCAAGCTTCACGAATGATTAGCGTAATTCGTGTTTATTAGTGTGTTTGTGGCGAGTTTTATGAAAAAAATACTCTTTATTGAAGACGAGTCGGCTCTCCAAAAAACTTTTGGAGATATTCTCCGGCAAAATAATTACAAGATGGTTAGTGCCTTAGATGGCGAAACGGGGCTAAGATTAGCAAAAAGCGAAAAGCCGGATTTGATTTTGCTTGATCTTATTTTGCCGAAACTCGATGGATTTGAAGTGCTGAAAAAATTAAGAGAGGATTCGGAAACAAAAGAAACTCCGGTTATCATTCTGACTAATTTAGAAGGAATGAAAGAAATAAATCAGGCTGTTGGATTGGGGGCAACTACTTATTTGGTAAAAACTCAGTACACGATAGGAGAGGTAATAAAAAAAGTAAAAAAAGCCATCGGAGAGTAAAATTATGCGGGTTGAGTCCCAACAATTAAAAGCTTTTATAATAGATGCTAAATTGGTTACCGAGAATCAGTTTGAAGAGGCATTAAAAAAAGCAGAAAAAACTAAACAAAGGGTTGGGGATATTTTAGTTTCTGAAGGTCTAGTTTCCCAAGAAGATTTAACTAGACTGGAAGCCTATATTTTAGGCATTCCTTTTGTGAATTTGGAGAAAGAAATGATTCCGCTTGAAATTTTAAAGATAATTCCTGAACCCATTGCCAGAAGTCATAATATCATTGCTTTTAGGAAAAAAGGAGTGAGTTTAGAAGTAGCTATGCTTGATCCGGAGGATTTAAGAACTATTGAATTTATCAGAAAGAAGGCTAGTTTAAAAATTTTACCCAGATTAACTACTACGGAGAGTATTAAAAATGCCTTGCGGCAATACCAGAAAACTCTGGAAGCTGAATTCGGCGATATTATTAAAAAAGAAGCTGGGATAATAAGGCCCATTGAGGAAGAAGAGGAAGTTGAGGAAAAAGAAGAATTAATGAAAGTAGCTAAAGAGCTGCCGGTAATTCGAATAGTAGATACTTTAATGAAACACGCGATATTGCAAAGGGCGTCTGATATTCACATAGAACCGACAGAAAAAGAAGTGATAGTTCGTTATCGAATTGATGGAATTTTACATGATGCTATGGTTCTGCCTAAAATAGCTAGTTCTGGAATTGTGGCTAGGATTAAAGTTCTTTCCAAGTTGAAATTGGACGAACATCGACTTCCCCAGGACGGTCGGTTTAAAGTTGAAACCGAAGAATATAGATATTCTATTAGAGTTTCAATCTTGCCTGTTTTTAACGGAGAGAAAATTGTAATGCGTCTTTTGTCAGAAACAGCTAAGGCTTTTACTTTAGAAGCATTAGGATTAGTGGGAGACGCTTTGGAAAAGGTTCAAGATAGTTTAAGAAAGCCAGTGGGGATGATCCTCGTTACCGGTCCTACCGGTTCCGGTAAAACTACTACTCTTTATGCTATGATGGAAATTTTAAACATTCCGGAAGTAAATATTTCCACCGTTGAAGATCCGATTGAATATCGAATGGTAAGGATTAATCAAACTCAAGTTCGTTCTAAGATTGGTTTAACTTTTGCTTCTGGACTCAGGTCTTTAGTTAGGCAGGACCCGGATATTATTATGGTTGGTGAAATTAGAGATAGCGAAACTGCCAACTTAGCTATTAATGCTGCTCTAACCGGCCACTTAGTATTATCCACCTTGCATACGACTAATGCGGCAGGCGCTATTCCTCGGTTGGTTGATATGAAAGCAGAACCTTTTTTAATTTCTTCAACTTTAACTGTAATTATGGCTCAAAGACTGGTTAGGCGGCTTTGCGCAGAAAAAGAAAAATATACTCTAAAAGATTCTGATCTTAAAAATTTAGCCAAGTATTGTAATTTAGAACGCGTTCTCAAGGTTTTAAGAAGAGAAAAAGTAATAAAAACTAAAACTACTTTTAAAAATATCTCATTTTATCGTCCAAAACCGTCAAAAGAATGTCTTGAAGGCTACAGCGGGCGAGTAGGGATTTTTGAAGTTTTGCCTATTACAGAAACTGTAAAAGAGTTAATTGTTAAAAGAGCAACTACTAGTCAGATTCAGATTCAAGCCCAAAGAGAGGGGATGAGAACAATGATTGAAGATGGTTTTATCAAAGCAGCTCAGGGCGCTACTAGCATTGAGGAAGTATTACGTGTGATAATAGAATAAAATTGTGCCAGAATATTTCTATACCGCTAAAAGTTTAAAAGGGGAGCCGCGCTCGGGGACCTTAAAAGTTAAGACTAAGCATGAGCTTGCTAAAATCCTTCGAAAAGAAGGATATATTTTAATTAAAGTTGAAACTAAGGGAGAAAAAAC
>Ga0315541_1001875_pt1 | contig 18520 bp, 18 predicted proteins | sample SalMarSW160190MG_FD_203095 | JGI IMG/M metagenome (GOLD analysis project Ga0315541, IMG submission 203095) | Salt marsh sediment microbial communities from the Plum Island Ecosystem LTER, Massachusetts, United States - Salt Marsh Sediment SW1601-190 ...
CTTCTCATAAATTTGTGGTTCATTATCTTTTACCCAGAGTATCTTGCACGCAGTAAAATAATAAGAAGCCGAATTACCGGTAATCCTCAACAGCTCCTCCTTGCTTATTTTTTTACTTATATATTCAGCCTGTTGAGTGGTTCGTTGGTCACACCAAAGAATACAGGGTCGAAGAACGTGGTGGGCTTTGTCAAGCAGAACAGCTCCATGGTATTGGCCGGATAATCCGATGCCAGCAATCTCACCAGTCTTGACAGAAGCATCACCAATAACTTTAGCTATTCCTTTTATAGTAGCCTTCCACCAATCTTCTGGATCTTGTTCTACCCAGTCTACTTGAGGAGTTGACAAAGGGTAACCTTCGAAAGCGCTCGCTTCAACCTTGCCTGCTTCTGTTACCAAAACAACTTTGGTTCCCGTAGTCCCTACATCAATGCCTAGTAAATGCTTCATTCTTATGTGGAGTGAACCCCTAAAATTGTTTGTCGTCCAGATACCTCCAAATCTGATTAGAAAATACCAAGAGCAGACGGTATAGTTTTTGAAGGTGATGGTGATTGTTTTTTAGCATATTTGAAAAAGGTGTTAATGTAACCGATATAGACCTGTGGATTCGCTTGCAAAAAGTGGCATTAATATAGCCTTCTCTGATAAGATCTCCAACGTCTATCTTGAGTGATTTCAGAAAAACATACTCTAAGCGGCAGTGTACCCTCCATCAATCATAACTGTGGTGCCTGTCATCATACTAGATAGATCAGATGAAAGAAACGCGACCAAATAGGCAACATCCTCTGGCTTTGCGAACCTTCCAATTGGAATCTTTTGTAGCATTCCTTCACCTTTTTCCCCTGACCAAATTCTTTTCCCCATAGGGGTCAGGATAATGGTGGGAGCGACAGAATTCACATTGATGTTGTACTTTCCCCACTCTAAAGCTAACACTTTAGTAAGACCCACCACGCCTGCCTTACTTGCAGCATAAGCAGCATGTTCCTCTTCTGCAACGATACCAGTTTGGGAGGCAATATTCACTATCTTTCCATATCTTCTCTTTATCATGTGTTTCCCCACATACTGGGACAGGAAAAAAACAGTCTTCAGGTTCACCCCCATGGTCCTATCCCATTCCTGCTCCGTGACATCTTCAGCACGGTTGGTAAGTGCAATCCCTGCATTGTTGATCAGAATGTCAATCTTCCCCATCTTTTCTATAGCGTTTTGTACAAGATTCTGAAGGATTTTAAGATCAGTTATATCTGCTACTAATGAACAAGCCTCTCTTCCTTGCCTTTGTACCTCTTGGACAGTTTCCTTAAGGCCAACATTATCAATATCAACTAGAAAAGAATCTGCTCCGAGTTGAGCAAAGACTACCGCGATCCTTTCCCCAACGCCCTTTGCTGCTCCTGTAATTATTGCTTTTTTACCTCCTAGGAGAAAAATATGTTGCATAGTTTCCTCTTGTTTGATTGAAGATTTACTAATACTCTACTTCCTGACATCTTTTCCAGTAAGCTACACTTTCTTTTATGTCCTTGAGTACCTTTTTCTCATCGGCTTCGAAAGGATGCAGTATCTCAAGGAATAAAAATGTCTCATCTGCTCCGGACTCCTGAATAGCTTCAACTACCCTTTTAGGCTTAATGATTCCTTTCTTGTTAAACTCCTCTGTAAAGGGCCAGTGAGTGTCAAGTTTCCCATCGGTTTGTTGAATGTGAACAACAGGAGATAGGGCAGCAAACCTCTTTAACCAGGTGTAAGGGTCCTTATCTTTTCCTTTTGCGTTTACCGCGCACTGATGCCCAACATCAAGGCAAAAGTTAATGGGAACAGCAGAATTTTTATTTACCTCTTGGTGGAAACTTTTTGCCTCCTCCATAGTATGACATATTTCTCTGGCAACAGGGGTTGGTTCCCAGAGGAGAAATTGCTGACTTTCTAAAGCAGCAAGCTGGGCAAGATGCTGAAGGGATTCAATTAACTCGTTAGTTAGATATTCCTTGCGGGAAGGAGTGCTAAGGTCTCTCACGGAAAGAGAACCTAAGCACCCACCAGTACCTTTTGCCTCTAGCTCAGTTGTCATAAACACTGCCTCCTCACACCAATGAAGAGCATCCTGACGGACTCCTATATCTGGGGAAAGGAGTTGATTAAAAGAATAAAGACTGAGGCCAAAAAAAGTGGTGTGAATTTCCAAACCATAATCCTCAGCCACTTTTCTTGTTTTTTTACTAATTTTACCTCTTGCTGGCTGGCTAACTCTGGGATCAAGTAAATCAAAACTAAATTGTACGTACTTGAGCCTCAACTCCTCAGCTATTATTCTACACCACTCTTCGGGTTCTGGCCACCTTTTTACTGCAAAACAGTTATTAATGCCCAATTTGATCTTGCTCATTATTCCCTCCACTGTATATGTTTTTCACCTCACAAGCGAAGTGAAACTGTCGCCTGTAACTCTGCGATTGTTCCTATCGACCTCATTTTGTTTTTCATTCTCAGTAAACTGTTCTTAAAAATGCTCGTTAAACCTTTATCTCGGCTGAAATGAACTTAGCATGTATTATCATCACTCTTTGCCTAAGAACAAAAATATACAGGGTGGTTCTTCAGCCATAGAGGCTACTGTGCTCTTCCCTTGGAGACTATTACAACGACTGTATCCACCTTTGATGCATAGATCAATTCAGAATTTCCCTCTTGCTTCAATGCGGCCGATTAATTCCACTATACCGTTTCTTATTCCGTAAAAGTAGTCATGCAGGCTTATAGTCGTACACCCGTGGCTAGGAATTAATTCCACCTTTTGACCAACTTTAAGTTGTTCTTTAGTACCACTTTTTAATTTAACCAGCGTGTGTTCCTCATGAAGTTGATCAATTCTTATTCCTTTATTAGAAGCTATTTTGGGTATTCCCATATCAATACTAATAGCTTTTATGCCACCCTCAAGTATTGCTCTATCATCCACAGGTTTACTTATTACCATTGTCAAAAGACTTAATGCTTGTTCAAATTCTTCTCCTATATCTTCTATACTCTCATATGCTGTATCCATAGTCACGTAACTCCCTGGTTGTATTTCTGTTATACCAGAATAGGACCCTGTTATCTCATAAGTGCCTGTCCCTCCAGCACTAACTATTTTGCATTCTAGTCCTCTCTCTTCAAGAAGTTTTTTTGTATCAACTAAAAGACCTAGTGCTTCTTCGGTCTTGCGTTTTCGCTTCTCGTATGATTTGATGAGAACTGTGTGCCCCTCATATCCCATAAGCCCCAAAAATTCCAAGTTCTTTTGCCTTTCTACTTCCTGTGCAAGTCTTAACGTAGGTTCTCCAGGAGAAACACCACATCTATCCATACCAATATTTACCTCAACCAAAATGCCAACTCTTACTCTTTTTTCTTTTGCTGCTTGTGAAATGTCCTCAATATTCTTACTACTATCCACACACACTTTAGTTCTAGCGTATTTAGCTAGGTTAACTAATCTCTTAATCTTTTGGGTATCGATTATTTCATTTGAAATTAGAATATCTTTGATACCAGCTTCAGCCATAACTTCTGCTTCGGCCAGATTTTGGCATGTTATTCCTATAGCACCAGCCTCTATTTGCTCATGGGCTATTAGTGGAGTTTTGTGAGTTTTTATATGAGGCCTTAAATTGATTTTTTTACCCCTACAAAAGTCTGCCATTTTCGAAATATTGTATTCCATTTTTTCTAAATCAATTAGCAGAGCTGGGGTGGGAATTACGTCCTTTTCTAGGCCAATGATTACTTTTTCCATCTTGCTCTCCTTCCAAATAATTTCATAAAACTATACCTTTTTGTTACTTGGCTTTCTCCTAATACCTTTTATATCATCGTCTTAAGAGTGTAGAATTCTCTCAATTTATTTTTGCTATCAGTGGCAAGATGTCTTAACAAATAAGTTCTTTGGATCTTGTACTTTTGCCCATTTAGAAACCTATTAGAAATAAGAATAAAGAGTTAAGTAAAGATATAATTTTAAAACAAACCTACATACCAGGAAAATCCGTAACCTTTTTGAATTCATAAATCAATTTGCGTAGAAAACTCCTCCTAAATTCTAAGTATTACAACTGTGCTGTCCAACCACCATCTATCGTAACCAAACTCCCAGTTACGTAATCTGAAGCTTTACTTGCAAGATAGATAATAGTTCCTACAAGCTCTTCTGGATTTGCCCTTCTACCCATCGGAATTTTATCTTTGTCTCGGTCATCACTTATTTCTGTTGCCACATCACCAGCCACTACAGCGTTTACATTAATATTATATTTCACCCAATCTACAGCTAAAGCTTTTGTAAGTGAGATAATACCTCCTTTGCTTGCACAATATACAGCTGTATTAGGTAAAGAAGCTAGTCCAGAAATAGAAGTAACATTGATAATTTTTCCTGATTTTTGCTTTATCATTTTTCTACTTACAGCTTGACAACATAAAAAATAACCTTTTAGATTAGTATCTATTATTCTATCCCACTCTTCTTCGGTAACTTCTTCGGCTGGTTTCTCGAGAAAAATACCAGCATTATTCACCAAAATATCTATTTTACCAAATTGATTTACTACTTGATCAATCATCCTAGTGACGTCTGATTTTCGTGATACATCTGCTTTAACTGCCATTATTTGTACTCCCCTTTTTTCGACAGCGCTAACCGTTTTCTTAAGACTAGAAGCATGAGAGCAAACAATCAAATTTGCACCAGCTTCTGCTAAGCCAATTGCAATTGCTTTTCCGATTCCACGGCTTGCCCCCGTCACCAGCACTACCTTGTCCCTTAAATCAAAAAGACCCTCATTCATTACATGCTCCTCCAAAAAATTATTAGAATACTGGTATAGTAGCTAAATGGGTTGAAATCTTTGTTCTGCCTTATATTTTTCTCATAGTTTCAGAGTATTCTACCATCAGATCTTTGGCTAGTTGGCGCATTTCTGTAATTGCTTATACTGATTGAAGCTACCATTTTGCCACAAAGCCTCGATACCTTACCATCCAAGGAATATTCACTCTTTCTGGCAAAATCAAAGCTAAGAGATTACTATCTGCTCTTGAAATATGGAACCCCACTTACTTCAATAGTTAGGTAATATTTTGCTCTGTCTAATCAATTTGCTACCAGATGTACATTTTGCATCCGCCTTATTAGGCCATCTTACTCCGGATTTTTGCATGATGCCTTAACTCTTCTTTTGTACCTTATTCCTTTGCCTTTATAAAAAAACACTCTGACAGAAAATTTTTGCTACAGAAGAAGGTAATCTAAAATTTCCAACTTTCTTTAACAAATCCTTCCACCCTTTTTGTGGATCGATTCCATTATGAAAGCAGAAAAGATACTAATACATTTCTTTCTGTTCAATTCCTCCTTGCTGAAAAAGGTTCTTGTCCAATTTCACCCTACCTAACACCTCCCAAAAGATTTTGTCTGCATAGTGAACAATAGCGGCCTCAAGACTTCTTTGAAGATATGTTCCTTCCACCGAATGAGAACCTACAATATGTACTATTTCGAGTGATAAACCGGCATTCAAGGCAATGTGTGCTCCATACACAGAATGCCTAAGAGCAGGGTTACCGGTTTTCCATTTGTTCCTCCCCCAATTATTCCTATTATTGGGATCATACTCAAATGGTTTACCTATATCATGACATAGAGCACCAGCAATCAACGTGTCCATATTAACTGAAAAATCCGGGAATGTATTTTTTATGCTTTTCACAATCCCGATAGCAATTGCAGTGACTCCTCTCACATGTTCAGCCGTACTAATTCCTTCGTGTTCTCCAAGGCTTCTTAAGTTGTCAAAACTGGTTTGCTCTAGTGCCATAGTCCAAGCCGAAACTACCTTTTCTCTTAATTCCTTGCTAGAAATATTCTGAATCTCCGGCGATAGACATTCTCTAACCTCACTTTTGTTTACAGATTTCATTCTATCTATCCTCCCCTCTATACTACTATTCCTTTCATAAAGTTCCAAAATTAGCTTTATTGTTGTGTTTCAACTAGAGGCTTTGTTCACGAACCAATTAAGCAAATCGAGATTCTTTTAGCCAAAGCAGAATTGGATCTGTTACCAAACCACTACGCAATTGTCAATCAGGAAAACACCAAGTGAAACTTGTAAAGTTTAAATTGAAAGTTTGTGACTCTTTATAGGGCTATATATCAGGTTTTTATTGGATATTCCTCTCACCTTGGAGTCTTCTTTAAATTAAATAGAAAAAAATATGCTTCTATCTCAGACTAGTGCTAGCTGCATATGAACATCCAACCTTGTTATTTCCACCCCACAAATTCCTATTTTTCTAAGTATCTCATCTAAAGATATCCATTCGGCGATCCGTTTCGATCCTAATTCTATTTAATCTCTGCTTCAAATCTTTTTACGATGTGATTTTTTTCTTTTTGCTTATACTGATCCAGCGGTTCGACAATGTGTGTTCTCAAAATCTCCTCCGCCCTTTCGCTAGCCCTTTTTTCTATGCTGGGAAATTCTTTTTTTGCCCAAGTATCATAACTCTCATGGTTGGAAATAACTGGTTCCCAATGTTCACCGGTTCTGAGGTATCTAAGAGTGTGTTCTTCACAGAGATAGTTTCCTTTAGGTCCCACTTTTTCAATAACTTTGGTTGCTATAGTCTCATCCGAGACACTTAGTCCCTCTTTTAGACGCGAGACGATCTCAAAGATCTCGTTATCAATAATCAGCTGCTCCTTGCTTATTGTAAGGCATGTATTTAGAGCACCAAGACCCAAGAACAAATCAATATCAGTTAAAAGTGTACATAACCCTGTAAGCATATTTTCCCATCCATTTTGAACATCTATATAGAGGGAATCTGTGTTAAATCCGGAAGATCTACACGGAATTTCATAAAACTTAGCTAACTGTGTACCTGCTATTCTTAAAAGCACATCCTCAGGGGAAGCAAATGCCATTGTACTTTTTCTCATATCAAAATTACTATGGCATTGTGCGTATTCAATTGGAGCACTGTTCCTAGCTATTTGACTTATTACGATACCTGAAAGTACTTCAGCATTGGTTAAAACAAGTTGCCCTGCCAAAGTGAAAGGTGCTGACACCCCCGAAAGAGGCATTGCAAGAATACTGCACGGAATACCAGATTTGACTGTTTCAATGAGAGGATCAATTGCATTCTCTTGCCAATTCAACGGAGAAGTAGGAGAAAACTCACACATCATTACTGGATGTTTAGACAGATCCGTTTCTTCTGAGACAACTCTTGCCATTTCGATAACAGTCTTTGTTAGAGAAAGATCTTCACCCGAGAAGAAAAGAGGTTTCTCACTGTTGCTTAACACAGCATCTACACCGTGGAGTGCAGTTGCTTTGGAGGGTACATCTTGAGGTTGCCCTGGAGGTAAAATCATATCGATGCTCGGAAGAGCATCAGCTATTCTAACAAGTTGGACGACATCCGATTTTGTGATTTCCCTCCTTTTTCCAGTCTCAGAATCTAAGAGAAATACCTCATCGCCATCAGTTACTGTATGTGTCTTACCATCACCCAAAACAAAGGCAATTTCTTTTGATCTCGTTCTGTAAAGAGTGATCTTCTTTGGAACAGACTTTAAGCTGTCCTCGACCAGACGTTTGGGAAATCTCACCAATTGCTTCTGAAAGTTGACCTGAGCCCCAGCTTCGTCCAATAACTTTAGAGCCCTTTGACTAGATACAATCATCCCTGTTTCTGAGAGTATTTTTAACGAAGCTTCGTGTATTTGGTTTAGCTCGTCGTCACTAAGAACTTTGAGTTTACTTAGCCTCATCTCACTGAACCTCCTCTTAAATTTTCCCTAATTTACCTTTCGTGATGTCAAACCGTTGCAAAAGCTCTTTTGAGTCCCACGGACAGGAGTCCTAACATTATTTTCTTTGCATAAAGCACTAGATTTTTCATTCCAAAGTTTATTCGCTTTAGAAGCTTTAGAGTGAACCCCTGAAGCTAGACAAAATGAGCTAGAGTTATGACTTTATCTAACAGACAAGTAAATATCCCCACAGCAGAGCTGTGGGGCATTAAAATCAAAATCAAGCCCAACTGCTCTACTCTGGTGCTGATAATAGGGAAAACCTTCAAATTCGCACTTCCCATCTTCTACCTCAAACTAACCCTTTAAGGCCCCCATCGTTAGTCCCTTGGTTAGTTTATTTTGAAAAACAAAATAAACCAGGAGAGGAATACTTATCGACACTAGTATTCCAGAGAAAAGTAATGGCCAATTAGTTGCCATCCCCATCCTAGTAGAAACTTGCAGCCTTGCAATTGCTGGGGTGATTACCCTTACATTATCACTCCTTAAAAATATCATAGAAATAAATAACTCATTCCAAAAATAGAAGAAGTCTATTACTCCTAAAGTCACTAATGCCGGCTTTCCTAAAGGTAACATAATCTTATAGTATATTTGAAAGGAGTTTGCCCCGTCCATTTTTGCCGAATCTATCAACTCACCTGGGATATTATGGTAAAAACTCCTCATTAAGAAAATACCAAAAGGAAACTCCAAAGTAGCATGAAGAATTCCTACCGAAATAAGATTATCTGTTAAACCCCATCTACTCCACAGAACAAAAAGAGGAATTACAAATGCCTGAAAGGGGATCGCTAACATAGAAATAACTCCAAAGTAAATTAGATTTTTTTTTGGAAATACCAATTTATCAAATGCATAGCCAGCCAAACTGGAAAAAATAAGACACGTAGAGACTGCAATCGTAACCATGACCACTGTATTTACAACGTAATTCCCAAATCCTAGCCTCCATATCTTTTTGACCTTTTCAAATAACATAAAATTTCCGGGTAATGAAAATTTAGAAGCTAGGTACTCGCTGACATTCTTATATAGAACGTAATAAATACTTGCACAAAACTTAGGTCTATGTTATAATTGGAACAGTCTAATTATGAATGGAGGACTGTTCCGATGAGAAGACTTGAAATTCCTGATGTAGAAACATTTATTGCTGCAATTCAAGATGACATATCCCGTACCCCTGAGGGTAGATACTACCATCGATTGCATGCTACACTTCATGCTTTAAAGACAGGTGACTGTTATGAAGCTGCTCGTATTTATGAGCATTCTCCCCGGAGTGTTTACAATTGGGTCTATCGACTCACCAGTGGTGGCTTGGCCGGGTTATCAGAAGGAAAACGCCCGGGTCGCCCCCGGAGGCTCTCTCCATCCCAGGAGCAAAACTTGTACAAGGACCTGTTGCTTTCACCTCGGGAATTTGGGTATAGTCAGAATATCTGGGATGGACCATTACTCTCCTACCATCTTGAGAAACAGTATAGAGTGCATCTGCGAGTTAGACAATGCCAGAATGTTCTCCACCGCTTGGGCTTCACTTTACAAAGGCCTCGGCGACAGGCAGCCGAAGCTGATCCTGAGAAAGAGGAAGCTTTTAAAAAAAATTCAAAAAATGGATGAAAGATTCCCAGATCGAGGTATGGGCAGAGGACGAGGTTCATTTTCAAAGAGCCAGCAGTCTCACTCGTACTTGGGCTCCCAGAGGAAAGCAACCGCGGGTACTTTCTGCTTCCACTCGAGAGAAGATTGGTTTCTTCGGAGCAGTATCTCTAGCAACTGGCCAACTGGTAACCCAAAGAGCTCCTACTTTCAATGCCGAGAGCTTTCAGCACTTTCTCTGCTATCTGCTCCGCTTTGCTTACAGGCCTATTCTCCTGATCTTAGACAATGCCAGATATCACAGAGCTCGAGACTTGAACCTTTTCTTTACCAAGTATCAGGCCCAGCTCCAACGAGCTTTTTTGCCTCCGTATTCACCCGAACTAAATCCCATCGAGCGAGTTTGGAGGATCACACGTCGAAAAGTAACACACAACCGTTACTTTCCAAGTATAGAAAATCTCGAAGAGGCTCTTGTGAAAAAGTTTACTCAATGGGAACATCCTAATGGAGCACTGAAAGTTCTATGTGCAACTATTTAATGCGTTACATATAGAAGAATTTATAGTTACAAAAAGCAGTGGAAACAAACATGTGATAATCAATAATATCGAAACAATGAAAATAAGCATTTCCCCCATCCACATAGACGTAATTTTATAATAATCGTCCATTTCAGTCTGTCTGTCATTAGGCCCCCAGAACATGCGCTGCATTGCTACTTTTCTATTCATTAATTGTTAATACATTTGGGTTTCCTGCGAGGAACCTATCCCTTTTGAGAAACCGTGGGGTGCACCCCACTCATTAAAAAAACCTCCTACCAAATTTTCTGTTCTCCAGTTTTCATATTTCACCGACAGCTTTAGGTCATCAATTGGAGGTAATACATCAGGAACATGATCATCCGCTTCCCTCTCATCGGAGTAACTTTAGGCAACTAAAGCCGTCCAACGCAGCCCTAATTCTTCCCTAACCAAGTTATTTCGAAATTTGAACCTCATTCCCCCAAAATGTGCTCCAGGATCTTTTTTACCCCCAGTTTGTTAGCCATTGGGGAACCATGGAACATTAGCATTTTACCCAAAGGAACGTTTACCCACTTTGTTCTCCTAGCGGAGCAGATGCCTCCTTCCCCTGGATTAGTCCCGCCCCCCTGTAATACCAACTTAACCCTTTAAAACTCCTATTGTTAGTGCCCTGATCATTTTTTGACTATTTGATATGCCCGCACTTATCAAAGGCACCTCTGACTGACAGTAAGGAGCATTGCCTTGACCCAACTTTTTATTGAATTTGCGAAAAACAATTTACATGTGTTTTTCTACAACTCCCAAAACTTCATCAAGTACTTGCAAAGCCTTGGAAGAAAGCTCCTCAGTTATGACCATCGGGGGTTTAATCTTGATGACATTACCTACCCCTGGCTTGTTGGATATGGCAAAAAGTACACCCCGTTTTTGACATTCCTGCAAAACCTGGAGAGCTTCTTGAGAGGCTCTCTGCTTTGTTTTTCTATCCTTTACCAGTTCAATACCAATATAAAGTCCTTTTGCTCTGATATCTCCAATGATAGAATGTTTCTTCTGGAGCTCTTTAAGGCGTTCATACCAGAATTTCCCAATCTTTTCCGCCTTGCCAGGTAAATCTTCCTCCAATACTATATCAACAACTGCTGAGGCTGGAGCGCAGGAAAGCGGAATACCTTGGTTAGTGTAAACATGGTAGGGATCCTCCTCTAATTCGGGAGCAACGAGTTCGTCCTTGAATACGGCAGCACTAACTGGGATTCCTCCTCCCATAGCTTTACCTATAACCATGATATCCGGAACTACATTATAGTGCTCGATACCCCACATCTTTCCTGTTCGACCAAATCCGGTTTGAATCTCATCGGTTATAAATAAGACCCCATAACGGTCACAAATCTTCCTTATGATTTTAAAGTACTCCTTAGGAGGTACAATATGCCCACCCATACCAAGGATAGGCTCCATTATGAAGGCAGCAACATCATGATAGCTTCCAAATTGTATCATATTCTCCAAGGCCTTTGCACATTCAAGATCACAATTTGGATAGCTTTTACCATAAGAGCAACGATAACAATAAGGAGGTGGAATTTGACGAAATCCCGGTACTGTGGGCATTCCTACTCGGTGCCATGGATGACCTAAACTTAAAAGAGCAATAGTTTGCCCATGAAATGCAAGGTATACACTTATTATCTCCTTTTTCTTGGTAATTTTCATTGCTGTTTTTAGGGCAAATTCATTAGATTCACCCCCTGTTGTAGCAAAAAAGAATTTAGTCATCCCAGGAGGAGTAATCTTGGCAAGTTTTTCAGCTAGCTCTACCCTTGGTATATTTACAGCCCAGGCCATACCGCAAGCTAATTTCTCAACTTGCTCCTTTACAGCTGTTACTACTTTGGGGTGAGATATTCCTACACCGGCAGGGCCAGCCATTTGAGACAAACAATCTATATATTCTTTTCCGTTAATGTCTTTTAAAATACATCCTTTGCCTTCCATTTGGACAAGAGGCGAAAATCCCCAAGTGTGAAAAATGTACCTTTTGTCCTTTTCTATATATTCTTTCTCTGTATATTTGTATTTCATCACTAACCCCCTCTTTAACACTGTATTTTTTCTTTTATTCTTCTATACCAAAACCATTACCAGATGAGAGCTCCAAAGGTACAAGATTTACGGGCAAAACAAACATCATCCAGTCTTTGATCCTTTAAGAGCCTAAGTAGCTCTCCCAGCCTAACTAATCTTACCACGCACCTTTTAGAGCAGCGTTCCTTAATCAATATCTTAGGATTCCGTTTGATCCTGCTGATCAGCTCAGTTACCGTCTTCTCTTCTTTTATTGTCTCCAGAGCCCTCTTTACCTTAAAACTTGGTGAATATTGTCTATGTATTTTCCCCATATTTGGACCCCCTTTTTTTGTTTTACAGTATCTTAATGTATTGTCCAAAATTTGGGGTTCTGTCAATTATACGATCCCTCTTTTCGGCAAGCCCTACGAGAAAGAGCAAAAACTTAAATCACCTTTCCTATTCATAGAAGTATTGAGGAAGGTTGGTCATAGGGACTAATTATACTATTTTCCCAGTTTAGTAAAGGAAATAGCAATTTTGTTTTTAATAATTCCCTATATAATCAAGCATTTACGACAAAGAACAGTTTAATTTAGCAACACTAACGTAATACGCAGCTAAGGTTTCTAATAAAATAAGTTTTCAGTTCTGACTCTTCCCTTATTCCCAAATTCCCTTTTTTCTACTTCTTTAATGATTTGGAATAACTCCTCTTCATTTTTTTTGTTTAAAGGCAGTGGCTTATGTTCATCTAAGAGTTGCTGCACTTTCTCTCTAGCCACATTAGTGAGATCTTTACTCCCTCCCGCTTCCCAATCTTCTCTTCTCTTGCGATCAGCCAGTTTTGGTGTATAATGTTCGGCCTGTAGGTAATCAATGGTATGATGTTCCTTTAAAAAATGGCCTCCTTGTCCTACTTTGTCAATAAGATCCAAGGCTAAGGTGTTTTCATTAACCTTTATTCCTTTCAAAGCTCGAGATACAATGCTACATATCTCATGATCAATTACTAAACTTTCCATGCTGATTGTCTCGGCATGTTCAATTGTCCCTGGGTAAAAGATCATATTTACACCAGCCATGGCTGGCATCATTAAAGTTATCGCTTTTTCATATCCTGCCTGGAAATCTAAAACTTTGGCGTTGGTATTTGCTCCTGTTCCTCTACTAGGAATCTGGCAGAATTGAGCTATTTGCGCATGAGCAACATTGAGAAGTCCTGCTTCAACTCCTCCCAAGGCTATGGTTCCATAGCGCATATCCATAGCTGCCCCACATGTTCCAAAGAAAACTGGAGTACCAGGTCTGAGTACTTGAGCTATTGCGATACCACTCAATACCTCAGCTGTTTGTTGAGCTAACGTGCCCGCTAATGTCACCGGGGAAGTTGCTCCCATTTGAGGCTCAGAGGTAACATCTACAGGTAAACCATACTTTACATATTCAGTAAGACCCTCCAGCATCTCTCTGTCGTGCTCAAGTGGAGAGATAACATTATAGGTTGTATAAATATTAGGCTTTTCCCGTAGTTTTTTCTCACCACCGGCTAAAACCAAGGCCATTTTTATACAATCAATAGCTTTATTCCTTCCCCGACAGGTTCCTTTTATTATTTTTGAAGAACTTTTCACACTTGCTAAATAACCATAAACATGAGAAACCTCATCGGGAATACCTTCAATATGAGGCATAATTGCCCCGCTATGGAGAATATGGTAGTTTGGCAAAGCATCAGCAATTTTAACTAAGTTTGCTACATCTTGTAAGTTCGTTCTTCTTTTCTTTCCGGTTTTAGCATCGAGAATGTTTAGTCTACCAATCATTGGCTGAAAATAAACTTTCTTATCCTCCATTCTCACTTTAGTACTTGGACCGCGCCCATAAATGGTGAATCTACTAGGAGCTTTACGGACCGCCTCTTCAATGAGATGAGTAGGCATCTTAACTATTTCTCCATTTATCAAACAACCTGCTTCTTCGAGTGCTTTTAATACACTACTCTCCCTTACTCTAACACCTACATTCTGAAGTATATCCAATGCTCCGAGGTATATCTCATATATTTGCTCTTTAGTCAAAAATTTCAGCTGTCCACCTTCGATCATATGAGTCACCTTTCAAATGCAAATTTACTCCACATTTTTAACTGTTGTCCTAACCCTTTTTCTTTGGCAATTTTATAAATCTTATAGGCTGCAATTACATCCTCGCTCCCCATACCTATTGGCAAGAAAAATATGCGCTCTTCATCATTTTCCCATCCAGCTTTTTTCCCATTAACTACCTCACCTAAATTGGCATAAATATCAGAATTTTTGAGTTTTCCTTGGCTATGTATTTTTGCCAAAATGGGTGTTCTTCGATGAAGGACTGATTGCCAATCATCAACAACAATCTTGTCAGAGCTAAAAATAACCTCTTCCTCTTCCTCTTGATATGAACCTACATGAACGAAAAGGCTTCCCTTTTTGATGAATTTGTCCTTCACAATAGGGTCATCAGCTACGGTCACGGTGACGATAATATCAGCTCCGGTAACGGCCTCTTGAACCAAACTGACAGCCTTAGTATTTAATCCTGTCTTTTGGCACATATCTTTAGCGTATGCTTCCGAGATTTTTTTATTCACATCATAGCATCTCACCTCAGTTATATTGGCTAATACCACCTTTATAGCCATCAGTTGTGTTCTTGCCTGAACTCCACAACCAATCATTGCTACTATCTCTGATTCTTCTCGAGCCAAGTATTTCACACCTACCCCTGTCACCGCCCCAGTTCTCATAGCACTAATGTAGGTACCGTCCATAATCGCCAAAGGAACACCTGTATGTGAATCGTTCAGAATAATAAAAGCATTTGCCCGAGGAATCCGATATCTTTGAGGATTATTGGGAAAGCTGGCAACCCACTTGATTCCACAAACATCAATATCTCCTCCTACGTAGGCAGATAAAGCATTTATTCTACCCCTTTCTCTCTCACCAAGGTCCAATACAATTTTGGAAGGTAATATTATTTTACCTTGGTCATACAAACGAAAATGCTCTTCCTCTACTTTTACAAATGAGGCCATATTTACACCAGTGTTTATGACCTCCTCTTGGGTTAGGTAAATAAAATTGAAGCTTGTGTCTCTCATTTTACTCCTCTCTCGGTATCATTTCTATACATCTTCTAAGGTGGACCCCATTGTCAAGACACCAAATTGCTATATTTAAGATACAGTTGAGTCTGTTTGTTTTGATTGTTGCTAGCAAAGTACATCTCAGCTGGTGTTTTATAATCCAGTGACTGGTGCGGTCTCTCCTGATTGTAAAAGTCCATATAATTACCAATGCCTTTTCTGGCTTCACCAACCGTAGCGTAATCATTAAGGTACACTTCTTCATATTTTACTGAACGCCAGAGCCTTTCAGTAAAGACATTATCCATGGCTCTACCTCTTCCATCCATGCTAATTTGGACATTCCTTTTGTCCAGGGGCTTAATAAAAGCTAAGCTGGTGAATTGAGAACCCTGGTCAGAGTTGAAGATCTCAGGGATGCCAATAGTCAACGCCCTATCTAATGCTCCAATGCAGAAATCAACCTCTAGAGTAATGGATAGCTTCCAAGAGAGCGCATAGCGGCTAACCCAGTCCATGATCGCTACTAAATAAAGCCAGCCGTGCTTCATCCTGATGTAGGTAATATCAGCACTCCACACCTGGTTAACTCGGCCAATTACCTTATTTCTCAAAAGATACGGGTATATCTTGTGACCTGGATGAGGCTTGCTCAAGTTTGGTTTCGGATAGATAGCCTCAATTCCCATCAGCCTCATCAATTTTTGTACTCTCTTCCTGTTAACAATATAGCCCTTTCTCTTTAATACTTCTCTCATTCTCCGGGAACCATAAAAGGGAGTCTTGGTGTACTCCTCATCAATGAGATGCATCAGCTCAAGGCTGTATGGATCGATAACTGGTTGATAATACACTGTCGAACGAGCTATTCCAAGCAGTTCAGCTTGTCTTTTCACCGACAAGGTTTTGCTTTGGCGGTCGATAAGCAAAATCTTCTCCTTAACTGATAAGTCCAGATTTTTTTTTAAGCCAGTCAAGCTCTACCTTTGATTGTCCAATCTCCTTGTACATCTCCTCAATTAAGAGGTTTTTCTCCTTGTCTCTTTTTTGCCTGTTGTCTGTAAAGAGCTCGATCATTCCATTCATAGCTATCCTTTTCCATTTTCGTATCTGACTGGGATGAACTTCATATTGACTGGCTAATTGAGCCGAGGTTTTCTCCTCTCGAATAGCTTCCAAAGCCACTTTTGCCTTAAAACTCGGTGGATATTTCTTGCGTATATTTCCCATAATAGCCCCCCCTTTTTTACCTTACCTGTATCTTAGCATACTGTCCGATTTTTGGGGTCCATTATATTCTTCCTCTTATTAGCCTTAGGCATTCCTCAGCAACTATTCAATTTTGTAAGCTGGGAGTGAATAACAATTAACCATTGACCATCTCATGAAGTCCACTGAGGAAGATCTGTATCGCCAGTATAAAATTTATGTATCCTCCACAATTTCAGCTTATTCCTACTAATTGTTTGGCTATGTTTACCGCCTCAACCGCATCTTTTCCATATCCGTCTGCTCCTATCTCATCAGCCCATTCCTGAGTAATCGGGCCTCCTCCAACCATGACTTTGAATTTATTCCTCAGGTTCAAACTGCTCAGATCTTCTATTATTTCTCTTTGGTACGGCATGGTAGTTGTTAGTAAGGAAGATATAGCGATAATATCTGCATTCTTGGTCTTAGCTTGCTCGATAAATACATCGCTTTTTACATCCACACCCAAATCATATACCTTAAACCCGTTAGCTTGCATCAGCATAGCGACAATATTCTTGCCTATACTATGAATATCACCTTCCACTGTACCTATTACAACTATCTTCCCAGCCAGCTCCTTTGCTTTCTCTAGAGTTAAGGCAGACTGGAGCACCTCAGATACCTCCGATATAATATTACCAGCTAAGACAAGATGAGGTAGAAAAATCTCCCCACTTTCAAATTTGTCTCCCAAGAGTCTAGTAGTATTGGCAATTGCATAATTCATAACAACAAGGGGATCGACTTTTTTCTCGATGATTTTTCGAGTTAGAATTTTTGCTTCTTCATCATTGTAACTCAAAATCGCATCTTGCAAACGATCTAACAACTCTCTACTCCCTCTCGCCCATTGATACTCTTCGATTCTTTTTCCTGAATTCATTTTCAACTCTCCTCTGTTTTACTCTCGGCAAACTCCTTTGATTAGTGCCGAGAGTGAATTTATTCTATCTTACATTTTGATAAAGATAAGCTTAAACCTAACTTTCGCCAATAGAAAAAATTAAAGCTTCATTACCAGTGATATCAAGAGTTTTGAAAATTGACTCTGTATTATCCTAATTTTATCAATAGATATAAAATTATTTTTCGTTAGGAGCATATCTTCTAAGGTTCAGAATATCGTATATTCTTTGTTGCATTTCATTTCTTCTAGAAATTTTCTTTATGACCTTCATCCTTTTGGGATAGGAAGGATGATTTCCTTGATTCTTTCGAGTTGATGCGTGATCTTTAACAAACTAAGATTCAGACCCTTCATAGACAGCTCTCTTTCTAAAAGGTTCAAAAGCAAAAGAGCTAAGACACACATAAAAGCATGGACTCTTATCTTCTGATCTGTCCAGTGGTAGACGGGAGTAAAGCCAATAAGGGTACTGTTCATTTTCACCCTATCACCCTGGTTCTTAAATTGCCTTATATAATCCTTTATTATAATAACTGAGGTAGTTTAAGAACTCCTCCCTCTGTATTTTTGGGCCACTTCAACCCACCAAGATTCCAAACAACCCATCTGACAAAGTAATTCCGTGACTATTTAGGCACTCCCGTATCAGCTCAAATACACAGTTTAACCCAGTCCTGAAAAAAGCAGTCATTTTTTGGATTGGCTGGACTCTCTTTTCTTTTTATGCTACCCTTGAGACCATGGAAAAAACCATGATTATTCAGAGACGAGAAATAACCCCTAAAGATATCGAATTTATTCGAGGAATGATCAAGGCCCATCCCTCCTGGGGTCGCACCCGGCTTTCTAAAGAACTAGCACTCCTCTGGAACTGGCGGGCAGCCAACGGTCAACTTAAGGATATGGCCTGCCGCACTTTTCTTTTGAAGCTGGAAAGACGAGGCTATCTTACCCTGCCTCCTCGCCTGTACTCCTGCCGTAAAGTTCGAAGGAGGTCCCCTTGTCCCTTTGTTCCTCATGAGACTACCCTGATTGCTGGTAAGCTTAATCCCCTTCTTCCCCTCAGGATCGAAGTAGTTAAAGAGAAAGATCTTCTCAAGCTCTTCAAGTGTCTACTCTCTTCCTACCATTATCTT
>Ga0315541_1001881_pt1 | contig 18450 bp, 6 predicted proteins | sample SalMarSW160190MG_FD_203095 | JGI IMG/M metagenome (GOLD analysis project Ga0315541, IMG submission 203095) | Salt marsh sediment microbial communities from the Plum Island Ecosystem LTER, Massachusetts, United States - Salt Marsh Sediment SW1601-190 ...
CACTACTGCCGGCGCTATCCTCCAAAACTACATAAAGCTGCTCGGCAATATTACTTTCTATACCAATGTCCTGTGACTGCCAGTCACCTGTAACCGTACCGGTTATGTTAACATTCGAGAATTCGGCTGTGCAGGTTGCACCAACGTTATGGCTGGTTAAGCACAAGCCTATATAGACATCCGTAGCCATAGGCATTTCAATGTTACCAAGCGTTGTCCAGCTATTAGCAGTTCCGGTAGCTGAATAATCGGCTGTAAAGGTGTTTCCGCTGCGGGTGAGTCTGACCCATTGTGGAGCGGTAATGCCAGCTTGTACAGTTGACACGCTATCGGCACCTGCTGAAGTACGGTTCTGGAAGGTAACTCCATTACCCGGCGTGACGGCTATCATAACATTCACGGAACTAGGCTCCAGCGACTCGCGAATCATCACTCCGGCTTTGGCCCACGGGTCGGTGTTACTGACGCTGACGACCCTCGCTGTTATACTACCGCCGCCAGAGAGCCGTTTGTAGGCAAAGTAGAACTGGTCAGCCGTACCCCATATATCCGCACCGGCAGCGGTCATCATAATCGGCGGCCCGGCTGTAAAGCTGCCGACAGATGCTGGTATACCTCTGAACCACAGCATCAAAGATTCAACACCTTCTCTTGTCCAATCCTGAGGAATTTCCCAGGTGCGTTCGGCTTCGGAATAAAGCAATGTTCCACTCTGTTCATAGTCGGTGCCCTCGTTAACGGTACCATCGTTGTCGTAACGCATATACATTGATTGAGAACCACCGTGAACTATAGTTTGCTCAGCATACGGGGGATCAAAGTAACCCACAGTCATGCCGGTGTTATTCACAAAGTAATCCACCCATATATCGAATATCCTATTGTCGATATCCTCATAGTCTTCAAAGTCATCTACAATAAGATAATCAGCCACTGTAAAGCTCCAGATTCTACCTTTACTAACAGTTGCATCGGTATTAATTTCATTGATCCGCCAGTAGTAAGCATGGTTAGGTTCTACACCTTCAGGTGGTGTGTAACTGTTAGCATCCTGTTGGCCCCGATATATACCTGTGGTATCGGATGCATCGGCGGCCTCTACAGCAGCGTAATCAGTGCCGAAATACACATCGTGCTGTACAGCCTCATCTCCGGGCGACCAGCTAAGGGGCAACGCCTTTTCTACATCCGTTACTACTCCATTAGCAGGCCTCGGGTTCCAGGAAAGTAGCGGGCCGCCTCTCATAATCTTCAAAATCTCGTCCTGCGTCAGTGCATAGTTGTAAATGCGGAAATCATCCAAAGAACCAGTAAAGTGCGGATCAGGTACGCCCGACGCATTCTCCCACCTCTTTGATTTACCAAGATAGTTATCGGGGGTCATACCTAGATCACTCGGCAGGGTCTGCGTCGCACTCGTGGCCACAGCCGCCCCGTCAAGGTAAAGCTCCATAGCATTGGTTGTCCCGTCGATGGTTACGGCCAAATGGTGCCATCCACTGGGAAGTGCAGAAGGGGCAGCGACTACTAACGTTCCGCCAGAACCGGTCGTGGTAATTCCAAATTCCGGCACACCACTACCATTGACAGGTGTCAGGTACATATAGATAGTCGGAGCGTTAGGGCCAGGTGGTGGATCAAAGCCGAAGTCGAAGATACGCTGCCAAGCAGCAGTACTCGAAACGTTCGCCCAAGTGGCAATGGTTGTGCTGTCAGATGAAGCTATAGTCGTACCGATAGGCAAATTCACATAATCATCAGACCCGTCAAATTGCATTGCATTGCCATCATATCCAGCCATCGACTCTGCGTCGCCATAGACAGTGCCGTGCTGGTTCAGGCCGGACCAGTCAATTGCCTTGCCCGGACCTTCATCAAACTTCCACCATCCGACAAGAGTGGGGTCGGTAATGGGTATGGTTGGTATCGTTGTAAATTGCCACAGATCGCCTATAACATCGGGGCCGGTCTGTGGTACCTGATCCACTCGCCAGTAGTAATCTTGGTCATTAGCAAGGCCTGTCACGGGGAAGCTTACGCGATCCACGCCTTGCGTATGCGTTATAGTTGTTTGTAGCTCGAGGGCATCCGGACTGGTGCCGAAGTATACCTTGCTTTCAGTTGAATAGAGGCCGGCTTTCCAGCTAAGGCTTGGATTAGGATCGATGGATACACAAATCTCATTAACATATGGATTGGGATTAGAAGCCTTTGTAGTCCCAATCGTAAAGCTCCAGACATCACCCATAATTTCAGGGCCGGTCTGGGGCACCTGGTCGACTCGCCAGTAGTAAACCTGGTTGAAGGCAAGGCCTGTCACAGGATAACTATAGCGATCCACGCTCTCCGTATGTGTTATAGTTGTCTGAAACGCGAGAGAATCTGGGCTGGTGCCAAAGTATACTTTGCTCTGAGTTGAATCGAAACCGGCGTTCCATCTAAGGACGGGAGCCGTCTCCACACCCGTCGCATTATTAGCCGGATATGGGATAGAGGCCGATGCAGGAGGCGCACCAACAAGTTCAACAACAAACACACGGTCACCGGGCGCCACAGTTAGCGTGTTGTTAGCCACACCAGCACCACCGCTCGTATAAGCCGTGCCGGCGGTGTAGGGATTGCCCGGAGGATCTAGAGAGTCGATTTTGATACCCAGCATTTCGAAGAACATATTCGAACCACCTGCCACACTGACAACGTCAAATCCATATATTGTGTTAGGTGCAACGACAATCGGCGTATCAAGGACAAAGTGAATCCATGTGCCCGTACCGTTCGCACTACCTGTGGCGGACGCAGGTATAAGGCTAATATTCGGCTCAGTACGCGTAACCGTGTAGGCTTCGCTACCCAGGATAAAATTCGACGTACTGGAAGCAGCAGGGTCTGTGATACGGATTCCGAACTCACTGCCAGCTGGCATAGCGCACCACGTCCCATTATTAGTTGTACCAGTCGAAGTACTATCAGTGTATCCGCAATGCCTGATCCAAACACCGGTAAGTAGATATACGGGCTCGCTGCTGCCTGTTACGAAGGTCTGCCCCTGCGCAGGACGGTCGTCTGCAATGTAAGTCGTTTCATTGTTGAGCCAGGTATCGTAGTCATACGTCCCCACATTGTTAGCATCTCTGCTTGCACCCACTAAGTTATATATGTCGTAAGGGCCTGGCGTTGGCGCTGTTGCGTGGAAGGTGACCGTCGCCGCCTGGACACTTGCCGACAGGCTCAACACCATAATAAAAGAAACCAAAAATATCAATTTTCTATACATAATAGTCCTCCTTTTCTCCTCAACTGGTTTTCGTTCAACGTTTTACGCTTAACGAAACTGATACTCGACCCGTAAGATAAATAACTTGAGAATCAGAACAAAATCGCACTTGGCTATCTAACGGGTCGAGTTTCGCAACCGAGACCGTACCTGCCCTTCCAGGCAATTCATATCAAGGAAGATATAATCCAATATCATCAATGTAAAGAGTTCCTGCACCACCTGGCTGTGTATCCGGCGAAGACGGATCACCGACGCCGATAATCATCTTCTTGATTGCCTGCAGATTCACGTCAGCGAAATCTGTGAGCGGAATATTCCACTCCGTCCACGTATCTATGGTTGTTGCTGCCGGGTCTGAATTATTGACCACTGCACTACTGCCGGCGCTATCCTCCAAAACTACATAAAGCTGCTCACCAATGTTGCTCTCTATGCCGATATCCTGTGACTGCCAATCGCCTGTGCCATCTGTAGTAACGTCAGAGAATTCGGCTGTACACGTCTCATCGACATTATTGCTGGTCAGGCACAAGCCTATATAGACATCCACGGACATAGGTATCGACAACGGTACACCCAGCATCTGCCAATCAGCTCCATCAGTTGAATACTCCGCTGTAAAGTTGTTGCCGCTGCGAGTCAATCTCACCCATTGTGGAGCGGTGATATCTGCTTGTGTATCTGTCTCGCTGGCTCCTCCTGTAGCAGTACGACGCTGGAAGGCAACTCCACTACTCGGTGAGACTATAACCATAGCGTGTGCAGAATCAGGCTCCAGTGAATCGCGGATCATAACTCCCGCCTTGGCCCATGGATCAGTGTTAGTGATGCTGACCACCCTCGCTGTTATGCTGCCAGAACCAGAGAGCCGCTTATAAGCAAAGTGGAACTCGTCAGCCGTACCCCATATATCCGTACCACGGGCGGTCATCGTAATTGGCGGCCCTTCTGTGAAACTGCCATAAATTGGCGGTAGGCCTCTGAACCATATCGTTAAGGAGTTAACATCCCTTCTGGTCCAATCCTGAGGAATTTCCCAGGTGCGTTCGGCTTCGGAATAAAGCAGTGTCCCACCCTGCTCTAAGTCAGTACCCTCATTGACGGTACCATCGTTGTCATAACGCATATACATAGCTTGAGAGCCGCCGTGAACGATGATTTGTTCAGCGAACGGAGCTTCAAGGTGCCCAACAGTCATGCCTGTATTATTCACTGAGAAGTCTGTCCAGACATCGAATATCCTGTTATCGACATCGTCATAATCTTCAAAGTCATCCACAATAAGATAATCAGCTACCGTAAAGCTCCAGATTCTGCCTTTGCTGACAGTTGCATCGGTATTGATTTCATCGATCCGCCAGTAGTAGGTCTGACTGGCTCCGAAACTTTCGGCAGGAGTAAAGCTATTAGCATCCTGCTGTCCTCGATAAAGACCCGTGGTATCGGATATATCGGCATCTCTAATAGCATCTGCATCGGTGCTAAAGTATACATCGTGCCGAGCTGCCTTTTCTCCAGGCGACCAGGTAAGGGGCATAAGGGACAATACCTTTTCTACATCCGTTACTACTCCATTAGCAGGACTCGGATTCCAGGCAAGTAGCGGGTCACCTCTCATAATCATAATAATCTCGTCCTGCGTTAACACCTTGTTGTAGATACGGAAATCATCTAAAGAGCCACTAAAGTATGCATCATTAGGCCACTGTGGTCTACCGAGCCAGTTGTCGGTAGTCACACCGAGATCGCTCAGAACAGCCACCGGGGAGGCGATCCCGACACTTTGGCCGTCAAGGTAAAGCTGCAAATTAGTCTGTTCCAGGACCACGGCCACATGATGCCAGCCAGTGGCCAGCGTGCCGCTGGACGCATCTAAATCCGTTTGCTCACCACCGGTAATAATTGCCACATGCATCGACCCAGCCGTATCGTTGCGGGGACTAAGGTATGTATAGTTCTCTGTATCAGTTCCGAAATTAAAAATGGGCCGCAATACTCCCCCCTCCGGGCCAGAGAAATTCACCCATATCGCCATCGTGGATTCGTGTAGCGTGCTGATAAGTGGTCCTACGGGTAAATTCACATAGTTATCAATACCGTCGAATTGCAGTGCACCTTCTATCTGGCCGTACGCCCACTGAGGGCCATTCATCAGAGTACCATTATAGTAATAGCCAGACGAATCGACAGCTCTTGTACCCTCGTTATCATCAAGCTGCCACCAGCCGACGAGATTTGGGTCGATAATCGGCACAAAGGGCATCGTCCTGAAACTCCACATATCGCCCGTGATAACCGTCGCATCGGTACCGCGCTCATCAATACGCCAATAATAAATTGTGTCGTATTCGAGGGTGCCAGGCTCATAGGTTGTAGCGGTTTGAATTCTCTTATATGGCGGCGGGTCGGTTGTTCCGAAGTATACATTATGCAACTTCGCATTGGTACCTGGGCTCCAGGCAAGGTCAACATTGACGTCCACGTATTCAGCTCCATCAGGCGGACTGGGTTCATAAGCAGTCAACGGTTGGGCCCTAAAGCTCCAGACAGACCCTCGCCACAATTTATTCGGATGAAGATCGTTGACTTCATCGACACGCCAGTAGTAAGTCTTACCGAGTTCAACAGTCATTGTCCCAGTAGCGGGATAAGAGTTTTGGCTCTGGCGACCTTTATAGATTGAAGCCGTGGATATAGTAGCATCATTCACATCGTCAAAAATTTCGCCAAAGTATACATCATGCGAAACTGCATAAATTCCTGTGTCCCAATGAAGGACCACTTCGGGTTCGCTAATTGTACTGCCGTCAGCCGGAATAGGAACAAAGGCCATTTCAGGATTTGCCACCTTCTTTATCTCTGACTGAGACAGCACGCGGTCGTAGATCTGAAAATCGTCCAAAGAGCCGTTAAAATACGGGTCGGCATACTGAGATCTGCCGAGCCAGTTATTGGTGGTATTGCCCAGATCATTCACGGAGTTTCTGCAATTGGTTTTTGAGCCAACAATGTTACCATCAAGGTACAGAATCATCGTCCGAGATTGCTCGCTAACAGTGATGGCTATATGGTGCCAACCAGTGGGCAATGCACCGAAGCTCGCGTCGAATTCATCCCATATACCGTTATTGGCTGTTATTGCAACGCGCATTTTCGGGTTAGTTGTACCAGTGCTGGGACAAAGGTATATATAGTTCGCCGTACCTGTGCCGAAATCAATAATGCGCTGCCAGCCTCCCACCGCCGGATCAGGCCGACCGGACCAGTTCACCCACATCGAAAAGGTGGTCTCAGCCAGCGTACTGATAACCGAACCGATGGGCAAATTCACATAGTCGTCGGTGCCGTCGAATTGCAGTGCACCATCTCTATAGCCGGCTACCCATTGCGGGCCGCCATATAAGATGCCGTCGTTCCAGTAGTCAGTTGAGTCATAAGCGACGTTGCCGGAATCCTCGTCAAACTTCCACCAGCCGACAAGATTAGGATCCGCGGCATTGGCCGTATTCGTTAGAACCAAGCTCACTATGAAAACGAAGGAAATCAAAAAAATCGCCCCCCCACATTGCTTTGTTCCCTTACGGTGGTTCTTCGATTTTCTACACACAATTGCCCTCCTTTGAGTCAAATTCTAAATCCTAATATCGAAATTCTAAACAAATCCAAAATCCAAATGACCAAAACATTTTGGATTTTGTATTTTGTTCATTTGAGATTGTTTAGAATTTAGGATTTAGTGCTTAGGATTTCACATTTCGGAAATTGAAAACTGCTCAATATAACCTAATATCATCAATATAAATTTTCCCTGTGCCGCCAGCTGCCGGAGCGGTTCTATTGCCTATGCCAATATACATCGTCTTGACGCTTGCCATATTCACACCGGCAAAACTCGTAAATGGAATATTCCACTCCTGCCAACTGGCCGTCTGTATTGCCGCAGGATCAGAGTTGCTCACAACTTTTATGTTACCTGCACTATCCTCAACTGCAACATAGAGTTGCTCTGCGATATTATTACCTGCTTGGCCGTAGAACCACACTGTCAATGAGCTGGCACCTTCTTTAGTCCAATCCTGCGCAACAGCCCACTGACGCTGGGCCTCCGAATAATAAGGGGCAGCAGTATTGTCATATTCAAACGGCATCGATTGTCCCCCCTCATGAACGATAGTCTGCTCTGCAAATGGAGCACTCAAGTTACCCACCGTCGAACCTGTATTGTTACCGCTATAAGGTTCAACACCACAATCGGGGTCCTCGGAGTAGCTGTACCCATCTCCCCATGTATAGTATATCCTGTTGCATAAGTCGTTGTAATCCTCAAAATCATCTACGACTAAGTACTCCTGGGCTGTAAAGCTCCAAACCTCACCTTCCCAGGATGAAGGAATATCAGCCTCATTGACCTCATTAACCTTCCAGTAGTAAGTCTTTCCCAATTCAAGTCCAAGAGTATCGATATCGAGGGCAAAGCTATTTTGGCTGACTGTACCAGCAAGAGCTATGTTGTTTTCAACAGCACCCATATCGCTGCTGAAATAAACTTCGTGCAGTGCTGCATTTCTTCCTGCTCGCCAGCTTAGGACAGCATCCAGAGCCACACCTGTCTCTCCAGAGGCCGGCTGGGGTAGCCTTGCACTGACCGGAATGTAGAAGAACCGTACCTCACTCAAACCGTATTGAGTCAGCAGCCCTCCCCAGTTACTATTAGCGGTAATCCTGACATACTTTGCTACCAGACTATCAAAATTAACGGTAGTATTATAGGTATAATCATCCAAGCCGGTAGCTTGATTAAATTCAGGTACATTATCCAACTGCGTCCAGCTACTATCGTCAAGTGAGTACTCAATCGTAACACTCTTCATCCCTAAACCGACAACAGTTTCGAGCGACTGATTAGAGTTCCACACCCACATTTCATGAAGTTTGTACTTTTTGTCAAACTCATATTTTATCCAAGTCGGCTGTGGCCCGAATAAATCACTGAGCCACATATCCGTCGATATGGCATAGTGCTGGTCGTTATCGTGAAGGCCGGATTCATCAATGGTCTTTTCAGGTCCCATATTCAGAGACGAGCTTGAAGCCGTGGCGGTAATATTGCCACCTGAGATCGGGTACGCAATAGGCTCAACCGTAAAGCTCCAGGTCATGCCTTTAAAGATAGTAGTGGTATCCGGTGGAGCATTGACTTCATCGACACGCCAGTAGTAAGTCTCGCCCAAATCAAGAAGAAGCTCCGGATTATACGTGCACTGACTTTGGCCCGGACTTACCAGCACTCCAAGTGGATTATCTACACTTGCTGTATTGACATCATTGAAAACTTTCCCCAAATAGACATTATGCGTGTCGGCATGGCCTCCCGGCGTCCAGCTAAGTGTTGCATCGCGAAGCACATCAACCGCTTCGTTAGCTGGATTCGGGTCGTAAGCCGATGTTGGAAGTCCCGTAATTTCACCCTCAAGCAATGTACCACTTTCCTCACTTTCATTCATTGATAGAATGATTGCATTATCTCCTGCTGCAGCCGGTGCAAACACAAACACGATAATCCCATCTATATCACTATTGAGGAAATCCGTTAATGCCTGACTCACCTCAGTTGACTCCCTTGTATTTTTAGCTGGCGATCGAAAGGTCGGCACCAACTGCTCGGTCAGGTCGGCATAGTCCAGCTCAACCGGTGCATCGAGAGTCGGGGCTGGATTATTTTTTACACCATGAGCAGTATTCCAGGTCAGTGCGTCCACGTCGATGGAATCCAATGCCTCGACAAGCCCGTAAACATTGATATTACCACCGTCCCAACCAAGATTACTAAGGCTGACATTTGAGAAGACTCGACCCACCTTTTTAATACCGGAAATATCATACTTGATGTATCCTACCCTGCGTCTGCTCGCCACGTTGCGTATATGAATACCGTCATCACCGCTATGGGTTGAGTCCGGGCCGCTTTGTGTATCATTTGATACATACGTATCCTGGGTGGGCCGTAAGCTGAACGTTTCGGCCTGAATCCGCTGCGGCAGAACCGCTACACTTAGCAGCATAGCCATAGAAAGTAAACAGATTAGGTTCTTAAACATTTCGATAATCCTCCTTCCATTTCCATTCTCAACAGCCCCTAAGGGGCGAAGGACAAACCATAAAACAAGACTGAAAAGTCAAAAAGTAAGATGCAATCCCGATATATCAGGAAAGGTAGTCATCAGCTACGTTTCTGCGATGACCTTTTTTGATATTTGATTCCTTTATCTCCTCAACGGTAAAATTACACACTTTATCTTAATTGTAAAAGCAGCCAGAGTCAAGAATTTTCGCCCCGAAAGCTGGCATTTTTGAGTTATTATCGGAATTTGATTGTATCAAAGACGCATTTGCGGAATACAACCGTATAGGGAATGGTTATAAGATTTTTGTAAAATCCTATTATATAAACAGATACAATTTTGTGCTTGTAAATCACGGTAGAGTCAATCCGCCATGGCGGATTACCTACCCGGAATTGCGATGCTTTAAATCCACTTTAACCAGCCGCTCTTTGAGGACGGCGCGTGCATCGGATCTAAATATTTCTATCTTGGTTGGAACTAAAACGCCGTTCTTGTCGACCTTTTTGTAATCGTAGCTACGCACTGCAAAAAATTTATCACGCGCCGAATTTGCCAACCAAATCATATCTACTAACGAGCGATCTGTATTCTGGAAGAAAACCACCTTAGACCAGTAAGGTGGTACTCGTTTCTCGATACCCTCCGCAGGATGCCTTCCGGCAGATTCTCGATTCTCGTCGCCTGTCTTGAGCGAAGTCGAAGGGAGCATCGAGGATCCAGTCAGTTCAATCGGATAATACCACAGTCCTTCCTTTTTAACAGGTGTAGATGGCTTTACAAAACCCGTTGACTTATCCAGGAAACGGACCGGTGCTGTCAGGATAACCAGCACTGTCTCCGCATAATCTCTATCAGATATGAACTTTGCAGAATCTGCTGCTCTGTTTCCCTCCAAAAGGCTAAATTGCCCTGCCGATAACTGCCAGACAAATTTACCTTGAGGCTCCTGAGCCGAAATCCGGATGGAATTTGACCACGGGTAAACCTCGAAATGATGCTCCGTCAGGTAAAAACTTTTATCTCCGACAGAGTCGGAGTAACAAGTAACCACGCAATCAAGCTCAAGCTTTACTGTTTTCGTCCAGGCCTCTAATCCCCCTGTTGCTCCAATTGCTCTGAACGCATAATCACCCGGGATAACAAGCACAGCAACGTTTGGCTCTACAGCCAATAAATCTTCTTTTTCAATATATCTTTGCGCACAACCAGCGCCAATACAAGCCGCCGCAAGGAGTCCGCTGAGACAGATTTTTTTCATCACTTTTGTAATTTTTCTTTTTTTCATAATATTTATCCACCCTGAGTTAAAGTGAGTTTAATCCGCCTGCGGCGGATAAAGTTTGGAGTGACTAAAGTGCCTAAAATTATAAATTTTACTTTAGCTCACTTTAGTGCACTTTGGCCGGGACCGGCTTGTCCCGCTCCGGCTCGCTTGGCCGAGACGAGTCGATTATCTCCTGCTCTTGAGAGCAAGTCAGTTTTGCAAGCTGTTCCATCAAAGCATATCTTTCAGCCGCATCCCTGCTGGCAAGCTTGATCAACTCCGCTGCTCTGTCCGGCTTTGATTGCTTCAATGTTCTGTATCGATTCTCGCCGTAAGCATATTCCTCGAAACCAAGCGTAGGAGCTTTTGAATCCAGCTGCAGCGGATTTTTGCCCTGCTCCTTTAGTCGCGGGTCGAATCTATATAAAGGCCAGTGACCACAAGCAACCGCTTTTTTCTGCTCCTGATAGCCCAGTGTCAAATTGAAGCCATGAGCGATACAATGAGCGTATGCAATTATCAGCGAAGATCCCGGATAGCTTTCAGCTTCGACAAAGGCCTTGACTGTCTGGTTGGTGTTTGCGCCCATCGCAACCTTTGCAACGTAGATATTTCCGTAGACAATAGTCAAAAGGCCCAGGTCTTTCTTAGGCCTTGGCTTTCCAGCGGCCGCAAATTTCGCCACCGCTGCCCTTGGTGTAGACTTCGACATCTGCCCGCCTGTGTTGGAATATACCTCAGTATCGAGGACAAGCAGATTAACATCGACTCCACTTGCCAGCACATGATCCACGCCGCCATATCCGATATCGTAGGCCCATCCATCACCACCAAGACCCCAGACCGATTTGCGAACAAGATAATCGGTTATACTTAATAAATATTTACAATCGTCGCAATTGCTCTTTTCACACTGCTTCTTGAGTTCGTCCACCCGTGCTCTTTGCTGTTCAATCGCTTCCTGCGCCGGTTCGTTGGCTAAAGTCGCCTGGCATATCTGCTCAGCCAGCTCTTTCTTTACACAGCCTTTCTCTGCAACCTTATCTAACAGCCACAAAGCCCTTTCTTTGAACTTATCGACTGTCAGCCGCATCCCCATCGCAAACTCGGCGGCATCTTCAAACAGGCTGTTGCTCCATGTCGGCCCCCTGCCATCGGCGCGTTTCGTATATGGCGTCGTAGGCAGATTGCCGCCGTAAATCGATGAGCAGCCGGTAGCGTTTCCGATATAAGCTCTGTCACCAAACAACTGCGTCATCAGCTTGACATACGGCGTCTCGCCACAGCCGGCACAGGCGCCGGAATATTCAAATAAAGGCTCAATTAACTGGCTGCCCTTAACGCTTGCGGTTTTGAAAAGCTTCGGGTCGGTATTCGGTATCGAAAGGAAATATGCGTAGTTCTCACGCTCGGCTTGTCGCAGCGGCTCCTGCAGCGACATATTGATGGCCTTTCGTCCGGTAGGCTGTTTGTTTTCGTCCTTTTCCTGCGCAGGACAAGCTTGTACACACGCTCCACAGCCTGTGCAGTCTTCCGGAGCCACCTGAACGGTGAACTTCAAACCGGCAAATTCCTTTCCCTTTGCATCGGCGCTCTTGAACGTCCTGGGAGCATTCTCAACAAACTTCGGGTCGTATGCCTTTATTCGTATCGTTGCGTGCGGGCAGACAAACGAACACGTGCCACACTGTATGCAGATATTCGGTTCCCACACCGGAATATTGACAGCGATATTGCGCTTCTCGAATTTTGTTGTGCCTGTTGGAAACTTGCCGTCGTCCGGCATCTTACTGACCGGCAGCTTGTCGCCATGGAAGGCTATAAGCTCCGCAGTGACTCCTTTAACAAAGTCAGGAGCATCATCCGGCACCAACTGCCGCATCTTTATCTTGCTCGTTATCTTATCAGGAACCTTAACCTCATAGATTTTGTCGAGTGCAACATCAACCGCAGCATTATTCATCTGGACAACCTTCTCACCCTTTTTGCCGTAAGTCTTCTTAATTGCGCCCTTGATCGCACCGACAGCACTTTCAAGTGGAATGATATTGCTAATCTTGAAAAACGCCGTCTGCATAATAACGTTTATCCTGCTGCCGAGGCCAAGCTCGCCAGCTATACTAATTGCATCAATAACGTAGAATTTCAGTTTCTTGTCGATAATCTGTTTTTGGACCTCCTGCGGCAAAGTGTCCCAGACCTCGTCCTTGCCATAACTGCTGGTCAGCAGGAACGTCGCCCCTTCACGTGCGGCGGAAAGCATATCATATCTTTCCAGGAAAGCTGGGTTATGACACGCAACAAAATCAGCTTTGCCAACAAGATAGGGCCTTTTGATGAGCTGCTCGCCAAACCGCAGATGTGATGTGGTCATTGCACCGGCCTTTCTTGAATCGTACACAAAGTAGGCTTGGGCGAAATTATCTGTTAACTCACCGATTATCTTTATAGAGTTTTTATTCGCACCAACCGTACCATCCGAGCCGAGTCCATAAAACATCCCGGATAAAAGTCGTTCACTGACAATCTCAAAAGACTCGTCAACTTCCAGGCTGGTATTCGTTACATCGTCTATGATACCCACTGTAAAACCATTTTTAGGCTTTGCAACATCGAGATTATCAAAAACGGCTTTGACCATAGCAGGTGTAAAGTCCTTCGAGCCGAGGCCGTAGCGGCCACCCACAATCATCGGATAGTCTTTAAACGGCGCTTCACCTTTGCCCATAGCCTCACCGATAGCTGTTCGTATAATCAGGTACATCGGCTCGCCGATCGATCCCGGCTCCTTCGTCCGGTCGAGTACTGCAATCTTCTTCGTTGTCTTCGGCAGGGCCGCGATGAAATCTTCTGTGCTAAACGGCTGGAACAGTCTCACCTTCACCACACCTACTTTTTCACCTTTGCCTACCAAGCATTCAACTGTCTCATGGGCTGTATCCGCCCCTGAAGCCATCAAAACTATTACTTTCTCCGCGTCTTTTGCTCCCACATAATCGAATAAATGGTATTGCCGTCCTACTATTTTGGCGAATTTATCCATCGTCTCCTGGACGATTCTCGGGACAGCCAGATAGTACTTGTTCACTGTTTCTCTGCCCTGAAAGTAAACATCGGGATTCTGAGCTGTGCCGGAAATCATTGGCCTATCCGGTGTTAGACCTCGCGCTTTATGCCGGGCAACAAGCTCCTCGTCGATCATCGCTCGCATATCATCGAGTGTCAGCTCCTCGACCTTTTGAACCTCATGGCTGGTTCTAAAGCCGTCAAAGAAATGTAGGAAAGGTATCTGTGAAGCTAATGTGGCCTGCTGCGCGATAAGTGCCATATCCATCACTTCTTGAATATTGCACGACGCCAGTAGCGCAAATCCTGTCTCGCGACAGGTCATCACATCAGAATGGTCGCCGAAAATCGAAAGCGCCTGACAGGCTAACGATCGAGCTGATATGTGAAATACGGTCGGTAAAAGCTCACCGGCAATCTTGTACATGCTGGGAATCATCAATAAAAGTCCCTGCGAAGCTGTGAACGTCGTTGTCAGCGCACCGGTAGCTAATGCACCGTGCACAGCCGCAGCAGCGCCTCCTTCGGACTGCATCTCAGTAACGGAAGGGATCGTTCCCCAGATATTCGGCTCACCTTTAGCTGACCTGGCATCGGCAATCTCACCCATAGATGAACTCGGCGTGATCGGATAAATAGCAATAACTTCGTTCGTAGCGTGCGCCACGTATGCCGCAGCAGTATTGCCGTCGATTGTAACCATTTTGCGTGTCATAGTTTCTCCAATTTGTAATGTGTTAAACCATAAATAACTTAGCTCCGAAGGCCTCTGTCTCTCAAAACCTGAAAAACATTTTTATACAACTTTCTGCTATATAAAGCAACGTAAAAATTCGCATGATTTTATAACTTTCATACACCAATTCTGAAAGTATATACCCTGCTGCCGGATTACCCATCAACAAACGGGTGAGCTGAATATAGGTCTGTATTCGTTTCTGCTAAAAATGTGGGATAGATGAAAAAGGCTCATTTATTTCACAGCATTACTGCTCAAAGCCGAAATATTCGAGCCATTGTTTGGTCTCGCTCTCGGTCAGTCCCAGGCGTTTCTCTATCGGTTCCCTGACCGTCTTTTTCCTCCTCAAGCGCTTCTGGACATCTCTCCAGAAATCCTCAGATTTCACCGCTGTTGATTTCCTTGTTTGAGCTGCCCTTCGTAATCTTCGGTCACTGCTGACTATTGACAATCTTTTCGGTGCTGTGTTTGCCTTAATTTTGTGCTCAATCACCGTGTCGGCACTATCCCGCCCGGCGAAAGAGATTTCCAAATTGCTTACATTATCGAATCCGCTTTTATCTGCCGGCCCTACACCATCAAAAACAATCTCACCCGATTCGCCATTCCGTCTTAAATACCTGCTGATAATTAAACACATTTGTAGCTCGCTGAGAACCTCGGAGTCTTCACTTATTTTATGGATTGAGTGCAAAAGATTATGACCATCAATAATAACCGGCATCTGTTAATCACCAGCTTTAAATCTTATTTCGCCGCCGACGATTGTCTTATCGACCTTGCCTTTAACCTTCCAGCCTTGATAGGGACAGTTTCTGCTCTTGGAGCGGAACGTATTCACATCAATTTCATACTCGGCTTGCGGATCGATAATAGTAACGTCGGCCTGTTTGCCCTGGCTGAGTGTGCCCTTATCGACGCCAATTATCCTGGCCGGCTTTTCGGTCATTAGACGAATCATGCCGGGCCAATCAAGGATACCTGGCTCAATGAGCGCCTTGATGAAAAGAGCCAGAGCACATTCCAGAGACGCTATGCCAAACGGAGCAGCAAAGAACTCCAATTCCTTTTCGCTTTGCAAATGAGGAGCATGGTCGCTTACCAGCGCATCTATTAATCCCTCAGCAATCGCTTGCTTGAGAGCCTCAACATCCTTTGTCCCCCGTAAAGGCGGATTTACTTTGTAATTGGTGTCATATTCACCGCAACATTCCTCGGTCAAAAGCAGATGATGCGGCGTCACCTCACAGGTAATCGGCAAAGAATCTCTTTTAGCAGCCCTTATCAGTTCTACCGACCCTGCTGTCGATATGTGCTGAGCATGGTAGCGGGCTTTGGTTTTTTTAATCAGTTGGATATCCCGCCACAGCATTGCCTCTTCAGCTAATGGGTCAATACCGGGCAGGCCAAGTATTGTTGAATAGTAACCGGAGTTCATCACACCATTGCCGGAAAAGCTTTCGTCCTGACAGTGCTGCGCAATTACCACATTGAACATAGCTGCATATTTTAAGGCCCTCAGCATAACCGCCGGGTCCTGCACCCCTCTGCCGTCATCGGTGAAGCCTACGGCCCCGGCATCGGCCATAAAACCCATCTCCGCCAGCTCAACACCCTCTATGCGCTTTGTGATAGCGCCCATCACATAGACGTGAGTTTTTCTTGTCTGCCTACCCTTACGATGGACATATTCTACATCAGTTTCATTTTCGATAACAGGATTGGTATTCGGCATACAGACTACCGAAGTAAAACCTGCTGCCACCGCCGCTGTGGAGCCGCTTGCTATCGTTTCTTCTTCCTCGTCACCAGGCTCGCGAAAGTGAACGTGAATGTCAATTAAGCCAGGCGTCACTAATTTCCCGCTGGCATCAATAACTGTCTCTATCTGCTGAGTCGTGTCAATTTTGTCGACGTTTTCGATCTTGCCATCAACGATAAGCACATCGCATTTTTTATCGATATTGTTCGCAGGGTCTATTACCCGCCCGTTTTTTATTAGAAGCTCACCAGCCATTTCATATCTCTACTCTCACAGTTGTTTAAATGGAAACTAATCACCTGTAACCAATTACCAGTTACTACTGACCATTTCTTACCAGAAATGACTTGGAATGGAAAGAAGATTTTATTTTTTCAAATGAAGATCTGAAACTGTAAGGGAGTGGTAAGTATGTTGTTAAATGCAGGCTAGCCAGGCTTATTTTCCTTGCCTACGTACCAATCAGCCTGGCGATTATTGTTGTCCATAAAGACTTGAAGGTCATTAACGTCGATTCTGCCGTCGGTATTAATATCACCGAACAGGTAACCTGGCTCGACTCCGCTGAAGGCGGATCCGATTCCGTGCAGGGCGAAGTCGGATTTGATCCGGTCCAGGCCGAAGGCCTGGTCACCCTGCCCGGCTACCCAATTATCGAGCAGAATAGCAAAATCCAATTCGTTGACAATACCGTCAGCGTTAAGGTCGTGCCAGAAGATGCTGTCACTATCGTGGCTTTTACTTATGCTCCAGGCCAGGCCATATCCTTGCGTTGAACCTGTTTTCCGCTGATTGTCATCATCGCTGAACGAAATAACAATCTCATAGTTGGTATACTTAGTGTCCGTTCGGCAGTAAATATGCTCAACATTATCAATGCTGCTGTCGCTGTAATCGAGTAGATAATCGTTGTCGGAGTTAACCGGGTCAATTGCCCATAGCTCGAGCCGAAGATTTACATCCTTCTCAGGCAGCGGCTCAAAAGGATAAACACTCTTGTAGTGCTTGTTCCAGGTGACTGTAGCAGTTATGATTTTATCCGACGGCTCCATGATGGTGAATTTATAGTTCTTTGACGTCGTCTGGCTTGTATCCAGCATGTTCAGGTCCCAGCCCATCATCGAGATATCACCCGGCTCGTGTCTGCCAGCAGCCAGCTGATAATAGGCACCAAGCGCATTTAACATACCGGCACCCTGAATGTAGTCAAGAGGAACAGCATGGTCATCGTCACTCGGAAGCTGACCCTTGTGCCAGTACGGCAGCTTAGTTGCTGAATTCATCAGAATAGCTTTCATTACGCAGTTTCCACCCTGCGGCGACACAGCCAGGCTCAGGCCTGGCTCCTGCTTGGCTTTTTGCACAAGCAGTCCAACGGCACCCGCAACGACCGGCGTCGAGTAACTTGACCAGTTACCGGTCAGCTCGTAGCTGGTGGTGTTACTCGCACTGGCAGCTAAGCAATTGCCGGGAGCAACGATATCCGGCTTACATCTTCCATCGGCCGTCGGACCTAAACTCGAATGCTCAGGATAAGCTAACGAGAAATGCGCCAGGTCGGTCGCAATATTTCCGGTGCGCACAGAGTCAACCACACCTACGCCGATGATGTTCGCCGCCGCACCAGGATATAAAGGTGGGTCACAGGCGTTAGAACCATTTCCTATACCCGCCACAACAACAAGGCCGTAATTCTCAGCCAATGATTCAATGCCCCTTGTCCACCAGTCTTCAAATTGCCAGCCAAACTCGGCGACTAAAATATCCGCATTAGGAGACAAATGATAAAGAACATTATTGGTTAGAAAGTGCCAGAATTCGTAAATGGTTGCCTGTGCATGCGGCACCACGCCCTGGTAATAAAATTGTCCCAAATACGGATTAGATGTGTTAGGGTCTTCACCAAATAATATAGAGCAAACAGCCGTCGAATGTGGCGAAATATCGGGCGCGGGACTACCCTGGTCGTGAAAATTGAATTGCATAGCCTCAAAGCATTTATGCCCGACATTAGGCTGATAGTCATTTTGCGGCACACCGTCGATGTAATTAATGCTTCGGCAGATGACAGCGAAGTCAACGCCGAAGCCAGTCAAATCAGGAACAATCTCTCGCAAGGCGTAAATACCAGCATGATTCAGCCCACGCGGCTGCAGCGTCCCGTCTCCGCCTATGGCTCGGTCGGCTTTAACACCGGCAGCTATTAACAACACCGCC
>Ga0315541_1001884_pt1 | contig 18429 bp, 16 predicted proteins | sample SalMarSW160190MG_FD_203095 | JGI IMG/M metagenome (GOLD analysis project Ga0315541, IMG submission 203095) | Salt marsh sediment microbial communities from the Plum Island Ecosystem LTER, Massachusetts, United States - Salt Marsh Sediment SW1601-190 ...
AAGTACTGGCGAAGCAGTCCGTTCGTGTTCTCGTTTAACCCACGCTCCCATGACGAGTACGGATGGGCAAAGTAGATCTCTACTCCCAGCGCCTTGGCGATCTGCTCATGCTCGGCGAGTTCCTTCCCGTTGTCGTAGGTTAACGTGTGCACCCGGTTCTTGTGTAGGGTAAGACCGGCTACAATGGCCGCACGCACCGCTGCGGCCGTCTTGCGAGCTACTCCCCCGATGACGGTGTACAACGACTTACGCTCAACCAAGGTCACTAACGCTCCTTTATGGTTCTTCCCGATCACCGTATCCCCCTCCCAGTCTCCTACCCGACTCCGTTCATCCACCACCACCGGACGTTCGTCGATCGACACCCGGTTTCTGATCACGCCGCGACGGTCGTAGGCTCCGTAGCGCTTCCGCCTCTTCTTCTGACAGCGAAGATGGCGATACAGCTCCCCGCCAGCCCGCTTGTCAGCGTAGATGTACTGGTAGATGTACTCATGACTGATACGGATACCCTCTTCCGCCCTGAGCCTCCCCGATATCTGTTCCGGGCTCCAATCCCTCTGGATCAGCAGTTCCACCTTCGTCCAGATGGAGCCGCCAAAACGAGGACGAACCTTAGCCTTCCTGCGTTCCAACGTCAGGCGGTGTGCCTGTCTAGGTCGGTATCCTCTCATGCCTCGATTACGACTTAATTCCCTGCTGATCGTGGATCCGTGACGACCAATCACCACAGCGATCTCGCTTTGGTTGTGATCGGCTTGCTTTAGCACGTAGATCTGATATCGTTCTTCTCGGGTGAGCTGCGTGTACGCTTTCATCAGTGCTCCTTTGATTTATTGGTCTGAGGGACACTGCCGATGCTACCGCAGCTCGTCTCTTAGACCAATCGCCAAAGTTGCACTTACGAGTTGAATCCGCGAAGGATAGGAGATGACTACCGATGAAAAACCCGCCTTAAAATCTGCAAGCGGGGAAAAGAGCGTTCTTTGCCCTGGAAGAGGCGGACGATGTTCCCACGATGGGTGAGCAAGATGAACGCTGCCAAGGCCGCGGTCAGCCCGATCAGCAAGGAGGGGTAGTGAGCGGCGGTGTAGCGGTTAAGCAATGCGATGACCAGCGGCACGGTGATCGCCCCAAGGAGTGAGCCAACGGAGACACGGCCGGTAAGGATGAGGGAAAGCGCGAAGACCGGGACTGCGATGGCGACTGGAATCGGGGCAGTGGCAAGGAGCATTCCGGCTCCGGTGGCTACTCCTTTCCCCCCACGAAAACCGATATAGACCGGGAAGACATGACCGATTACCGCGGAAAGGCCGCAGAGGATCGGCACAATCGCAGGGTCGATCGGAAGCGGACCAAACGGAAGGTCACAGATCACCGTTGCCGCAATCACTCCCTTTCCCAGGTCGATCGCCGCCACCGGCACGCCACCCTTCCAGCCGAGGACCCGCCAAGCATTGGTCCCCCCGGCACTCTTGCTCCCGTGCTGGCGAATGTCAATTCCCCTAAGAATCTTCCCCGCGATTACCGCCGTGGGGAAGGCTCCGATGAGATAAGAGATCAGAAGCAATCCTGCAAGCGCCACTACCTCTCCCCTTTACTCTTTGCTGCTTCGATCATCTGGTCGATCGGCTCGGTGTCAAGGACAGCGATCGCCGCGCCGCCCGGGCCGGCATGGGACCCTAGTGCTGGGGCGGCGTCGGTCACCATCACCGTTGCGGCAGGAAACCCCCGGTGAAGCGCCCCGGCGTAGTGCTGCGCGAGCTTGGGAGCGGCGGCATGAGCCACGATGAATATCGGCGCTCCCATCTCCTGCACGAGTTCCGTGACAAAGGAGAGCGTCTTTCTTACTGCACGACGTCGCCCGATCGTCTTGCCGGCCGGGGCCACTTTTCCGTCTCTGACAGTAAGGATCGGTTTCAGACGAAGCAGTTCAGCGATCCTCCCTTGAATGGGCGAGAGCCGCCCCCCACGCACAAAGTACTCGACAGTGGGGACGAACACGAAGATACTCGCTCCGGCTGCGGCTTTCCGGGCAACTGCACTGCATGTATCAAGTGGGAGGTCAGCGTCAATCGCGCGTGCAGCCGCCCACACCGCGAGCCCCTGCGCTGCTGAAGCGGTCCGGCTATCCACCACCTCAATCGGTACTCCGGTCTCCTCGCTTACTGTTCGGGCAGCGGCAAGGGCCGTCTGGTAAGTCCCAGAGACCTCAGCGGAAAGGTGGATCGACAGGACCCCCGCGTAGTGGCGGGACAGATATCGATAAAGGAGAAGGACCTCGGCGGGGGTCGGCTGCGAGGTCTTGGGGAGGATCTTCGCAGTGGCAAGCCGCTTATAGAACTGCTTGGGGGTGATCTCTACCCGGTCGAGGAGCTCTTCCTCGCCGAACGCTACCCGCGCCGGGATCACGCGAATCCGCTGAGTCGTGAGGAACGACTGGGGAAGATCGCAGATCGAATCGGTCACTAAAGCGACCCCAGCCCGCTCCACTTCGGTCGGATACGCTTTCAGTTGCACGAGCATGTCCTCGACCCTCTGCGAACGGATCTTTCCTGCCTCAGCGAGGATCTCTAGGACGTGCGCTGGGGCGTTTGTGTGAACATGAACGTGCACCTCTTGCTCAGTTCCTGCGACCACCACCGAGTCTCCAAACTGGGTGAGGCGCTGCTTCAGCGCCATCCGGTCGATCCCTTCTCCGATGAGAATCCCCTCCGTACAATAGCGGAAATCGACGCATTCCGGCACATAGCCTGTGGCGATATCGAAGTCTCTCTCTAGAACCTCGACCGCAACGGCCTCCTCTTCCTCACTGCACTCGAGGGATTCGACAAACCCCTCGAGGAAATTGACGAACCCAAGCGCACCGGCGTCGACCACACCTGCCTTCCGCAAGACAGCCAGACGGTCTGTCGTCTCAGCGAGCGACCGCCGCGCTGTCTGCAGTCCTTCCTCCAACAGGGAAAGGAAGTCACTGAGCCGCTCCGCGTTTCTCGCAATGTGATCCGCAAAATCGCTCATCACGGTGAGAATCGTCCCCTCCTGGGGATTGGCTAACGCCTCCCGCGCGCGGGTAGCGGCGCGCTTTGCTGCTTCAACGAAGTGCGTGACAGAAATCTGGATCTGATCTGCGATCCCCTCTCGCAAGCCCTGGAAGAACTGGGCCATGATCACCCCGGAGTTCCCCCGCGCGCTGGCAAGGGCTGAGGAGGCTATCGTCGAACTGACCGTAACAAGGGAGGGCTTAGAGAGATTAAGCCCGCGGATCACCCCGCGCATCGTCGCCGCCAAGTTGGAACCGGCGTCCAAGTCGGGCACAGGAAAAACGTTGATCCGATCTAGGAGATCCTTATTCGCTATGATGCGCTGAGCGCCGGTGATCACCGCCCGACGCAGACGCTCCCCGTTCAGATAGTGTATCTTTTCCCGCCCTTCCTTCTGCACCACAGCCGTATCATACCACCTTCAGTGGCGGGTGCAAAAACAGACCGGCGACTCTTTCCCAAGTCGCCTCTGTCCCTTGATACGCACTTTAAGTTATGCTAGCCTAGGTTATCTCTGACAGAGGGGTGGTCGTGATGAAGACGTCTCGTATCGATGTGGTAGACTCATTTGCCGTTCTCACGGTGAATCACCCCAACCCCACTGTAAGACCGCAGGTCAATACAAACGCCCCCTACGGGGCGCAATTCTAACCTCTTTGCATCTTCATCCATTCCCAGTTCTAACCTGAACCTTGGACAGTATTTTCATCTACAAAGGAGGTATTGATGCACATTTCTACTGCTAGCAAGCGCCTTTGTGTGTTAGCAATCAAAAGCGAGATCATGCGCTCAGCCGGAACTTACCTGCGCGAGCAGGGGTTCATCGAGATCCTCCCGGTGATCCTCTCGCCGGTGACCGACCCGCTCCACCATGAGACATACGGCGGCGCAATCGACTACTACGGCCGCCCCTATCAATTGACCAAGAGCATGATCTTGCACAAGCAGATCGCCCTACGAACAGCCCCAAAGATCTTTTGTTTCTCGCCGAATGTCCGCATGGAGCCTGAAGAGCGTGCCAGCTTAGGCCGCTACCTTGCTGAGTTCGTCCAGCTCGACCTTGAGGTGCGGGACGGAACACGGGATGAGCTCATAGAAATCGGAGAGGACCTCTTGCTCGCCATCCTCCGAGGGGTCAAGGAACACTGCTCCGAAAAGCTTGAAATCCTTAAGCGGGACTTGGCAATTCCAAAACGTCCATTCAGACGGATCACTTACCAGGAAGCAAAGCAGCAATTCGGGGAGAAGTTCGATGATGCTCTCTCCAAATCCCTGGCGGCACCGAGCTGGGTGATCGACTTCCCGCGGGAGGTGCGAGAGTTCTATGATCGCGAGGACACTTCCCGCCCGGGGACGCTCCTTGACATGGACCTGATCTATCCCGAGGGCTACGCTGAGGCTCTCTCCGGGGGCGAGCGGGAACATACCCTCTCGCGCATCCTGCGGCGATTTGAGCAGGACGGGATCGACCCACAGCGGTTCTCGGAGTACATTAAAGCAGTAGAAGAAGGGATCCCCCCATCGGCTGGGTTCGGAATTGGGATTGAACGGTTGACCCGCTATATCTGCGGCCTCGATCATGTCAAGGAGGCACGCCTCTTTGCCAAGGTCCCGGGAGCGGTCGGATCGATCTAGCTCTTAGGATATAGGGCGCGACTCCGGCCTCAGAGTATTGGCTAGGGCCGCGCATCCACTCGCGGAGATAACGTCGCACACAAGGTGCGACGCTACATCCATTTTTTCGTAGCGTCGGAGCTTGTCTCCGACGTTGAGAGGTTTGTTCCTGACAGAGTTTATGTAGCTTGTACGAACAACAACCAGATTCGCCTTCGGCGAATCTCCGCTTTCCTCCCCCAGCAAGCTGGGGGATATCCAGCGGAGGCTCTTTATGAATCGTCCGTCCAGGTAGCATCTCACTGATAGAGATCCTAGTTCTCTTGGTGCCCCTGTAAGGGAGATGAAGATTGAACTCGAGCGAGATCTGCAACGCGCAGCTCGGAGTGACCGTTTAGAAAAAACAAGCACGTCGATCAACGCTGCAAGCGTAGGGAGCGATCGCTTCGTCGTCAACCTCCCCCTTTTGATTCTCCTGCACTTGATGTTGACGGCAAGCGGCCAGTTAAACCGAAGCCCCGGAGCTGAGATCGATCCCTGTTCTTAGCGTGCCCCTCCCTTCGGCGTAGGATTCAAAACGGCGGAGAAGTTCATCACCTAAAGCGGGTTATTCGGCGTGTCACAAAGACCGTCATTGTCCACCCCCGGCCAACCACAGGGTGTTATGCTAAACCAATGAAACAGGAATAAGGGGTGGACTATGAATCATGACCGGGTTTGTTTACGAGACAAGAGAAAGGGGTTGGTCGTCCTCGTCTTAACCCTGTGGATCCTGGTTCTTCCCCTTGGATATCAGACACGCGCCGATACCAATGGCGATACTCCAGTTATTATCCTGGAGAAGAAACAGGGGGAGGAGGGGACACTTCAACTCATCCTTGCAAACGCTCCCGAGGGAGTGTACATGTACGATATTACGGTTTCTGTGAGGGATAGTCGCATCGTACGCATCCGCTCGGCCAGGGGAATAGCGATCGCAGGGTTCTACTTTCAAGTGGTAAAGACAAGCGGGGACTCGATCGAGTTTCGCGCGTTGGACCTTGATCGGAGCGGTGTGTTGCCAGGAGCTCGGGATGTCATCCTGGCGGAGATCGACGTGGTAGGGTTGGCGAGGGGACGAACGGGAATCGATGTGGAGGTCAATAAGTTTATCGACCATCGGGACCACAGGGTTGTCCCCCGGGTGGAGTCAATCTCGTTGGAGGTGTTTACCCCCGCTCCCCAATTATCCTCGATCGGAGGCTCTGTGAAGGTTCCTCAGGACCTGGACGGGGACGGTCTCTATGAAGATATCAACGGGGATGGGAGGCTCACCCCAGAGGATGTCTCCCTGTTTGCCCTTGATATCAACAGTGAGGCCATCCAAACGCATGAAGAATCTTTTGATTTTAACGAGGATGGGAAGATAGGCCTTGAGGATGTCCAAGCATTGGCCGCCTTGGCCGAGAAGGCTAGTCCCATGCTTACTAGCCTGCGGCTGGAACAGGGAAAAGGGGAAACAGGAAAGGAGGTTGCCCTCGAATTGCTCTTGGTCAGAGGAGCTCGTGGACTGCAGACCTACGATCTGGTTCTCTCTGTATCTGACCCCCGAGTGGCCCAGATCAAGGGATTAAAAAGTGATGCGATAGATCAGCGGTTCTTTCAGATCGTTCATCAGGACCCTGGTTCCATCGAGTTTCGGGCCGCGGACTTCAGGGATCAGATCCAGCCTGGGACGGATGGCGTTACCCTGGCAACGGTTATCCTCACAGGCATGAGCAAGGGCGAGGCGAAGCTCGACATCAAGGTCAGGGTGATGACGGATGATGAAGGAAACCTGATAGAGCCGTTGGTTCAGTCAGGCGGGGTAACGATAACCGTCTTCCTCTCCCCGATTGGCGACTCAACCCACCGTCCACAGGATTTGGACTACGACGGGCTCTACGAGGATGTGAATGGAGATGGGAGATTGACCTTTGCCGATCCGCTTTTGTTGGCCTTCAATCTTGGTAGCAAGGTGATCCAGGGAAACCCGGCTCTGTTTGATTTCAATGGCGATGGAAGGGTCGACTTCAATGACGCGGGCACCTTGGCCACGCTCGTCGAAAAGTTTGAATAACCGGATGCCCGCCTTATCACTCGCTATTCTTCAGCCTGTTGCACAAACCCTCCCTGCAGCGTATAATTAAAAGAAGAATATTTTCTTGAATGTAATCGTGATCAGATGTATCTCATGCCGGTATCGATACGGGATTGGTTGCCCGAGAATCACTTAGCGTGGTTCATCCTCGATGCGGTGAAGGAGTTCGACCTCACTTCCTTCTACCGGAAGTACCGTGCCGACGGGTGGGGGCGGGCCGCATACGAACCAGGAATGATGGTGTCGTTACTGTTGTATACCTACTGTCTGGGAGTACGCTCCTCCCGCCAGATCGAACGTGCCTGTGTAGTCGATGTAGCCTTTCGCGTGATCACGGCAAACCAGAAGCCCGATTACTCAACGATCTGTCGGTTCCGCAAGGAGAACGAGGAGAAACTTGCAGATCTGTTCACTGCAGTGTTGCAGCTGTGTGCCCAGGCGGGGTTGGTTTACCCCGTGGAATAGGATTCCATGGGGTAAAGGTAGGGGTGGTTGCCCTCGATGGGACGAAGATGAAGGGGAACGCCTCCCTCGCTGCGAACCGAACTTACGAGTACCTGGAGGAAGAGGTCAAGCGGATGCTGCAGGAAGCAGAGGAAAAGGATGCGGAGGAAGATGCCCTCTACGGAGAGGGGCACCGTGGGGATGAACTCCCCGCACAGCTAGCAAATTGAGAGAGCCGACTGGCACGGCTAAAAGAGGCCAAGGCATAACTTGAACAGCAGGCTAAAGAGAAGGTTGCCTTACAGGAAGAGAAGATCGAAGCACGGCGGCGGGAGGAAGAGGCGACCGGTAAGAAGAAGCGAGGACGAAAGCTCAAGGAATCAGACAAAACACCAGACCAGAAGGCCAAGGCCAACCTGACTGACCTTGACAGCTGGATCATGAAGACTCGTAATGGGTACCTCCAGGGTTACAATGCTCAGGCGATGGTAACAAAGGAGCAGATCATCGTAGCGGCCGAGGCCTGCCTGCTGCAGGCAGGTCACCCAAGAGCAGAACGATGTAAACCAACTACATCCGATGCTGGAGAGGACGAATGAGGAACTGACAGCAGTAGAAGCGGTAGGGAACGTGAAAGTGGTGTTGGCCGACGCGGGATACTACAGCGAAGATAATGTTCTCAATGCAGATCCGGGAGGGCCGGAACTGTTGCTTGCAATGAGCAAGGACTCCAAGCAACGGCAGGCGATGAAGGGAAAAGCCTGCCCGCGGGGACGGATCCCCAACGACGCGACGGTGAAGGAACGGATGGAGCAAAAGCTTCTCACGAAACAGGGTAAGAAACTGTACAAGTGGCGTTCACAGACAGTGGAACCGGTCTTCGGGCAGATCAAAGAAGGCCGTGCGTGCGGGAGATTTTTACGACGGGGATTAGCAGCGGCGAGGAGCGAATGGCGACTCATCTGTGCAGCGCACAACCTGCTCAAGCTGTGGCGGAGTGGCAAGCTCCACCTGGCTATGCAGTAAAGACAGGGCTGTTCGGCTTAGAGGCAAGCGGGGAGCCCACTTGTTCCCAGGCTCGGACTGTGTTTGAAAGGGGCCACATATGCGGGAGAGCCTCCTGTATCTAAGACTGGACGAAGAAGAGGGCTTTCCCCATGGATGATGGTCCTGAAAAAGCCTGTCAATGGTCAACTAAGAGGTTTGGGCAACAGGCTCCATTGATACGCAGATCCAATACTACAATGCCCAGAGGAGGCATTCGGCGCTGGGGTATCTCGCGCCGCGAACCTATGTCAGTCAAGAGGTGACCTTGCCAGAACCGATCCTTGACTTAGCACTTCTTAGTTCCTAGAGTGGTGCAGGATTTCCACCTCATGTCCCTGGGAATATCTAAACTGACTAGGGAGCATACACAGGAGATCTGGACAATGAAAGAAAACAATGAATCAAAACGACACTTGGTGAGTGAACTGGCGGAATTACGCCAACGAGTTGGTGAGTTAGAGAGATTAGAGGCCGAGCGCAAGCGAGCAGAGAAGGTACTACGGGAGTCACAGGAAAAGTTACAGCGCATATTTGAGTCTGCCGGCGACGGGATAGCAATTACGGATTTGAGAGGTACTATCATCGAAGCTAATGACAGTTTGGCGAAGATACATGGCTTTGATTGCAAGGATGATATAGTAGGTAAAAGCGTTCCTGAACTTCTTCCCCAGCACGAAATTGAGAGAGCAATGGTAAGTATGCAGAAAGCTCTAGAACAGGATTCAGTTACAGTCGAAGAATACTCTATGCTTAAAGCAGACGGCTCTGAGTTTCCTGTGGAATTAAACGCTAAGGTACTAAAGGATGCTTCTGGCAATCGCGTTGGCTTGGTTTCCATCTTAAGGGACATCACCGAGCGCAAGCGGGCGGAGGAGGAAATCCAGCGTGCCTGGGCAGAGTTGGATCAGATTTTCGAAACGGCGGCCGATGGTATGCGCGTGGTGGACAAGGATTTCAATGTGCTTCGTGTCAACCAGACCTTCTGCGATCTATCGGGCGTGAACAGAGAAGATGCACTCGACATGAAGTGCTACGAGGTCTTGGGCGGGCGGCTGTGCCACACTCCCGAGTGTCCGCTGACCAAGATCATGGCCAGCGCGGAAGGCGTGGAGAAGGAAGAAGAGATGCAAAGAGCTGATGGGACGACAGTTCCCTGCATCGTGACGGCCACGCTGTTCCGACATCCAGACGGCAAAGTCATCGGTATTGTGGAGGACTTCAAAGACATCACCGAGCGCAAGCAGGCAGAGGAGGAGCTGGAGCTTAGGGCAAGACTTCTGGATAGCGCTACTGATTCAATCCTTGTCAGCGACCTTGATGGGAATTTGCTCTATGTTAATGAGGAGTGTTGCAGGTCGCGAGGCTATAGCAAAGAAGAAATGTTGGGGATGAATATTAAAGAACTAAATGCTCTAGGGTACGCTGAGCGTACCAAGTCGTGGATACAAGAGCTGATGCAAAAAGGAGAAATAACCATCGAAAACGCTCATCTCTGTAAAGACGGATCTGTAATACCGCTGGAAGCACGTATTAGAGTTGTTGAAGTGGACGGTAAGAAGCTTCTTATAAGCGCTGCCCGCGATATCACGGAGCGCAAGCGGAGGGAGGATGCGCTGCGGAAGAGAGTAAAAGAGTTGACTTGTCTCTACTCAGTAAACCACGACTTACAGAAAGGCCTGGCCATTGAAGAACTTTGTAGGCGGATCGTTCAATACTTGGTTCCCGCTATGCAGTTCCCAGAGATCGCCGTGGTGGTGATTGAGCTGGATGGCTCACGATACACCTCCAAGGGATACACTGAGGGGCTGTCACACGGCCTTCACAGCGAGATAAGAATAGGGAAGAAGGGTTTCGGGCGCTTGTCGGTCTACTATACCAAGGACAAACCGTTCTTGATTCCCGAGGAGCAGAACCTCCTCAACACTGTCGGGGAGGACCTTGGTCTGTGGATTGAGCAACAGCGGGCGGAAGAAGCGCTGAAGAAGAGTGAAGAGAAATACCGAGACCTGTTCGAGAACGCCAGCGATCTCATCCAGAGTATAAAGCCCGATGGCTCCTTCGCCTATGTCAATCGCGCCTGGCGGGAAACACTCGGATATAGCGAAGGGGAGATTCCCAATCTCTCTTTTCGCGACGTCATTCACCCTGACAGTCTGGCCCACTGCGAGGAAGTATTCCAGCGCGTGCTCAAGGGAGAAATAGTCCTTGGTGTTACCGCCACGTTCGTAACAAAAGGTGGAAGGCCAACCGAGGTTGAGGGAAACGTAAACTGTAGCTTCGAGAAGGGCATCCCTGTTGCCTCGCGCGGCATTTTCCGAGACATCACGAAAAGAAAGAAGATGGAAGAGGAGTTGCGCCAGACGATCAAGATGAAGTCCGAGTTCTACTCCCACGTCTCCCACGAGCTGCGCAACCCGCTGAATTTCATCCTTGGTTACGCTCAGCTGTTGTCGATGGAAGAGAACTTGAATGATGTACAAAAGAGATTTGTGGACAACATCCTTGCAGGTGGGGAGCGGTTAGTCCCATTGATTGAAGACTTCTTTGAACTGTCCAAACTGGACAGCGGACACATCACGCTCAAGCGTGAGAGTCAACCCTTAAAGCCCCTACTAAGCTTGGTCGACCAAGATCATCGACTGGCGGCTCAGGCCAAGGGCATCCAGTTGACGTTTCATGATGAAGACGTCGTAGACGATGAGGCCATTCTCGATGCCGTGAAGTTTCGCCAGGCAATGGATAACTTGGTAGGGAATGCGATCAAGTACACTCCTAAAGGAGGCAAGGTCAGTGTCACGCTTACCAAAGGTGCTAACCAGTTTGCCATTCGCATAGCGGACACTGGAGTAGGAATTGCGCCAAAAGACCACGGTCGCATCTTTCAAGAGTTCATCCGGGTCGAAAACAACGAAAGCAGTGACAAGGACATGATAGCAGGAACAGGCCTAGGATTGCCTATTGCAAAGCGGATTATCAACCTGCATGGTGGCAGAATCAATCTACAAAGCGAATTAGGTAAGGGCGCCACCTTTACTGTGACCATTCCAGCGGGAGGGGAGGATGACAAGAATACTGGTCGTTGAGGATGATGCAAGAAACCGGCAGTTGTATCGGGACGTATTGATTCCAGCAGGCTACACCGTCGTCGAGGCCGTGGATGGTGAGAGTGCCATCCCAGCATGGCGAGAGCACCACCCGGATATCATTCTCCTTGATATTGGCCTGCCAGGGATCTCTGGTTTGGAGGTGGCAAGGCAAATCCGCAGGTCCGAGAAAGACGACGAGCATGTACCGATCCTTGCTGTCACCTCCTACACCGCAGGAGACGATCCAGAAAAGGCGTTTGCAGCAGGTTGTGACGCCTACATGCCTAAACCAGTAAACCTCGAAGAACTAAAGACGAAACTAGAGGAGGTACTGAAACTTGCTCGCTAGGCCTTACAAGATTTTGATCGTTGATGACGAAGCGAGCAACGTCGATATTCTTCGAACCTTCCTCAGTCGTCGAGAGGAGTTTCATGTACTCACTGCCAGAAATGGTGTTGAGGCCTTGGAGGTATTTCAACGGGAGAAAGATGTTTCCCTCATTCTGCTTGACATCATGATGCCGGAGATGGATGGTTGGGAAGTGCTGCGAGCCGTTCGCGGCGAAAGCGCTGTCCCAGTGATCATGATTACCGCTCGCGATGAGGTCTCCGACATCGTCCAGGCGTTTACCCTGGGGGTTGATGATTACATCAACAAGCCGTTCAAACTACCTGAAGTCGAGGTTCGTGTTGAGGCAGTATTGCGACGGGCGCACCGATCGACTGAGACAGAGACCGTCCTAACAGCCGGGCCGCTCGTCGTGAACGAAGCAACGAAAACAGTGGAACTGGATGGACAAGCGCTTGATCTCTCTCCCAAGGAATTTGAGCTCGCCCGGCTTTTTGCTGAGAAACCCGGTACGGTGATCTCAGCTGAGGAGATTGTGCAGCGACTATGGCCCAACCGCCATCTAGCGGATGCCCATGACGTGAAGCAGATCATCTATCTGTTGAGAAAGAAGCTTGAGCCGAACCCCGAGCATCCTGAACTCCTGGTGACCGTGCGCGGCTTTGGATACAAGTTCGTGACATAGCCTCTCCTTCTTGATGGCATACGTGTACTGTGACCTTGTTGTGACCTTCGCCTGACCCACCCATTACCCTCCTTTTGTATCTTTTATACCCAGAAGCGGGTTACCGTTTCCCCAAGATGAATTACGCAAACAAAAAAACAGCTTTACGCATTCAAGGAGGTGCGTTGTGAAAAAAATCACAGTTACAATGTTGGTATTTGGGGTTAGGTCTAGCAATGGCGACATGCATGCGGGATTATTGATGTCGAATTTGCTTGAAAAACCATGCTGAATGTGATATATATTACAGACATCAGTAGCGGCTTGCGTTATAATGCGCACACATTATATCTAAAAAAGGCATCGCCATCGCAAGGTGGCAGCGCAAAACCGTGGATCTCTCAGAGACTGCCAGGTTGCCAGAGACAGGGGGGCGAGGGTTAAATGTTTACTCTGTCGAGGGCAACCTTGACTGTAGCTAGGAGATCTTTCTCTTTACCCCGTATTATTTTCTCAGTATTGTGCCATTATGCTCTTGAATTCCGGAGCTTCTTGTACTGTAGATCGCGGTTCAGGAGTAGATTTACGCAGAGGAGAGTGAGGCTAGTCTAGGAAGAAGGAGGCACACAGCTATGACTGTTTTCCGGAAGCGTCCCCACGCTAGTAACCGAATTGAGTTATTCACTGTGTGCCTTTTTCATTATACCACAAAAGCCATCGTTTTACCGTAATGGTAGTTACAACAGCAGAAAGAGAAAAAAGGAGATATCAAGAATGAAGGAATTGATGTGGAGAATCGGGAGTCGAACGGAGTCTGGAGAAGGGAAGGGACAGCACAGAGGGCGGTTGGTTCTGCTAGTTGGGATCGCGCTGCTTCTCCTCTTCTCACAGGCGCTGGCCCATCGTGTGCAAGCGGCACCGCCTCTGTGCGTCATGGAGATAGCGACGGACAAGTCCGTATACCATCCGGATGAGCCCGTTCAGCTCAATATGTGGATTAAGGTAAATACCAATCTAGACCTACCAGAAATAGAGAATGCGCGCCTGGAAGTGGAATTGAGGCAGCCGTTCGGGACCTTTGTAACCCTAACCCATCGAGGAGGCATCTCCCTGCGCAAGGGAGCGGAGTGGGATGAACCGTTGCTCTCCCTTCCCATAACCGGGGAGACCTTCCACAACATGGGTGACTATGAAGTCCATGCGGTGCTTCTCTCGCAGGCCGGTGAGATCTATTGCGAGTCCTATACCACCTTCACTATTGACAGTGTCTTTGGGAGGATGCCCCGCACGCGGACGCTCATCGTCACCTCAAGGCGGACGAAGTTGACAGAGCCATTCGCCTCTAAGTTGGCCGTCTGGCTCGAGGCTGCCTATCAGACTGACGTTCAGGTGCTTTACCAGGAAGGGCTCTATCAATCCTACCGAAGCGGACTCTATAAGGATTATGACATGCTCATCTATTACGCGACGGACTATCAGCAGTCCCCGCCCCCGGAATTGATCAAGGACATCTTCGAAGGAGACGGGATCACCAAGAAGAAGGTAGTCTGGATCGGTTACCACCTGGATAAGGTTCAGGCCTACCTGCGGCTGTATGGCCTAAGTTATGGAACGCTCTCCACGGGAAATGGGCCGGGGTGGCTGCTATACCTCGATCCCGCGGTGAGCTACGACCTGCGCAACCCTGATTGCATCTCCGTTGAGGTGATCAACGACGACCTCGCTCACGCCCGTGCCACCGTGGATGACGCCCCAATCATCGTCAGCGCCAAGCAGACCGATCATCCGGAGGACGGTGAGTGCTTCTACTTCGTCGGCTTCCATCCCACTTCATACATTGGTCGCTTCGGAGCCAATCTCGTCTTCTTAGATGTCCTAAATGAGGTCTATGGGATCGAGCGAGGGAAGATAGCCTTAGTGAGGCTGGAGGACATTCATGCCTTTACCGATTCCGAGCAGTTACTCTCCATTACCGGCTTCTTGAGGAGCGAAGGCGTCCCCTTCACCCTGGCCCTGATTCCGGTATACGTGGGTGGAGATGAGGTAGAGATCCGGTTAAGCCAGGATAGAGACTTCAGAATCAAAGTTAAGAACGCCCTCTTGGATGGAGGAGAGTTCGTCCTCCATGGTGATACCCATCGATACGATGGGGTGACCGCTGTGGATTATGAGTTCTGGGATGAGAAAACTGACAGTCCTATAGGCGGTGCAGACTACGCTGAACAGCGCGTGGCCGATGCGCTGATGGAGGTCGAGTTCTCCGGACTTAGAGCCTATCTTGCTGGCTGGGAGACGCCGCATTATGCCGCCGGTGCAGCGGCCTATACCGTGTTTGAAAGATACTTTAAATTGTTGTATGAGGACCCCCGTTGGGGATTCGACCTGAAACGCATCCCCTACCCGGTGGAGACTGAAAATAACCTATATGTCCCTTCAAGCTTGGGCTATGTGCGGGCGGACTCCCCAGATACGGATGTAAACACGATACTTCAGGAAGCAAGTCTACTAGCTAGTTTAAGACACGGAGCATTGGCCTCATTCCACTACCATCCGGAGATGGGGCTCGAAAGGTTAAGGACTATCATTCAGGGCTTAAAGGAGCAAGGCTGGACCTTCAAACCGGTCTCCTCCTTGCTGGACACTGAATAACACCTTGAGAAGAAGAGACTGTGAGGAAAACTAACATAGCGGCGAAGAGAAGGGTCCAGTTCATCTTTCCCGACCAGACGATCGAGGAGCTTGACCGGCTGAAGGAGCAGATGGGGGCCTCCTCGCGAACCGAGGTGCTAAAGACCGCCATCGAGCTTATGCATTGGGCTATGGCACGGCTGGCAAAAGGTGAGAAGATCGCGGCGGTAGGGGATGAGGAGATATCAGAGACCATCGCTATTCCCGGTGCTCACTCCTTTACAAAAGAGCCGAGACCATGACCATCCCGACTGATTTCCTCACCTTCTTCTTCCTCTTCTACTGCGTCCTCTACAACCTCTTCCTCTGTCTATGTTTCCTCGTCTTCCAATTGTTTTTCCGGCGGAGAAAGGCGGCTAGTAAAGGCATGGCTGCAACGGATTCAGTTAAAGAGCCGCCGATCATCACGGTGATGATCCCTGCACTGAACGAAGAGAAGGTCTTAAAAGAGACGGTCCAAAGGCTGCTCGCCCTCCCCTATCCTGGTCGGTTAGAGATCCTAATCATCGACGACAACAGCGACGATGACACGGCAGCCATCGCAGACAGGCTGAGCCTTGCATCTGAGAGGGTCTATATTTTGCGCAGAGGCCCCTCTTGTTCGCGGTGCGGAAAGGGGGATACCTTGAACCATGGCTTCTCTCACCTACTCGCCAGCTTCCCCAAACGAGATAGGGAAAACTGGGTCATCGGAGTCTTCGATGCCGACGGCCGGGCGATGGAACAAGACCTCCTCGCCGAGGCCGGAAGGACCTTTAGTGATGATTCGGTTGCCGCCGCCCAGTGCGGGGTACGGATCAGGAACGGCCATCATCTGCTTGCCGCCCTTCAGGATGTCGAGTTTGCCACCTTCTCGTTTATCACCCAAACCGTCCGTGATCGAACCTCAGGGGCGGTGGCCCTTGGAGGCAACGGGCAGTTCATCCGCGCCGCCGTTCTAGATCGGCTGAACCAGGAGGGAGGCTGCTGGGATGTTTCAGCCCTCACCGAGGATTTGGATATCGGGATCCGTATTCATTTAGCTGGTGGACGGATCAGATTTATAAACAGATGGGTGGGGCAAGAGGGAGTAGAGTCCTTTAAAGCGCTCTTCAAGCAGCGGCATCGCTGGGCGTGGGGAACGCTGCAGGTCTTCTTGAAATACCTGCTGAGTGGGAGAATCATGACCGCTAAGATCTCCTTAGTCAAGAAACTGGATTTGCACTACTACCTGAGCTTCTGGATAGTGCCCTTTGTCGTTCTCTTCTCCTTTCTCCTCTCCCTTCTTGACCTCGCAGGGATTTTGAAGATCACGAATACTTTCGGCGTGGCTTTCCTGCTGGCTAACTCATTCAGCTTTATTCCAATGATGGTCTTGGGATTGGCGTGGGCCAAGGTGCCAACACATAAGATATTGTATTTGGTCCCCTTGGCAGTGATCTATGCCTATCACTGGATTCCTGTGCTCCTGGCAGGATTAGTGAGTATTCTTACCCATAGGCAGCCGCACTGGGTGAAGACCAAACGCTACGCGGTTGTGGAAATGAGCACAGAAAAGGAAACGATCGCAGTGGAGGTAATAGCAAAGTGAGATCCGAAAAAGTGCTCATCGTCGTTTCCCTACTACTCGGCCTGGGATTGATGCCCTTCAGCGCAGTGGCTTCTGTCTCGCCTCAACACCTGGCCCTCTCATTCATCCTGACCGAGATGATGAACGAACAAGGGGGCATCTATACTCAATATCGGGCTCTCCCCAGTTTTGAAGAAGGAGCAGCCGCGGGCCACGAGGCCCTGCTCCAGAACAATAGCCTGTTGATGCTCTACGCCGCTCGAACAGGAGACCAGCAACTCCTCGATCAACAAGTGGAGGTAATCAAGGATTACTTCCTGGAAGAAAACCTCGGGTTGCTCCACTGGAAGTTGGCCCCCACAATGCACCACTCGGAGAGTTCCTGGGGTACCTATTCCAATTCCCCCGGGGACAGCCTGCGGGTGGCGGAGGTTCTCCTCCTGGCCTATGAATATTGGGAAGATGAATCCTATCAGGAGCTGGCCCTCAAAATCGGTGAAGGGCTCAAAAGATATAACATCGCGCCGGATAAGACGCTGCGCTTTTACTCCTCTTGGACCCCCGAGTTTGAGGCAGCAGGATATGGCGATCGGGTCATCCTATCCCAGCTTAACTTTGGGGCTATGGCCAGATTGACTCAGCAGGATAGGGCTTGGGAGGAGTCCATCGCCGTGAACCTAGAGATAGCTCTCTCGGGGATGACCGATAAAGGACTATGCTATCAAGACTATCTTCCCAAGCAGCAGAAGTATAAAACAGGCAATGGTAGCATGATCGAGATGGCCCGGGTTGCATATCATCTTGCCGTCTATGGTCGAAGTCTTGGTGATCCTGCTGCGTTAGATGCAGCGCAAAAATTTCTTGCCTTTGTCAAAGAGGAGTATACAACCAAGGACAGGATACCCGGACGATATGATCCTGAGACCGGCATACCGCTGACAACCTGGGAGAACATCGCTGTATATGCGCTGATCGCCCGAATTGCTCTAGAGCTTGAGGACTCCTCGTTTGCTGAGGAGATCGTCGAGGAGAAGATCCTGCCTCTCCAACAACTGGACCCGCAGCCTCCTGTCTATGGTGCGTTTACAGTTAGATTCGATGATGCCTATGCCTCGGACACACTTGAGGCTCTTCTGGCCCTAGTGACCCGTGGAGGTCCTGCGGCTGTGACAGAGCAGGAGCCCATTCATGCTGTATGGTATCTTGGTTGGCAAAAGGAAAGCTATCTTCAACCCAGTGTAGTAGATGATCTATGGCAGATTCAGTCAAGGCTCTGTCCAAACTATATCGGTCTCTCCGCCATCGTTTATCAAGATAAGAAGACCTCCTCCGACCCCTATCGCGATCCGGAGAGAACCGCAAGCGATGAGGCCCTCCGCCACGTGATCTCCCAAATCCATCGGATGGGGATGGGGGCAATCCTTCTCACTCCCCTATTGCCCGACGACGGAACATGGGAGGGGGCAATCACGCCCGAAGATGTCAGCGTATGGTTCGAGCACTGGCGAGAGATCCTTCTCCACTATGCTGAGCTGGCGGAAGAGACCCGCGTGGAGGTCCTGCTCCTGGGCTCGGAGCTCGTCACCCTGCGCGACCGAACGAATGATTGGAACAGGCTAATAGTGGCCATCCGAAATCGTTATCACGGCAAGCTCAGCTACTCGGTCAACTTCTGGCCCAATCACGATGGGTATCAGCAGATCCTGAAGATGTCCCAATGGAAGCACATGGATTACATTGGGGTGACAGGCTACTTCGAACTTACCGACAAGAACAATCCTTCCGTAGAAGAACTTGAGGCAGCTTGGCATAATGATCGCCATGA
>Ga0315541_1001885_pt1 | contig 18424 bp, 23 predicted proteins | sample SalMarSW160190MG_FD_203095 | JGI IMG/M metagenome (GOLD analysis project Ga0315541, IMG submission 203095) | Salt marsh sediment microbial communities from the Plum Island Ecosystem LTER, Massachusetts, United States - Salt Marsh Sediment SW1601-190 ...
AAGCTACGGATGTTTTAGACCCAATAAAAATGGCTGCGACTTGGACCGCGAGTATTACCGCGGCGGCTGGCACTCGTCTTACCCAGTCCTTATTCGCCAAAATTTTTAGATTTGGCAAAAGCTTTACAATTGTAAAGCACTCTGGCTCAAACTATCACGCTTGCGCGCATTGTAGATTATGCCTAACTGCTGCACCCCGTAGGGCTGGGAATAGTGTCTCAGATTCCCTCTCAGGGCCTCTCCGCTAAGAGCCCTTACAGATCTTCGGCTTGGTGGGCTATTACCCCGCCAACAACCTAATCTGCCGCAGCCCCATCCTTAAGCACGAGTTTGGGAGACAAATCATTCCAGGGTATGTCTCTTATCAGATTTTACCCTCAGTTTCCCGAGGTTATTTCTGACTTAAGGGTAGGTTAGCTACGTGTTACTGAGCAGTTCGCTTACTCCTATTTCTAAGAATATAACTTGCATGTCTAAGCGCAAACCAGAGAGCCGCAGCCGCCAGCAGGATCAACTGGAATTAAACAATTTCATAAATCTCATCGATAAAACAAAATTTCCATTGCGCAATTTGTCTTGTATAAGATTGACAAATCACTTCACACATTCTCCTAACTATTAGCTTGACTATTGGATATCACTCAACTTCATTTAACATAAGTTCAGAATTATAAATTGAATTCAGAATTTGATATTAAATGGATGACTGCTTCTACATACATCATACCTTAAAATGATTTTTATTTTTTTGACTAAGGTACTCATCCATCTTAACGATATTTTCAGAAATTCGTGGTATATAAATGTTTCGCAGAAAATTCAGTCGAGAAAAGTTTGTGCAGCGTCGGGATTATTATTTTAAAATTATGGCAAAATATATTTATCCCGCCCACCACACCCTAAAATATTGCACTCATAAATGTCATGAAATAATATTCCTCCAAATCCTGCTTCGCTTGGATTTTCCGACGATGACAAGTTAAGTCCCAAAATTTTTTAAAAAATCTTATGGTGATATTATTTTCTAAAACAGCGAAGCAATCTGTGTTAAGCGATTGCAGAGCGAGTATTAATCGAGCGACAGCGAGCATTTTTTATACTTCTCTTTCTTATTGATTTCATGTCATTAACTCAATACAAAAAAAAGAGAAACTTTGAAAAAACTCCTGAACCAAAAAAATCAGAAAAGAAAAAATCAAAAGAAAAAATTTTTGTTGTGCATGAACATCATGCTTCGCATCTTCACTGGGATTTGCGTCTTGAAATGAATCGTGTTTTAAAATCTTGGGCAGTTCCAAAAACTCCGCCGACGGCAAAAGGCACAAAACGTTTAGCAATTCAGGTTGAAGACCATCCTTTAAGTTATGCAAATTTTGAGGGGACTATTCCAGAAGGAAATTACGGTGCTGGAAAAGTTGAAATTTGGGACAACGGAACTTACGAAATTATCGAGAAAGATTCTAAGAAAATTGAAATAAATTTCCATGGAAAAAAGTTGAAAGGAAATTATGTTTTAGTAAAAACACATTACGGAAATAAACCAGAAAAGAGTTGGTTGTGGATGAAGGTTTAAGATTATTCCCGCCCACCCGCCCTTAAAATTGCGCTCATAAATGTCGCGGATTGATGTTATCTTCAAATCCTACCTGTGTTGGGATTTTCTGAAGAGGATAAAGTTAAGTCCAAAAATATTATTCAACAGTTGAGCAATCAATTAGAATTTTCTTTGGCAATATTCTTTTTTTAGCGAAGCGCCTTGACGAAGTTTGGCGCGGAGCAAATTAATTTCAAAACCTAACTTTTCCCCTCTTAACTTTCCAACCAACAATTAAAATCAACAGAAACAAAACTAAAGAAATTCCCAAACTAAAATAATCCTGTGCATTCAAAACATTTGGAAGTAAAGCAAAAAGTGCATAACGAATTATCAAAGCTCCAATGAAAATAAAAACCGGAATTAAAAAATTCTTTTCTAAAACTTTATTCCAAACAGAAAGAAAAAATCCTACGACAAAGCCGACTCCAAAAATCCAATCAATTGCAAACGCCGAACCAATTAATAAAACGAAAATGATTGTCCCAAAAATTATATTAAAATCTTTTTTTACTTTTTTCTTCATAAAAGTTTAAGGAAATTAGGAGTTATAAAATTAATTGAAGAAAATTCCTTTGTCACGAATTTTTTCTCTAGAAGATTCTTGAGAAACAAATTTTCCATCAGAATATTCTTTTGGAACTGAATCATTTTGGTAAACAACCTTTCCTTGAGAATTTTTAATCTGATAAACTGCCTGACTCATTCCTCCAAATAAAAATCCTCCTGTGCAATTTTTTTGATAAGGAATATTAAAATATTCTAAAGAAACAACGCGAGGTTCAACATCTTTAACCAATCCAAAAAATTCGTCAAAAGAATCTTTGAATGAACTCTTATGAAGAATTGTAACTTCGCGACCAATTAATTTTTCAGCTAGATTTTCATTAAACATTTTCAAAATTAAACACCCTTGCTCGCACCTTTGTCTTTCTCATCTAATTCACCTGTCCACCATTCCAAATCAGGAACTTTTGCAGTATCTTGTCCTCGGGCTTTCAGATAACCTCTTGTTAAAAGATAAAAAATCACACCCAAACTTTTTGGACTTTTATTGTTTCCAATAATAATTTGATTTGCACCTTTTGAAAAATTATTTGTATCACAAACCATTAAAACTTTCTTCCCAACCCGCAAAGTATCATTCAATGCATTCTTATCAATCCATTGGTCCATAACAACTGTCAGTTCATTTTCAAAAAAGTCCGGCAAGTTAGTATTTGTTAAAATACCTGCAGGATATTTTTTTGTAAAAACTCTTATGCTGGTAAGTTCAGAAAATTTTTCAGCAGCCTTCCATCCTGCCTGTCTCTTGCAAACTAAAATCACATTTTCAGGATTAAACTTTGATAAATATTCAATTCCTTCTTTAAGTTTCTCGTCAATAATATCAGTATTAAAAATCGCAAGCCCGTCAGCTCTTCTTCTGTAAACATATTTTCTCATATCAGGCGTCACAACTTTTGTCCCCAAATAAATTCCTGATTTAACATAATCCTCAAGGGGAATTAACATGTCAGTCCGCTTTTTTATTTTAACCTGCTCTTTCAAATCCTTTGTTGTCGGACTTTCCACAGAAAGTTTTTCCTTTAACTTCGCTGCCTTCTCAAACAAAGCTTTCTTTTTTTCCTCAATTGATTTTGCTTCTTTACTTGAATCATCAGATTCTTTTTCAGCTTTTTTTTCTAAATCCTTGCCTGAAAGTTCTTCAATTGCTTCTTCAATTGCTTCTGCTCCTTCTTTAACATTTTCCTTAATCTCATCAATTACATTTGTCATGTTAAATTTATAGAAAAACGGTTTTTAAAGATTGTGATGAGATTACATTGTAACATAAGCGGGAGTTATTGGACTCAAAAAAATTATTTCTTTTTTCTCGCTGGTTTATCCCAATAAGCAGATTTACAATTTGGGCACAAAACAGGATATTCTTTTTTTCTTGGTATCCATTTATGTCCACATCTTTCGCACTTGTAACCTTTAACTTCTATCTTTATTTCTGCCATAACTAAATATAGAAATCTGTTCTTTATAAAACTTACTTTTTAGAGTAATAACTATATAGTTAATAATTAACTAACGAAACATTTATATAGTTTAACCTACTTATATGATTAGTAATTAGTTAAGTAAACATAAAGGGGGCATAAAGCCCCCTAGATTCCAAATCGGCTACCAACCAAAATGAAATCCAAAGATATAATTGAACAGAAGTATAAAAATGTAACCTGTCCTAAATGCAATTCTAATCAAATTAAGAGAGATGGAAAAAGAAAAACCAATAACAGAGGCAAGATACAAAGATACCGATGCAAAGAATGTAATTTTAGGTTTGTTATAGATGATGGATTTTACAGAATGAGAAACCATCCAAATAAAATTACTGCTGGGATTGATTTATATTACAAAGGCGTTTCATTAAGAAAAGTGCAGGAACACTTTCAGGCATTTTATCCTCATAATTCAAGCCACATGTCAATTTATCGTTGGATTGTTAAATATGCTAAAATGGTTGGAACATTGATTGATAATATTCCAATAAAGTGTGGAAAGGAAATGCAAAGCGATGAAATGGAATATTACAGAAGAAAAAGCAAATATCAGAAAGGCAAAAGAACAAAACTGGTTTGTAGATACCTTTGATGTAAAGACTAAGTTTATGGTTATGGGAGAATATATGAAAAGTAGAACTAATGAAAATTTAATTAAGGTTATGAAAAAGGCAAAATTCAAGACAGGTGAACAGGTCAAGATGGTAACTACTGATGGGCTAAGAGGTTATCCAAGAGTGTTAAGAAAAGTTTTCAGTTTACAATCTCCTTATCATGCCTCTTCAAAAACTAAGAGCAAGATAATTCACAATGTTGTAATTGCCGACGAAAGAGGTTTTAATTATCCTATTGAAAGATTGCATAACACAATTAGAGAAAGAACAAAAGTAATGCGCGGTTTTCACGGTTGCATAGAAAGTGCACATGCCATAATGAAAGGATTAGAGATAAATTATAATTTCAATAGAAAACATATGTCTTTAGACAAAAAGACACCTGCCGAAATTGCTATACCTCAATTAGAATTAGGAGTTAATAAGTGGTTGGACTTGATTAAGTTAAATAAAATCTGATTGCATCATTTACTTTCATTTACGAAAAGCATTTTTATGACAGCTTCATTTTTCTTGTTTTTTATAATAGTTAAAGCTTTATTAAAATCCCTTAACTCAAATTTGTGAGTTATAATCTTACTTAATTTGTTTTTATTTTTCTTTACAAATTTCAGTGCTTCTTTAAAATCATCCATACCATTATAGCAGTTTGAGCCAGTAATAGACGCTTCTTTAAAAAATAGATTTCTTAGATTTAATTTATTAATATAATTTTTATTGAATACTCCTAACACTATTATTTTTCCTTTGGGTGCGATAAATTTTATCGCCTCAGATAAAGTAGAATCTTGTTTTCTGCCGACAGTTTCAAAAACAAACTCATAATTAGTATCTTGATTATTAAATATTTTTATTCCTAATTGATTGGCAATTTCTAGATTCTTTTTATTTTTTCCTTTTATGTAGCTTTCTTCACATATAACTTTTAGCACTAAAGCCAGTAAAATGCCGATTGCTCCATCACCAATAACTAAAATTTTGGAATCCTTTTTTACTTTCACTAAATTTTTAGCATGAATGCAAACAGCAATAGGTTCAGTCAAACACGATAATTCAAAAGAAACATTGGAAGGGATTTTAACTAGATTGTTTATGGGAACTAAAACATATTCAGAAAAACCTCCACCATATTCTTTACCTAACGATTTCGCTTTAGTTATCTCCTTGCTTTTCTCAAAGATTAATGGTTGTATAACAACTCTCTCCCCCTTTTTAAAATTCCTATTGGTTTCAATCCCGTCTATTACCCCCGAGAATTCATGACCCCAGATATTTTTATTAATAAAAAGTCTTGCTTCTTTGTCAGAGATTATTTTTGTTATATCGCTCCCGCACAATCCGCAGGATGCAACTTTTATTTTAGCCCAACCTTTTCTTAGCGAAGGTTCTTTTTTATCTAAATACTTCGGTTTTCCGTTATTCTGAATTTTAATATATTTCATCCTAATTCCTTCGCTTGATAAATCCTCCATTCTTTATTAAAAAACATCTCATTATCTATTTTTTTAGTTCTTAAATTAAATTCAACAATCCTGTTATTATCTGGATCAGAGATTATAATGTTTCCATTTCTCAAAAAATTAGCATCTTGGACCCATCCGATATCTTTTATTTTTATTCGTTTAATATTTCTCAAGTTTTTATCCGTTATAAGAGCGGATTTATTTTCCGTATCTGAGATAATAATTTTATTTTTCACAAAGTAAATCGAGTGGGGATGCTTAAGATCTTTTAGAATTACCTTGTGATTTAGTGAATTTTTATCTATTGCGATTATTTTCCCTTGATGAAAAAGTGAGCAGTAAATTGTATCATTGAAGTATTTTGTTTTACCAATATAAATTGCGGAATTTAAATGAGTCGTCTGTTGTAAGGTTGGATATTGAATATTCCTATGGTTCGTATTTCTATCAATTAACCTTAATCTTCCCTTAGAATCTTTATCATATCCATTTTCTGTAGCAAACCACGACCAATTTAGATTTCCTTTTTTATCCAATATTAAAATGCAATCAAGACCTGTGGATGCGACAATTATTTTATTCTTGATTAAGTTTAGAGAATGCAAATCGTTTAAATATTGATTAGATATTGAGTATTTAGTTTTAAGATTTAAATCTAAAATAGAGATTTTGTTTCCGGATGTACAAACATAAATTTTATCCTTCTCCATATCAAATCCAGCAGGAGTTTTTATATTTCTCTGTTTAATTATTTTCTTTTTATCCCAATCCATTATAACCATTTTTCCCCCAAGATTTACATCAAAAATTTTATCAGTTCCTTTAAATCTACTTTCTTTTCGTTTTGAATTATTTTTATTCCAAAATTCTTTTAATCCGGAAAAATTTGTTGTCAGAAAAGAAACAATTATCTTCATTTTATTCAAACTCCTTTAATTTACTGATATTTCCTCCAGTTGCTTTGATAAATTCAACTAATTTTTTATAAGGCAACCCTTCTCCAAGAGCTTTCTTTGCTAAATTATATCCCTCTTCTAACCCCGTCGCCATATTTGCCAAATATAGAACTGTTCCCGCATTTATTGCGACAATATCTTCTCTTGCTTTATCTCCTTTTCCTCTTAAAACATCAATAGATAATTTAATATTCTCCTTAACGTCTTTTCCCTCACAAATATCTTTAGGACTATACTTTGGAAGCTTAAGATCGTCTGTAGGATTAAAAATTTTTAATTTCCCAATATTTCCTTTTTGGATCCCGATAATCTTTGTTTTGCCATAAACTCCCATTTCATCTAGATAGTGTATTCCATCATGAGTGGAAGATGCAACCATTGCATTCCTTACCCCAAAATATTTTAAAACCTCTATAGACAATTCTACATCTGGGTGAGCCAAACCATACAAGAAATTGTCATATTTTATTGGACTTGCTAAAGCAGCCAATCCAAAGGAAAGAGCATGAGGAGCAAGAAATTTTTTTCCGTAGAGATAATCGAAATTTGGTAATAATCCCTCGATTTTAAATGCTCCAAATTTTGTTTTTAAGATTATTTTTTCCATTTCTTCCAATGGAATGTTCAATTTACAGCCTACTATTTCTAAAAAATCAGCAGAACCAGTTAACGAACTTGTTGAATGAGAAACAGCTTTTGCAGTATATGCGCCAAGACTTGCTGCAGTGAGCAAAGTGGGGGTTGAAATATTCATTGTTTTTACCCCTTTTTTTCCACTGCCTATAGCTCCAACTAAAATACTTCCCTTGGGTAATTTTATTTTCTTTCTTCTTTTAGGATTAAAATTATCTAATTTGAATACAGAGTTCAGTAGTGCTTCTATCTCTTCTTTTTTCGGACCACGTGCCATTATACCTGTAAGAATAGCCCCCATTTGGACATCGTTAGTTTTGGATTTATTATTTAAGAAGAAAGAATCAAAAACTTTTTTCAAAAGACTAATCTCTATTTCTGCCCCCACATTTAATCGATATAAAATTTCTTGAATTATATTATTGTCAGTAATTTTTGTCATAATATCTAATTGATATACTCACTTATAAAAATATCTAAGAGTTAAAACTTAAGGGACTTTAGTTTTTTTAACATTTTAATCGCCGAGTCTGCTCGGTACTTTAAAAATTCTATTTTATTATCTTTAGATTTTCCATTGATTAGATAATCCAGAAAGTCTTTGTCGATGATGTTAAATTTAACTGCTATTTGTAGAATTTTACCCTCTTTGGTTTTTGGATTTCTATTGCTCCCATGATTTAAAATACAATCTTTAATCTTATCTGTCACTTCAAAGCCATTATCGATTAATATCCTTATTGAATTTTCGGCGTGGTTAGGATCTCTATTTGGCAGATTTCCCATAGAATAACCAATATCATGCAACCATGCACAGATTTCTAAAGTTTCCTCATCTAATTTCTTATTTTTACTTATAATCTTTACAGCCTGAACAACTTTCAAGGTATGAATAAAATGATAAGGATCAATTTCTCTATTTTTTAATAAACACTTTTCAGCTAATTTTCTTGCATTTTTTATTGTAAGCTTTTTCATCTTTTATATTTGTAATTTATTTCCATAAAGAGCAAATGTTAAATAACATTTCGACATAATCCTCTTTTGCCCTTTGCCATTTTTTTGTTCTGTTCAAACACCAATTATACCTCTCTTCAAGTTCTTTTGGAGTATAATAACTTGCAGAAACCATCATCTGATATACTACATTATTTTCAGGCTTATCATAATCTCCTTCTCCATTCATGATTCTTTTCTTTATCTCGCTTTTTTTCATGTCGACAGTTATCCCAGAGTCAGGAAAACTCTTTGACATCTTGGGATAATTATAAAATCCTTTGATTATTGGAGAATATAACGCAGAAAGATTTATTCTAAATTTTTTAAATTGTTTGCTCAACGTGATTCTCCTAATTGTTTCTTTTCCAAATCTAACATATTTATGTTCGTCTACTCCCAACATAACTAAAACATTATTAAATCCTTGTTTTAAATACAAATCTATAAAATCCGCTATCATTAGGTTTAAGGATAATTTTCTGCGGTAAGTCATCTCTTTGTCTATCTTACCTCTTTTGGAATAAAAATTATGTAAATCCTCATCTGTTTGGCTAAACATCTCTTCATCCATAAAATGCCCTATCAAATAAGAAGTTCTTAAAACATTTAATTCGTCATATTGCGAACGGAGTATTGAGGGAGAGTTTGGATTAAACCCCAACTTTAAAATAAATTTTTTATATTTTTTAGACAATTTTAATGCGTCTTTAAGAGGTTTTGATTTATGATTATAAGCATCTAAATCTCCTAAGACCATCTGGACAGGGATGCCTGCTTTCTGCATGGATACTGCTCTCAATATCTGAGATAATGTTCCGATGTGAGGTACCCCTGTCAATCCTAAACCTGTAGTTACGATGGATTTCTTTTTATTGAGATTCCTTGCAAACTTATCACATCCCTGATGGCATAACCATTTTCTCTGTAAATCTTCTTTTGAAAATTTTCCCAATGAGAAATTAATTCTTTCAAATTCTAACGGATCATAACCATATTCTTTCATTAAAGAATTATAGTACTCTTTATCAAATTTTATTATTTTCTCTTTTTCAGCCATGCTAATTGAAAAGAATTAATCATTTATAAGATTACTTAATCAATTCTTCAAGTTCTTCAAGCATTTTTTTAGTGTTGCCTTTAGAAAAGTGTTCTCTTGCAGGTTTTAAAATATCTATTAAACTTTCTGCAACAGCATTTTTTAAGTCTATAGGGTGAATATTTCCATTACCAAAATCTTTTTCCAAATTAGCATAAGTTTTATACTCAACATTCCCCCCAAATTTTTCCTGACGATTAATTTTCAGTTCACCTTTGATAGGAAAAATTAATTTTTTTGCCCAATCCAATAAAGGATTATATTCTGTTTCTTTTTCCATGCAGAAGGCTTTATTTATTTTTCTTTTTATTTCATCTTCAGAATCATGGATAAATATGCAAGTGTCTGGTTTTGATTTGCTCATCTTCAATTCAGATAACATGTCTTTGAATTCTTCTTTTTTAATTGGCCATTTTTGGGGTTTTCCTAATCCCATTATCAAACTATGATGAACCGCCATAGGTTTTATTTGTTCATCCTTGGAATTCTTTAAGGGGTTAAAAGATAATTTCATTGCAACATCCCTTGCAATAACTTGGGCTTTACGTTGGTCAATTCCTGCGTGAGGCATATTTACATTTTGTATAAAAATATCTGCCACTTGCATAGGAGGGTAAATTAATTTAGCAAAATCCACTGAACCGCCTTCTTTTCTACCTGTGATAGTTATACTCCTCATCATCCTTGATAATGAAGTATATTTACTAATCTCAATTAAGTCTAACCAATATAAGTCATTATTATGGTATAATTCACTTCCAAGTATGAACTTTAATTTTTCCGGATTTCCGCCGACACATTTTAGACTTGCTTTCATTCCCTCTTTAAAATAACCCACTGCAACTTTTTTTATTGTGTCTAAATTTCCTCCAAGTTTGTCATTTATCCAAGTATGCCAATCCGCTAAAAAAACTGAACAATTTATTCCAGCATCCATAAAATCCTTGACCTTTGACATGCACATAAGTCCTGTTCCTAAGTGTATTTTTCCAGAAATCTCAAATCCGATATAATGTTTTATGAGTTCATCGTTCTTTAATGTCTCTTTTAACTCTTCTTCTCCAAGAATTTCTTCTGTGTTCTTTTTAATCAGATTAAATCTTTCTCCAGGTTCCATAAAAAAATAAAAGAGTCATTCCTTATAAGTTTTTGTCTTTTGCAAATCTTAGTTCTCTATAAAAATTTTTTCCTATCTGCAAAACTTGTCCGTCTTTTGGTTCAATTTGATAATAAGAATCATCAATTCTTTCTCCATCTATTTTAACTCCCCCACCATGAATTAGTCTTCTTGCTTCGCCGTTAGTATTTGCCTTGCCACTTTTTCTTAAAAGAGGAATAATACCAGATTCAGATTGATAATTTATCGACATTTGTTCTAAATTTTCTGGCAGATTTCTTCTCCTATGAACTTGATTAAAATACTTCTCAGAGTCTACAGCTGCACTTTCCCCATGATATCTTGAAACAATTTCTGAAGCCAAAGTCATTTTATATTGCATAGGATTCTTCCCAGAAGATTTCATTTCTTCTATTTCTTCGATTGATTTATTAGATAATAATTCATAATATCTCCACATTAAATCATCTGGAATAGACATTATTTTTCCATACATATTTTCCGGATGTTCTGTTACTCCGACTGCATTTCCGAGACTCTTGCTCATTTTTCTAACACCATCAAGTCCCTCCAACATCGGAAGCGTTATAACTACTTCTGGCTCTTCCCCATATGCCTTCTGAATTTCTCTACTTGCCATAAAGTTAAACAACTGATCTGTTCCCCCAATCTCTATATCACTTTTTAGATGTGCAGAATCGTATCCCACAAGAAGAGGATACAATAATTCGGTAACAGAGAGAGGTTTGTTTTTTTGTATTCTATCATTAAAATCTCTTCTTTGTAAAAGTTGCTGCACGGTATATCTAGAACCAAGTCTAATCATATCCTCTCCAGAAAATTGACTTAACCATTCGCTATTATAAAGTAATTCTGTTTTTTCAGGATCCAATATCTTAAACACTTGAGTTTCATATGTTTTCATATTTTCACTAATTTTTTCTCTAGTCAAGGTAGGTCTTGTCTCACTTCTTCCGCTGGGATCTCCAATCATTGCGGTATAATCACCAATAACTAATTGGATGTTGTGCCCAAAATCCTGAAATTGTTTTAATTTTTGTAAAGGAACTGTATGGCCAAGATGGATATCTGGGGCAGTCGGATCAACGCCAAATTTCACGTTAAGAGGCCTGTTCTCATTTAGTTTACTAACTAAATCTTCTTCAGTAAGGATATCTACAGTTCCTCTTCTAATTTCTTTTAATTGATTTTCTAAAGTCATTTTAATCTTATTGGATATCTTTATGGGTTAGATTTGCCTTTTAAATCTTTTGTTTTCACCACTTTAAAGTTATGATAAATTACAGTAAAAATAACTCCCTTTAACGTTACAATGTATGATGAGATTTAATTACAGTAATTCTTATAAATAAATTTTACCTAGAAAAAAAAGGGTAATGGTGACGTGAACAAGTGGTCTTGATAAAAATGGAAAGCAAATTTTTAAAATAGATAAAAAAGAAACTGCTCTTTATGAAAAAGCAGAAAAAGAATTAAAAAAAAGATATTCTCAATGTTCCAATAATCAAAAGAATAAAAATTAAAATACTTTTATTTCTATTAGGTTTAAATTTATTATTTGGTTTTTTTCCACACCCTTTTTTCATAAAATAAACAGGAAATTATATTCAAAAATTATTTTTTCAAACTCTTTTCTATTTCAATCAACCTCTCAATTTTCTTAACCCGAACATCCCCTTCTGTGCCTGACTTAAAAAAATCAGCACCAAATCCAAAAGCTAAATCTGCTAAGATTGTTTCATCTGTTTCACCGCTCCGATGCGAAAAAACTAATTTAATATTATTTTCCCTTGCTAAATCGCAAACTCTTTTAACTTCAAGCAAAGAACCGCACTGATTCGGCTTGACAATGATTGCATTCACTGCTTTCATTTCAATTGCTTTTTGTAATCTTTTTGAATTTGTTGCAATTAAGTCATCACCGACAATTAAACTATCTGGAAATTTTTTCAAAAGCTTTGCAGAACTTTCAAAATCATTTTCTTCAAACGGATCTTCAACATAAAATAAATTATAATTTTTAATCAAATTTGAAATATAGCCAAACTGTTCTTCAACATCCCGTTTCAACATTGGATTGTCATAAGAATATTTTTTTCTTTTGTAAAAACCCGAAGCAGCAACATCAACACCCATTGGAATTCCTGTTTCATTCATGACATCAAAAACTTCTTTTTCATTTAAAGAAGTTACCCACGCATTTTCATCATTTTTCTTTCCAGAGAAATTCTTGTCTTTTTCTTCAAGAGAAATTTTAATTTTTTCTTTTGCCTTGATATTTATTTCATAATTTTCCTTAACACTTTTTCCAGCAGGAATTAATTCAAATTCCTGAAAATCTGGTTTTTTCTTAACCTCAGAATGTTTCCCTCCGCCAACACAATTTCCAATTAAACGCGGAAATTTTTTTTCATTTCGTACAGAAGAATTTATAATTTCCCAAACCTCTTTTTTTTGTTCATCAGCAAGCGCTTTCAAAACAGCTGACTCAAATGCAAAAACTGTGTTCGCACCAACATGCCCGTCTAAAATATCTTCAATCCTTTTCAGGTCATCAAATTTTTCAATTATGTCATCTGAGAAATATTCTTTGAATTCTTTTATTTTTTTTATATCTCCTTCAAGATTTCTTTTGTAAATTTTAACTTCATATTTTCCTGTTGATTTTCCCGACGGCGACGACGCAGAAAATTTATTTCCTGAGGTAGTTTTAACTTCAATAAAAATAGTTTTTTCATTCCGCGAATCAGAAATCGCTTTAGCACTTACCTCCTTTATCACAACCATATTTTACCAAAAATCCCAGAGTTTTTAAGAATTGTTGTTTGCGGAAATTGATATTATGAAATTATTTTTCCCTTGAAATTTTTGTCCGCTCACCTAATTTTCCATCAAGGTTGCAGCCCAATTCATTATAGAAATCCAAGGCAATTTTATCAAAAACTTCTTTGTTTTCCACCTTGTTATAATATTTATGCAAATTTTTTGGAGGAAAACTTGGATGATAATCAACTCCCAAAGAACCAATAAAACCAGAGTAATTCGCGTTATCTAATTCATTTTCAATAATATCTAAATCATGAGTAAAAATTTCAGGATAATTCTCAAATTTTCTTTCAAAGAAATTAATTATCTTTTGATTTTCTCTTCCATAGAAATAAGGCTTTTCTCCTCTGTCATGGCACAATTTAGAAAAACAAATTAAAGTATTTTTTATTATCCGCGAATTCATAAATCAAATAAACAAAAATTCTTTTTAAGGATTATTGCGTTCAGAATTAAACTTCTCTTTCATCACTTTCCTCTGTTTCTTCCTGCTCGTCTTCTGGTTTTGCAAGTTGCATTATCTCGCCTTCTTCTTCAACTTCCTCTTCTTCCTGCTCTTCAACTTTTTCCTTTTTCTCGTCGCTGACTTTTGCTGCAGGAGCCCTTTTCAAGGCACCTTCTTTTCTTTTAGGAAATGGTTTATTTACAGAAATAGGCAAAACACCTGAATCAAGTTCAACTTCTGCAATTTTCAAAACATCATAATTCACTTTTTCCAAATCTTCTTCTGACATTTTTATCATCAACGGCGCATTCATTGCCAACTGCAAAGCCCTCGCACCAATTATTCTTGCACGTTCATATTTTGTAAAATCCGGGATTTGTTTTGCTGTCATTTTTATAATTGTCCTTCTAATTTTTTAAATATATCTTTCCATGCATTACTTGCAATATCAATGGCTTTCATAATTTCCTCATTTTTTATTGGAACTGAATTTCCTTTTTGCATTGAAGAAATAATTCCGTCAGAAATCCCAATAGTCAATCGTGTTTCTGAAATGTCTTCTTCTTCTCTTGTTGGATCAACAATTAAACTCTTTCCAATTTTATGAACTGTAATTGCAATTGGATTAACTTTATTCAATGGAATATTTTTGCCGTGTTCTTCATAAATAACTTTATCCTCTTTTTCATTATACTTTGGAATTTTCGCAATTTTCAAAGCAGCCAAAGCCCCGATTCCAGCAGCATCCAGAAGATTTCCGTCATCATTAATTGTATAAATATCTATGAAAACTGTCCAGACTTTTTCACCTTCTTTTATGCAAAGTTTTTCCAGCTCAATAACCTTGCTTTCACGAATTCCTCTGTCAATAACTCTTCCAAGTTCAACAGAATCAAATCCTGGTTTTCCCAATTCAATTCTTGGTGAACTCAAAGGCAAAAGTTCAGCAGTAACCATGAGATTTCCTTTGTTCCGTGAATCCGGATATGGCTCACCAATTCCAAGCTTAACACCGACGAGAACTTCTGTTTTTCCGAGTTTTACCCGAACAGAACCTTCTGCTTTTTTTGAAATATCTTTTTCAATAATTAAATCTCTGAATTGCTCAGAACCTCGTCCATCAAATCTTTTTCCTTCTTTCAAATATTTTTTAATTCTCTCAGCATTTATATCAGCAGTCATTTCAATTCCTTCAGCACTCATTTTTGTTCTCCTAAATGGTCATTTATTTTTGGAATCATTGTTTCATATTCTACTTTTGCCCTTTGATTAACAGAGCTCAAATAATTTTTAGCAGAAGTAAATAAATCAAAAGGCAAGGAAACCGCTTTACCAACAACAGAAGCATTTGGATACCCTGTTACCCTAAGAGCTCCTTCAAGAAGACCATAAAGAAGTCCTAAACCTGCAGAAACAAGATTATTGTGCCCAGATGGAACATTCACATTCAAAAAATTAAATGCTACCAGAGGATATGTTACAAAACTGTTTATATTTGCAGAAACTTGTGTTGCTTTTCCACCATCATAATTTTCTTTTCCTAATTTTTCTTCTAATTTCTCTTGTATATTTCTGGATAAATTTCCTGCAATGGGGTAGGAGAGTTTGCAAAGCAAACTACGAGAATCTCTGATTCCCAAATTATTCAATTTATGACCAATATCTTTTCTTATTATTTTTATATAATTACTTTTTTCATCCATCTTAATTCTTCCCCCCCAAATCAATTGCATCTTTCAATGCTTTTTTCTGAATTTCATAAATTTCTTTGCATGATTTCTGCGCCATTTCAAGAACTTCTTTTAATTGTTCTTTATTAATTCTGCCATCCAATTGCAAATGCGTAATTTCGCCTGAAGGAGTCATTGTAACTGGAATGTCTGTTGAACCCTCGCCGTCTTCAAAAATTGAATCTTCATATTTGTCTAAATCCAAAACAAGTGTTTTGTCAATTTTACCGACGCTGATTGATGAAACAATATCTTTCATTGGAATTCCTGCGTGAGCCAAAGCCATAGCAGCAGCATTAATTCCTGCACACCGCGTTCCTGCATCTGCCTGAATAATATTTATATGAACATCAACAACCTGATTTTTCCATTTATTTAGCATTACAACCGGCTCAAGAGCCCATTCAGTAATTTTTGAAATTTCAGTGCTTCTTCTGCTTGGACCAGGACGAATTCTGTCTTCAACTGAAAAACTATTCATGTTGTAAGTGCATCTCAAAGTTCCTTTTTCCGGATTCTGCGAATGTTGTGGATGCATTTTTTTTGGCCCATAAACTGCAGCAATTGCAATTGTTTTTCCAATCTGGAACTGCGCACTTCCGTCGGCATTTGGCACAACACCAACTTTAGCCAAAATCGGACTTCTAAGTTCATCATTTTTTCTTTTGTCTGTTCTAACATATCCTTTTGTCATTTTTTTCTATATTTTTTCTTTATTATTGTATAAGTAAGGTTTATTTCATCAGCAGATCTTAGATAATATTTGTCTCTTGCAGATATTTTATGAATTAGTTCTTTTTCAAAATCTCTCATATATGCAACACCTTCAAATCCCTGAATTTCAAGTTTATTTTCACAATTATTTAAAACAGTTTCCACAAAATTCTTTAGATAATTTTCTCTTTCTTCTCTTTCAAAATCTTCTCCTCCAATAATTATTGAAAGTTTCTTTTTCATTTTCTATCCTCCCTATCATTTTCCATATCCTCAACTTCAGCATTTACTTCATCCTGAACATCTGTTTTTTTACCAGAAGATTTTATTCCCTTATCTTTAAACCATTTCTCTACAGCGTCGGTTAAACCTTCTATAAAAGAATTTTCAACAACAAAACTAATCGCAGATTTTGCAAGCAATTCGTCGTCTATTTTATCACCTCTAACCCAAATATAACCATTCTGTCCGACGGTTATATTGCAATTTGTATAATCTTTTATAATTTTTATCATGCTTCCTTCTTTTCCAATTACTCTCGGAACTCTGTTTGGATTAACTTTGAAAACCATACCTTCTTCTATTTTTCCCAAACCTCTTGATTTTATACTCAAATCAATTCCTCTTCCACCAATTCCCCAGATTTTTATAACTCCTACATCTCCAATTTTGAAAACTTCTTCCATTGCATTAGAATTAACATATCTTGGAACTTCAGAAACTGACAAAAATGCATTGTCTGCTCCGCCAATATCAAACAGCCAGCCATTTCCCAAAACCATTTCAACTTTTCCAATTACAACATTTCCCCGTCGCGGAGTATAAGGTCCCGAGAGCGGAATCACTTTAACAAGATGATTCATTTCCTCAGCAAGCCCGTATCTTAAAGAAATAATCTCTCCATTAGAACGTTTTTCTGTGTTATCTCCAGGCAAATAATCATCACCTAAAACAATAATCTCTCCAGGAATTACAACATGTCGTTTAGTTTCATCTGTCATTTTATATAAAAATTGTTATTGTTTATTCTTCCTAAATACAATTTCTTCTTAATTAAATTCAAAAATCCAGTATTTAAATGTTTTTCCTGAGCCATTATTCCCTAATTTCCTCAGTCAACGCACTTCCATGTGTCACGCCATTCAATTTATCATAAAAATCCATTATCATTCCAGCAGGAACTTCAACAACAATTTCCAAACTTCCGTCGTTCAACCAATTTTCTGAAACTTTGTGTTGCGAAACAACCCCATATGCTTTGCCTGTGTGCATTGCCGGAATTATAACTTTGACTTTTTTAGTATCAAGTTTTATAGGAATAATTTTTGTTAATGCATCCATAATGTCCTTAACCTGCGATTCAATTGGAGAATTTTTTATATTAACATGCGCCTGTTCCAATGCTGACTTGATTCTTTCAGAAGTAATTGGATTTTTTGTCTGAGGGTCAATTGCATTTCTCGACAAAAACTCAACAACCTGCTTTATTTTTTTCTCATGTTCTTCATCACGAAAATCTTGGGTAGTTTGAACTTCACCATCCCGGACAATTTTTTTAACAATTTCATTAACATTATCAGTTCCAAATGCTTCAAGCAAATCAGTTTCAGGTGCTTTGTCGCCTTTTTTCAAATCACGAAAAATTTCATCTGTCTCTGCCTGAATAAAACTGCTCTCGCCCCGACGGAATTTCATTGCATCTTCAAGATTAACAAGAACTTCAAAATGCTTTCCTGCCTTTTTTATTCTTGCTGTTGTGTTTGTCATTTTATTCTGTTACTAGCGACCTCAATGCTTTTGTCATAGGATCTTCTTGAGAGCTAAGATAAACTTTTTGTCCATATAATTTTTTTAATCTTGAAGATAAGTTATATTTTTTTGGATTATAATTAAAATCCTTCATTATTAATTCTCCCACAGAATTATAAAATTCATTGACATTGACGGGGGGGATTGGATTTTCTGAAGTAAATTTTTTCGAAATCATTTTTCCAATAACAATTCTACTATTTTTTCCTTCAACATCAAAAACAAATTTTCCTGTTAACCTTAATTCTAATTTCTCTTTATCCATTTTACAACCTCTCAATATCTAAACCTTCAAGCTTTTTTATTTTTTTCTCTTCTAAAGAAATATATCCAAGTTCAAATTTTTCTAAATTGAA
>Ga0315541_1001886_pt1 | contig 18417 bp, 17 predicted proteins | sample SalMarSW160190MG_FD_203095 | JGI IMG/M metagenome (GOLD analysis project Ga0315541, IMG submission 203095) | Salt marsh sediment microbial communities from the Plum Island Ecosystem LTER, Massachusetts, United States - Salt Marsh Sediment SW1601-190 ...
GATGCCAGCCAGTATATCGGAACCTATAGATTGGTCAAATTGGCAAGACCCCATGCATTGGGCGACTGTCGCACTAAAATATGAAAGAGCACTTCCCTTTACCCTGAGCCTCTTACCCCTAATGTTAGGCGGCTGGGTGGTAGGAGGGGCGGCAGCTTCGGTCTTAGGTCTGGGCAGGATATTCACCTACTTGTTACAGGCTTTCACCTCTGGCGTCTTGAGCCGAGCAGGAGAGAGTGCTCTTGAGGCTGGGGACTCATATACTCAGGCTATTGCCGAAGGACACACCCCGGAAGAGGCTAACGCAATCTTCGACCAGGTCTTCAGGGAGAATATGCTCCTTGCTGGTGCCGATGCCTTTGAGATAGCTATCGCCCTTGCTCCTACCCCACACTGGGTGCCAAGTAGACTTGTCCAGTTAGGCTTAGTCAGGACAGTAATGATGGGTGGGAGGATGGTTATTGTTGGGCTATCAGAGGGTGGAGAAGAAGTTTATCAAGACATTATTCAGCGCCGAGCCGCAGGCGAAGAGATACACTGGGACCCGGTTATGCAGGAGTGCTTTGCTATCGGCTATGGCATGGGTGTATTCATGGGGCTGGGTGGCGATATAATCGTCAATTTTACCAACAGGGTGCAGGATAACCTCTCCGATGAGTCTCGGCAGATATTGGACGACAGGGTTAACGAACTGAGGGAGCAGGAAGGCGCCCCCCAGGCTCAGGCGCAGTTGCAGGCTATCGGGGAGTTGTCGGGGCAGATACCAGAGGTCAGGGAAGTTACCGCTCAGGCTATCTCGGATATAAGCGCCGATATAAATAACTTCACTACCCGAATAGGGGAATACCTCACTTCGCAGAATTACAATGCACAGCAAGCCACTACTCGCATTACTGAAATTCAGGAGGCATTAGCCACATCGGGGGAATTAGCCGCCGAGGTGGGGACGAGGGCTGATTTAGAGATAGAGTTAGCCAGACTGGAAGCTCAGCGAGGCTTGGCTTCTATGAGAACACCCCAGCAACTTGATAGTATAAGAACGACTATTCAGTCTGAGAGAAGCAGTAGGGCAAGGGGAGAGGCTGCTCACTTGTTCACTGAATATACTACCGCCCAGCTTGAGGAGCAACTGAGGGTTTATGAGGCAGCGAGGAAACCCTCAAAAGCTGTTACACCAGGGGTTACAGCCATAACACACAAAGGAGTAGCCCCTCGCGGACTCTCAATTAACGAAAGAATACAAGGGGTCAGGGAGCATTACAGGGAGAGGGGGGCCAATATCTCTGAGATAAAGCAAACCCTCTATGATATAGCCAAAGATGCGCCGGCAGAGGTAAGGGCTAGGATGCTGGCTGCAATGAAGAATGTGGAAACTGCAACTCAGCTTGCCGAGGCAGTGGACAGGATAGGCAGGCTTGATGAACAACACCGTCAGAACGAACTCCGCAATCAGATACGGAGGGAACTGAAGTTAATCAAGCCAACGAAGAGGAGAGGGATACTAAGGGGTAAGTTCACAGCCGAAGTCCAAACGCAACTTGAAACTATCAGGGATAACCTAGACGCAGATAGGGATATGGTAAGGGAAAAGATAGCCAACAACCTTGAGGCTGTTGATAGGGGAGAGCTGGGCTATGACGAAATGCTGGAAGCCAACGAGCTTCTAAATCTTGCAGGCATTGGTGGGATGAACTCTCAGGAGCTTCAGGTTGTCTTAGATAATATTGTCTCCCTGAAAGAACACGGGAGAATACTCGGGGCGGAGCTGAGAGAACGAGAGCAGGAGCGCATAAACGGAATAAGAGCTGAAATTATTGGAGTTTTAACTGGTGGCAGGGGATTGAAGCCGGGGGTCGGGACAGTTCCTTCGTCAGAGCTGGAGGCAACTAGAGGCTTTCTGGAGAAGTTGGTCAACTGGCAGTTTAGTTGGGATAACCTATTGGACAAGCTGAGCAAGTTCCATCAATCCCAACCATACCACAGTCCCTTGAGCGAGTTTGGGAATGTAGTTCATGCAGCGAGAAGCAATGAGGACGCTGGGGTTGAAACTGCCTTCAGGGAACTTGTGGAAAATCTTAAGAGAATATTCAATGTTAGAAGTCGGTGGAGGGTGAACCAGTTGCTTAATCGGATGACGACCACGGAGATTGACCTCGGAACTTTTAAGACCCTTGACGGAGTAGAGATAAGCCTTTCGTTGACAAAAGACCAGATTATAAGCAAGTATCAGCAGCTTCAAGATTCGACACTGGAGGGGACATTCACTGAGGGGATGCGGTGGACCATTGAGATGAGGCAGGCGGTGGTAAATAATCTCACTGCCCAAGAGAGGGCATGGGCAGATTATCAAATGGAGTTCTACCAGCAATACTATGATAGCGTCAACAAGATATATTCAGCTATCTACGGAGTGAACTTGCCCCACAATGATTTCTATTCGCCCATCCGAAGAGACTTTGAGGCGGAAGTTCCTGAGAATGTGCTTGTCTATAAAGACCTGTCTCAATATGCCAGTGTGGAAAGCGGTAGCCTTAAAGCCAGGGTAAGAAACATCCGCCCTCTGAAATTTAATGGCGCAACAGGAGTCCTCATAAATCACATACTACAGATGGAGCATTTCAAGGGGTGGGCTTACGCAATGCGAGACCTGAGGAGGATATTCGGCTCAAGAGAAGTAAGAACGGCAATCCGACAGTATCACGGCGTCCCGATACAAAGAAGCATAGACCAGTTCCTGAATGATATGGCTAGGAACGGGGTAGAAAGAGCGAGGATAAATCGTGGCGCAGACTTCTTGAGACGCAATTTTACTATCTCTATCCTCGGTATCAAGCCCCAGATAGCCTTAAAACAGATTCCCTCTGTGCTTGCTTACTCCACCGAGATGCCCATTGGGGATTTTGTAAGTGGGATAGCTGAGTTTTGGGCTAACCCGATAGAACACTTTAAATTTCTCAGGGAGAACTCGGTTTTTATGAGGGATAGGTTCGGAGCTGGCTTTGAGCGAGACATCAGGTTCGCTATGAGAACCCAGGGGGTGAACCAGCTCACTGGGAAGCGAAGTGTCAAAACCTACTTTATGGCCCTAGTTAGGATGGGCGACAAGTTGGCGGTAACGCAGGGTATGTGGGCGAAGTATAAGTCGGCATTGAGGCAAGGGATGACAACCGAGCAAGCCATCGCTGCTGCCGAACAAACTACCCAACGCACACAGCCTACCTCAAGGCTTGAGACACTATCCGCCTTGCAAAACGGGGGCTCTTGGTTAAAACTCTTGACTATGTTCCAGAACCAGCCCAATAAGTATTTCAGGATAATGGCTGATAATGCCCGTAACTTCAGGTATGGTAGGGGCAGCAGAGTTAAGGCATCGGCAAACCTCCTTCTAGTGTGGGTTATTCTGCCGGCATTATTCCAGCTTATCGCGGATGCCTTCCAGTGGAAGAAGGAACACCAGTTTCGAGCGTGGGTTCTCGGTCCCCTCAACTGGCTTCTTATCATTGGGCAGATGTTCCAGTCTGTCTATGGCTGGATTACCGATGAGCCCTTTGATTACCAGGCAAGCCCTGTCTTGCAGACGATGAGGGATATTCAAAACCTTATCAATAGAGTGCAGGGTATGATAGAGGCGGGGCAAGACCCCTATGAAAGCATTACCATGGATGACCTTATTGCTGCGGTAGAGTATTTCGCAAAGGCGGCTGGTCAGCTTACGGGGCTCCCTACCCCCTGGTTGATACAGGCCGAGAGGGGGATAAGGGCTGGCGAGCCTTTGGAGCTTATATTCAGCCGCTGGAGTCTTCAAAGGCCCGAACAAGATGCTTTCACTCAAGCTAATGAACTCTTGGAGAATCTAGGTAGAAGGCAAATTGATATAGACCTTGAGTCTGACGACCCGCAGATTAGGATTGCAGCAGAGGAAAAATTGGCGGAATGGGAAGAAGCCATAGCAGAGGGCCTGACTGTAGAACCCCTTGAGATTTATGACTTAAGAGATTGGTATTCTGATATGCGCAGGCTCTTTGGGAATGTTCTCCCCTCTGATATTTTAAGTGATGCCAACGCCAGCCCTCTTGTTAGGGCTTGGGCTACTATTGAGCAATTCAGGGCCGAAGCTGACATTCTCCCCAATGTAGCTCTCTATAAGATAAACACAGACGCGGACAATGGAGACACTATTATTCAGTATTATACCCAGTGGCAGGCAAGGCAACAGATAGATAATCTCGCAGACCTCAGGGAATTTGACTCACTCTACCCGCAGGCTTACTTGGGTAATGTTACAGCAAGGCAGTTCGAATTACTGGCAGGGTATCTTAATGCCGAGGACCAAGATGCCTTCCTTGAAGAACACCCCGAGCTATTAGTAAACCCCAGGGACGAGTGGCTAAGAGCCAATCCAGAAGGCAATGCCTATCTAGCCTTGGTAGGACAGGCACGGATTCTAACTCTGGACGCTTACAATACAGCAAGGGAATTAGTGGATACCCTTGATATACCAGATGGCGGATTACTCCCCTCTAGTCTGCCACCCGAAAATGTGATAGAACCTTACTTCGCCTACTGGGAAGCCGTTGACCAGTTTGGAGCCAACAGCGCCGAGGCCAGGCTTATAAGGATGCAGAACCCAGAGTTCCAGGACTGGGGACAGCAAGCCTACGGCTGGGAGGATGTTGGAGGCTCTGTTGAAGCCCTAGAGATTTCGGTCCAGTGGCGGGAGCTAGACGAACAGTATAGCGGATTCAGCGATAGGGATTCAGAATTTTATATCGCTGACACAGATGCCAGAGACCAGGCGAGGCTCGAACTCCTAGCCTCCAATCCCGAGTATGCTGATGACAGGCGAAGGCGGGATGCCTACGGCCTAGAGTTGCCCGCAAACCTGATTGAAGACTATGTGCAGTGGTTCAGCGTAACGAGAAGGGGCTTTAGCGATGACTGGTTCTTGATGGAGCACAGGGAATTCTATGAGGCCATGGTTGCCCTCGACCAGATTCAAGAGAGAGACTTTAGCGGGGTTCCCGATATACGATACCGAGAATACTGGGAGAACTGGACTTCACAGGATGCCCATTATGAGGGCTTTAGCGATAGAGACTCCGAGTTCTATATCTCTAACACGGATGCAAGAGCTGAGGCAAGGGAGCAATTTTTAAGGGCCAACCCCCAGTATGCTCAGGCTAGGCGGATGAGGGAGGCGATTTTACATGGACTCCCCGAAGCCGTCTTTAATGACTATGTGGGGTGGTATGAGGTAGAGAAGCCCGAGGGTTATGAATACAGCCTTTGGTATGAGGATGATTGGTATCTGCTGGAGCACCCCGAGTTTTATCTGGCCATGCTTGAAAGCGGGGTGTGGACTGAGCCGAGAGACTTCAGCACAGTCCCGACAAGGCAGGTTTGGACACAATATGTGGAGTATCTAGCTCTCCCGACAGGGCAACCCAGGAGGGATTTCAGGGCCGCACACCCAGAGCTAGATGCCTGGCTTGTTGTTAAATTCGGCTATACACCCATCGGGGGGCGAGGGGATGAAGAGCACATAGGGCAAACCTGGGAGGAGATGGACCCTTGGCAACAGTTTGCGACAATTCAGGGTCTCAGGACATGGCTTGATACTCTCCCTGGGGGGGCTAGGGGTAGTCCTAAGGGGGTACAGGCAGCTCAGAGCACCCTGCCCGAAACAAGTGGGGTTAAGGGGCTTGGCTTTGGCTACCCGGGGGGCAAAGAAGAAAAGCTGAGGAAACGCCAAAGGCCTTTGGAGACACTTCTGGAACTCTTCCACTCAACAGAAGGCGATGAAAGATTCCGTTATTTAGAGCAGGCAGTTAGAACCTACGGGCAATTAGCCGTGAAGGACAGCCTAAGTAGCCAGGAACTATTAGAGTATAACTGGGATATCCGGAGTTTTGACTGGGCGCACTATGGAATCTTGGCTCACTTTATTCATTGGGGGAATGAGTTTTGGAAGGTCTTTGAGTGGTTAGAGCGCGGGCCAGACCCTGCCCAGCTTGAGCGCGTAATTGCCAGAGTGCCAGAATTTCAAGAGAGAGTTATCAATAATTTATACCCGATTTATCAGGGCGAACCCGAGGGTGTCTTCCCCGTCGCAACTTGGCAAGCCTTGTTAGAGATGGCCGTAGAACGATACGGAGCAGAAGAGTTGATTCGGCTAGTTAAAGAAATAGGTATACCAAATCAGTGGGAAAGAATCCAAGAAGAGATAAACTCAATTAGGGTCGATTAGCTCGCTCAGTGCTACAAACTGAGCAAATTCTAAAGCCCGCATTTTGGCGGGTATTTTCTATTTAAGGAGGATTAAATAAAATCATGGACGAACCCAAGGATAAAGCACAGAACTCCAACCAGACGGCCCCTAAAGGGGACTCTGGGGTGGCTTCTGGTGATAAGCCTGGGACTCCAGAAGACGAACCCACTCTTACACAGGCTCAGGCTGACGAGATAGCGGATAAGAAGGTTGGTGATGCTCTCAGGGTAGCAGGCAGAGATGCCAAGGCCCTTGAGAAGCAGAGAACAGCACTTGAGGCGTGGCAGAAGCAGAAAGATGAAGCGGAACTTGAGCGCTATAAGGATGACCCTGACAAACTGGATGTCATCAAGGAGCGCCAAGCGCTCGCCAAAGAGCGCGCCGAACACGAAGCGGAAATCAAGGCTGCCAACGATGCCAAGCTGGAAATCGCCTGCTTTAGGCTCGGCGGTCAATACGGGGTAAAGCCCGAAGACCTGAAGGAAGCTGCGGTTGAATTCGGTCTAAAGTCCGGAGAGCAGATTGAAAGCCTCGCCAAGCGGATGGCAAAGGGAGAACCTAGCGGAGAGACACCGCCGGCAACACCGCCATTGAAGCCTATGTCCAGTAAGACTATGGGGGGCGAACGCTCCTTCAAACAGTTGGAGCAAGATTATGTTGATGGTCAGATTTCTACTGCTGAATATCAGCAGGCGATGAAAGACTACGGCAAAACTTAAAGAGGAGGTTAAATAAATGGCCACACAGACTGCTTCTACTACTGAGCTTGATGAGGCACAACGCATCATCATAGCCAAAGCACGATACACTCAAGAGTTTGATGCGCCGATGCTGTCGCTAGTAGAGCATTTCACGCTGGGGCAGGGGGAAAAGCAGCTAACTATTCCTAAGGTTGGTCAGATGGATGCAACTGACCTGACCGATGGCGTAGATATAGTTGACAGCGAGGATATCGGGATGACCGCGGAGCAGATTGACTGCGAGGAGGTCGGCCTGAAGGTTATTATCACCGACAAGTTAGCCAGACAGCTTAACGAAAGTGTTTTCGCTATGGTCGGACGCCAGGTTGGTGATGCTATGGCGAGGAAGAAGGACAAGGACTTGCTTGCCCTTTTGGATTCGCTGACTGAAACCAATGACGGGACCGATGCCCTTACTTTAGCGTTCTATGCTGCTGTCGCAACCAAATTAAGCGCTGTCCCGACCCCATTACCGATTAGCTGTGTTGTTCATCCTTATCAGGCGCACCCATTAAAGACCGCACAGGCGGTTTCTGGCTCTTATCCGATTCCGCAGGCTGGTCTTTCCGTGGATGTTATCAAGCAGTGGCACGTTGGCACTTGGGCTGGCGTTCCCTGTTTTGAGGATGGCAACCTAACCATTTCTTCTGACACGGCTAAAGGTGGGATGTTCTCCAAATCCTGTTTGGGCTATCTGCAATCACTGGCAGATACCACCGAGAGGGAAAGGGACGCATCATTAAGGGCCACTGAGTTGGTTATAGTCTCAGATTATGAGGCTTTCATAATTGACTCAAACTATGGCCTTGAGATGAACTTTACCTGCACGGCTCCTGCGGTAACCTAAAATGGATGATTTAATAGCGGGCGAAATGAATATAGGGGGCGTTCTTATACGCCCCCTTCCTAATAGGAAGGTTAAAAGGAAACTTATCTATTACCATCCAGGGACAGGCGAGCCTACCTGTCTTTTGCCCGCCGATGCCTACCATAAGAGGTTATTTTTACGCAGGGGCTTTACTCTTGAGCCACCACAGAAGGTGGACGAACAAAATCTAAGAAAGGAGAAAACCTAAATGAGTTTTCCTTATGTAGCTCAATTAACTTACCAGGAAACATTCCGCGAGAGTGCGACCAAACAGCACTCATTGGGCACGCTTGGTATGGCGCCGGATGGCAGTATGTACCGCTACTGTAAAGCAGGCGCGGCTATCGCTAAGAACTGGGGCTGTATCAACGCTAATCAGCATCTTACCGGCGTAACTGGCGATAGTTCCGAGGCCGCACTTGGCACAGCTATAGCAGTAGGCGATACGAGTTTTTACTTCTTGGACACCAACGCTGCTGCCGACAGACCGGTGAACTATTATGCCGATGGATATGTGGTAACACTTCAAACGCCTTTTGAGGTTCACCGCATTAAATCCAGCACAGTCGGCAACGCTACCGGTATCACCTGCACCCTAGAAGATGGCGACTCATTCGTAACTGTTGATGATGTTGGCAATACAGTCAATGTCTATCCTAGCCCGTGGGGTAATGTAAAGCTGGGGATGGCTGCCGCTTCTGGCTTTGAAGGCTTCGTCTGTTGCCCAACCAGAGCTATAACGAGTGCTTATTACTTCTGGGGCAAGGTTAAGGGCCCCTACTGGTGCACCGTTACGGGCACATGGCCGTTGGCTGCGACTAGAGACCTGACTGTAACCTTCCATATAGATGGTTCATTCAAGATGCTGGATGAGTCGGTCAACACGGATGCTAAGTCAGACCAGATAGCTGGTCATGTCATTGTCTCTGGCGAGTATGGCGACTGCCTGATTATGCTCCAAATTGAGTAGGGGTAACTCCCTGCTGGCTTCGGGGGTGAGCCTTATCACCCCCATTGAGAAAGAAACCTAGTTATGGGGATGCACGCTATTGTAACCAAAGATGGCAGGGTTGAGCAGGTCTTTGTCCCTGGCTCTGAAAGTATGAGCCATAGCCAGTTACAGGAGATACTTGAATGGTCAAAGCAAAACTCCGATAAGCGAGAGCTTCAACGCAAGCAAAAAGCCCGATACCGCAAAATCCCCGCCATTGAAGCCTACCGCCAGATGAAACGATTTAGGGATTGGTTGGAAGGGAAGGGGAAGATATATTAGGAGGTGAATTATGCCCTATACGCAAGACCAGATAACACTTTTCGGGATTGCCCTGTCTATGAAGCGGGGCAAAACGCCTTATAGTTATAGTAAAAGAGCTGCAGAGATAGCCAAAAGCACCTCGGAGGCCGAACTAGAGAGGATGATAGCCGAAGGCGTCAAGAAGTAGGTGAGTGATGGGTAAATATCTATCGGGAATCAGGGTTATAGTCAGGCAGCTACTTATGGATGAGTTCAAGGTCGGTGTCGACCAGGACTGGCCAGACGATGCCCTTGACATCTACATCGGGGATGCCCTGGCGGAAATATCAGGGCGGTCTCCGTATATGGCCGTTGAAGTCCTCACCACCATTGAAGGCTCAAAGGTCCTTGATGTTAGCGGGATTGAGAACCTGCGCGAGGTTAAAGACCTGGAGTATCCTGTGGGCAGCGACCCCAGGGACTATAGGAACTTTACCGAGATAGATGACGAGACCATAGAGATTGTTACTACCCGGACACCTGCCGCTGGTGGCTCTGGCACTCTCACGGGCACGGTTACCTTCGCCACCGGTAGTGCCGCTATTGCCGGCTCTGGCACAGACTTTGACGGTGAGCTCGAGGCGGGCTACCTGATAAAGAAATCCACTGGCACAAGGTGGTATCTGATTAAATCAATTACCGATGATACTAACCTCATCCTGGCCGAGCCTGTCAGGTCTGACGATAACGGGGCGGATGAAGATGGCGATACTGAATACTGCTATGAAGCCGTCAAGCTCTACTGCGCCAAATCCCACACGCTGACCGAATCGGCTTCTACCCTAAAGCCACAGCATGAAGACCTGTTGGTGATGGGGACTGCGGGCAAGGCTGCGGTAGCTAAAGCTCGGGAACTTATAAACACAGTTCCTCTTGGCGGGGCAAGGACACCAGCCGATATGCAGGCTTGGGGCTTAAATCAACTGGCCTTTTTTGAGGCAGGGCTGAGAAAGCTCGAAAAAACACAGGTTTCAAGGGAACGCCCTCAAGACTAGAGGGAACCAATCTTTTACTTCACCGCTCTTTGGGGCGGTTTTTTATTAACCAAAAATCATACGAGGAGGTATGAAATGGCAGTTACAATTCACATGTATTCTCACTTTCCCCTAAATCTACTGAACGCCAATCTGTGCGACATGGACTCAGAGTCCAAGATTATGTGTATGCTCTGCACCGATTCTTACACGCCCAACCAGGACGACCATAATGACAAGGCTGATATTGACAATGAGATTACTGACCCGGCTACTGGCTATGACGCAGGCGGAAAGGCGCTTACCACCACAGCCCCAAGTGTCGCAGCTAGGGTAACTACCTATGACGCTGCTGACACAGCCTGGGCCGACTCAACTATCACGGCTCGTTATGCAGTTCTCTATGACGACACCGAGGCAGGCGAGGGAGACCAGCCCTTGATTTGCTACATAGACTTTGGCGAGGACAAGTCCAGTGAGGGGGGTACATTCCAGCTTACGTGGCATGCGTCTGGGATTTTCACGATTACGGTGCCCGCCTAGAAGGAAAATTATGATAACCCCACGGGGGAAGCAAGCAATACCCGATTACGCCGATGAGTGCTTAAAGGAATTTTGTTCTAAGGCAGGCTTGGAAGCAGGTAGCGTTCACCTTGTCATTCAACAGCGCAAGAGGCATGGGAAATATCTTGCCCGTGGCTCATACGAGCTTGATTTCAGAACGGTTACTATGAAGATAACGCCCCAAGTCCTTCGGGAGAACTTCAGGTTTGCCTTAGCCCATGAGATTGGGCATTTGAAACAACATCGTGAAGTGGGGCCGATGCCCACAGCAGAAACCTGGGCAATCTTGACCGAGCAATACGCCGATGACTTCGCAATGCGGGTATGTAATTGCTACCCCGTATATTCGTAAAGGAGAAATGATGATAAGGCTTCCCTTTGGTATGTCCCTCAACCATGAAAAGTGGCTTTTTGATGAGGGTAAGAACCCCAGCCATAAAATAGTTCTTCGCAGAAGTAGAAATACCAAAAAGCGGATAGGCGGGGTTACCTATCTCTTGATTAGTGAAAAATCCCGCAATATTTACCTATTTGAGACAGCGTGGCTGCCGACTGCTAAGGGAAGATATTTTATCCTTTTAATTCCACCCCTGAAATTAAGGTTGACCCTATGGAAGGAGAGTTATGACCGAGAAGAAGGACACCAAAGAGCGCAAGGATGTCAACATAGAAGTCCCTTGCTTGGAGCTTGAGTTTAAGCCTCACACGCCGAACCAGAATCTATTGACCCTTCATTTAGTGGCTGTGCCTGGTGATGCCCTGCCTGAAGTGCAGGAGGTGTTAAAGAAGTATCAGGCCAGCTTCGACAAAATCAATGAGGCGCTCAAAAAAGAAATTAAGCCGAATAAGCCGAAATAGGGGGGCTAGATGGCTACCGCTAAATTCAATGAGACTGGCACGCATATTCAGCACGGCTTTCTCAAGATACGGATAGACCTATATCCCGATGTGTCCAGTAAGACGCATAAACTTCACTATGTAGATAAGCCTATCATCCCTGAAAGTGGTATTCCCAAGAGGCTTACCGATGAGGAGTTTCAAGCGTGGCTTGAAGGTTTGCCCACCGAGAAGGAGCTTAATCCCTGCCTATGCCACTTTATAAAGATTGACACTACCGCTACACGCCCTGCATTGGAAGCTGAAATCAAGGGGACTTTTGATAAGCCAACCTTCAGACAACTTGATGACTTACTCTCCGATATTGACAAACCAGAAAAGCGTTTGCGGCTAGGACAACTAATGAAACCCAAAGCTGGCAGGGGCAAGGTAATCCCCTATTCCACTGACGCCAAGAAGCTGGTAAAGAAGGTAAACACTCGCTTCGGGGGCTTGGAGGTGGAAGTTGGCTGATATTGATATTGGTTCAGCAGCTATAGGCAGAACAGCCTTTATTCAAGGGGCAAGGACTTTAATTGAAACGGCGAACCCCGCCAATGGTGATGGGGAAATTAGTAAGGTTGAGATTTTTGCTGTAAGTGGCTATAACCTTACTGGTTGCAAGGTTGCAACCTTCATAAATGAGGGGGGCACTACCTTCTCTACACGTGGCTATGAAACTATTGGAGGCGTAACGGGTGGAAGCAAGCAAACTTTCACTGGTCTGGAGATGGCTGTCCAGACTGGGGATTATCTTGGGATATATTGGTCTAACAGAGGTAGATTGGAACAAGATGTATATGGGGAGGGATATTGGTCGGTAACTTCCGATAAGATTCCCTGTGAAAGCCAGACTATTGGATTGGGTAGCGATTATAAAGCAACCTCTATCTATGGGGAGGGGGAGCTGGCGGGGGGAGTCAATGTAGAGGTAGAAGTCCCCCTAGCTGAGATAACATCAGCCGTAAATGCCCCCACAATGCTCCTAGATAGAAAATTCCCTGTCCCTTTAGTTGCTCTGGACTGCGCCGTCAATGCTCCGACAATGGTCTTAGACCGCAAGTTCTCTGTCCCTTTAGCTGAAATAAGCTCGGCTGTCCACGCCCCGACTATGGTTAGGGATAGGGTGTTTGATGTTCCACTGGCAGAGATAAGCACAGCCGTTAATGCTCCCTCTCTAGTCCTGGACAGGATATTTGGCGTTCCCCTATCAGCCATAGATTGTGCCGTCTTTGTTCCTGGGGTCGGACTGGGGGCTGAGATTGCCGTTCCGCTTGCTGGGATTGACATAGTCGCCTTCGCCCCTACCCTTGTCAGGGATAGGATATTCGCCATTCCTTTGTCTGAAATAGCCGTAGCCGTTTTCGCCCCTACGGTTGGTCTTAGTTCTATAATAATCGTTCCCTTATCAGAGATAACGGCTCAAGTCTTTGCGCCTGATTTGTCCTTGGGGGCTACTGTTACCGTCCCTCTCTCAGAGATTACGGCCGCCGTTTTTGTCCCTACCTTGATTAGAGACTCGGTCTTTGCAGTTCCAGTGGTGAACATAGACGCAGCCTTATTCACCCCGACTTTTATCAGAGACAGGATATTCAGTATACCCTTAGCCAGTATTGATGCTGCTGTTTTTGCTCCTGATATATCACTCGGAATTAACCTGTCAATCCCTCTCGCCGAGATTGATGTAGCTGCCCTAGTGCCTGCCCTGCTGAGAGACTGTATATTCTCTATCCCTCTGGCAGATATAGACCTTGAGGCATTTGCACCAGCCTTTATTGCTGACGCAACCATAATCGTCCCTCTCTCAGAGATAGCGGTGGCGGTGTTCGCTCCTACGCTTGATATTTGGGGCAGGCGGTTGAGGGTAAGGGTTATCACTAGCCAATACCGAGGGGTGCAGCCCATCACTTCTCAGTATAGAAAGGTCAAGGCAATAACTGGCGGTGCTCATTGAACGGAGGGATAGATGGCGACTGAAACACTAATACCAAATGGAGCTGGCGATGAGACCAGTATCAATTCTCAGTATCCCGCTAGTGGTGCGCATTGGGAGAAGGTAGATGACCCAGTTGGCTCACCTGATGGTTGGAGCACTTATGTTATCAGCACTATAACTTCCTATCGGCGAGACCTATACGCCCTCCCCGCCCACTCTGTGGGTTCTGGCACAATAAACCATATTACAATTTACTTCAGGGTCAGCAATAACCAGTCTGACCTCGGCGATGGCTATGCAAAACCATCATTAAAAAGTAATGACGTAGTAACCGATGGGACTGAAGTCGGCCCGCTTCCAGGTTTCTTCTATGGCTGGGCCCAGCAGTGGGCTACCAATCCTAGTAATGCGCACGCTTGGACTTGGGATGAAATAGATGCCCTCCAGATTGGGGTATCTCTCAAGACTAGCACTGGCAATGGTGCTGTCTGCACCCAGGTCTATGTTGTGGTTGACTATACGGTAGACCCCAATGTGGAAATATCTGTCCCTCTTGCTGAAGTAACTTGCGCAGTAAACGCCCCTTCAATGGCTCTGGATACAAAATTTTCTATCCCCTTAGTTGCCATTGATATGGTTGCTTTCGCACCAACGATGGGGGTAGCAACTATCATAGAAGTTCCGCTTGCTACGATTAGTATGGCGGCTTTTGTGCCTACGCTAATCAGGGATAGGATATTTGCCATCCCCCTTTCTGAGATAGACATGGCCGTTTTTGCTCCCCTTTTCACTGGGGGAGCGACCATAATCATCCCCCTAGTGAACATAGACCTAGAAGCCTTTGCTCCTACATTTGAAATAGAAGGCAGGCAGCTAGGAGTGGGGGTTATAACTGCTCAATACCGCCAAGTAAAGCCCATAACGACTCAATACAGGAGGGTCAAGGCGATAACAGGAGAATGAAATGGCAATAGAAGTAATCACAAAATTCGTGAATAAGACAACCGTCAGGGTCATCGCCCACATCAAAAACGATGCTGGGGCTTTGACCAACATCTCAAGCCCTGGTTCTATCAAGGTTACTATCACCGACAAAGAGGGAACTCCCGTGGCTACTGCCGAGGATATGGAGCTAAAAACCGACCCTGGCATTTATGAATATCCCCAGCAAACCACCGCCGACTATGTAAAGGGAGAATATCGGGGCGAGGTCTGGGTCGTTGAGGGAGAAGGGGCTGGTGAAACAACAAGCTCTGGCTTCTTCAGCTTCACATTGACATAGAGGTAGATATGAGGATTGATGCAGATTTAACCGCAGCCCAAGAGCTAAAGAGCCTGAGACCTGCTATAAAGATTGTCCTGACTCACGGCGATACCACATATACCATTGAAGAAGACAGGATTAAGTCTCTGGTTCATGTTGAAGAGCCCTGGCGGGTAAATGCCAAAGGGGTTGAGCTCAATAATGCTGACGGCTACTTTACTGACCTTGACTTAAAGGGCTACAAGGCAGTCATCTCTTACGGGCTAATTACCAAGTCAGGCGCTCTATACTCTGATACTTCCCCGATGTGGGTAACTTGGCAGCAGTTTGAGTCGGCCCCGGGGGTGCTGGACTGCCAGCTAAACCTACTAGGTACCCCCGACCTTATGGATGAGGACGAAGCCTCAGAGAGCTATATGCCCTCTGTAAACCGCCAGTACTCCAACATTAGCCAGCAATCTACACAGGAAACAGACTATACTCTGATTAAGGAAATTGAGCTAACCGAAGCCCTCGCTTATGCGAGGGTGTCTTTTCAATTAAAGACCAGCAATGCTTTGGGCACTGCCTATGCTAGAGTCTATAAAAATGGTGTCGCCGTAGGCACAATACGGAGCAATGCAACTACGGATTACGAGACATTCTTAGAAGACTTTACTACTTGGGTAGAAGGGGACTTAATCCAGATATACGCTAGAATCTCAGATGCCTCCTATACCGCCTATGTAAAAAGCATGGAGATTTCCTCTGTTGACGAGGGGATATATCTTACTATTAAAGACCTACTCACCGCTATAGCTGGGGCTACTCTTGCCTGTTTCTCTCACTGCACAGCCTTTACGATTGAGTGGGATAATGACGAGGATGATGACCCCCTGCTCCTTTATCAGCCCCAAGATAGCTTCAGGGCTTATGTGGGCGGGTCAAGGCTGGCTGCTTTCAAGAAAGCATTAGACTGCTGTGGGTGCGTCTGCCGCTTTGAAAAGGATAGCAAGATACATATCCTCATTCCTGAAAGTGCAAACTTTGATTATGAGTATAGCCTTGAGTCTGGCCACGCTTTTTTCAGTAAGGCCTTCCGCCAGACCCTCGTTATCCCTAATTACATTGTTGTCCAATCCCAGAAAGATGACGACCCTCAATATTCAGGGTTTGACTCGGACGACTCCTATGCCCTGATACCAGTCCGCAAATATATTCAGCTCAGGCTTCAAAGCAACGATGAGGCTGGGGATATTGCTACGGCAGTGCTGGGGCGGTATCAGCTTAATGCGGTGATGGGGGCGGCTGATGTCCCTATGAACTGCGGGGCCGAACTCTATGACTATATCAAGGTAACCGATGCTAGGGAGGGTGAGACACGGACAGGAAACATCGGCTATATCAAGAGGACTTACAACGCTGCTAAAGGCATCTATAGTATGCGCTTCGGCTTCGGCGCGCCGCCCATAGTAGAACACACAAAAGAGCTTTACCAGGCCCTCAAGAGAGAAATGGGGTCTGTATCTTTTGAGCGGCTATCAGTCAAAGACGCTTACATTGAAAACCTTTTAGTAAACCAGATTGATGCCGTCTGGCTTGACCCCGAGAGTGGGAATGTAGACTTCTCCCTGATGGGGGACAACTTAGACAACCTGCCTGACGGCGAGACCTATGTCAAGTATCGGTCATTGCACCTTGACGCCTCTGGGCTAGATATTTTAGAGGATACGCTTTACTACTTGAGGCTCCCGGGGTCTGCTACTGCTGAACTCTGGAAGGGTGATAGTGCTCCCACCAGCCCTGTTGAAGGGACTCTCTGGATTGATACCAGTGGCGAGACTGATGTTGTTAAGCGCTATGACGGGGAGGACTTTCAGGAACTGCCCGCCGCTACAATCGCTGAACTTAATCAAGGAATTCTAGTCAGAGAGACACGGCACGCCTCCTTGACCGCCGCCGGCTTGGTGCTGGTTGAAGAACTCTACGGCGGGTTGGCCGATATGTCGGGCGACCTGGACGATATTGCCAATGGCACTAACTTTCATAGGGTCGCAACCGCCTCTCTTAATGCTTATGGCTTGGTGCTTCTCGACCAGGTGGTAGAGGGGACATACGGCTTACTCCGCACTACTGACCTCTCGGCTGGGCACCTTTTGCTTTCTGCCTACACCCAAGTCTCTGGCGAGTGGTATGACCACGGCGGGGTGGAAATAGACGCCTCTACTGGCATTAACATCTACGGCAGTAACTACGCCTTGACTACCAGGGCTACCAAGACGGGGACCATCCAATGCTTCGTAGGGAGTGATGGTAAGCTCTATGCTGGAGCGGGGGCGGTTTACTTAGATGGTTCAGGATTGACAATAAAAGGTCAATTTCTTGCACTAAAGAATGTGAGCGGTGTTACGAGGGGGTATTTACACGGAGGGACTTCTTGGCTAACACTAGCTTCCTCTAGTGGTGATTTACGCCTTCAAGCTTCTGGGGGAGATGTTATTCTTTATGGGAATAGTTTTCTGCCGCTCGCATCTACTAATTATATAGGGGGCCCAGGCAACAGGTTTGGTAGAATTTATGGCGCCCCTATCCTCTCCACTGGAGAGGATGCCGTTGAAGGGGCTTTCAAGGCGGCGGGTGGGGGGTCAGGCTATGTCTATACTTATTCTAACGGGGCGTGGAGGGCTAATGGCTAATATCATCAAGCTGGAAAATATCAACGAAGATAAGCAGACTCACAAAGAAAAGTATGTTGAGGAGTATGTCTGCTCCAACTGCCGACATCTAGTTGAGCCTAACGATAAAACCTGCTGGCAATGCGGAGAGAAGCTAGAGCCTTCGGAAAAGGTGGAGCGCTACCGCAGGGGCGAGAAGCCCACAGATGAGGAATTTGACAAAGCTACCAAAGCTCTCTCCGACCCTAAGGCTCGGGCGGAAAGAGTGGAAGGATAAACGGGAAGGCATGCCCCCCAAAGATTTGGCAGGTATATCCATTATAACAAGCTAATCCCGTGCAAAAAAAGTTGGGATTCATGATATTATCTCTATGCCCAGGCGATGAGAGCCAGTCCTCTACAAGAGCCTGGGGGGAATCATATCCTGCAGCTAGATTTTCCCCCACATAAGAATAGCCGTTACTTCTAACGGCGTCTACCCTAGACTCAAAGCCTTCATGATTTACCGCATTTTCTTGATACATCTCTCGGCAATAGTCTAAGGCAATTTCGTATAAGGCGGGGTCGTAGGTTAATTCCTCTAAGCCCTCCTCGGCTCGGGATTCGTTAACCAAGTCAAAAAGCTCATCCTCAAAGACCGCATCTTGCGCCCTGATGGAAGGCGGGCTGGGCAAAAGAAAAGCACCAGCTATTATCAGCCCGAACACCGCAAAAGCGAGAACTCTATAGAGGATTAACTTCTTCTTACTCATACCATTATCATAACACAACTTGTCAAGTCAGGAGGCAAATATATGGACATAGACCAGAGAATCAAGGAGACCCAGAGCGAGCTTGAGGCTACTGTTCAGAAAGCCAATGAGCTTGCCCAGCATAGGCAGATAGTGTTACAGGATGCCTTGAGGCTGGAAGGGGAGCTTAACGCCTATAAGAAAATCAAGGCGGAGCAGGAGAAGGAGACAAAGAAATGAACGACATA
>Ga0315541_1001887_pt1 | contig 18394 bp, 16 predicted proteins | sample SalMarSW160190MG_FD_203095 | JGI IMG/M metagenome (GOLD analysis project Ga0315541, IMG submission 203095) | Salt marsh sediment microbial communities from the Plum Island Ecosystem LTER, Massachusetts, United States - Salt Marsh Sediment SW1601-190 ...
TCACATAAAACATATGCTCTGGACAACTACCCCTGCCTGGATTATCGGGATAGTAGTGTATTTAGTTCTTGGTATGTTCTTCCATGATGGTGGAAGTGCTTCACTGGAGAAAACGGATCTTATTATGCGAACCATTCGTGAAAATTTTGTTTTTCACTGGATACTGATTCTGCCTCCTGTCGTTACGCTTGGTTCTGCAATCATGAAAAAGCCGGTTATTCCAAATATGCTCCTTTCTTCCATTATGGCTGTTCTCCTTGCCATCCTGTTTCAGGGACTGGATCTAAAGACTTCAGTTGCATCGATGGTCACAGGGTATACCTTTCAAAGTGGCGAACCTCTTGTTGATACGTTATTAACCCGCGGCGGAATGGTGGATATGATGCATGTTACACTGATTGCATTTTGTGCTTTTGCGTTTGGAGGGATTATGCAGGAAACCGGAATGCTGGATGTTATTCTTGAACGACTGTTAAGGGTTGCCAACACAGCGGGTAAAATTATTGCATCGTCCGTAGTAGCTTCAATCGCCACAGCAATTATGACAGGAAGTTCTTTTTTATCCATTTTGATCCCGGGTGAACTGTTTGCACCGGCTTATAAAAAGTTTAATTTGGCAGCCAAAAACCTGTCCAGAACAACGGAAGATAGTGGCACGGTGATCGTACCACTCATTCCATGGAGTATCGCTGGTGTTTTTGTTAGCGGTACACTTGGCGTAGAAACTGTTGCATATGTTCCCTGGGCAGTGATGTGTTATACCGGATTTTTATTTGCCCTTCTTTATGGCTTTACAGGTTTTGCCATTGCACCCAGGATACGGGATGATGAAACAATTCCGGGAAGCTGATGGGGGAGGGAGTGATTTTGAGACGATGAGTGTGAGAAGTGAGAATTGAGTGATGAGTTGTAAGTAGTACAGAGTATAGAGTTCAGAGGGAGACGAAGGGAAAGCCTGAGAGACTAAGAGACGAAGAGATTGAGAAATACGGAGAGAAGGGAATTATCAATGATTTGGGAGAGAATGGATGAACAACTCCAGGGGAGTTGAATACCAATAACCCCGGGCGGAGCCCGGGGGCAGTGTGGACAAATACAACGGTCCAACTGCTTGGTTATTCTTCGGGAAAGCCTTCCATGGACCGAAAAGCACCAGGCATTGATACGAGGTGAGGGGGAGATGATGAGACGGAGTGACGGAGGGACTGAGAAGAAAAGTAATGAGTTGTGAGTTTTGAGTTGTGATTGATGAGATGTGAGTTGTGAGAAAGTTGCTTGTTGCTGGTTACTGGTTGCTCGGTTTGATGAATAGTGAACAGTTACGAGATACGCCTGCTCGGCAGACAGGGGTTACGGGATACGGGGAATTAGTAGGGAGGACAATGAAGTTCATTGTGAGGGTAAATCACATGTTTCGGGAAAAGTTTTTAGTTATTTGTTTGGAAACTATTTCTGCCTCATTACGGAACTGTCTGATTCAATCGTGAGCCGGTTTCCAATCATCCTGTTGTTATATTGCTGTATGAAAGCCTTTCGCTTCAGTTCCATTTTTTCCCGAAGATCAGGGAGTTGATCTAAAAGATTATTTTCCAGTAGTCTGTCCTCTTTAAAGTTAAAGAGACCATACGATTTGCTTCCGTTTGATTGCAGTACATAATCTCCCATAAAAAGCTGAACAACTTCACTCCTCCAGTTAATCACAAACGGTTCTGCTTGCAGATCGAGGAGATTCTGACCGAAAGCAATGAAGGGCTTATCATAGTGCAGGTAATACAGAACGGTAGGAAAAATATCAATCTGCTGAGCCAGTTGATATTCATATCCTTTAAAATCGCTGCCCGGTTCGTAAAAAATAACAGGTACTTTAAAAAAGCCAACATTGGTTTCGTATTCAGGATAGTAGGTCCTGGATGCATGATCGCCTGTGATCACAAACAACGTGTTTTCAAACCAGGGCATATCCTGAACGCGTTCAAAGAACCGTTCCAGTGAATAATCTGTGTAGTGAATGCATTTGTGGAGCTTTAGCGGACCTTCACGGAATTTTCCAGCATACCGTTCAGGAACCCGATAGGGGTGATGGGAGGATACAGTGTATAAAACGGACAGGAAGGGGTTGGGAAGGTCCTGCAGTTTTTCAGCAAAGAACTGCAGGAACTCTTCATCCCAGATTCCCCACATCCCGTCATAATCAGCATTGTTCCCATATTCTTTTTTTCCAAAATAATGATCAAATCCAACCAGGTTTACGTAGGATTCAAACCCCATGGATCCATTTGGGGCTCCGTGAAAAAAAGAGGTGTGATAGCCTTTCTCTTTCAAATGCAATGCAATGCTGTTCACTGCATTTCCTGAATAGGGTGAAAGGACAAAATGTTGCTGTAAGGAAGGAATACTTGATAAAACTGAAGGAAGTGCATCAATCGACTTCCTCCCGTTTGCAAACGAATACCAGTACACCTTGCAATCATCCATCAGGGAATCAAGAAAAGGAGTGTATCCCTGGTATGTTCCGTTTTCAAGATGTTTATTGAAGGTTGCAAAAAACTCTGTTGCCAGACTCTCCACAATAATGATAATCACATTTTTACAGGTGAACTCTTTGGTTGTATCGGGCAGGTGCAGGGGAGTATATATTTGGTTGAGTTCTGCATCTGATTTGAAGTAATCGATCGGTTCCAGGGCTTCACTCTCCAAAGTCCGGTATATGGAGAATGGTGTATTCAGCACAATGGCGATCTCAGATGGAAATTCAACATACTTTCCCGCATTACTCAAGGTTATGGGTCGGGTGCTATGCCGCACTCCCCCGCGCAGACCGGCAATCGTCAGCAGCGAAAACAGAACCCCCAGAACCAAACCACCAGTAAAATGAAGGACAGGATTGAAGAGGGTGGCCTTTTCAACCTTTATCCTGGAATACAACCAGACCATGTTGATGATCAGAACCAACCAGAAGAGCGAGACATACCAGTAGTCAACGATGAACTTGAAAAATAATTTCGGTATATTGGATTCGTTTGCAAACTCCTGAAATACCTCTGACGTTGTTCGTTTCAGGGTGAATTTAAAGTAAATGAAGTCGGCTGCATTCGCTGCCAGGGCAATACCATTAAAAACAAAAAAGAGGTATTTTAATACCTGTTGATACAGTTTGTTGTATCTGAAAGGAAAGGGTAACAGGTGCAGGAGAACAAACAAAAGGTTTGTATAGAGGATGGCCGAGATGTCAAATTTCAATCCTCCATACATCATTCTAAGGAACTTCATGAAGGTTACGTTGGGAAAGAAGGGGATATTGAACAGGTAGAACCCGATCCTACATATAGAAAACAGAAGCAAGATGATAAGGAGTCGCAGTATTAATGCTGTATAGATATTTTTCCGGAAGTTTATTCCCTTAATCTGTTCAGTCAGGAAATTTAATAAACTACTCATAGCAACGGTAACCTGTTTTTCAAATTTAAAACTAACTAAATTCTTTAGAAACTGTGAAGACAATTTCCAAAATTCTTCTATCGAAAAAAGCTTCAATAATTGCCGGTAATGGTTAAATTTACCGGATTGTTTATTCGGAAATAAGTTTTGAACATAAAAGGAATGAAGAAAAGGCTGCTGTTCCTGCTCTTGTATGCGTTTTTCTGGCTACTGTTTTTCATCGTATGCAAGCTTATTTTTCTGGTTTATCAGCTCGATCTTTCCGCTGATTATTCATACAAAATCTGGTTTTCAATTTTTTTACACGGGTTCAAACTTGACCTTTCCATGGTCTCTTATGTTTTGATTCTACCCATGCTGGGCAGTGTTATTCACTTTTTCGTTCATGGAGCGTGGTATTCCCATTTCATCCGTTATTATACCCTGCTGTTGCTTATTGTTTTTTCTCTCATGGTAGCAGTTGATATGGAGTTATATACACACTGGGGATTCCGTTTGGATAAGACACCGTTAATGTACATTGGAACCCCAAAGGAAATGATGGCTTCAACAGAATTATGGACTTCGTTTCGTCAGTTAGCGTTGGCCGTTGTTCTGGCACTGGCAAGTGATGTTCTTTTCAGGAGGTTTATTTTGCCAAAGGTAGACGCATTGCAACGGAGACGGTGGTTGAACAGCGGGATTTTGGTATTTTTAACCGCATCATTAATCATTCCCATTCGCGGGGGATTTGGAATTGCCCCGATCAATCCCGGATCTGCCTATTTCCACCAGGATCCTTTTGTTAATCATGCAGGAGTAAACGTTGTTTGGAATTTTATGGCATCCGTTGTCAACGCCCAGCCGTTAAAAAATAAGTACGTTTTCATGGAGAAGGAAAAGGCTGAAAAACTGGTAGCTGACCTGTATGAATCATCCGGCATGCCGGTTAAAGTGATCCATCGGAACCGGCCCAATATCATTCTGGTGGTTGTTGAGAGCTTAACATCAAAAATCATAGAACCGTTGGGTGGGATGGAGGGTATTACTCCGGAATTCAATCGACTGGTACGGGAAGGTATTCTCTTTTCAAACATCTATGCGACGGGTAACAGAACACACAAAGGGGTAACCGGTTTGTTGAGCGGTTATCCGGCACAGCCAACCTTTTCCATTATGAAGATTGCCAAAAAGAATGAAACCCTGCCAAACCTGACGATGGAGCTGGCTACGCATGGATATTCAACGGCTTATTATTATGGCGGCTCGATCGATTTTGCCAACTTCCGGTCCTATCTCGTTTATTCGGGATTTGACCGAATCGTCAGCATGGATGATTTTGATCCTTCAACGTACAACTCGAAATGGGGAGTGCATGATCACATTTTATTGGAGAGGTACCTTCAGGATATTGATACTGCCACCTCACCCTTTTTCCATATAATCCTTACCCTTAGCAGTCATGAGCCGTTTGAAGTCCCCATGGAGACGGTTATCCCCGGTGAAGATCTGTCAAGTAAATTCCTCAATTCGGCGTACTACACAGACAGATCATTGGGTCAGTTTATACGGGATGCAAAAGAGAAAGCATGGTGGGAAAACACACTCATTATTATTATAGCAGACCACGGAGCACGTTATCCAAACCTCACAAAAGTCCATGATCCTGACCGGTTTCAAATACCCATGCTCTGGTTGGGAGGTGCGCTCCATGTTAAGGATACGGTCATCACGAAATATGCTTCTCAAACCGATCTGCCCGTTTCAATCCTTCGCCAGCTGGATATCGATAGTGAATACCCGTTTAGCAAGGATATTCTTGACAGCAGAACACAATCCTTTGCATTTTATGCTTTTAATGATGGTTTTGGCTTTATGACGGATACAATGAAACTGGTATATGACAACGTTAGCCACAAATACATCATCAGGGAAGGGATCGTGTCAGGATCTGAGCCGGATATTGGTAAAGCTTATCTCCAGGTCACGTTTGAAGATTTTGTCAGTCGATAAAATGAGACAGGGGCTGTATTCGCGAATACAGCCCCTGTTTATCGAAATAAAAAGAAGGAACATTCCCTATTCAATAAGATAAACGGAACCGTATTTGGTGAATATCTTTACGGTTGCCTTCGGGCTTGAATCAGTCCCGACCACACCATCCACAGTAAATGAATTTGAACTGGAAATTTTAGATAATTTGCCGGTTGATGGAAAGGTTATCTTTCCATAACCTGCTTCTCCGTTAAGTTGATAGGAGGCTTCGGGGTCAATCCCCAGTTTTATAGTGCCATACTTGCTGTCAATTTCAATTTTCTCAAAGGTTTTGGGAATTGTCTTTACTTCGCAGTTACCGTATCTACTGGTAAGGATCAGTTTATTCTTTACTTTGTCAAAGGTATAACCGGTATATCCACTTTCGGCAACAAAGTTGTTTACCTCACCAATGGTGAAGTTGTCGTATTTTGAATCGACCACAATTGAACTGGCTTTACCCACAAAAACCTTTGAATAACCGCTCATCACCACCAGGGCAGTTGCCTGATTGATTTCAAATTTATGACAATATTTTACCTCCAGTGTCAGCCAGTCAACTTCCTCAATAGAACCTTTTCCGTATTTTAGTATCACCTTGCTCAGCGGTTCAACATTTCCACGGATGATCTTATTGGCTTTCAGGTTCCCGTATTTTACATTAATCAATGCTTCTCCGGTGAGTTCGTTGATGAATGTATCTCCATATTTATTGGAGAGATCAAGTTTCATATCCCTGGGCATGTTAACCGTGTAATCGATACTGAATCTTTTTCCATCTTTCCCTCTCGACCAGCTCTCCCGGTTTAACCTATCGTCAAAAACGGTTTTTGCAGTAATTTTATCACCAGCCTGGTCAAATTCCACATTGATATACTCCAGCAATTTCTCGGCAGATGTTTTGCTTGAGTGTTCAACAGTAACCAGCACATCAATGGTGATCTTCTTCTGATCCCAATCTTTAATATCAACGTTTCCAAATTTATTCTCCAGGATAAGCTTCGTGTTCTCTGTAACACCATACTCTTCGTGATACTCTTTTGTCAGTTCACTTTTCTGCGCTGCCGCATGATAAAGGAAAAGCGGAAAGATAAGCAACAGGAAAAATCCTTTTCTAAATGGTTGTGGTTTCATTGTTTTTATTATTAAGTTCTTGATTATTAAGTTGTTTCAGTTGATCGAGGATCTGATTCATGACTTCGAGTTTTCGCTCGTAATGCTCAATCATTGCATTTATGACCCGCTCATCCGTTGGATTGAGTTGAATTTCTTTCTGAAGATTAATAAAGATGGAATCCATATCGGAGAGTTCCTTTATTAGTATCTTTTTTTGAAGGCTGTCTTCCGGGAAGGTGCAATGGTCAATTTCATTGTATCCTGCATTGAACATACTTGTATAGTACATTTCAACCTCACGGTATTCGGGATACAGATTGCCCAATGAGATCGCTTGTTCTGAAACCAATCGGTTCATAAAATAGTCATACGTCCACAATGTTGAGAGCACAACAAGAACAGCTATGGAAGCCACTTTAAGGTAGGTCAGCCAGGGCACCCGTTTATTCTTTTGATGCAAAGTCTGCAGTTTATTTGAGAACCGCTCAAAATGGCCTTCTGCTGGCTCTGCGACATCAAATAGTTCGCGGTTCTCTCTTATCCTTTTTTCCAATTGATCCATGTTAATAATCCTCCGCCAAAATGTTAATCAGTCTCTGTTTAGCACGAACGAGCTGTGATCTCGATGTAGAACTGTTTATTCCCAGTATTTCAGATATTTCATCATGATCATACCCTTCTATCAGGTACAGGGAGAGAACGATCCGGTATTTCTCCGGTAACCGGGTTATTGCCCCTCTGATATCTTCAATGTTGAATTTCATCTCATCCAGGTCTCCTGTTTCATCACTCTCTTCCGGGATATCAACGGATATTTCGTCGATCGAATACAGGTCCAGGCTCCTTTTCTTTATGTGATCAAGTGATTTATTAATAACAATCCTCTTCAGCCAGGCACCAAAACTAACCAGCCGCTCATACGTATCAATCTTTTCGAATGCAGACAAAAACGCTTCCTGCATGATATCTTCTGCCTCCATGGTGTCGTTTACAATTCTTAAGCTGGTATTAAACATTGCCTTATAGTACAATTTGTACAACTGGAACTGTGCTTTCTGGTCCCCTTCCATACACCGGTCAATGATTTCCTGGTGTATGTTTTGATAAAAAACGTTTTTATTAATATCTGAACTCACTCTAAGGACGGTTTAGGAATAAAAATGCTGCATCAGGAACCTTTTTTTTTCGGTTGCTGGTGATGGCATGCAACATAAAGAATCCAGTTCATAATTCGGATAAAAATAGAAAAAATTAGCCATTATCTCTGGTAAAAAATTTTCATTTGACAGAGGAGTTGTTGGATCAGTTTCGTAACGAATCTTACAATTATCGCTGATTCATAAAAAAAAAATGTCGGAAATGCTAAATAACTATTTGATTTCTTGGAGATTTGATTACAAATGAATTATATTTGTTAAATAGATAACACAAATAATTATCAGACTATGAAAAGAATTAAATTTTTATTGCTTGTTTTTGCAGCTGCCTGTTTTATTGGAATATCTGCATGTCAGAGTACCGGTAAAAAAATTGAAGAGGCAGTGGAAGATACTGTTGAAGAGGCAATTGATGAAGCCGTTGAGGAAGGAGTTGTGGATACCGTTGCCGTAGATACTACCGCTATTGAGGAGATGGAATAAGCGTTGGCTTTTTCTATCTGATCAGGTTTATGAATCCCTGAGTAACCTCGCCGGTCGAGTAATCCAACTCAGATCCATACATACTATGGGGAATGGTATAGATCAGCAGCAATACAACTGCTGCTAAGATGGTATACCCTGGCCGGTTCTTTTTCCAGTTCATGGCCACTGCAACCAGCCAGAAAACGAAACTGATCAGTGTTTTATTATCGGTCAGATCCCATCCCAGGGGAATTCCTGTCCATGCTTTTCCAAAAGCATGGAATTGTACCAATGGGCCAAGGATCATACCTCCAATAAGCAATGCGATCAATGTTAGTTTTCCATAATAAATATACCGCTTGTGACTTGCTAAAGCGAGTAAACCCGCCAGGTTGGAAAGCAACATCGCAATAAACATGAGGATGATATGGGGCCCCATTATTAACCTTGGAACGCCCCCTTTGAAGCGAATAATTACCGGCTCATCGCCAGTTACATCAACCCGCTCATACTTTGATGCTAAACGAATATGGTAGGCAAGTTTACCGGCGGGTGGTTGAAGCGGAAGGTTTGCTTTCAGCAATGTGCTATCCCTTACCAGATCAACTTCTGTCCATTCATCATTGGAGGGGTACAGTTTGTATACCAGTTTTCCGTTGATTAACGTATCCGGAATCTCAAGGGAGATTTCACATTCTTCTTCGCCCCCGTGTGTTCGCAGTAGCTTCAATGTATAATGAGTATTATTCAGGGTGATCTCGACCTCTTTGGGCCGGGTAGGTCCGGTCTTTCTTTGATAATATGCTGTTGCCAGGGTGATAATGACAGCCAGTATCCAATAGAGCGTTGTCTTCATTTTCTCTTCATACCTCCAGGTTATAGTTGAATCAGCAACAGAACGGTTTTTTCACCGCGTTTTACCTCCACGTTTATTGTCTCTCCAGCCTTCAGTTTTGATAGCCTGTACATGTAATCGTGAATGTTTTTCACCGGTAATCCTTTGATCGCGACAATAACATCACCATTCTGCATTCCTCCATGGTATGCCGGTCTACCCTCAATGACAAAATCAGCCCTCAACCCATTTGATACATTGCCTGCAAAATCAGGCATAATGCCCAGGGTAATCCCTTTCCTCCTGTTTGAGGAACTCCCCATTTTGGGTCCGGCTTCCTGGAATGTTAAATTCTCTTCCCTGTTCGCTATTTCCGACGCAACAAGATAGATGTAATCACCAATGGATTTTAAACCTTCGAAATTGATACCATCAATCCTGTCATTTGGAGTATGATAATCCATGTGTGCTCCGGTTGAAAAAAACAGGACCGGAACATCTTTACCATAGAAAGAAGCATGGTCTGAAGGTCCGTATCCCTCCGCTGAAAGAGCCAGTTCAAAGGGAGTTTCCCCGGTAAGGCCAGTAAGGATCGCCTTTCCCTCAAGAGATGTTCCGATACCTCCGATCTGAAGATTTCGTTCAGAGGTCAACCTTCCTACCATATCAATATTCAGCATGGCTTTTATCTGGCCAGGGTCAACCGGCGGATCTTCAATAAAATGCTTTGATCCGAGCAATCCCAACTCTTCGGCACCAAATGCAACAAAAATAATGCTTCGCTTCAAATTTTTCCTTCCGGCAGAAAACTTCTCTGCAATTTCAATCATTGCTGCAACGCCTGAGGCATTGTCATCTGCACCGTAATGGATACCAACAGAATCCGGAACTCTTGAACCGCTACCCGGACCTCCCAATCCCAGGTGATCGTAATGAGCCCCAACGATAATGTATTCATCAAAATACATCGGATCATATCCCTCAAGCATGACTGCAACGTTCGTTGTCTGAACGGATTTCTGAATCAGTTCCGACCTTCCGCTGACAATTATTCCTGTTTCAAAACTCACCGGTTGCCGCTTGCTCATTAGCTCTTCCTCAAGCACCTTGATTGATTGATCGTTCGGCTTAAATATCTGATCGGCTAAATCCCTGCTGATCTGGAAAACCGGAATACCGACCGACCCCTGCCTTAACTCAAGTTCATCCAACTCGTCATCCGGGTTATAGTTGATGCCTGAAACAAGCAGAATACCACCTGCCCCGAGATCCTTTGCCTGCATAACCTTGTCCCTGTCTTCCCTGTAGAGTAAATAAGGGCTGTTTAAACTATCAATCTCCGGATCACCTCGGAGAAGCATTACCCATTTACCGAAAATGTCCAGCCCGTCATAATCATTCCATACTATTTCCCCCTGGTCAATCATAAAACCATAACCGGCAAAAATTAATTCTTCCGTAAGTGAAGCGTTTTCACTGAAAGAAAGCGGAGTGAATTCTTTATTCAATATCGCGTTGTATTCACCGATTTGAAGTTGGTTTCCGGAACCAATCGCCACACTTGTTGTGATATCAAAGTACTGGAAACCGGAACTGTCAAGCGGAGTGAGGCCAAAATCGATGAATTGATCTAAAATATATTCAGCAGCAACCCTGTCTTCCGGTGTTCCCGGAAATCTTCCTTTTAACGAGTCAGATGCCAGAAAAGAAATGTGTTCATGCAACTCATCAATGCTTATTTCCGGATTGTCAATGTGCCCCCCGGTACATGCTCCGATTAGCAGGATCAACAAAACAGGAAAACCCCGAATGATGTATCGTATTCTATGCATGGCGCATTTTTATTCGTGAAACTCAAATTTCAAAAACGCAAAGATAATCTATTTTCAGTACGGATCAATTGATACCGGATAATAGAGTAGTAATATCATCAAAACCGTAAATGATAAGCCGGATAACGAATTACTGCTGTAAAACAGTACCATGGAAGTTTATTAGTCAAAAAAAAATTTGGTAATAAAGGTGAAATGATTTATATTTGACCAGATGGTTAAATTATATAGTTAAACTATATGGACAATAAAAAAAGTCTAGAAAAAAAGCCCGATACAGAGGCATTAATATTTGAAGCGGCTAAAAAAGTGTTTGGAATGAAGGGCATGGACGGGGCGAGATTGCAGGAAATTGCCGATGAAGCAGGAATCAATAAGGCATTGCTGCACTATTATTTCCGGACAAAAGAGAAGTTGTTTGAAGCGGTATTTACGGATATTTTTCAATCCTTCTTTCCAAAGGCTATGAGCATCATGGTAAACCCGGAAATCTCATTCAGGGATAAGATTGAAAAGTTTACCACTGTGTACATTGCATTGATCCAGGAGAATCCTTACATTCCGGGTTTCATGTTACACCAGCTATCCACGGGCGGTACGGAGAAAATTGTAAGCCTGTTCAGGGAGTCGGGGATCAAACCTGATTTATTCTTTCAGCAGATTGAAAAAGAGATTAAAAAAAAGACGATTTATCCTGTCCATCCAATGCATCTCATTGTGAACATGATCTCCATGTGTATTTTCCCCTTTATTGGAAAACCCTTTCTATCCGCTTTCCTTTTTCAGGATGCTGAAGCCTACGATCAATTTCTGGAAGAGAGAAAAAAAGAGGTTCCACGGTTTATCATCAATTCAATACAAAAAACATGAAAAGAACAACCTTTCTGCTGATCACGATTTTTCAGACAGGGTTTGTTTATTCACAATTTACCCTGTCTCTTGAAGACTGTTATGCACGAGCGATTGAGGTGCATCCGGTCAGTGGCGATAACGTATTGCTGGAAAGCATGACTTTGCTTAAACTGCAGAACCACAATGCTTTTTATTACCCGCAGTTTGATCTCTACGCTCAGGCAACCTACCAATCCGATGTTACCAGTGTTGATGTTTCAATCCCCGGGATAGATATTCCAAAACCATCGAACGATCAATACAAAATTGCGATGGACATCAGCCAGGTTATTTATGACGGAGGATTAACGAAAAGCAGGAAACAGCTGGAGAAGCAGCAATTGGAAACCGCTGTAAAGCAGACGGAGGTTACCCTTCATCAGCTTAAAGAAATGGTTAATTCAGTGTTCTTTACCATTCTCCTTTTACAGGAGCAGGAAAAAATCCTGGATCTGATGATCGAGGTTCTTGATGAACGGGTCAGTGTGGCGAGATCGGCAGTAAAAAATGGTGTCATGATGGAGAGTGATCTTTTATCCCTGCTGGCAGAACAATTGAAGTTAAAACAGCAGGTTACTGAAATGAATATCAGTAAGGAAACCGGGTTAATCGTTCTGGCTGAGCTGCTTGAAATGGAGTTTGATGAAGGGATGGAGCTGGTAGTTCCTGCGGTTGATATTGATAGGAACAGCGATATCAGCAGGCCGGAAATCGGACTGTTTGAGTCGCAGATATCCCAGTTTGGATTGAGCAGCGACATCATCAGGTCAAGCCGGCGCCCCAAAGTTTATGCATTCAGCCAGGTTGGATACGGCAGACCGGGATTAAACATGTTAAGTGATGAGTTTGACCCCTATTATCTTGTTGGAGCCAGGATATCATGGAATCCATTTGACTGGAAGCAGAGCAAGCGGGAACGGGAGATGCTTCTGTTGAAACAGGGACAGGTGACGAACCAGATGGAGGCCTTTACCCGCAATGTGAATATTGAGCTGGAAAGAGCACAATCGGATATCAAAAAATTCGAAAAGTTGATGACACTGGATGAAACGATCATAGAAATGAGAAGTCGGATAGTACAGTCATCCACATCAAAACTCGATAACGGAGTGATCAATCCGGCAGATTATATTTCCGATCTGAATGCTGAAAAGCAGGCACGAATTGACGAAGAAATTCACCGAATGAAATGGTTGAAGGCGCAGGCCGATTATGCCGTAAAAAAGGGACAATAACGAGATGTAAACAACAAAACAGAAACAATGAGACGAACAGCTATTTATCTAATCAGCATAGCAGGGATCTGCATGCCATCCTGCAACAATTTAAATGATATTGCCGATGCTTATGGGAACTTTGAGGTACAGGAAGTCCTGGTTTCGGCAGAGGCAAATGGCTCTGTTGCCGAATTGATGGTGGAGGAGGGTCAGCTCCTTGAAAAGGGTGCACAGGTCGGATCTATTGATACTTCGCAACTGGCTCTTCAAAAGAATGTCATATTAGCACGTCGGGTTGCCATACGCTCCAGATCAGAAAACATCATTGCTGAAACGCAGGTGCTGGAAGAAAAAAAGAGTGCCTTACTAACAGAAAAAAAACGGGTCGAAAACCTGTTGAAGGACGGTGCTGCCACAGCGAAACAGTTGGATGATTTGGTGCAGAATATCCGGATTATGGAAAAACAGATCGCAGCTGTAAAAAGCCAGATGACCAATATACAAGCCGAACTGAACGTAGTGGATACTCAAATTGATCAGGTGAATGATCAGTTAAAGAAGGCAAGGATCACAGCCCCCATGAGGGGAATTGTCCTTGAAAAGTTCGTTGAGCAATCCGAGATGGTGACCACAGGCAGACCCTTGTTTAAGATGGCTGACCTTGATACCCTGATTTTACGGGTTTATATTTCCGGTTCTCAATTAACCCGTATACGGATTGGACAGGAGGTTTTTGTATACGTTGATCAGGATGATGATGAGATGCTTGAATTCCAGGGAATCGTTTCCTGGATATCTTCTCAGGCTGAATTCACACCCAAGATTATTCAAACCAAAGAGGAACGGGTTAAACTCGTCTATGCCGCTAAGATACGGGTAAAAAATGACGGATCGCTTAAAATTGGTATGCCGGGTGAGGTCCGGTTTCAGACCGTAAATTAGAACCTGCCGTCTGTTTTTTCAGGGAATTTCGTGGTTCAGGCAGCAAAAAACAGGAAGACCAGATAACACAATGTTAAATACTTTGATTTGTCACTAATCGTTGATCATATATCGAAAAGTTACGGGAAAATCCAGGCCCTGGCAGAGGTGTCGTTCACCGTGGACGATAACCTGATTTTCGGATTGATAGGTCCTGACGGAGCCGGAAAGACAACCCTTTACCGGATTATTGCAACCCTCCTGCTTCCCGACGACGGAGTGGTCCGGTTAAATGATCATGATGTTGTCAGGGAGTTCAGGAAGATCAGAAAAATGGTCGGGTATATGCCAGGCAGGTTTTCACTTTACCAGGATTTAACCGTTGAAGAAAATCTGGCATTCTATGCCCGGGTTTTTGGAACAACAATACAGGAAAATTATTACCTGATCAGGAATATTTATTCCCACATCGAACCGTTCAGGAAGAGGCGGGCTGGAAATTTGTCGGGTGGTATGAAACAGAAACTGGCACTCTCATGTGCCTTAATCCATAAACCTTCACTTCTCATTCTTGATGAACCGACAACCGGCGTGGATGCGGTTTCAAGAAAGGAGTTCTGGGATATGTTGGGTAAACTGAAAGAGTATGGTATTACCATATTGGTATCAACAGCCTATATGGATGAAGCCGAACGGTGCGATAGGATCGCACTAATCCAGGAAGGAAGGATCTTATCGGTGAATCATCCGGAAGTGATTATTCAGGAATATGAACGGGAGTTGTGCAGCATTCATTCGGATGATCTTTACCGGCTGGTAATCGATCTCCGTGCCTATCCGATGACGAACGCGGCATTTCTTTTTGGACAGCATGTTCATTTTAATCAGAAAGACGGGCATTTGAACATTCCTGAACTGGAGAAATATTTACAATCCCGCCAGCATACGAATGTTAGCATCGTGAAAATCAAACCGGGAATAGAGGATTGCTTTGTGGAACTGGAAGCATATGATAAACGAAAATAGCTGAATGCGAAGGACTTTTATACTATTTTCAAGAGGGTTACTTCGCAACTAACCTAAAACCTTGATGAGGATGGATGGAGTGATCATCGATGTAAAAGAGATGACCAAAAAATTTGGAAATTTCGTGGCCAACGATTGCCTTAATTTCCGTGTGTATGAAGGGGAGATATTCGGGTTCCTGGGAGCGAATGGAGCAGGGAAAACGACCGCAATCCGGATGCTTTGTGGTCTGTCAAAACCGACCTCCGGTGAAATGACCGTTGCCGGTTATGATGTTTACCGTGACACCGAAAAAATCAAACGAAGCATCGGTTACATGAGCCAGAAATTCTCATTGTATGAAGACCTGACGGTATTCGAAAATATCAGGCTCTATGGTGGCATTTATCATTTAACGAAACAGGAGATCCGGGAGCGGGCAATAGCGTTGCTTGAACGATTAGGACTTGAGCATGCCCGGAATCACCTGATCGCTTCACTGCCGCTGGGCTGGAAGCAGAAACTTGCTTTTTCCATTGCCATCCTTCACAAACCTCGCCTCGTTTTTCTTGACGAGCCAACGGGGGGCGTGGACCCGGTTACCCGCAGGCAGTTTTGGGAGATGATCTATGAAGCTCCAAAACAGGGTATTACTGTCTTCGTGACAACCCATTATATGGAAGAGGCAGAGTACTGTGACCGCGTATCCATCATGTCTGAAGGAAAGATCGAAGCACTCGATACACCGGCAAACCTGAAGAAGAAATACAATGCAAAAGATATGGATGAGGTGTTTATCCGGATTGCCAGGAACAACTGATCGGAAAAGAAAACAGACGGGATGTATAGAGTACTAACTTCATTGGAAAGAAGATGAAAAACAATACCAGGCTGATTATACCATGAAACGTTTTTTTGGATTCGTAAAGAAAGAGTTCCTCCATATTTTCAGGGATACCCGGACAATGCTTGTATTGTTTGGGATCCCGATCATACAGATCATCCTGTTTGGTTATGTCATAACCAATGAATTAAAAGACATACGAATAGCTGTCCTGGATAAATCCAATGATGAAGCAACCCGGGAGATCATTCATAAGATAACTGCTTCCGATTTCTTCATCCTTGACAGAACTCTGGCTGGAGAACATGCCATTGAAGATGTCTTTCGGGAGGGGAATGTGAAAGAGGTTATCGTATTCGAACCGGGGTTTGCAGAAAACCTCCAGCGCTATGGTGTTACCAGAGTAAACCTGCTGGCTGATGCATCTGATGCCAATACGGCAAACCTTGTGGTGAACTATACCTCCGCAATACTCCGTGATTATATGTCACAGAAAAACAGCAAGCTTATTTCGGGAATGATGATTGTGCCGGAGGTTCGCATGTTTTACAATCCCGAGTTAAAGGGAGTATACATGTTTGTTCCCGGAATCATGGCGATGATCCTGATTCTTATTTCAGCGATGATGACTTCCATCTCCATTGCCAGGGAGAAAGAACTCGGAACCATGGAAGTGTTGCTTGTTTCACCCCTGAAACCGGTTCAGATCATTCTCGGGAAAGTGACCCCTTATATTGCACTCTCTTTCACCATAACCGTTATCATCCTGCTGCTCGGATATCTGGTTTTCAGGGTTCCGATAACCGGAAGCCTCCTCTTTTTACTGGTTGTAAACATTTTCTACATCATCCTTGCACTGAGTATAGGGATCTTCATTTCAACATTGGCAAAAACCCAGCAGATGGCCATGTTCATGTCAATGCTTTCCCTCATGCTGCCAACCTTGCTGTTATCCGGCTTTATTTTTCCAATTGAGAACATGCCTGTCGTTTTACAATGGCTCAGTGCATTATTGCCTCCAAGATGGTTTATCGTCATCATTAAGAATGTCATGCTTAAAGGAACCGGGTTGTTATACAATTGGAAAGAGATACTTATTCTTATCGGGATGATCCTGTTCTTCCTGGTATTCAGCATACATAAGTTTAAAATACGGTTGGAATAACGAAAGCTCCGGATTATGGTTTTTGACTAAAAAAAATGAAAACAATTGCCTACTTAGTTCAAAAAGAGTTCATCCAGATATTCAGGAACCGTACCCTGTTACCGATTATCTTTATAGCTCCCCTTGTCCAGTTGATCGTATTACTCTATGCAGCGACACTGGATATGAAAGGCATCGATATGTTCATTGTCGACCAGGACCTCTCCATCAGTTCAAGAAGATTAACTCAAAAATTCATCAGTTCCCCTTTTTACCGGGTAAAAGACTTTTCATTCTCGATCGATCAGGCAGAACATGGACTGAAAAGTGGAGCGGCAGATGTTGTTCTGGTTATCCCGGCAGGGTTTGAACGCGATTTTTTACGGGAGAAACCCCCTGAAGTCCAGTTCCTGATCGATGCAATCAATGGCACGGCTGCCGGTCTGATCAGTGCCTATACAACGGCTATTATCAATGATTACAACCTGGAAGTGATTCCGGAACTTATGCGGGTGCCCACCAATCAGACATTAAGTCGGTTAGATATTTCTTACTCCTTATGGTATAATCCGCAATTGAATTATAAGATATTTATGTTGCCGGCTTTGATGGTGATCCTGGTGACGATCATCGGTATGTTTCTATCTGCACTCAATATGGTCAGGGAGAAGGAATTGGGGACCATTGAGCAGATCAATGTGACACCGATTCGTAAATACCATTTTATTATCGGGAAGCTGGTACCATTCTGGATTTTAGCACTGGTTGAACTGGGTGTCCTGCTGGTAGTGGGTAAAATTTTCTTTGACTTGCCCACCCTTGGAAGCATCGGTTTGCTCTATCTTTTTGCATCGGTTTACCTGCTCGTTGTGATGGGCGCCAGCCTCTTTATTTCTACCATCTCTCAAAGTCAGCAACAGGTGATGTTCCTGATCTTTTTTTTCATGATCATTTTTGTCATGATGAGTGGCATCTTCACCCCGGTTGAAACCATGCCCTATTGGGCACAGAAAATCAATATCATTAATCCGCTTGCCTATTTCATACGGGTTGTCCGGATGATACTGCTAAAAGGTTCAAACTTCTCGGATATCCTGCCCGAATTCAGAGCCCTGGTGATCTATGCCGTGGTCATTCTTACACTGTCCGTCTGGAGGTACCGGAAAACGACGTAAACGGTACGGTGAGACGGGGTGACTGAGAGACGAAGAGAGTGTGAGAAGTGAGAATTGAGTGATGAATGCGGGGTAAATGTTATTGAGTTATTTGGTTAGTAGGTAATTGAGGCGTCTGATTGGAAAATTGAGAATGAGTAGCATGGGTTTAGCTAAATTGGAAAAGATTTCTCACTCCGGAGGAGTTGAATAATTAATAGCCCCGGGTGATCACGCGTTAGCGTGAGTAACCCGGGGTTTTATGTGACCACGAAATCGCGGTCCAACTGCAAGGTTGATGAGCGGGAAATCATTCCCTGGACCGCACATCACCAGGCGTCAATCCGAGTAGAATGATTTAA
>Ga0315541_1001891_pt1 | contig 18389 bp, 9 predicted proteins | sample SalMarSW160190MG_FD_203095 | JGI IMG/M metagenome (GOLD analysis project Ga0315541, IMG submission 203095) | Salt marsh sediment microbial communities from the Plum Island Ecosystem LTER, Massachusetts, United States - Salt Marsh Sediment SW1601-190 ...
AGATTAATTTGAATGCAAGATAACGAGTAGATAATAACAATGTTATTAACCTTATAGGTACTATAGTTGTTTGGTTTATAACAATAAATTTACGGCAAACAACCAATAATTCCAAAAATCAAATAAATTTAAGAGTAGATCAGGATTATCAATAGATTATCTGAAAAACCAATTGATCCATGGCAGGATAGATTTCACTTCTACAGACTCCGTTATCCCTCCCGGAAGCTGATTGGTAACCAGGTGGATTATCCCGGAAAAGGAGCACATCCAGAACGAACAGCTTGTCGCCTAATACTTAATGACTTTTATGATGTGAGTCTCATGCTGAGTGGTTAGCCGGATAAAATAGATCCCGCTTTCCACTTCATTTCCCATTGAATTTTTACCATCCCACATGTATTCATGAATGTCATTCACCTCACGACCATCGATTAGCCGGTTCACTTCCTTCCCGGTGATATCAAATATGGTCAGGGTTACATAGTTGGATTGGGGAACGGCTACCTGGATGGTGAAATTATCATTTGACGGATTGGGATATGCCGTTAACCGGGTTTCCGTCACATCCGGAAGGGTTTCATTTACATCCAGGATAAAATCAGGTGTTGTCAGTTTCCGGTTGGTATAGACCCTGTATTCGCCGGGTTGAAGGGTAATGCTTTCCGTCACATTGACCACATTGATTGAATCCCCCGTGAAGTAATCATACCAGTACCCACTCTCCTGGAAACTTGGATTGAGGCTTCCCTGGATTACGCCAAAATTGCCCAGGATTGTAACTTTCAGGTCCGCATGATTCAGGTTTAACCGTTTTGCAGAGGCAGCCAGAGCATAGGAGTAATCGGATGTATTGAACACCTCATGATCCTTCCGCAATTGAATAAGTGACTGGTAAACCTGAAATAATCGTTTACGGGGATTCGTTTCGTAATAATCCCATTCAATGGGTTTCGGATCGAGCCGGCAACCGTCATTTATTGAGCCATCCTGGCACCGGTTGATCGAATGGTCATACCCCAGTTCCCCAAATTGCCAGATCATTTTAGGACCGGGAATGGTGAGAAAGAAAACGGCATCCAATTCCATTCTTTTTATGGCTACGTTAAATTCCTTCGTGTTGTAACCACCGCTACTATTCCCATACGTCAGTGTCTTGTACATCAACCGCTCCTCGTCATGGCTCTCCATATACGTTACAAGATGGGGAACTGTCCAGCCCCGTCCCTTGGAGGTAGCCCAGGTGAAATCAGAAGTGTAGCCCATGGCAGCTTCAGCATAGTCATGATTCAGGTTACCCCAGAGCATCATTCCATATTCTGCCAGCTCTTTTTCTTCGGTATTTTCACCCAGGTGTTCCAGAATAATATAGGTATCCGGATCAACGGTCCGGATCTCATCCGCCATGCGTTTAAGCAGAACGATTCGTGAAGCATTATATCCATAAAAATCACCCGTTTGCATGAATCCTTTTGACAGGTCAAAGCGGTAGCCGTCAACATTGTATTCATTGATCCAGTAAGCATTTACGCGGTCCATAAATTCCTGGGTCAGGATACTTTCATGGTTAAAGTCATACCCGACACTAAATGGGTGTGTTGCAGTAACATTAAACCAGGGATTTTGTATTGTCGGGGGTCCGAAATCACCCGAACTGTATAACCGCACCAGGGGGGACTGGCCGAAAGCATGATTGAAGACCACATCAAGTATCACGGCAATATCGCGGGAATGACAGCTATCGATGAGTGATTTAAAGGTATTCTTGGGCCCGTAGTATTTGTCCAGTGCCATGTGAAAGGATGGGTTGTAACCCCAACTGATGTTTCCTTCGAACTCATTTACCGGCATCAGTTCAATGGCATTGACACCGAGGTCCTCGAGGTAATCCAGCGTGTCAACGAGGGTACTATAATTGTGTGCTTCCAGGAAATCGCGAACCAGCAATTCATAAATCACCAGCTCCTCTTTTGGCGGTCTTACATATCCGGTTGTTTTCCATTGATATTCCGGTTCGGCGGTTTTAAAAGCCGTAACCGCCTGTTCCGTTTTACCAGCCGGGTAGGCTTTTAATCCGGGATAAACCTGGGAGGTGATGTACTGGTCATTCCAGGGATCAAGGATCTTCTCCGAATAGGGATCGGCAACACGGATTTCCCCATCCACAAGGTATTGGAAACCATATTCTTCCGTATCCGAAAGCCCGTTGATCTCCAGCCACCAGTGAACATGCATTGCATCAATGCTGTCCCGTTGCATAAAGTAATCCTCATCCACCATCCAGTCATTGAAATCACCGATTATATAAGCAAAATCTTTTTCCGGGGCATTCAATGAGACAACCACCGTGTTATCATCAATGTAATTGATACCATCTGTAATTCCCGGAGAGCGGCTGAGATCTTCAACGGGCGGATTGACCATCACCACCAGCTCACCGGTATCGGAAAGTTCAGCTACATCATAGGCAATCACTGTGATGATTTTTCTGCCATATCCTGCGTCGGCAATATAGCTAAAGTCCAATGTGTCATCGAATACGGTTTCCGTCAGGAGATCATCGACAAGCAGTTCCATCTTCTCCACTTCGGTCCCGATGGCAACCCCGATCGATAGTATGTCCAGGGTATCGCCGGTCTCCAAAAAAACGGGGTGACGACGGGGATCGCCAAATTCAGTGCTTACCAGGGGTTGACTGAAAGTTACCGTAACGCCCGGTTCGAACAGGTCCAGGAAAATATCCGCTCCACCGGGTGCTCTGCCCGAGCGGCTGCTATCTGAATTGCGGAACACAAAACAGAGCTGTGTGATTTTTTTTTCAGAGGGTACGTGATAATATTCATACGGATCTCCGATCACCAGTTTCCACAGATCGCCGCTTACTCTCTCCAGCTTGAATTTTGCACTATCTGCTATACCCCAAGTGCTGTTGACGTACTGCCAGGTGCCTTCTCCTTCAATGGTAACTCCCGTATGGGCATATACATCGCTTCCGGCATACCCTTCCAGGCTGGTTGCATCATTACCACCCTCACCGGTAGAGAGACTGGCGTCGAAGATGATGATGATTGAATCAAAACGGGTCGCAAAAACTGGATCGGAGGTAATGATCTGTGCATGGGATAGTAATCCACCGAACAAAAGGATACCTTTTTTCATACCTAAGGAGTTAATTCAGTTCTATAATTAGCGGGGATAGTGCAGGGATGGATAAACTGTTTTCCAGTTCAAACGTTTTCCCCGTCAATACATCCGCTCCATACGTTACGTCTTTCAGCATTTCTGCAAACCGGTCAGGTTGTAATTCCTGGCTGGTGCTGTTTTTATTCAGCACGATCATCACTTTTCGGATGTCATTGTACCGGAAATATACATAGATACCGTTTTCCGGAGCAAAATGTATCAGTTTTCCGGTATGGATCACCGGATTCTCTTTTCTCCAGTGTAAGAGTTGCCTGAAGAATTGCTGCATCTCCAGTTCATTGGGCTGTAGTCCCCTCCCGGTAAATCCATTGATCCTGTCTCCATCCCATCCTCCGGGAAAATCTTTTCTGATATGGCCGTGATGATTGCTTTCCGTATGGGTCATCAGGATCTCGGAACCATAAAAGATCTGCGGTATCCCGCGGGTGGTAAGCACATAGGTGATTCCCAGTTTATAGAGTTCATCGTTCATATGCACCTGCATGTAGAACCGGCTCATGTCATGATTATCGGGGAAAATGACCAGGTTATAAGGATCGGGATACAGGAAATCATACGAAATTGCCTCATACAGTTTAATCCAACCGGTATTCCACCCTTCTTCTTCCATAAGGCTCTTTTGGAGAGCGCTTTGCAATGGGAAATCCATCAGGCTGGGTAAATACCCATTATACCCATCCCGGTTCAGCTGTCCTTTTTGCCAGTAGGATACGGTTGCCTGGTTTTCACTCCATTCTTCGCCAACGATATTGAAATTCGGATATTCCTGCAACACCCTGCGGTTCCATTCTGCCATCATCTGTTTATCCGGGTATGGATAGGTATCCATACGAATGCCAGCCAGACCAGTGTACTCGATCCACCAGATGCTGTTTTGAATGAGGTAGTTGGCAAAGAAAGGATTTCTGACATTCATATCCGGCATGGAGCGGACGAACCAGCCATCCCGCATCAGGGTATAGTCGGCACATGAGGTATAGGGATCCTGGTTTACTGTTCTCCGGTGGTTGGTGCTAACGTATTCAGGATAATAATTGATCCAGTCCGCTGTGGGCATGTCCTTCATCCACCAGTGTTCCGATCCACAGTGATTGAAGATCATGTCCATAACCATTTTCATACCTTTCTCTTTTGCCTGGTAGCACAATTCCCGGTACTCTTCATTCGTTCCGAACCGTTGATCCACACGGTAGAAATTGGTGGTTGAATAGCCATGGTAGGAGGATCTTTCCTGGTCGTTTTCCAGGACCGGGTTGAGCCAGATGGCTGTAAAACCCATCTCTGCAATATAATCCAGGTGATCTTTTATTCCTTTGATATCACCGCCATGCCGGCCCAGCATTTCACTTCTGTTCGGTTGTTCTTTTAATGCACTGACTGCATCATTTGAAGGATTGCCATTGGCAAAACGGTCCGGCATGATCAGGTACATGACATCGGAATTGTTGAATCCCTCGCGCTTAGCAGATCCGGGTTCCCGCTCTTTCAGTTCATACACATAGGAGTGAGCTATTTTTCCGTTCTTAAGGAAATGGATATCAAATTTCCCTGGCAAAACCTCAGGATCCAGCTCCAGGTCAATGAAAAGGAAATTTGGATTTTCAACGGATGAAACCGATTGAATTCGTACACCTTCATAGGAAAGCTCTACGTTGTGTTGCGAAATATCTTTTCCATGAACCATAAGCTGAAGGCTGGGATTTTTCATCCCGGCCCACCAGAACGGCGGTTCGAGGTGCTCAATTTGTGCTAAAACTCCTGGAGAAATGAATGAGAAAATGAATAGCAGCAGGCTTAGAAATGATGGTTTTTTCATGATCGGAAAGGTTTTATTATTTAAATCAAAACGCATAGGGATAGGTCATGAAGTGCATTCCTTTAATCACGTTACCCTGGAAATCGAAGAGGGTATTGCAATCCCATGCAGAGCCCTGTCCCCACTGGGTCTTCAGGTCTGAAGTGATCCATGCAGGTTCCCAGGTAAATATTCCTTTGCCGCCTCCGTCGATTATCTCTTGGGTAAGTTTTACCAGGTAATTGTATTGACCCTCTTCGGTCGCGGGAAAATCCGGCAGAAGCTTGTCTATGTTGATGATATTATTGTAGTTATCGGCATAACCGGTAGTCCAGGGATAACCTGTTTCCATGATCATGACCTCTTTTCCGTATTTTTCTTTCAGGAATGAAACATAATTGCTGATGTTCCCGAGATCGACATTTGACCATATGTAATAATAGGAGAAACCGATGATATCATAATCGGTCAGACCGGCTGCATTCATCCCTTCAAACCACACATCCACATTTTCCGGTTGTGCGATATGGATGATGATCTTCGGATCGACTATACTGCTTTCTGCAGCATTCCGTACAGCATCTATTCCGGCGTTTAATAAATAGGCACAGTTGTTTTCATTCCCGTTCCAACGTTTTCCCAGCGGAAGGACAAATCCCGGATTTATTTCATTCCCGATCTGTATGTATTCGGGCATCAGTCCCTCTGCATCAAGGTTTGAAAGGGTAGAAAAGGTGTACTCATAGATACTGTCGTGCATGGATTCCAGATCCAATGATTCCCAGGCAGCGGGAGGGACCTGTTTCCCCGGGTCGGCCCAGTTATCCGAAAAGTGAAAATCGAGACAAACGGCACAGCCGGCATTTTTTGCCCGTTCAATCCCCAACTTCACATCGAAGTAATCATTATACATTTGTGTTCCATCAGGTTCATAGATCTCTTTCGTCCAGCTTGGTGTATGGAACAACCGGAAGCGTATGACATTTGCCCCGTTATTTTTAAAGATGATGTATGGATCATTTACTGTACCTGAATCCAGATATACTCCGCCAAAATCAAGGATCTGGTTGACATAGGAAAGGTCTGCTCCCATACAGAACTGGTCGGGGGTATAACATACTTTGTTGGTGGGATTGTGGTTATTAGTCCCATCCTCCTTGCAGGAAAAAAGGACTAGTAGCAAGAATACAAGTCCTGAAAACAGATATTTTTTCATGTGTTTTCATTTGAAATAAAAAGAGGTTATCTCAGAAGCGAACTCCCGGGACAACCTCTTTTTACCTAACCTAAAATCTAATTCTTTACGATTGTGTATCTGTAAAGCGGTCCTCTAAGATCGAGTGTAATGGTATAATTACCATTTGTATCAATCGGAATATTCGTTCCACCCTGATCGCAAATACCGTTGGCAGCATTACTTCCATAGTCCAGAGCCCAGCCATCGTTTGCCCGGAATTTCACATCTCCGGCAACCAGGTCGAGTGTAATGGTCCAAACACCGTCTAAGGCATTATAGGTCATATCGACATCGGCTGACCAATCGTAAGGAGGAACACTGCTACCGATCAGACCCCATTCTGTCCGGAGGATCGAATAGGTTTCGGCATTGAGGTCTGCTTTGATCTGGTGGTATCCCGGGTCTGTGGTAATCATAATGTTGTTACCTCCCCAGTCACCGATCTGAAGAGTACCGGATGTACCAGCTGCATCCGGATCACCGATTGTATTCTCAGCTTCCCATGCCGGGACTTTCAACAGCTTGAATCCGCTTGGATTTGCAGTGGTATAGATATATCCTTCATATCTGTCATTTGACTTGACTGAATAAATGGATGAAGTTGAATCTGTCTGATCCCAGCCATTGTGATCTCCCGGGACGAAAAGACGGGGATAAACAATGACCACTTCGTACGGAGTTATATCCAAGGCAAGTGATCCGGAGAAGAGGGTGTCAATATCCGACTTATCAATGGATTTGATAACTGCCATAATACGGGTTTCAATCGAGTTAACGACGCCAAAAGGACCGTTGGCAAGAAGGATCTTTTGATTCATGTTTCCAACCGTAACATCCAATTCAAGTTTTGTTGTGCTTCCCAGGTTAATTGGTGCGGCAAAATCATTCCCTACAAAATCGAATTGCATGGTATAGGTGATAGCGGCCTCGAAACCAAAATCAGCAGCACTCCAGGTAAAGGTTGTCATGGTCTCCGACTCGGTCTCTTCTGTCAGAACGAAACTTGTTCCACCGGATGGTGCAGTTAATGCAGGAGGATCATAGACTCCAATGACTACTTTTGTTTCATCCTTCTCACAGGAGTGAAAAGCAAACAGGCCAGCAAGGATAAGGATGATCAGATTTATCTTTTTCATATCTGCTTGTTTTACGTATTATCATTAATAATAGCCATCATTCTGTTCCAGGTTGAGATTTGCTGCAACATCGGAAGCAGGGATGGGATAGAGATCATAGAAACTCTCAACACTTTGCCCTTCTTTAGATCCACCTTTCCATGCCCAGGTATAGGTTGTGTTACTGAACCGGCCAAACCGGACCAGGTCAGTCCTTCTGTGTGCTTCCCACAGGAACTCACGTGCCCTTTCATCCAGGATAAAATCCAGGTCAAGGTCATCGGCTGTGATGTTCCCGTTGGCATCTCCGTATGCACGTTCTCTCAGCATATTAACATAGGTAAGGGCAGTAGCTGCATCACCGCCTGTTCCACCCCTGAGAACTGCCTCAGCATACATCAGGTAAGCATCTGCCAGGCGGAACATTGGGAAATCGGTGTCGGGATGGGTCTGATCCGATCCGGGAGCACCGGTTGAAGTGATGTTTTTGAATTTGGTAACAGCCCAACCTTCGGTGAACTCAAATACATCGTCAATTTCAAGTGATTGTCCATCGCTATAGAACATGATGCGGCCATCCGAACTGAACTGTTCGATGGTGTAGGTATAATCCGGTGAACCCAGTTTTATTTTGATCTCGTATTTCCCGGCTTCAGAGATGGCAATATTATTATCACTTTCCGTATCAAGAATCCCGTCAGGTTCGGCATCACCGTAATTTATAACCCAGTCATTGTTCGCCCTGAATTTAATACTTCCGGTACCCAGTTCAACGATCAGTTCCCATACCCCCTCCACGGCATCATAGGTCATATCCTGGTCTACATCCCAGCTACCTGTTGCATCTCCAATCAGTCCCCAATCGGTTTTTTCGATGGTATATGTCAATGCAACTGTATCAACGTTCACTTTGTAGTAACCGGCAGCTCCTGCAACAATGTTATTTCCGGGCTTCGTCAGTGTTCCGGTAGTACCTGAAGCATCCACATCACCGAATATACTATGATCCCAGTCCGGCGCATTGGAAAATTTGAACTGGGCATCGGCATCCGGGAACCAGAGGTATCCCTCGTACTTTCCATCGTCGTTAACGGATGCAACAACTGTTGTGGCATCAGAAGGATCCCAGCCCTGGTAACTGCCAGGGACATAAAGAACAGGATAAGCTTTCCTGCCGGGCAGGTCACCTTTCTTCTTCAGGGTTTCAAGGTTGATGAATTTTCCGACCAGTTCTTTTGTGACCCTAATGCCAGCCCAACCACCGGAAATTCCGAAATCTTCAGGATTCATGGAACCTCCAACAGCAGAATTTATAATAAAGGTTGTTCCTCCCCATGTTTTGGTGTGCACTCCATCAAATGCTATCGGAAAGATAATTCCATCCGCCGTGTGATTATCGGCAAGGAAAAGATTTTCCCACTCCGTATCCAGTGTGTAGCCTGCATCGATAACCTTTTTCGCATAGGTAATGGTTTCGGTATACTTGGGTGTACCGATGTAGACCTCGGCATTCAGATAGAGTTTTGCCAGGACCATCCAGGCAGCGGCCTGGTCAGCTCTTGCGTATTCATTTGTCATGGGAACAGGCAACTCTGTTTCGATAGCCAGCAGTTCCGATTCGACATAGTCAAACAGGTCTGCTCTCATGATCTGTTGCGGGAAGAACGATCCGACTTTATCCTCTTCGGTTACAAACGGGACATTTCCGAAAAGATCCAGTGCATGCCCGTAGCTCAGTGCCCGCAAAAATCTTGCTTCTGCTCTGTATTCTGCGATCTCTTCCTTCTGGGTTGCATTCATTCCCCGTTCATCCAGTTTCGAATCGGCTGATTCCCGGATGAATTCATTGCATAAAGCAATCTGGTAGAATAACCGGTAATAGAGGTTCGCAATGAATGGATCGGAGGAGGTCCAGTCCTGTTCATGATAATCCTTTAAGGTCAGGTCATTCCATGCAATAATGCATTCATCAGTGGGAAGTTCCTGTGCATACCAGTATCCCCTGAGGTACTGTCCGAATCCCTCATCCAGACCACTCAGGTCATTGTTCCCATGTGGTCCGGTCTGACCACTCAACGATAAGCCGGCATACAATTTCGCCAGCACCATTTTATAGGAATCAAAATCCTCGTATACGGATGCTGATGTAATGACATCTTTATCCAGCGGTACCGTATCCAGATCTTTGGTACAGGCTGCAATAGCAAGGATGACAGCCAATACCGTGATTGCACGCATTTTTATATATTTCATATTCATGGCTTCTTATTTTTTCCGTTAATATTCAAGTCTCAAACCAAATAAGAAGGTTCTTGGACGAGGATAGATGTTGTTGTCAACACCACTGCTAACCTCGGGATCCAGACCCTGGTATTTAGTAATCACAAAGACATTCTGAACCGATGCATAGATCCGCAATCCAAGCGTTCCACTCAGCAGGTTTTTAAAATTGTACCCCAGTGTCATGTTATCCATGCGGAGGAACGAGCCATTCTCCATGTAAAAATCCGTATGGTATCTCGGATTCTGGAATTTCGAATCCAGCAGGCTGGTTGTCGAATTGCTCAGAGATCCGGCGGAGTTATAGAGCCCGCTATAGGTTCCGTTGCTTGAATACTGGTTGTTGTACACGTAGTTGCCGATGTTTGCTCTTCCATTAAAACTAAAATCGAAGTTTTTGTACTGGAAAAAGGAGGAGAATCCAAGATAAACATCCGGATCAGCTTTCTTGTAGCGGTACCTGTCGTCTTCTGAAATGATTCCATCCCCGTTCCGGTCAACATACAGTCCTTCGATCGGATCCCCGCTCTCATCATACACCTGCTGATATACAAAAAATGAATTTTTAGGGTATCCGACAGTATGTATTTGAATGGTATTCCCAACACCTCCGGAAATACCACCGGCGGGAACACCAATGTATGTAGGATCTTCATACAGCGTAAGCTTGGTGATCTCATTCTTGTTATAGGTTGCATTGAACCCGACTTCCCAGTACATATCGGTTCTGGAAATAGCTTTTGCATTGATCGTGAATTCAACACCGGTGTTGTACAGGTCACCCACGTTGGTCAGGATCTGGTTGGTAAGATTCGTACCGGCTGGAACAGGAATGAAATTAATCAGGTCGTCTGTCACCCGGTAGTAGTAATCCAACGCTCCGGTAAACCTGTTTTTCAGTAATCCAAAATCGAGTCCGATATTGTAGGTTGTGGTCTCTTCCCATTTCAGGTTGGCATCATACCCTTCGGGCCGCAATGTGGTATAGAATGTAGATCCGAACTGATACTGTGCATTATCCTCGCTGGCAGTGTATCTTGGCAGGTAAGGATAATCGTTGTTGGATATGTTCTGCTGACCAGTGATACCCCATCCAACACGCAATTTAAGGACAGAGAACAGGTCGGGATTGATGAACGACTCGTCACCAATGTCCCATGCCACTGCGACGGATGGAAAAAGTCCCCAGCGGTTATCCGGAGAAAACCGGGATGAACCATCTTCACGCAAAGTAAAGGTTACCAGGTAACGGTCTTTGAAAACATAATTCACCCTTCCGAAGAAAGAGACCAGGTAGCTTTCTGTTTTGTAATCAGAATCATCATCGACCACCGTTCCAATCACGTTGGTAGTATAGTTGGTTCCTTCCCGGAAGAAATGCTGCCAGGAATAACCGGCGGTAGCATCAATCCGGCTATCAACAGTACCCAGGTCCTTCACATAATTGAAATAAAAATCCAGCAATTCGTTCTTTTTTCCCTGCGTATACTCTGTTTTTTGTCCACCTCCATAGATATTATCGTATGCCCATGCTGCATTTTTAGGAACATCAACCGTTCCTTCACTGCTTGAGATATCGTATCCCAGGTTCAATTTTGCCTTTAGTTCGGGCAGCCAATGAACCTGGTAATCCAGCATAAGGTTTCCAATGCTTCTCAGAACGGTCGATTGGTCATCCCTCATGTTCAGCATGGCTACAGGGTTTGAGGTCGCAGTAAATATAGGATTCCCAAAAGCATCAACCCAGGTGAAATATCCGCCGTAAGGACTGTCTGGATCTTTTACCGGTTGAGTCGGATCAAAGTCAGCAGCAGCACCCACAGCACCCTGGTTTGCAAACTGGTTTTTAATACGCATCCCTTTCACATTTACATTAACCTTCAAGTGATCATCCAGGAAACTCGGATTAAGACTTAGAGCACCGGTATACCGGTCCAGTCCGGATGTCTTCAGAATCCCTTTCTGATCGGTATATCCAATGGATACACGATAGGGAATGCTCATGGCACTTCCGGTAAAACTCAGGTTGTGGTCTGTTGAAACAGCCGTTTGGTAGATCTCTTTCTGCCAGTCTGTATTTGCCTCACCCAGCAGATTGGTTGCATTCGGATTGCTGCCAAACTGCTCAAGAATTACTTCACGGAATTGATCGGTAGAAAGCACGTCGTGATAATCCGTGATAACACCAAAGGAAAAATTTGCATCGTAATTAATTTTAAACGGTAGATCTTTCTTCCCCTTCTTTGTTTCAATGATAATCACACCGTTTGAAGCCCTGGACCCATAAATGGCAGTTGCCGAAGCATCCTTCAGAATGGTAAAGGTCTGGATATCGTTCGGGTGAATGGTACTTAACGGATTCCTCATACCGGATATGCCATCGTTATCCACAGGTACACCATCAATGACGATAAGCGGGTCATTGCTGGCTGAGAGGGAAGATCCCCCCCTGATCCGGATGGTTGCTCCGGCTCCGGGTGCACCTCCTGAATTGGTAATCTGCACACCGGCAATCTTGCCTGCAACCAGTTCCTGAGGGGAGAAAATTGCACCCCGGTTGAAATCATCAGTTGAAATAGCAGTAACGGATCCGGTAGCATCCTGTTTTCGGGCAGTACCATAACCGATCGTAACCACCTCTTCCAAAGCCTGGATATCCAGAACCATGGAAACATTAATGATGGACTGATTGTTCACTGCTATTTCCTGAGCGGTATAACCGATAAAGGAGAAAACCAGGGTTGCATCACGACTGACTGTAAGGCTGAAGTTTCCATCCAGGTCAGTAGTTGTCCCCATGGTTGTTCCCTTTACAACGATATTGACTCCGGGTATTCCTATCCCATCCTCAACATCAGTTACCTTTCCGGAAACCACGATCTCCTGTCCCATGACATACATGGGAATAAAACAGACCAGGATCAGAAAAAACAGCTTCCGGATCACACGATTTTGTTTCATAGATTAAAATTTTAGGTTAATCTAAATTAGGTTTTGTCTCAAGTGGAAATAACAGATACAAAGATAGTAAAAAACAAAACATAAGCTATTTATTTTCAATAAATTACTGCAATCGTTTCCGCAAACGTTTGAAATCGGATTTTTATCCTTTGCTGCTCTTTGTGACTACATAGTCCGGGATCATTTTACTCATTCATTATTAGGTGAATCCAATCCTGTTTGGAGCGAAATGGAAGAAACACTCACATTCCGTATTTTTTTATTATCTTTAACTGAATTGCACTGCAATAAGATAGCATCTGATCCATTCAATCCTGGGTTTTTACCATGCACAAAGGACAGGTTACTATAAAGGATATTGCCAAAGCCCTCGGAATATCTCCTTCGACGGTTTCCAGAGCACTAAAGGATCATCCGGATATCAGTCCTGCTACCAAAAAGGCAGTGAATGAGCTGGCAGAGAAATGGCATTACCAGCCGGATCCTATAGCCCTGAGCCTGAAGAGCAGAAAAAGCAAGATCATCGGGGTTATCATCCCGGAAGTAGTCCACTATTTTTTCTCCACAGTTATCAGCGGAATTGGAGATGTAGCCTATAATTCCAACTATCAGGTGATGATCTGTGAGTCGAATGAGACGTATGAACGGGAAGTAAAAAATGTACATGCCCTGTTATCAAGCAGGGTGGAGGGAATTTTAGTATCTGTTTCAAAAGAGACCAGAAATTTCGATCATTTCAGGGAAATCCAGCAACATGATGTCCCCATTGTTTTCTTCGACAGAATATGTGAAGAGATCATCAGTGATAGGGTGGTCGTTGATGATGAACAGGGTGCATTCCTTGCCACCGAACATCTGATAAATGTCGGATGCAGGCGCATTATCCATCTGGCTGCATCCGACCATTTGCTGATCGGGAAGGATAGAAAAGCAGGTTATCTGCGGGCGATGAAAACCTATAACCTGAATCCCGATCCGGATTGGATCATCAAATGCGATACGATGGAGGAGGCAAGGAAAGTGATACCGGGATTGCTTGGGGGACTGTCCAAGCCGGATGGTTTTTTTGCGGTTAATGATCTTACTGCAGCCGAAGCCATGAAGATTGTTAAGGAATCGGGCTGCAGAGTACCCCAGGATATTGCCATCGTCGGATTTACCAATGGACAGATCGCTAACCTGACTGATCCTCCCCTGAGTGCAGTGGAACAGCATGGATATGAGATGGGGAAGGAAGCGGTTCGGCTGATGATTGACCGTTTAGAGAAAACAGATAACTATCCCCCCATTACACGAGTTATTAATACCCGGTTGATCATTAAGAACTCCTCCCTTCACTGACCATCATTCGAATCATAATTTAGAACCTGTTTTTTACCATTTCGGTTGGGAGGATGATCCATCCTTACTACTTTTGAAGCAATTGAAAAGGACAAAACAATCGAGAAATGAAAATCATTCCGTTAGAAAAGGTTGAACGAAAAAAAGTTGAGATGGAAGGAGCGCATAACGCGTTTAAACAGGTTCCTCTTTCGGGAAAGGATGGAGCCCCGGTTTACTCCTACCGGGTATTTACCGTTGAACCGGGAGGATATACACCCTACCATCAACACAACTACGAACACATGAACTATATCATCGAGGGTGAAGGTACATTAGTAAACGAAGCGGGTGTAGAACAACCCCTGAAAGCCGGCGATTTCGCCCTGGTTCTCCCCGATGAAAAGCACCAGTACCGAAACAAGGGCAATAAACCGTTTAAGATAATTTGCGGTGTGCCGAAGGAGTTTGAATAGTTCGTGTTGCCTAACCTGGAAAATATCTAATCTTGCTGCATCAAAAGGTATTACGCTCGCAGGATTCAACGAAATTATTATGATAGCAATTTTACACGGGTACTTACTTGAAGGCTCAGGCAGCAATTTATGGACACGGTCTATTATTCAATCTTTATGCAAAAATGGAGTTACTGTCTATCTGATGTGTCAGGAAAATCATCCGGAGTTATATGATTTCATTTGTGAAGGAATTATTTATCATTCAAATGGCAGAAAAGAAAGGATATTGAAACGCGATCCTGTCTATCCTGGCAAGTGCATTATGCATAAGCCGAAACTAGGGAATACTCTGCCTGTCTATGTTCGTGACAAATACGAGGAATTTTCTGATCCACAACCAATGATAAATCTCGATGATACATCAATTGAAAAATATCTGGAGACAAACATTAAAGTACTCACCCAAATAATAAATGAGAATCAGATAAAAGTCATTCTTGCGAACCATGCTGTCTTAATGTCTGTTGTTGCACAGCGGGTAGCAAAAAGATGGAGAATACCCTATGCTATAATGCCCCACGGCAGCGCTATTGAATACGCGGTGAAAAAAGATAAGAGGTTTTTCAAATACGCTGAGCATGCATTTGATGAGGCAAAACAAATTTTCGTTATAGGAAAAGAAATAAGAAACAGGTTAAAGGAATTATTTACGGATATACCCGGGATTGATTCTAAAATGACAGAATTGAATTTAGGGGTCAATACTTCTCTTTTTCATCCTGTAAAAGTAAAACACAGGAATGATAAAATTAACGGGTTATTCAATTTATTAAAAGATGTTGAACGCGGAAAAACAAAACTCCAATCGCAAAATATTCTCCGTGAGTTAAAAGCAGATATTTCAAAGCTGAAATTGTTGAATGTTTTAAAGGCTTCGGCTTCCTATAATGCAAAAATGACTGATGAAGATCTTGAGGAAAAATTGCAGATGATAGACTGGGATAATGAAAAGATTCTTCTATTTGTTGGACGACTGATAGCAAGCAAAGGACTACATTCAATTGTAACTGCCTTGCCTGAAATACTTACCAATGAACCAAATACACGGCTGCTTGTAGTTGGACACGGGCCACAGCGAGAACTTCTTGAGGCTTGGATTTGGGCATTACAAAATGGGTATACCGATTTAGCTTTGAACATTGTCAGGTGGGGAAGAGAGTTAGAAAGCAACGGAAATAAATCACTGGAGGAGACTCAATGTTATTTTAATCATCTTAGAACAACTAATGAACTGAATGACTATTTTATAAAGGCACAAAAACATCTGAATCAAAGCATTGTCATCTTTACGGGATATCTTACTCATCGGGAATTGTGTTGCCTTTTTCCAGTATGTGATGCTGCGATTTTTCCTTCTGTCGTACCTGAAGCCGGACCCCTTGTATTCTTAGAAGCGATGGCGTCGGGTTGTTTTCCTATGGGCACCTATTTTGCAGGAATGGCGGCAAGCATAGATTCCGTATCTCAAGCCATTCCCCCCAATATAGCAGACTTAATGAAACTCAGCCCACGGGCAGATCAGACAGTATTGGATATCATTACTAAAGTAAAAAAGGCCCTTTATATTGACGGAAAGTACAAGGAAATCTTACGTAATATTACCGTTCAAAAATATGATTGGGAGAATATTAGTAAAAAATTAGCCTCAGATTTGTATCAATTGCAGGATTAACTTTCGTCTCTAATATAATGATCTGCTGAAAACAGATGATTTCACCTTGGTGCATCCGGATGAGAAACAGCTCCAAAGGCTATGGATCGAAACAGTTAAAAGAGACAAAATAGGTCAATCCTGTTAAAAGAACTGCGGAGTTCCCATAGAATTTGAATGAATTGTTAATTATTTGTTAATTGGTCGTTAACTGCCGGGATTTTTTTTCATCCCTATTTGTTTATATTTACAGGGTTGAAGTTTCTTATCTCATGTAAATTATTGATTTTGAGGCGAAGAAAGACCAAAGAAGATCATTTGAAACGGACCAACAGGTATACCATCATGTTCAATGACAGGGAGTTGAATGCATTGAACTCGTTTTTTGACCGTTACAAGATAGATAACCGTTCCAAATACATGAGAGAAACCATCATCACAGCTATTCTCAAAAAATTCGATGAAGATTACCCAACCTTCTGGGAAGAGGAACAACAAACACTTTTCAGCAAAAACTGAATCCAACCGGAACCAATTCAGGGATAGAGAGAGGAGAAAAAAATAAAGGGGCTGTTACAGGATACAGCCCCTTGTTTACACGTGTTATTTACCCGACACCTCAACCAAACTTCACCGGGATAACCATACGCACCCTGACTGCTTTTCCTCCCTGTTTTCCTGGTTTCCACATGTTTGAGGTCAGCTTGATCACCCGGATGGCTTCTTTGTCAAGTTCCGGATGAATTCCCCTGAGGATCTTTACCTCTTTAACTGAACCATCAGCATCCACAACAAATTCAACAAATACATTCCCGGAAACACCTTCAATTTTAAGCCTCTCCGGATAGTTCAGGTGTTTCTCAATGAATCTTTTCAGTCCTTCTGTTTTACCGGGGAATTCAGGCATTGTTTCTGCGGATGCAAAGATACGGTCTTTTCTCTCCACTCCGGTATCCTCATCCAGGGAGATCATATCTTCCGTTTCTAAAGAAAGCTCTGACACGTTGGCCCATTTAACACCACCGGATTTTTGTGCTGTCCGTGGAGCCGCCGCAATTCCCTGGACGGGATAAGCACCCCCCACAGCGTAATTACTTACTCCTTCAGGCAAGGGCAAAGGTTGTTTGACCGTGGTCACATTCCCGCCCTCATTCCGGATTTCTGAATCGATGGCTATGAAGGAGGTATAATTGGTTAACAGGTTATATTTCAGACCAAGGTCAGTGATTTTCCGGACATGCTCTTCTGTGGATCTTCCCAATGAAGTGTAATCGTCCAGGAGTCGAATTGTTTCCCTGGCCCAGAGGTATTTTAAGCCGATATTTGATTTTACCGGGGCTGTTGAACCAACATCGAGACTTACCTTGTACTCTCCTTCACCACTATCACCGGTCAGGTTGATTTTACCTTTGGGTTTGCCTTTCCATTTACCATACACGATCACCGGTTTTTCAGCGAGAACATCGGGGACGGTTAATGGTTCAACATCAAACACTTCAAAATCCTCAAACCGAAGCTTTATGTTTGTAAGTACGGGAGTTTGGATGTATGTTCTGAATTTTTCAGCTTTTCCAGCAGCTTCGTTTTCTTTAGTGATGATGAATGCCTCTCCCGTACCAACATGAGCCATACCTTCAAGCAGGTAACGGTTAACTGAACTCCCAATACCAAAGGTGAAGAAATTAGCCCTGCCAAGGTTTTCTCGGATCAGGTCGAATGCCTCTTTTTCGACGGATACATAACCGTCAGTTGCAATGACAAAGCTCCTTGAATAATCTTCAGTTCCTGTTAAGGAGAGTGCCCGTTTTAATGCAGGAAGCAGTTCCGTACCACCACCACCCCGCTGGTTATCGATAAACTGGATTGCCCTGGATACATTCTCCCTGGTTGCCGGAAGTGATTGTTCAGCGAACAATTCTGAACCACCGGCAAAAAGCAGGATATTAAACCGATCGGTAGGCCTGAGGTTCGCTAGCAGATCTCGCATAAGGGTTTTCGAAATATTCAGCGGGAATCCATACATTGAACCCGAAACATCGACAATAAAAACATATTCTCTCGGAGGAATCAACTCCTTCTTAACGATTTTCGGGGGTTGGATCATTGCCAGGAAAAAATTCTCTTCGACTCCTTCATACAGCAGTAATCCCGATTCGATTTTGTTACCGGTAAGACGATATTGTACAATACAGTCTTTATTTCCCCCGGACTTTTCTTCGGGAGAGAGGGTCAGTATCGCAGTAGACCGGGTTTCAAAATTGATGGTCATATCATGTGAAGGGGACCGGACATCCTGAATGGGCAGACC
>Ga0315541_1001893_pt1 | contig 18380 bp, 15 predicted proteins | sample SalMarSW160190MG_FD_203095 | JGI IMG/M metagenome (GOLD analysis project Ga0315541, IMG submission 203095) | Salt marsh sediment microbial communities from the Plum Island Ecosystem LTER, Massachusetts, United States - Salt Marsh Sediment SW1601-190 ...
ATTAGACATAATTTTGGCAGCCGCCCGGTCGGGCAAGCGGTGGTGAGGAGCCTCGTGGGACCTCCCTGGCCGGGTTACGGTATTCTAACACAAAGCAGGGGGCAGGCAAGTGAGCAGGCTTGATGAAGTGGGCCTGGGTTCTCTCGTCGCAGTTAATATATTATGTCAAGTTAAAGGCGCAAATATGGTTAAGGTGACATAAGATATATAGTCGGAAGTTAAACACGAAGGTCGCGAAGAAAGACGAAAGCACTGATTTCAGCGATTGAAATCGTCAGAAGTGACCCGCAGGCACGGTTGACGTTGCGGATTGGTGAGTGGCTGCCCACATCGCTGCAGTGACATCCGGTCATGCTGCTGCACTCAGACTTGTCAAAAACCCGGCTCCAGCCGCGATCGTTGCCCCCTGCCTACTTCCCGTCACTCTTATGTGACTTGACAAAGTTACAAGATGCTCCGTTGACGGGTCCTTCTCTCGTGTCCGGCGCACCTGTGATCTGGCTCGCACTCCCCTGGATCGGCTGTGCGCTACCCAGGCCGGCGATCCCGACCTTCGTCTTTGACTCCAGGATCTGCGCGACCAAACCAACCCCCGCCAGATGCGCCAAGAAACCTACTCTGTATCTTCTCAATATTCTGGGGTAGAGTCGGTTCTTACAGATTTCTGACGTTTCTTTAACAGCAAGCTAATGAGCGCGTGGTACAATCACGACAATTGTCTCTCAAGCAGCACACAAGCCGATCTTGTGGACAATACTTGCACTAGACGCAATTCTATGCTATAATCTGCAATATAGATCGCCTTGGTGAAGTGTGACTCGCTTCCTTGCCGGGGAGGAGCGGATTGGAGGTGATGCCGTTGCCGCTGGGTATGAGCATTCGCGTTCAGAGGGTCCGAAGAGGCATGAAGGCCAAGGAATTATCAGAGTTAGTTGGTATTTCCCCTAGCGTTATGAGTCGTATCGAGAACGATATCTCGGCCCCGACTATCGACGTACTCCGGAAAATCGCCGTAGCATTGTCAGTTTCGATCGGTGATCTTGTTGAACCTATTGTCGGAGGAGAAACAGTGTCCCAGGTCTCCGAACATCCTCGGCGTGTATCCGTTGTCCGGGCTGGCGAACGGAAAGTGCTACGTCTTCCTCAATCGGGAATCGAGTATCAGCTGCTAACTCCAGACTTTCGATGGTCAGCTGAGTTTGTGTGGGTCGAGTTTGGTCCTGGTGATGGGGGCGCCGAGAAGGTCTGTCATAAGGGCGGGGAGGAGTATGTACTGGTTCTAGAGGGAGTACTTCATGTCTATGTTGGGGAAGATGTTTATGCATTGGCTAGGGGAGATTCTCTGGTATTCGACGCTCGGCTTCCTCACCGGTACAAGAACGAAGGCAACGAATGTACCATTTGGGTATACGTAGCAATTCCCCCCACACTCTAGAATCTGACTTAGGCATTTGGCAAGGAGTCAATATGGTAAATAGAGATATTGTAGCATCGGAGTTTCCGGGAACCCACGGAAGAGCGTTTCTTGATGCAGCCTGTGTCAGTATAGCACCCCGATCAGCGTGCGAGGCCATCGAAGATTTCCTGCACTTGACGCTTATGTGTCCGGACGAGTCGGCGACTGAGCACCACATTCACATGGATCAGCTGCGGCAAGAAGCTGTGCTACAGGCTGCTCGATTGCTTGAGACCAGTCCGAATCAAATCGCGTTGATGGAAAGCACTACGCATGGTCTTAACACTCTGGCCTTAGCTCTCAAGCTTCCTCGCGGTTCTCAGGTCCTGGTCAGTGAGATGGAGTTTCTTCAGGTTGCGATGCCTTGGGTGATGCAAGACGGCGTCGAGGTGGTGTCTGTGCCCCACACGGACGGACGGGTGCGTCCAGAGAACTTTGCTGTTCGCATCACTCCTCGCACCCGACTATTACTTGTGTCGTCAACGCAATGGAACAACGGATTCCGGTGCGACCTGCGCGCATTCGCAGATCTGTGTCACCAGCACGATATGCTTCTGGTGGTAGATGCGGTTCAGCAATTGGGGGCTATTCGGATCCTACCGCAGCGCGATGAGGTTGACGTCCTAGCGGTTGGTGGACATAAATGGCTAAACGCCCCCTTCGGGTGCGGATTTCTCTACGTGTCGAACCGCATTCTCTCCGAACTAGAGCCATTCTTCTCAGGCTATCTGAATCTCGTAGATCCCGATGGAGGCTGGGGGACATATTTCTCGTCTCCGGATATCGTATCCGTCCGTGAAAGAAGCGCGTACGAGTTCGTGGACACAGCAAAGCGACTAGAGATAGGCGGTACTAGCAATTATCCAGGCGCTATTGGTTTGGCAGCGAGCCTTCGGCTGACCAATGATCTAGGCACGAATCTGATCGAGGATTATGTTTTGTTCCTCACGGATCGCCTGATGCAGGGCCTGCCGGAGGTTGGGGCTACACTCGTCACTGTTCCCGAGCGGAAATATCGATCGGGAATCGTCAGTTTCCGATTCTATCAAGAGGTAGAGGCGGAAAGGGAACTCGTGGCTCGACTAGCCCGGGAAGAGATTCTGGTGTCGATTCGCTTCACGGCAGGGGTGGGTGGCATTCGTGTGTCGTGTCATTTCTACAACACCGAGGAACATCTTGATGCCCTATTGGATTCACTTCGACGTGCGGCAAAGGAGCGCCCCCCCGATTATCGTCGGGGGCAAGACTAGGCGTTGTGGCCAGCCAGATTAGATTGTGCGCAATTTAAGAATTGAGAGGAGGAATTTCGATGTCGTTTTTTGAAGTGGAGACCTGGCGACCAAAGACAGGGGAGGAAGCACAGCACGATTTGATGATAAAGCGTTGGTTTGCTTTCGTGCAAGAGCATCAAGATCTCTTCCCAGAGTGGTGCTCGGCGCGTTACTATCGCGAAGTTCTACGCAACGAGGATCAGTGGACAGGTCGCTACGTGATGGTATTCGAATACGACAGCTACGACGGTCGAAACGCATACAAGGAGCGTCGAACAAGGCAGTCTGACCGCTACTCTGCCTATATGGAAGTCGATCCTTACGTGCATTTCGAACCCGAGAGCGTGATCATCACAAGCTGGACGCCGCATGCACAGAACCTCCAGAAGAGGTGGCGTCCTACGACCCCCGAGTCTTTCTATGATGTTGTCACGTGGACGCCGATAGATGGAACTCTAGAGGAACACGATGCAATGATGCTGCAGTGGTACGATTATGTTGAGGAACACTATGATGAGCTCTTCCCGGAATGGTGTAGCGTCTTCTACTACCAAGGCGTGGATCTGGCATCCGGCAGATTGACCGACCGCTATCGCATGTCTTTTGAGTATAAGAATCGTGCTGCGTTCCTTGCATACAAGAAGCGCAAGATAGACGAGCCAGATGCCTACGCTGCTTACAACGAAATCGACCCGGTAGTGTACTTCATCGAGGAGACGAAAGTGATTGAGCACTGGCAACCGCTTGAACTTGATCATTGGCTTGACTTCTCGGGATCTCAGTAACTGTACGGAGTAGAGAAGGTGCGAGACACTCCTGAGGTTTCATATCTGGAAATTGGTTCCGTGGGTAGCATGCCCCTTCGGATTCCAGTGGTCACTATTGGGTCGGGCCGACCTGTGCTTTCCATACTCTGTGGCATTCACGGCGACGAGACTGCCAGTACCTTTAGCGCGTATCAGTTCCTCAAGTGCATGGCGCAGGAGCCTGAACTGAATGGCACTGTGCAGCTTGTTCCGTCGGCTAACCCCTTCGCGCAAGCCACTCGTACCCGAGTGGCCGTGTCTGACCTTGACAATCTAAACCGCACTGGCAAGGGCGATCCGGATGGCAGAATGACGCAGCGAATTGCCAATGCATTGTTCGAGTTCCTGAAGGACAGTACCTTGGTGATCGACCTGCATGAGTTCCGCATGACTACTCCGCGCATGGTTGTCTATATCCCGGATGAGAAGGAAGAGACCCGACAAATCAACCTCTCCAACATAGCTGCCTTTGAGCCGGCCTTCGTCTGGGCGCTCTCCGGGGCTAGCAGCGACTCAGGTAGTCTGATCGCGGCTCTGGTAGCTGAGGGTGTACCTGGTTTTGGCATCGAGACTTCCGATGCTCACCTAATGACGGATGATGAGATCTCCAAAGTCGTGGCAGGCCTCTACCGAGTGGCTCAGAATCTTGCCATATTGCCGGGTACTTTCGAGACCCGACCCGTGACTGCCTACAACGCGAGGTTCGTATCGGCTGACCAAGCTGGCATCTGGTGCACCAGACGTTGTGTCTTCGAAGAAGTCGAAGAAGGGGAGTTGATCGGACACCTGATCCCATTCCCCCTCGTAACCGAGGAGACAGTAGACACGCCGTATTCAGGGACTCTGCTACAGGTGGCGCCGCACCGGCTAGTTGACACCGGCTCCTACATTTTCTCCGTAGGTGAAACAGACAAACTGATTACCGAAGAATTGCATAGAGCTGCGAAGCGCAAGAGCTGAATCAGAAGCAAGTCTTCAAGAGTGTAAGCTTCCGACGAAAGTGAGTGCAGAGTGGACAGTGACGGCGAGCGGCGGAGTTCATGGAAGCGTAATTCGTCGAACTGGGTTATGAACTTTGCTCACGAAAGGAGTAAGATATGGACTTTGGAAGTATGGTGTCACTGATAGTGACACCATCGGATTCGTGGTTCTGCTCAGAAAACTAAAGGAGAATAGGAGATGGAGAAAAAAGAATACGAACATCAGTATGTTCCCGAACTGAAGAACCTGTATCGAACGGGCCGAATCAGTCGGCGAGAGTTCATGCGTAACGCCTTGCTGCTTGGAATTTCAGCTGTAGCTGCGAATTCCTTCCTTTCTGCTTGTTCGCCGGGTCCTTCTACTGAAACGACGCCAGATGCTTCAGCAGTGCCTGAATCTTCTACGTCTGTTCCCTCTTCGTCCATAAGGCGAGGGGGAATCTTCCGAGTCTCGGGGGATGTTATTGGACTTGACCACCCTGCACGTGCGAGTAATGATAGTCCCTTCAGCATAGTAAATGAGTATCTGACGATCACTGATGCGGACAACGTCACGCATCCTCACCTTTTGGAGCGGTGGGAGCCGAGCGAGGATCTCAAGACGTGGACACTTCATCTGCGCCAGGGAGTTACTTGGAGTACAGGGGAACTCTTTACTGCAGACGATGTGTTGTTCACGATGAATGAATGGCTCAACCCAGATGTAGGTTCATCAATGCTGGGACTGATGGGTAATTATCTTTTACCCCAGAACATCGAGAAGGTCGATGATTACACCGTTGTTCTCCATCTTGAATCACCACAGATTGCTGTTCCCGAGCATCTCTATGCCACACCGGCCGTAATGCTCGATCATCGTACCTTTGGAGGAGACTGGCTCCAAAACCCTGTGGGCACAGGCGCGTTCGTTGTTGACGAATGGTCGATAGGAGAACGCGCAGTACTGAAGGCGCGAGAGGGCTACTGGGCCATGGGAGATGATGGCAGTCCGCTGCCTTATCTCGACGAGTTCATCTACGTCGCTATCGGCAGCGATCCGACTGCTCGCCTCTCCGCGCTGACTAGCGGGCAGATTGACGCTTACCTGCCTTGGTCGGCTCCGAACGAATCACTTCGTGAAAACCCGGATATTGCGATTCTATCTGTCGCTACGGCGAATACCCCTGTCCTGCGTATGCGTGTGGACATGGAACCGTGGACCGATGTGCGTGTGCGCAATGCCTTGAAGCTTTGCCAAGACAAGGAGAAGATTCTTCAGCTGGCTCAGTTCGGCGAGGGCATTGTTGGACCTGACTGCCATGTCGCGCCTGTGCAGCCTGAGTACTGCCCTATGCCGATCACGCCATACAACCCGGATCAGGCAAAGGCTCTTCTCACTGAGGCTGGCTATCCCGATGGGCTTGACGTGACAATCACAGTTGGGAGTGGATGGCCCGATACTGTTTCCTACGCTGAGATACTCAGAGAAGATTCTGCACCGGCAGGGTTCCGCATGACCATCAATTCGGTTCCGAACGATGTATATTGGGATTTGTGGACCGAGGTCGATCTGGGCGTCACTATATGGAGCCATCGTCCCTTGGCCGTTATGACCCTTCCAGTGGCATACACGTGCGATAGAGAGGGCAACCCCGTGCCCTGGAACGAAACACGCTGGTGCGACGAGGAATTCGCCGAACTGCTGCAGCAAGCTATGGGCACCGTCGATGTCGAAGAGCGGCGTCAGATTATGTGCGACATTCAGCGTATTCAGGTCGAGCGAGGCTCCATTGGAATCCCATACTGGAAGAATGTCTGGCTAGCTTACAATCGCAAGTTCCAGGGTTTGACGTGCCCTACAAGTACCACGTACGCGGAGTGGGTCAAAATCTGGTATGATCCAGATGCTTAGACTCTTCGACGGCAGTTAGGAGCGATCGACTCGGTAGACAAGGGGGCAATGCTTTCAGAAGGATTGCCCCCTTGCATCTCTATCATTAGCTAGAGAACTCGAGACTGGGTGTCCTGTCGTCTGTTTGGACAGGATTTCCCGAGTCAGAGAGCCTACAGAATGATGGGTTTTCAAGAATGCGAGTCGCGGGGTGACTGATTGTGGCCAAGTTCCTTGTCCGACGTTTCATCTCACTGATCCTCACTATGCTCTTGGTGTCTGTGCTGGTGTTCCTCGTGTCAGAAGTTGCGCCAGGTGACGTCGTCCGCCATATGCTGGGTCAGTTTGCCACACCGGAGCAGGAGGAGTCGTTGCGCGAGCAACTTGGACTGAATCGTCCTGTCTGGGTGCGATATCTCACCTGGCTTATCGGCAGTGATACCTTCTGGGCCGAACCGCGACTGATGATGCCACTGCGACAAGTCGAATCCCAAGAGACCGGCGCAATTGAATGGTGGGCAGAAGAAGACGGTACTTTGATCCGCTGGAGGCTGGAAGGAGACGATCTTATTGCCATTCGCCGACTGCCCAACGGGTCGGTTGAAGAGTCGATGGACAACGGACGCTGGAATATCGATTTCGAAGAGGAGATTGCTCGCCTCGGGAATGTTCGGGACGAGCTCCTAGGGGATTCTCTTCTCCATCTAGAGGATCGGGAGATGCTGCTAGCGAGAGTAGAAGGGCTGCTCGGAATCCTTCATAGCAGCAATGACCTCTCCCATGAGAATCTGGTACATGGTATTCAACAGTACGAGGAAGATCTCAACCGTCTAGTGGATCCCCAGGCAGTGTCACAACTTGAGGCACTGGAGTCCGCGGCCCGTACTGTTCGCCAAGACCCGCTCATTGAGACGCTTGAGATTGCCCAGCGCTTGTCGGAAGATCTAGAAAGCTACGACGAGAACACGCTCCACACTCTGCCCCACGTTCTTGGTCAGGCAGTCTTTGTCGTCGAGGACGGCCGTCCTGAACTGGCGGAAGCCCTAAGAGGAGCTTCGCGCCAAATCCTGGCTCGGAATCTCGAAGCTGCTCGACTTGCGCTTCAGAGAGTTGTCGATCCTATGTCGGATTTGGTTCAGCCGATGGTTGAGGTGGCCAATAGCCTGGAAACCGGCGAGTATGATGTGACAGCAACTCAGATTGAGGCATTGCCACGTCAGGAAGATATCCTTGATCGTGGCGCTGTGGTGGTCCTAGCTCATCAACTGGATGGGATGGCAGAGGCTGTCGAGTCATCAATGCCCGAGCTTTCACAGGAATGGGATGCGGCAGCAGAGAACCTCAGGGAGGGTGACCAGGAAGGCGCTGCTACGGCTTTAGATAACGCCGCTGCCTATTTCAGGAGACAGGGACCCATTCTTGCGAGGGCGGAAATCGTGCAGAGGCTTCATGTAGCCCGCTACTTCTGGGGCGTAGACCAACAGAACAACACTGTGCTATGGGAGACTAGCTTCGACGATACGTTCTGGTTTCGCAGCATAAGCTCAGGGCACTGGATTCAACAGACAAGTAGGCCAAGTGAGTACATCCCGCTTCAACGGGGGCTTCTCCGAGGTGACCCGGGGCGTTCGATGCGCACACGCCAGCCCGTGGGCGAAGAGCTTGTACGGCGACTTCGAAATTCGGCTATTCTGGCCAGTATTGCTTTCGTCGTCGTGGTACCGTTATCGGTCTCTCTGGGCCTTGTAGCAGGACTCAATGAAGGCAAACCCATAGATCGCATGCTTTCCGTCTTTGGTCTCATTACAACAGCGAGCCCTAACTTCGCCACAGGTATATTCCTTATCGTGATTTTTAGTGTCTGGCTCAAATGGCTTCCTGGTGCAACTGTCTTAGAAAGCTCCACGAGTGTGTTCACGAATCCCGAAATGCTTGTCCTTCCGGTTGTCACTTTGACGCTCATAGAGCTTGGATATGTACTCCGTATGACGAGAGCAAGTATGGTCGACGTGATGCGAAAGCCATATATGCGTACCGCCTTTCTCAAGGGTTTACCTTATCGGCGAATTGTGCTCCGGCACGGGCTGAGGAATGCCCTGATGGCTCCAATTACGGTCATAATGCTCCACGTGAACTGGCTTGTGGGAGGCATAGTCGTTGTGGAGTCTCTCTTTGGTTACCCTGGACTGGGTACTTTTTTACTGATTTCAGCTCTCTACAAAGATGTTTTTGCCATTGAGGCAGGTGCGATGGTTATGGTTACCCTTGCAGTCGCAACACAGTTGATAGCCGATATTGCCTATACTTTCTTAAACCCGCGTATTCGCTATGGTTAGTCCTCGGAGATGTACTGATCTTATATGAGAGAAAAGCAAGATCTACCCATTGGTGCATTGGAGATCTCAGGTACTTCTTTCGGTGGGCGACTGCGTGCTTTCCTTGGTACAATCTGGGCTTCAAGGACTGCGACAGTTGGTGTGCTACTAGTGCTATTCTGGATTCTAGTGGTGCTATTCTCGCTTGTCACCACTCTTGATCCATATGAGCAAGACGTCACATCTGTCAATGCTGGGCCCTCTCCGGCACAAGGACACTGGCTGGGGACCGATGATCTGGGACGCGATCTACTAGCACGCGTGGTTCACGGAAGCCGACTGGTTCTGGTGCTTGCGCCGCTCTCTGTGTTGTGTGCAGTTGCTGTTGGCTCGACGTTGGGTCTTGTCGCCGGGTATTATGGGGGTGTTGTCGACGATCTTGTTATGCGTTTACTCGATGCACTTATGGCTTTCCCGACCATTCTGCTCTACATGATCATCATCGCTGCTCTTGGTGCTTCACCAGCCAACGTCGTGATGGCCATCACAATCGGAGGTACCCCTGGGATTGCCCGGTTGATCCGGAGTCTCACCATAGATATCAAGAGCCGCGACTACGTAGCGGCCGCCGAATCTGCTGGTGAGAGTCCATTATTCGTTATGTTTGGCGAGATACTCATCAATGCCCGGGGCCCAATAATCGTGGATGCTATGTTGGGCGTGGGCTACGCGATTTTCGCGATTGGTGCTCTCGGTTTCCTGGGTCTCGGCATGCCGCCGCCGTCCCCTGACTGGGGCAGCATGATTGCGCGCGCTCGGCTTCACATTTGGTCGAATCCCTGGGCGGTTGTCTGGCCGTCCATCGCTATTGCGTCTCTAGTGGTGGGTCTCAATCTTTTCGCAGATGGTCTGAATGAGGAATCGTTCCGCTATCAGTAGAGAGGGAATTCTATTGGAAGACTACCGGATGATCAGCGGAAGCGCGCAGGTACTGCAAGTACAGAACCTGGCCATCTCCTACGAGACTCGCCACGGAGATGTTCCGGCCGTTCGCGATGTCTCATTCGGGATCCGAAGGGGTGAGACCTTGGGAATCGTGGGGGAGTCGGGTTGTGGTAAGAGCACAGTTGCGTATGGGATCGTCGGTTTCTTGGGGAATGGCCACATTGTTGATGGAAGCATCAAGTTCTGTGGTGAGGAACTTCGTGGACGTTCAGAGAAAGAGCTGCATCGACTGCGGGGCGGACAAATTGCCATGGTACATCAAGACCCTATGCAGTCCCTTAACCCGTCAATGCGGGTTGGCGACCAACTCAGCGAGGTTCTAGTCGTTCATCGCGGGATGACGAATAGAGACGCGTGCGCGCGGTGTATTAAGATGCTTGACCGGGTCTACATTCCCAGTCCCGAAGCAATGATGGAACGTTATCCGCATCAGCTCTCGGGTGGTCAACAGCAACGGGTTGTTATTGCAATGGCACTCCTTGCTGATCCAGTGCTGCTTATAATGGATGAGCCGACTACAGCTCTGGACGTCACGGTCGAAGCAACGGTGTTAGACCTAATCTCAGAATTGCGCGAGGAACTGGACACGGCGATTCTGTACATCAGCCACAATCTCGGCGTTATCGCAAGGATATCAGATCGCGTCGGCGTGATGTATGCAGGTGAAATGGTGGAAAGTGCCCCAGTGGAAGAGATTTTTCTCCAGTCGGCGCACCCATATACTCAGGGACTGCTGCGATGCGTACCCACTTTGGAAAGCAGTAAGCAGGCAAGATACTTGACTCCCATTGCGGGTAGTGTTCCATCACCAGGCGACCTTCCGGAGGGATGTGTCTACGCGCCACGATGTGGCTTTGTGCAGCCTAAGTGTTGGCAAGAGCATCCACAGCTTGTGAAACGATTGGACAATCATAGAGTACGTTGCTTCTTTGCGGGCGAGGTGGCGATGACAGACTGGCGTGAGCTCGGGGAAATACCGGCTGCCGCCCTCGTGCGGTCTGGTGTTCAGCAACTAGGTGCCGAGCCAGTGTTGAAGACCCAGAATGTTAGCACATATTATCCTCACACTTCAGGCTCGCTGCTGAACCTGATAGGACTTGGTGAGAAGCAGTGGCTCAGAGCTGTGGACGGCGTGGACCTGCTGATACCCAAAGGAGTAACCTTCGGTGTTGTGGGTGAGTCGGGGTGCGGCAAGACTACACTCGCGAAGACGATCATTGGTCTGGAGTCGCTGACCGGCGGTGAGATTGAGTTCATGGGTGTCGACATCTCAATGCCGGTCAGAAGTAGGGACAAGGAACTGATCAAGGGACTGCGGATGGTTTTTCAGAATCCTGACTCCACCCTCAATCCATCGTTCACGATAGGATACCAGATTGGACGTCAGATTAGGCGTTTCCAGACTGTGCCACGGGGCCAAGTGCACCAGGAAGTGCTGCGTCTGTTGGACCAAGTGAAGCTCGACGCTCGATACGTTTCTCGGTTGCCTCGCCAGCTCAGCGGAGGTGAGAAGCAACGTGTAGGCATAGCACGGGCGCTTGCTAGTCGTCCCGAGCTAGTGCTCTGTGATGAGCCAGTTTCTTCCCTCGACGTCTCGGTTCAAGCTGCGGTGCTGAATCTACTGACCGAGATCCAGCGGAAGTACGGGACTACGTTGTTGTTCATTGCACATGATCTGAGCGTCGTACGGTACTTCTCGGATTTTGTTGCTGTGATGTACCTCGGTCAGATTGTCGAGGTTGGGATGGCTCATGACATCTATGAGCCGCCTTATCACCCCTACACTGAGGCGTTGCTCTCAGCTGTTCCGATCCCGAATCCCTCTATCCAGCAGAAGCACATCCGACTTGAGGGCACGGTGCCCAGTGCGTTCAACCCGCCGAGTGGCTGTCGTTTCCATACACGCTGTCCGAGAAAGATTGGAGAGATCTGCGAGACACAGGTGCCTCCGATGCGCAATCTTGGAGATGGTCACCTTATTGCTTGCCACATACCGCTGGAAAAGCTGCGCGAGATCAAACCCGTGATCTTCACATCTTAGCGCGGAGTCAACCTGGAAGCCAAGAGACAATTATCATAGTTGAAGACACTATCTAAGTATCTGCCAGAGGCGTTGGCGAACGGCGAGTAGGTATGGCGATAGTGAGCGATGCGAGTTGAGAAGTACCGGTTTAGATCGAGGTCTAAAATCAAGGCCAGTCTGTACCCTGACAAGTGGGGCTGGAGGGTAAAATGAACGAAGAGAGGCAGGAAGTACAATCCCAGATCACGTTTCTCTATTACCGGGACATGGACGGTGCAGTGGATTTCTATGAGCAGACTATGCGGCTCTCTTCCGTCATCGACGTCGGATGGGCCAAGATCTACAAGGTGAGTGGAAATGCTTATATAGGACTGGTTGGCGGTGACCGAGGGTACCACCAAGCACAGGAAGAGAGTGCAGTTCTGATCACCTTCGTTGTTGACGACTCGCTATGGTGGCACAAGTACCTCACCGAGCGTGGTGTTGAGGGGCTGACCAATCTAGACACCATCAATGACATCAAGGTCCGTATCTTCTTCCTGAGAGATCCGGGGGGCTATGCAATAGAAATCCAAGAGTTTCTGGACCCTCAGGTGGCCAAGATGTTCTCTTGAGCGGTATCGCTTGCTGCAGCGGAATACGAACCACGCACGAATATATTGGAGTGTACGTCGTCAAACAATGTCATTAAGTTAAAGGCAGGTTGAACTCCACGGAACCACGGCTATACTATACTCCATCAACCTCATCACGCACTAGAAAGGAGTTCAGCCGTGCCCAATCATATCGGAACACTTTGTACAGGACTGATAGCAGCCCTGAAGGCTCGTTTGTTTGCCCCTGACTTTCTGGAACGTCATCGTCGATCAGAGGAAGATTTCACGTCTCGGTTCGAGTTCTCTGCAACGACCACGTATCAGTTTGATTGGGCGTGCCTGGTGGTGCTTTCGTTTAGGACACCTGTCCTCATACCCATGCTTCGCTAATCAGCCCCGGCGAACAGCTCCGGGTGGTACTGGCGGGCAAACTCGACGTATTCTAGCACAACTCGCCTGCCGCGTCCAATCAGGCCGCTGATCTCCTCTGTCTCCATGCCCCGTTTCAGCAGCAGTTTCACGCGCTCGTAGTCTTTCAGGTAGCGTTCCACGGCTTTCAGGCTGTGCCCTGTTTCACGGGCGACGTCTGGCGGTTCCAGCCCCTGCTCGTACAGCCGCACGATCTCCTTCTTGTGCGTCGGGCGGCTACCCTGATCCATCCGATAGCCCTTCATAGGCAGCAACCCGCCCGTCTCCTCCTCCCACTCCCGTATGTACTGCCGTGTGACCTCGTAGGATTTGTTCAAGATGACGCTCAACTCGGCGATGGTCAGCAACCCGCCCTGTTCCTCGGCTGCCTTCACCATCCGCGCCAGCCGTCTCTTGTCCCGTGACTTGGCCGCCGCGTGGGTCTTGCCCCGCGGCGTCTTCCCATCGGTGCGGGACCGCAGGTCAGCCCGGGTCACAAAGGGCAGCCTCACCGTCACCGTCTTGTACTCCTCGGTGCGCTTTCCCGGCTCCGCTTTCTTCCCCTCGTCCGCCGTGCACGTCCAGACCAGGTCGCCGCTTCTCACTTGCTCCATCGGCGGGTAGAACTCCTCCATCAGCCCCATCACGTCCTCGACCAGCAGTTGCAGGATGCGCCTCCCGCCCAGCAGCCCGTACTCCGTCTCCAGGAGATGCATCAACGCACTCTCGAACGTCCGTTTTTCGATGCTGGCATACGGATTCACCCGGCTCATTGCCTCACCTCCCCCTTTTTTCCGCCCTCGAAGGAAGGTTTCTGCCGGGCACTCACCCGCGCCAATTCCTCCTCCATCTTCTCTCGCCGGTGCGGCTCCGCCAGCGCCGCCTCGTACACCTCCAGGTACTCCCTCACCAACCGCACTGACGCCTGGGTCAGAAACGCGATCTCTTCCACCGGCGTTTCCTGCCGGTGCAGCACCACGATCTGCAGGAACGTGCTCACGTACCGCTTGATCGCCTGCGGCGAGTGGTGCATCCACCGCGCGATCTTGTCGTACCCCTCCCGGTCTAACCACAACTCGATGATCCTGACCTTGTGTGTCTGCCCGCGCCCAACTCCTTTCACGAACCCACGCGTCTGTATCAGGTGACCTTCCCTTTTCAAAATCCGCACATCCCGGCGAATCGTCCGTGCAGCCACACCCAACGCCCGCGCCAGGTCCTCCTGGGTCAGTATCCCACCCTGTTCCAGCGCTTCCTCCATCAGCCGCAGAATTCTTCCCTGCCGCAGCCCCTCCGCCTTTTCTCGCCCTCCAACTCCCGCATCTTCCGCGCCCACGTCCACCGTCAGCGTCACCTCTACCTTGCCCGTCTCTGCCAGCGGTGGCCCAAACGGTGCTTTCAAGCTGGTCACTATCAACCGTATCTGCCCAGGCCGCACCGACGACGACGGCACGCCGCCAACCAACATCTCTTTCGCTGTGTTCAGCAACTCGCGGGATACGCGCGGAGAAAAGCGAAATTCTTCCTGCATTACGTGGACAAAAGCGGATTCTGGTGTCTTGATTGCCAGGCGATCTCGTGCAGTTGCCTTTGACATTTGTCCGTCCTCCTTTGGGGTTGTCCCCCTATTCTACTCTGGAGGGCATACCGGACAAGTGTCCTAATTTTCAGTATCCTCTCTCGGATCGAGCCCTCTGCAACTTGGGGTTGATCCGATGGGGGGGGATGATCCGCTGGGTTTCAGTATCCTCTCTCGGATCGAGCCCTCTGCAACCCCGGTTCTCCGCTCGCACCTTCGCCTCAATGCGGGGTTTCAGTATCCTCTCTCGGATCGAGCCCTCTGCAACCGTAGACAACAGTCTTGTACGCGAGCGGCTTGTCCCAGTTTCAGTATCCTCTCTCGGATCGAGCCCTCTGCAACCGACGTCCTGGCCGAGCTACGCCGGATGCAGGAAGTGGTTTCAGTATCCTCTCTCGGATCGAGCCCTCTGCAACCGGGAGTAGCCTGACATTGAACCAAGATCGTCGAGAGAGTTTCAGTATCCTCTCTCGGATCGAGCCCTCTGCAACCGCCGCCCGGTTCGCTCGCTCCTGGTCGGTGCGGCTTGTTTCAGTATCCTCTCTCGGATCGAGCCCTCTGCAACTGGTCGCCCTCGCGTGTTGCGACGCCGTTGCTGCCAGAGTTTCAGTATCCTCTCTCGGATCGAGCCCTCTGCAACTGCAGCGCGTAGATTTGCTGCTGCACCTTACTGCCGAAAGTTTCAGTATCCTCTCTCGGATCGAGCCCTCTGCAACACGGTTGAACTCGGTGATCTTGTCGCGAGAGGCTTCGTTTCAGTATCCTCTCTCGGATCGAGCCCTCTGCAACACTGGATCTGACCCTGGGTGAGGCCGCTGTTCCCATGTTTCAGTATCCTCTCTCGGATCGAGCCCTCTGCAACATACGATCATGCTCGCTATGGGCCAGTGCGAGAAAGTTTCAGTATCCTCTCTCGGATCGAGCCCTCTGCAACTGCGCGCCGGGCCCGGTCTCTCTGCCGGCCTGGTGGTTTCAGTATCCTCTCTCGGATCGAGCCCTCTGCAACCGCCGCCCGGTTCGCTCGCTCCTGGTCGGTGCGGCTTGTTTCAGTATCCTCTCTCGGATCGAGCCCTCTGCAACCTGGCCACGACTATTGTACTCGTCGTAGTAGTGGCTGTTTCAGTATCCTCTCTCGGATCGAGCCCTCTGCAACGTCCAAGACGGTACTGGGATCCGGATGACATCTGGAGTTTCAGTATCCTCTCTCGGATCGAGCCCTCTGCAACCGCCAGGTGGTGTCGGGCAACTGGTTCATTGTCCAAGTTTCAGTATCCTCTCTCGGATCGAGCCCTCTGCAACCGAGCGGCATCGCACCGGGGCCGACATTAGACAGGTGTTTCAGTATCCTCTCTCGGATCGAGCCCTCTGCAACCAGGCGATCCACAGGTCACACGTCGGGCAACCCGGGAGTTTCAGTATCCTCTCTCGGATCGAGCCCTCTGCAACCGGGAAGCGCCCCGCCCCGACCCCGCAGGCAGGCTGGGTTTCAGTATCCTCTCTCGGATCGAGCCCTCTGCAACCGGCGGACACGAACACCCACCCCAAGCCGCACCGACCGTTTCAGTATCCTCTCTCGGATCGAGCCCTCTGCAACTCCGGCCCTCGCCCTCGCCCTCCGCTTGCTTTTGCGGGTTTCAGTATCCTCTCTCGGATCGAGCCCTCTGCAACCTGGATGAAAATCTCAGTTAATGCATTGAGAATTTCATCGTTTCAGTATCCTCTCTCGGATCGAGCCCTCTGCAACTGTACTCCGGGAGAGCGATCAACTTCCTCAGAACTGAGTTTCAGTATCCTCTCTCGGATCGAGCCCTCTGCAACTGATATTACAACACGGCTTGAGGCGGGGAGGTGGTGAAGTTTCAGTATCCTCTCTCGGATCGAGCCCTCTGCAACTCAATGAGCTTGGTCGCGCCTTCCTCTGGTGTTACTCTGTTTCAGTATCCTCTCTCGGATCGAGCCCTCTGCAACCCGGATACCAACTCGGTGTCCGCGTCAAGGCGCTGCAGTTTCAGTATCCTCTCTCGGATCGAGCCCTCTGCAACCTCGGCCGGCGCATACTCCTCCGTCAGCGATAGGATCAGTTTCAGTATCCTCTCTCGGATCGAGCCCTCTGCAACCGAGCCGACGGTCCTGGACGCGACGGACGTGCTGAGGTTTCAGTATCCTCTCTCGGATCGAGCCCTCTGCAACAGGTGTGAAATGTATGGCAGACTTCCGGTAGCCTTTCAGTTTCAGTATCCTCTCTCGGATCGAGCCCTCTGCAACTACTGTGTGCTGGCGGTGCAGTTCTGGCCGGATGAAGTTTCAGTATCCTCTCTCGGATCGAGCCCTCTGCAACCGATGGGGATGAAGGCGGCGCTGGGGGTTCTGGACCGTTTCAGTATCCTCTCTCGGATCGAGCCCTCTGCAACCGGGGCGGAGGCGGTTGCCGAGACGGGGATGAGAACAGGTTTCAGTATCCTCTCTCGGATCGAGCCCTCTGCAACATACCTGTCCAATGCCCGCAGCGAGGGCCGGGTTGCCGTTTCAGTATCCTCTCTCGGATCGAGCCCTCTGCAACCGGGATCCAGAAGCCAAGCACGGCCCGGTCTGGATACCGCGTTTCAGTATCCTCTCTCGGATCGAGCCCTCTGCAACCTTACCCGTGAATTGATCGCCGCCTGTGCCAGCCCGCTAGTTTCAGTATCCTCTCTCGGATCGAGCCCTCTGCAACCGCCCGGCGCTTGCACTTGTTCGAGCAGTACTGCTGGCGGTTTCAGTATCCTCTCTCGGATCGAGCCCTCTGCAACAATCCTCCACTCGATCATAGATGTAACCGAGGGGATCGTTTCAGTATCCTCTCTCGGATCGAGCCCTCTGCAACTTTTTCCCCGGTTAGGAAAAGACATGACTCCGAAAAGTTTCAGTATCCTCTCTCGGATCGAGCCCTCTGCAACAGGACCGCATCAAGTATCAGACACGCAGGATGACCGAGTTTCAGTATCCTCTCTCGGATCGAGCCCTCTGCAACTTATATCCCACGGCTTTATCTTTACGTCAAGTGCCAGGGTTTCAGTATCCTCTCTCGGATCGAGCCCTCTGCAACCGACGGCGGCCTTGCAGTTTGTGCCGGCTGAGGTATGTTTCAGTATCCTCTCTCGGATCGAGCCCTCTGCAACTACTCCAGGAGAAAGCCGAGGCTGCACGCAAGGAAGAGGGTTTCAGTATCCTCTCTCGGATCGAGCCCTCTGCAACCGCCCGGCCGTACGCCGCCACGTGCGCCGGGATCGCGTTTCAGTATCCTCTCTCGGATCGAGCCCTCTGCAACCGCATCGTGGAGCGCATCAGGACACTCGAGGAGATCGGTTTCAGTATCCTCTCTCGGATCGAGCCCTCTGCAACCGTAGAATGCGATGTTCTCGCCTAAGGCGGCGATGACGTTTCAGTATCCTCTCTCGGATCGAGCCCTCTGCAACTTATGATGACAAGTCTATAGACAGTATAGCAGTAGGGTTTCAGTATCCTCTCTCGGATCGAGCCCTCTGCAACTTCTCTTGCCGTCCTATTGCGGGATGGGTGAGTATGTTTCAGTATCCTCTCTCGGATCGAGCCCTCTGCAACTCAGATCGAAAAATTCCTGTATGGCGCGTGGTACCGGGTTTCAGTATCCTCTCTCGGATCGAGCCCTCTGCAACCGAAGCTGTCGCCGCCGCAGTGTATGACACCGGTCAGGTTTCAGTATCCTCTCTCGGATCGAGCCCTCTGCAACTACGAGAAATCTTCGAAGCAATACCAGGAGCCGACTAGTTTCAGTATCCTCTCTCGGATCGAGCCCTCTGCAACTGTCAAGGCGGGGGCGTGGGGCTACAAGATGAAGGGTTTCAGTATCCTCTCTCGGATCGAGCCCTCTGCAACACACCTCGTCTATCACCCGCACCTCCGGCCACTCATCGTTTCAGTATCCTCCCCTGTGTTAAGCTAAAAGGTGTCGCCTTTTGGAGTACTATTTGAGAAGTGTGGTAGACTAGGGATGGCAGCCGTAGTAGTAGGCGCTGTGGGAAGTGTGGGCAACGCGGAGCGTTGTCCAAGCTT
>Ga0315541_1001896_pt1 | contig 18348 bp, 13 predicted proteins | sample SalMarSW160190MG_FD_203095 | JGI IMG/M metagenome (GOLD analysis project Ga0315541, IMG submission 203095) | Salt marsh sediment microbial communities from the Plum Island Ecosystem LTER, Massachusetts, United States - Salt Marsh Sediment SW1601-190 ...
ATCTACACAGGTAAATTTTACTTTTCCTCCCACTGTTACCCGACAGCCACCACACATACCTGTAGCATCTACCATAATGGAATTGAGACTCACCCTGGTTTCAATATCATATTTTTTAGTGAAAGTGATGTGAAGTCTTGTGTTCTATTGCTTTTTAAGTATAATAGGTATATATCTTTTTTTATCATACTATTTTGCAGGTGATAAGTCAAACTACTTCCTTCTTTTGGTTAGAGGGTTTACGTTTATTTCTAGGCCAGTTCTTACTAAAGTCTTGAAAAAATTAATAATTTGTTCAAATGAATTTTCATGAACTTGATTATCAATAAAGGGATATATATGAAACCCAAGCTGGGGTTTGTTGCTCCATATCGTCACTTAGTTAGTTTGGCCCGTGAGCTTGCTAGAGAGTTTAATAAAAACATTTTCGTTAAGGAAGGAGACTTGAGTGAGGGAGTTAGGCTTGCAGGAAAGATGGAAGAGAGTGGTGTAGAAGTAATTGTTAGTCGAGGTGGAACAGCTTTGGTTATTAAGAATCAAGTAACGATCCCTGTAGTGGAGATCCGGGTGACTGGACTTGATATCTTAAGGGCTCTCTTTGAAGCACGAAAAGCAGGAAAAAAGGTGGGAATCATAGGATTTAAAAATATTATTTATGGAAGCGAGAATCTAGAAGAAATTCTGGGCACAAAGTTAGTCTGTATACCAATCAATGGTGAAAAAGAGGTTGCAGGAAAACTTCTCTTAGCACAAAAACAAGGAGTCGATATAATAGTTGGCGACAATATTGTAGTCTCAAAGGCTAAAAAACATAACATGCGAAGCGTTCTCATTGAATCTGGTAAAGAAGCTGTACTTATGGCCATTGAAGAAGCAGAGAGAGTTGCTCTTGTTAAAAGGAGAGAAAGTGAAAAAACCCAACAATTCAAGACAATTTTGGACAGTTCATATGAAGGAATAATTTCCATCGATAGTGAAGGAATGATAACCGTATTTAATCCAAAAGCAGAGGAAATTACTGGCAGAAGGTTTAAAGAGGTTAAGGGGAGAAATATTAGTGAAATTGTTCCAGAAATTAAAGTAAAACCAGTGCTAAAAGAGAAACAATCTGTACTTGGTGACTTAAAGAAAATAAAGGATTTATATGTAGTCATCGATTGTATCCCGATATTGGTGAAAAATGAGGCAGTTGGGGCGGTTGCTACTATTCAGCCTTTAGCAGATTTGCAGTCAACTGAACAAAAAGCTAGGAAAAAACTCTATATGAAAGGACATGTGGCTAAATATACCTTCGCCGGTATAATTGGAAATAGCAAAATAATGAGAGAAACCGTGGCTAAAGCTTTAAAATTTGCTTCTACTAGTTCCACTATCTTAATGACTGGCGAGACAGGAACAGGCAAAGAGAGATTTGCTCAAGGTATCCATAATGCAAGTCAACAAAGGACAGGGCCGTTTGTGGCCATTAATTGCTCAGCTTTACCCGAAAGCCTTCTGGAAAGCGAATTATTTGGCTATGAAGAAGGTGCTTTTACCGGAGCAAAAAGAGGAGGAAAACTTGGTTTATTTGAGCTAGCTCACCGGGGAACAATTTTCTTGGATGAGATAGCCGAGTTGCCACTAGCGCTGCAGGCCAGGCTGCTTCGTGTAATACAGGAGAGAGAAGTTATGCGAATCGGAGGTGATAAGGTTATTCCAGTGATGGTTAGGATAATAGCTGCTACTAATAGGGACATAGGTAAACTTGTTAAACAAGTTAGATTCCGACAAGATTTATATTATAGGCTAAATGTGCTACATCTTCATATTCCTCCTCTTCGGGAAAGAAAGGAAGATATTATAGTGTTGGCAGATTATTTTTGTCGAGACTTTACTAACAGCTCAAATTACAAACATTTGATGGTGTCTCCGGAGGTCAAAAGGATTTTCTTATCCTACGAATGGCCAGGTAACGTAAGAGAACTATTTAACCTTATGGAGCGGATCTGTGTGCTAACTAAGGAGTTACGAGTCAGCCAGCAAACCTTTATAAACCTCATTTCAGAGGAAATAAGCAAAGAAAATGTTTTGGAGTTTCCTTCCGCTAGGGTTGTTTTGAAGGGAACGCTTAAGGAAATGAAACATCAAATCATACAGAGAATGATAGAATTGGAGGGTAGAAGTAAATCTGATATTGCTAAGAAGCTGGGCATAAGTAGAACGACTCTATGGAAGAAAATTAAAGAGCTTCCCAACTAGTTCGTTTTTTTAACTTATTTTTAATCTAGGGATCTATATTTCTCAAGTCAATTCTAGATTCATACTCATTGCCAGATTTTGTTTAAAATATGAACACCATCCGTTTACTTTTTGAACTTTATTTCTTTATGTTCTATTTTTAAAAGATAGATCTAATAAGCATTTGCTACATATGAGGGATCAAAATAACAATAGTGGCCTTTTTGGCCACTATTGTTATGAATACTAGGAAGTGAGCATTATTTCCATTATATTGGCAATAAAATTGCTCTAACCCAAATAACGTTATAAAAAGCCATGCTCGGAAGGAATATGCTCTTTGGTAAGTCCGGCATAGGTCTCCTACAATTTCTCCATGAGGGGTTATCTCAATAAGATTATATCATCTAAACAAAGAAATATCAAGTATTTGTTACGTAAAAGCGAATAGTTCCGCTTTTTTCGATTGTGGGAGGGAAATTAAAGCAAAGCAAATACTTAAATTACCTGTATTTTAGAATGTGGGGAATAAAGGAAAGTCTTCCAAGGAGAGAATGAGGAGAAGATAAGAAAATGAAATACAGAAGACTTGGGAGAAGTGGACTTATGGTTTCTTCTATATGTCTTGGAACCATGACCCTGGGATATCCACTAAGGCAGGATGAAGTAAGTCACGTTGTTCAGGGTGCAATTGATGCGGGGGTAAACTTTATTGATGCCGCTAACTGTTACGAAGGCTACAAACGCGGCGCAGAAACTCCTGGCGGTGCTGGAGAAGAAATGCTTGGAGAAGCCCTTAAGGGAAGAAGAGAGGATATAATCCTTACCACAAAGGTTGGTTCTCCAATTGGGAAAGGACCTCAACAGAGAGGACTTTCTGCTACGCATATCCATCGACAGCTCAATGCAAGTCTAAAACGTCTTCAAACGGACTATATCGATATCTATATGATCCACTGGCCTGACCCTTATGTCCCGACAGAGGAGACATTGAGAGTAATGGAGACGGCTATTACCGGTGGCAAAGTACGATACTTTGGTGTCTCAAATCATCAAGCCTGGCAATTGTGTGAGTTTTTGTGGATAGCAGATAAACGAGGCTGGCCTATGGTTGCAGTTTCTCAAATTCCTTATTCCATGCTCAGGCGAGATTACGAAAATGACCTTCTATTCTGCGTGAAGCATGATATCGCCGTAACTCCTTATCAGCCACTTCAGGGAGGATTATTAACGGGGAAATATAAGCGGAAAAAACCTTTGCCAAAAGGTTCGCGGGCATCGGAAAAACCAGAATGGTTACGGAATTTAAATAATGCACTTTTCGAGAGGCTTGAAGTAATTGAATTGCTGGCGAAAGAGATCAACGTCTCTATGACGCATTATACGCTCGCATGGACCCTTGCCCAAAAGGGAGTTATATCTGCGGTAGTTGGTTGCAAAAGCATGGAACAGATTAGGGATTGTCTTGGAGCAATGGAGGTAAATATTCCGAACGAACACTTTGAAAAAATAGATAAGGTCGTTCCTCCCCCGCCACTACCTAGTGAGAAAATAAGGGGTAAACAATAAAAATTAAGGTTTCAGTTATTGCTTGCTTTATTAAGATAAGAGAGGTTTTTTTATGAGGCGTCTTCTTAATAAATTGGGACTAGGAAGAATAAGCGTTGATGCAGAGGGTTATCTGTTTGCGGCTCCCATAATGGTATTTCAATTTATTTTTGAAGTATCTGCCATTGGATTTTTGATATTTTTTAGTTTCTTTAAATGGGATCTTATTTCAGCTCCGCAATTTGTGGCACTTCAAAACTTTTTTAGATTTATTCGCTCTGCTAAATATTGGTCTGTACTTTATCATACCTTTTTATACGTAGCCGGAGTTATGTCAGTTTCTATTTTGGTTGGTTTATTGCTTGCATTTCTTTTCAGTGAATTTAATGTTAAAGGGCGAAGATTATTTTTGATAGCCATTTTCCTGCCTTATGTTACCTCTCAAGCGGCAACAGGATATATATGGCAGTGGATGCTCGCAGAGCAGGGGAGTCTAGTTAACTATTACTTAGGGAAATTAGGGTTGCCGACACCTCACTGGACAACTACTCCTGGTTGGGCGATGCTTGCAGTTATTCTAATGTCTTGCTGGAGATTGATAGGGTATAATACACTTTTGTTCTTTATTGGTATTCAAGCAATTCCTGAGGTATACTATGAAGCGGCTAAGATGGATGGGGCCAGTAAAATGAAAAGTTTTTGGCACGTTACACTTCCCTTATTAATGCCTACCTTTTTATTTGTATCGATTATTACTATGGTAGCAAGTACTCAAGCGTTTACCCCGGTTTATGTTTTAACTGAAGGTGGACCGTACGGTTCTACTGAGGTGTTGATGATGCGAGTTTACAATATGGCCTTTAACAACTACCGGTTTGGCTACGCAAACTCTATTAGTCTAAGTCTAGCTTTGATGCTTATAGGTATAATGATAGTGGAGTTTAAATATTTCAGTCAGAGGACTTAACGAACAATGAATAGCAGAAGGAAAATTGTTACAGTAACAGTGGTAAGTTCAAAATATGTTATCTTAACGGCCATTGCAGTTATATTCTCAGTTCCTCTTCTATGGGCTTTAATTACCTCATTTAAAACTCCGGGTCGTATATTTACCAATACTCCGGAGTGGATACCCAATCCAGCCACTTTAAGAGCGTACTGGAACATTTTGAACCCAAGAGGAGCAGTTACATCACAGGGTTTTTTTATCGATCCTTTTGCTCGTTATATACTGAATAGCTTTATAATGGCAAGTTCTGTAACTGCAGGAAATTTACTTTTTTGTTCAATGGGGGCATACGCATTTTCTCATCTTAGATTTCCTGGTCGAAATATACTATTCGGCTTGTGTTTGATAAGTCTATTGTTCCCAGGAAGTAGCAAAATAGTGCCTCGTTTCATGATTATAAGACAATTTGGTTGGGTAGATACCTATTTGGGTTTAATAATGCCCAATATAAATGGAGCTATTGCCCTTTTCCTATTAAGGCAGTATTTTTTGAGTATTCCTATGGAACTTGAAGATGCAGCTAAAATAGATGGTGCCTCTTCATGGAAAAGATTTTGGACTATCATCTTACCTAATGCAAAACCTGCATTAGTAACTGTTTTTGTGCTTGTGTATCAAGGCACATGGAATCAGTTCCTCTGGCCTTTAATAGTAACAAGCTCACCAAAGTTGAGGGTAGTTACTATAGGACTCAAGTATTTAGCTGGAAATGCCATTATGATGTATAATGTATTGATGGCTGGGGCTATACTCTCTTTATTACCAATTATAATTCTTTTTCTTTTTCTATCAAAATACTATACAAGGGGAATTTCGCTCACAGGATTAAAGGAATAAACTGGAGTTTCTACAAGGGACAAAGTTGCAGGTTTCTTGTATAAAAATAAAAATTTCAGGTTAAAAAATAAAAGACCGGAAAGAAGGTGGGGAATCAATTAAGGTCAATTTAACTTGAAATAAAAGGTACTGTCAAAAATTCGATGAAAATTAGGAGAAAAAGATGAAGATAGGATTTTGTCTGGTTGTGGGAATAGCTGTAAGTATGCTCCTTATTAGCACGGCTGTCTTTGCCTCCCCTGAATGGAAAACTCTTGTTGATACCGAATCAAAGTATACTATGCAGGTTTGGGATGATACTGACTGGGTAGCTATGCCGTGGTACAAAGAACTATCAGTTGCCTTTGAGGAAATGTATCCAAATATTAAAGTTCAACCCGTAGGAATCCCCTGTTCAGAGCTTGGACCAAAGCTACTAACGGCTCTTGCCGCTGGAGCCCCTCCCGATCTACCTCGAAGTCTTTACAGGCTTGATGCACTTAGCGCCCGTGGAGCGTTTATGGATTTAACCGAGAGGACAAAATATTGGCCACGGAAGTCGGACTTCGTGCCATGGGAACTAGGACAACATGAGGGTAAGCAGTATGCGATTCCCCAGGCGCAGATGGCTGTAGGGATCGGATATTATTGGAAGGCTGATTTTGAAAAGGCTGGTCTACGGTTTTTTGAACCCGATGAATGGGTGGATTGGGACCAATTGATGGAAGTGATGGAAAAACTGAAAACTACCTTTTCTGCGAAAGGAGATTACTATCCTACTGCTACAGCCACCTCATGGACTCACGGGGGTTTGGGCTCTATACTGGCACAAAATGGAGCCCGCTATTGGTCAGAGGATTATGAGACACCTACCTGGGATTCTCCAGAAGCCATTAAGGCCTTTGAGTGGTATGCAAATCTTTACAGAAAAGGATATAGTTCTCGCCCTGTACCACGCGTTGGCGAGAAAGTAAACGTTTTTATGAACAGAAATGCCTCAGTGATACTTACTGCGGACATGTTGCTGCCACGTAAGTTAGCGGTAAATGCACCTGAATTAGTGGGAGATGAAAACTGGGGATGCTTTATTCCAGTTGCCCCAGAAAGAGAGCCGGCTGGCATATCCTGGCTTTACTCTTCTTCCATTTCTGCAGGAGCGCCTCATCCAGAAGCAGCCTGGGCCTGGATAGATCTGATGTGTACCGATTGGGGAATGTCAAGGATACTAAGGGATTGTAGGTACTTTCCTACTATAAGAGATTTTCCTCTGCCAAAAAAAGATTTGTCAGAGCAAGTAGTGAAGATCTATAATGCATTTCAACCCTATGTAGTGATGACATCAGGCCAGCTCGATAACTTCAAATATTCAGGGGTAATGGACATAGTTCATGAAATGATAGAAAAGATGTTCTACACAAATGAGGACATACCAACTATAGCTAAGGAGTATAAACAGAAGGCTCTTGAGTATATCAAAGAAAGCAAATAAGCACGGAAAATCGGACGGTGCAGAGCATATTCTTTAGAGAAAGTCCAGTCTACGGACTGGACTTTCTCTCTTTTACAATTTCGGAGATAGATAAAAGAAAGGTATTATTAAATACCGAACTAACATATCATATGGGGAGAATATAAATGAATCCAGAGGAACTAAAGAAAGTACTGCGTGGAGTAATAGTCCTAATGATGACACCTTTTGACGATGAATTAAATTTAGATATTCCAAGTTTAAGGAGAGAAGTTAAATTCTTATTGGATAATGGGCTGGAACGAGGCAATGCAGTTTTGGTAGCGATGGGGACCGCAGGAGAATTTCCCATGCTAACATTGAAAGAAAGGGAAAAAATCTTGGAAGTTATCCTAGAGGAGGCCCAGGGAAGGATTCCAGTGATTTCAACATGTTGTCATACTGATATCAGAACAGTAATTGAACTTATGCACCATGCTGAATCCGTAGGTGCTGCCGGGGCGATGGTGAGCCCTCCCTATTATTTCAATGGCCTGAATGAAGAAACGGTACTCCAATGGTACAAGGCGATAGCAAAGGCTACTAAACTTGGAATGGTAGTGTATAATAATTATTTCGCTACACAGTTAGATATTCCCTTAAGTATAATTGAAAAACTTGTTCAAATCGATAACATAGTAGGCTTTAAAGAAATTTCACGTGATTATCAAAAAATACATCGTCTCACAGAAATTACAGAAGACAAGATTATCATTCTTAATGGGACTAATGAGAGGAATGAGCCATTTGCTTCTTTCATGGGAACTAAGGGATTCTTTACTTCATTGCCAGATTATGCACCGAAATTCTCGCTGCAAATGTGGCAACTGGTAAGTAAAGCCAACTATGAGGAGGCAAAAAAGTTACATTTTAATCTGATGCCACTTTTTCGTCTGATAGCATTCGAGGCAAGAGCTCTCCGAGGTGTTAGCTATGTGAAAGAGGCCATGAAAATGCAAGACATAATCTCGAGTAGTTCAGTCAGACCACCACTGTTATCCATAAATAAAGAAGAAAGGCAAAAGTTGAGAAATGAACTCAAGAGATTGGGTCTTTTGGGATAAAACTGGAGCTTCAAAGAACGAAAAAAAAGAAATCCCATAAATAAAGGATTTCAGCTAACCCACTCTTCAAAAAAGCGTCAATTTTGACTCTTGAGTGTGGAAATTGGGTTAACTAAAAAGATACAGTCTATATCAAGACTTTGGCAAAAATTAGTTCTAAGTTGACCTCAAATCCTTTTTAGTAAAGGCTTAGAAGGTTACGGCTCTATGAGGCTTTGGCAAAAGGATCTTTTATAAAATGGCTCTAATCCCTTGTATATTCCGTAAAGGATTCTTATCCTTATAACGTATTTCGCCAGTATTTATGCGTCAAAGAGCCTATTTTTGCTTAACTTTTTGCCAAAGTCTTGTATATTTATCAACTTTGCCAGAAAGCCCCGTCCCTGATGGGCGGGGAGGATGTCACTAATGGAGCGAGGTAAATGATAAATGCCGAAGGTTATCAGAAAAGACCTATGATAGTTATCGCAGATGATCTGACCGGGGCGAACGAAATTGGGATAATTCTCGCAGAGCACAACAAGAAAACTCTTGTTGTAAGCGAACGATCAAGAGATGAAGACATCGGGTCCTTTGCAAGTTATTATGACGGTTTAGTAATCAATCTTGATTCTCGGAGTTTGAATGGCGAGGATGCCTATAAACGAGTAAAAGCCTTCTTGAGTCGTTCTGAGAAGATTAGAGAGAGGTTGATCTATAAGAAAATAGACTCCACCATTCGGGGTAATTTGGCTGAGGAAACAGATGCAATTTTAGATTTGAAATTCATAGATGTAATTTTCTTTGTCCCTGCTTTGCCCAAGATTCAAAGAATCACTGTAGGAGGATATCATCTGGTAAATGGGGTTCCTATCAATAAGACTCAATATGTAAGAGGTGTTAAAACTGCAGAAGATTCATATCTTCCCACCTTACTAGGAGAAAAAAGCAGATACAAAGTAGGTGAAATTCCCCTTAAAGTTGCAGAATCAGGATATAAGGAGATAATAAAATATGCTAAAACTTACTATAGAAAAGGAATTAGAATTATGGTAGGCGATGCTTGCATGGATGAGGATTTAAGGAATATTAAGGATGCGATTCTAAATATAGATTTAAGGGTGTTGCCCATGGGCTCAGCAGGTCTTTTCCAACAATTTTTCCCCCCAGAGAATTTATCTAATGTCTGTCCTTGTTTAATAGTATGCGGTTCCCTTAACGAAGTAGCACATGCTCAAATGAGGAAATTAGTGGAAGAATGTGGAGCAAAAAACATAGAGTTGAATTTATCCCAAATTTTCAAGAATAAAGATAATGAATTAAGAAGAATTGATGAATTGAGTAGCTCAATTCTAAGGAAAGGTTATGATTTAATTCTTTCTACTCCTCGGGATAGATATTATCCAAGCTTGACAATAGAGCCTAAAGAAAAAAACCATATCGCCACTAGATTAGATGAATTCATCTCTCTTCTTGTCAGCAGGATAATAGAAAAACAAAAGATATCGGGATTGATACTCGCGGGAGGTAGTACTTCCTCAGCCGTTATTAGTAATTTAGCGATCACAGGAATAGAAATAAGAAAACAATTAGCCCCCTTAATTCCCATGGGTATCCTTAGCGGTGGTCCATTCGATGGACTGCCAGTAATAACTAAAGCAGGTGGATTCGGGCAAGAAGATGCATTAATGAAAGCGGTAAGGTATCTGCGAAGGGGGGTGTAAATGAAGGACAACAGACCCATAATTGTCATAACAATGGGGGATCCAACGGGGGTAGGGCCGGAGGTAGCAGTGAAAGCCTTGAGTCTAAGGGAGATTTATTCAATTTGTAGGCCGGTCATAATAGGGGACGTAGATGTGATAAGGCAAATCTGCCGGATAACAAAGCTAAATTTGCAGATAAATCCCATTGACAAGGTAAAGGAAGAGAAGTACCAATACGGAACTTTAAATGTGTTGGATATGAATAATGTTGATATAAAAAAGTTGGTCTATAAAAGAGTGAGCAAGATGGCGGGCAAAGCGTCCCTCGATTATATATATAAGGCTATTGACTTAGCTATGGATAAGAAAATTCAAGCAGTGGTCACCGGGCCTATTCATAAGAGGGCAATTAATTTAGCCGGATGCCCCTATGCTGGACACACTGAAATTCTTGCTGAGCGAACTAACACGAGGGATTACGCTATGATGTTAGTGGAGGGGAATTTTAGAGTAGTTCATGTATCTACTCATGTATCCCTAAGACAAGCTTGTGAGCTTGTAAAAAGGGATAGGGTGCTTACTGTAATCAGATTAGCCAATGATGCTATGAAGGGCTTAGGAATAGAAAATCCTTGCATTGCCGTATCCGGGCTTAATCCCCATGCCAGCGATGAAGGGCTTTTTGGAGATGAGGAGGAAAAGGAGATAATCCCCGCCATTGATATGGTTAAAAAAGAGGGAATTCAGGTAGACGGTCCCATTCCGCCTGACTCGGTTTTTGTTAAACTCAGAGGCGGTAAATATGATGTCTCGGTGGCTATGTATCATGACCAGGGCCATATCCCGACAAAGTTTTTAAGCTGGATGTGGGATGAAAAATCCCAAAGGTGGACGGCGATGAGCGGGGTCAACGCCACCCTGGGCCTTCCTATAATAAGGACATCCGTTGATCATGGTGTAGCTTATGGAAAGGCAGGCGAGGGAAGGGCCAATCCTCAAAGCTTGATTGAAGCCATAAAGTTAGCCGTTGAGTTTGCCAAAAGAAAAAGTTAGCGTGTTAACCTTGTTAACGATGCCGGCAAAAAAGAGATATTGATCTCCCTTAGAGCAATGCTCGAGGATTGGTTTATTCAATATGTTGACTCAAGGTTCGACGAGGCACATGAGCCAGTAACTGGCAAGGGACAGATTTATCTTGTTGGTTCTTCGGCTCGCGGGTCACCGGCTTTCTTTGAGACTGTAGCACATTAGTCGGGATTTTGTTTGCATTTTTGTAGCGGTGTTGGCATAATAGAGTGTGTAAATAGAGCACAGGAGGCCACCACATGCAAAAAAAAGATGAAGTATCGCAAGTTGTTAAACCAAAAGATTTGCTCAAGCCGATCCTAGAGCAGCGCTCCCGGAACTATCGAAGGAGGAGATGTTCCATGGTAAGCATTGGATAAAGAGGAAGTAAAGTCTAAAGAGAGGAGAAGCAATTATAAGAGAAAAACCAAACATATTGATTATGATGCCCGACCAGCAACGTGCTGATTCAATGGGGTGTGCAAAAAATCAGGTAATCAAGACACCCAATATGGATAAGATAGCTAAAGAAGGGGTGCGCTTCGATTCGGCTTATACTGTATCTCCTATTTGTATGCCTGCAAGAGCATCATTTGTCAGTGGGCTCTATCCCCATAATCATAACATATGGAGAAATGCAGGAAAACTACCTAAAAATGATGAAACTTTCTTTCACCATCTCCAAAAGGAAGGGTACTTCACGACCTATATGGGAAAGTCTCATTATTATCCTCATTACGCTGGCGAACACCTTGCACAGCATGAAGACTATATGCATGCCCGAGGGTTGGATTATGTGCATGAAGTCACTGGACCACTGGCCACGATACAAACTGATTCTTACTTGACAGATCATTGGAGGGAAAAGGGACTGTTGAAACTATTCCGGAAAGATTATGCTGAGCGAAGAAAAATAAGCAGATCTCCTCAACACGAAATGGCCGTTTGGCCCAGTCCTTTGCCAGAAGAAGAAGTCTTGGACAGCTACGTTGGTAGAAAAGCAGTAGAATTTGCTCAATCATATAAAAAGAGGAAACCACTGTGTTTGTTTGTAGGCTTTCCTGGACCTCATTCGCCTTGGGATGCACCGGGGAAGTATGCTTCAATGTATGATCCTGAGAGTATGCCTGCACCTATTCCTGCAGGCTTGCCAAGTAGATGGATTCCTGAAAGAGTAGTCGAGCGCATGGAGCGTAAAAAAAGGACCAAGAACATATCAAAAGAGAATATCCAGAAAGCAGCAGCCAACTACTATGGTAAGATATCCCTAATCGATTATTGGATTGGTAAAATTTTGTCTGTCTTTGACAATTTGGCGGGCTCAGAAAACACATTGGTTGTATTTTGGTCTGATCACGGCGAGATGCTGGGTGATCATGGATGCCTAGCTAAAGCAGTATTTTATGAGTCTAGCATTCATATTCCACTAGTGATCCGTTGGCCTTCTCACGTTCAAGAGGGAAAAACGTGTAAATCTTTGGTAGAGTTAATCGACATTTACCCAACACTGTTGGAAGCTATTGGAACTGAGCCTTCTAAACGTTGCTTCGGTAGGTCATTGTGGCCTTTGCTCCTGAGCCCTGAAAAACATCATCGTGATGCTGTGTTCAGCGAAATCTCTTCTTTTGGTCACCATAATGTGATGGTTCGCACCCCCCAGTACAAGTATGCAGTAGACGAGACAGGGAAGGGTTATTTGCTTTATAACTTGGTTGAGGATCCGTTGGAGCAGAACAACTTAATTGGGCACCCCAAGACGAATCAAATTGAACAGGATCTGAAGGATACTTTGCTGAGTTTTTTAATAAAGAAACAGTTACGCTTCAACCGAGGTAAATGAGAGGAGGAAGATTTACCTCAAGGCGAAGGCTGAAAAGAGGTGGAGGTTCTCCCGGACTCTATGTTCACATCTCGAAGATGGAAATACTTCAGGAGGCTTATCGGATGGCCAAGAGGAATAATGGAGCACCAGGGATTGATGGTGTTACCTTTGAGGCCATTGAAGAAGCAGGCCTGGAGGCTTTTCTCAAACAGATACAATGTGAACTGGTCTTGGGCACGTATTATCCTATGCGAAACCGAAAAAAGGAAATTCCCAAAGAAGGTGGTAAGGTTAGAGTCTTAGGGATTCCCTCTATTCGAGACCGCATAGTTCAGGGAGCACTCAAGCTCATTCTGGAGCCGATTTTTGAGGCTGATTTCCAGGATGGCTCGTATGGTTACCGGCCTAATCGGCAAGCCCATGCAGCGGTAAACCGAGTAGCGACGGCAGTAGTGCAGAATAAAACTCGCATCATTGATATAGACCTTAAGGCCTACTTTGATAATGTTCGCCACCACATTCTCTTGAAGAAAGTGGCCGAGAGAGTCAATGATGATAAGGTGATGAGACTGCTGAAGCTGATACTGAAAGCTAGCGGGAAACGAGGCGTTCCTCAGGGCGGGGTAGTCTCTCCGCTCTTAGCAAATATCTACCTCAATGAGGTGGACAAGATGCTGGAGCGGACAAAGGAGGCTACCCGTAAGGGCAAATACGTGCATCTTGAATATGCACGTTTTGCTGACGATCTGGTGATCCTGGTAGATGGCTTTCGGAAATGGGATGGGCTGGTGGGGGTGTACCAACGACTTCTTCAAGAACTGGAAGAACTCGGAGTCCAAGTGAACCGAGAAAAGAGCCGACTGGTAGATCTCACCCGAGATGACACCTTTAGCTTTCTTGGATTTGACTTTCGGCGGATTAGAACTCGCCGAGGTAAGTGGGGAGTACACATTACGCCTAGAATGAAGGCGCGGACGGCTCTCCTGCGCAAACTCAAGGAGGTGTTTCGAGGATACAACTCGCAACCGGTAGATCGGGTCGTTTTCCTGATTAATCCGATATTGCGAGGTTGGGTGAACTATTTTCGGATTGGCCATTCCAGTAGATGTTTTGGATATGTGAAAGACTGGGTAGAAAAGAAGACTAGAAGGCACCTGATGCGTGCAAGGAAACTCCGCGGCTTTGGCTGGACGAGGTGGAGTAGGGTCTGGTTGTACGAAACCCTGGGGTTATATGATGACTACAGGGTGAGATACTACGGGACTTGAAAACGTTGCCAGTTCAATAGGCCACATAAACCTTTGGGTGAAGTTGACAGGAAAGCGCAATGCGGGAAATCCGCACGTTGCGTTTGTCGAGGCGGGAGCTGGAAACGTAGCTAGGGCAGAGACTGTGAACCCAACGGGCAATCGAAAGAGCCTGCTTGGAAACCCTCGGCCTAAAGTATGCGCGCCAGTTCTCGACCCTACTGATGAGGGGGCGCTGGAAATAGGGTATGGTTGAGATATTGTGACACTCCCAGAGGAAACGGGGAGAAACAGGGAATACAAACTTCGACCTGTAGCCACTACGCCTGTGCTCTACTCTACAAAGTGAAACCAAGGAGGTAGAAATGAATGTAATTCTCATCGTTTCAGATACCTTTCGAAGGGATTATCTGGGTTGTTACGGTAATAAGTGGATTTCCACTCCAAACCTGGATAAGTTAGCTGCGAAATCGATAATTTTCGATCAGGCCTATGCGGCCTCTTTTCCCACAGTGCCCCACCGAATGGATTTGATGACCGGTCGTTTTTCCTTTGTCCACCACGAGTGGCAGCCTCTACCAAAAAATGAGGTAGTGTTATCTGAAGTTCTAGGGAACGCAGGCTATGTTACTATGCTCATTGCTGATACACCACACATATTGGAGGATGGATATAATTTTGATCGGGGATTTAGTGGTTGGAAGTGGATAAGGGGTCAGGAAGCCGAGCGATATATGACCAGTCCCATTGAGGTTAAAATGCCCTGTGCTCCCCACAAATTACGCAATCCAGAGGGAGTTAAGAAATACTTACGTAATGTCTCCCTGCGTCAAAGTGAGTCTGACTATTTTGTAGCTCAGACGATGAGCGAGGCAGCAAAGTGGTTGGAGCGCAATTATAAACAGGAGAAGTTCTTTCTCTATGTAGATACATTTGATCCCCATGAGCCGTGGGATCCCCCCCAATGGTATGTTAATCGATATGATCCAGACTACAAGGGTGAGAAGGTAATTTATCCCGTCTACGGACCCGCTGATTACCTGACAAAAGAGGAATTAAGACATATGCGAGCCCTTTATGCCGGAGAAGTCACCTTGGTGGACAGGTGGGTGGGAATGCTCCTGAGGAAAATTGAGGATTTAGGCTTATTTAATGATACAATGGTAATTTTTACCACTGATCATGGTTTTTACTTAGGAGAGCATAACTTAACGGGAAAATCTATTATCACCCCGGAATTTCATCGGAATGCCCCTCTTTATGAGGAAATAACCCATATTCCCCTGTTAGCTCGTTTGCCCAATATTAAAAAGAGTTTTCGCTCCTCTGCTCTCATACAGCCACCTGATTTAACCGCTACAATAGTAGATTTAGCCAGGGCAGAAGATCCAGGAACTCTTCAAGGAAAATCTTTTCTTCCCATTTTAAGGGATAAAGACTTTGCCTGGCGTGATTTTGCCGTTACTTCCCCCTCTCTTATCCACGGTACAGCGGGTGCAGCGCGGCCTACCATCACTGATGGTGAGTATTCCCTTATTTATGTAGGCTCTTCTTCAGTAGAGCCCAGGGAACAGTGGAGGACAAAAGCAGTTGATGGTATTTCCAGGAGGCTAAAGTCCTTGACGAGGATAGAAAATGAACTTTATCATTTGCCCTCTGACCCTCAACAGAAGCACAATATCTTTGCCGAACACGAGAAGATAGCCAAAGGGCTTCACTCCAGGTTCCTTGACTTACTAAGAAAGGCTGACATCTCGGAGGAGAATTTGAAATACTGGGTAAAGATTTGATGCGGATACCCGGCTTTTGAGAAAAAATAAAGGATGAAACAGGCATTTCACCTCAAGGGGATAAGATCCATGAAGCATAAAAACTAAGAATAAGGTCTAGGGGGGGGTGAAAGACCAAAAAAATAATAGGCCCATTTTCTTCGGGGAAGAAAAGCTTTTCAAAAGAGAGGTGTTGGAAAATTAATTTCTCTCTTGAGAGCTTTCCATAGAATGAACCACGTCAAATTGAAGAGATAATTTCCAAAAGTTACAGAAGATAAATAATTACGGAAGTTTTCCCAAAATTAAAGAAGAAGGAAAAAATAGAAAAGAGAGGGAAAATTAAAGTTCTGAGGTTCGGAAAACTCGACATTTTCAAAATGTGATGCTGATTATATTTTGTGATTATGTCAAGTGAAATATTCTTGAATAGGGATTCCACCTTTTTGAAAATAAATTAAATATTGAAAATGCTATGATACTAATTTCTCTACCTCCATCGTTATTTTTTGATTGTAGATGTATACACCTGTGCCTGGTTGAATTTTCGGGCTGCGTATTCAGCTAATTCTGATGTTCTGGCTCTTGAGTATATGGTTTAAGAAAGACGTTAATCTCCTGGAGCGTCTGGCGAACTGTACCGCTTTGCACATACGGGGGCAGATAAACCTAACCTTTTTTTCTTTTTTAAGTGGTTTAAGAACCCCCATTTTTTACAGAAAAGTGGATAAGGAATCTGTAAATAACAGGTAAGCTGGAAGAAAAATAAAAGGAGATAAAATTATGGCAAGCAAAGATAGAGGAAGACCTAATATTGTTTTTATTCTCACAGATGATCAAGGCGTATGGGCTATGGGGTGTGCGGGAAACAAGGAAATTCGCACGCCAAACCTTGATCGTCTGGCAAAGACAGGGGTGCGATTTGAAAACTTCTTTTGCACCTCTCCGGTTTGTTCTCCGGCAAGAGCTTCCTTGTTGACAGGGCGTATCCCCTCCCAGCATGGTGTTCATGACTGGATCCGAGAAGGAAATGTTGGAGAAAATGCTGTGGAGTATCTTTCCGGACATCTTGCCTACACAGAGATGCTGGTAAAGAATGGATATATATGTGGGATAAGTGGTAAGTGGCATCTGGGCAATAGTGTCAAACCTCAGAAAAGTCTTACCCATTGGTATGTTCATCAAGGAGGTGTTGGTCCTTATTATAATGCGCCGATGGTGCGAGATGGGAAGCTTATCAATGAACCGGGTTATATAAGTGATAATATTACCGATGATGCACTAGCCTATTTGGATGAGCGGGCAAAAGAGGATAGACCTCTTTACCTTAGTGTGCACTATACAGCACCACATAGTCCGTGGATTGGAAATCATCCCAGGAAAATCGTGAACTCATATAATGATTGCTCATTCATCTCCTGTCCTCAGGAGGCAGACCATCCCTGGGCTGGTAGGAAGACCAAGGAGGTGAAAAAGGACATCCGAGGGAATCTAAAGGGATACTTCGCCGCGGTAACGGCTATGGATATGAATGTCGGGCGTATCATTGATAAATTGGAGGAGATGAACTTAAGGAAGAATACGCTGATCTGTTTTCTCAGCGATAATGGCTTTAGTTGTGGCCATCATGGTTTTTGGGGGAAGGGGAATGGCACCTTCCCCTTGAATATGTATGAGAACTCTATTCGTGTGCCTGCTATAATGAGCCAGCCTGGGCGTATCCCTCAGGGTGTGGTCTGTGATGAGCTAATTAGCGGCTATGATTTTATGCCATCTCTGTTGGGTTACCTTAATTTGGAGAATCCAGAAGCTGATAAATTGCCTGGCAGAAGTTTTCTGCCAACTCTTTTGGGAGAGAAGGTACAGGGACGGGAACATATAGTGGTTTTTGATGAATACGGTCCTGTGAGGATGATAAGGACAAAGGAGTTCAAATATATACATCGATATCCTTATGGTCCTCACGAGCTTTATAATCTGGAAAATGATCCCGATGAGCGTGTTAACCTTGTTAATGATGCCGGCAAAAAAGAGATATTGACTTCTCTTAGAGCAATGCTCGAGGATTGGTTTATCCAATATGTTGACCCAAAGCTCGATGGTACGCATGAGTCAGTTACTGGCGGGGGGCAGAGGTACCTTGCTGGCACTTCGGCTCGTGGTGGCCCCGCCTTCTTTTCCTTAACGGAGAGTTAAACGAGATCATCAAGAGAGTTCTTATATGTGAGATGGTGCTATAGGCAATCACTATTGTCCAAGAATCAAAGATTTTAATACGGTCCAATCTGAGACTAAATTTCTCTTTTTTTTGGAATCTTTCAGGAAAGAATAAACCATGTGTTGAGGAGGTCATCGCCTGAAACCATGCCGCGAGGAGGAGCTTTGCGATTTAAAAGGCGCTTTTATGAGAAGAAAAATCTGGCAGGCAGGTCGAAAACACGTAAATATACAAAATGAAATTAAGCAAGCGACTGACAAAAATGGATGGGGGAAACCGGCAATCCATTGTTAGAAGACCTTATTCCTCTGCAAAAATGAGTGATACACCTCAAAATGCTTTAAGTTTACTGGTAAAACCCGCCAATGCAGACTGCAACAT
>Ga0315541_1001908_pt1 | contig 18292 bp, 17 predicted proteins | sample SalMarSW160190MG_FD_203095 | JGI IMG/M metagenome (GOLD analysis project Ga0315541, IMG submission 203095) | Salt marsh sediment microbial communities from the Plum Island Ecosystem LTER, Massachusetts, United States - Salt Marsh Sediment SW1601-190 ...
GATTTAATCAAGGTAGAGTATGAACCGTTACCGGCTGTATTCGAACCCATGGAAGCCATAAAAGACGATGCACCTTTAGTTCACGATGGTTTTGCAAACAATATCAATAATACACGCCATATTGAATGGGGCGATGTAGACGAGGGCTTTAAAAATTCTGATTATGTCCGAGAGGATAGGTATACCTATTCAAGCCAACACCCAGCTCCTATGGAGGTGCATAGTTCTGTAGCGAGCTATGATAAGGGTAGCGGCAGGTTAACAGTATGGTCTTCTACCCAATCTCCATATTTTCTTCAGCTAGGCATATCGGACGCCCTAAAGATGAGAGAAGGCGATATAAGGGTAATAAAGCCACATGTTGGAGGTGGCTTCGGCGGTAAGAATTCGACCATGCCCGACTCGGTCAATGCTGCCGTTCTTTCTATGAAAACAGGAAGACCGGTAAAGATAGTTTTTAATAGGGAAGAGGAATTCACAGCCACGGAACATCGTACAGCAATGAATTTGGCTATAAAAATTGGGCTCAAGAAAAACGGCACAATAATGGCTAGAGAAGCCAAGATCATTACTGATGGAGGCGCTTATACCGGGTTGGGTGCTACCACTCTATATCTTGCGGGTACCTACCTAACCTTCCCTTATAATATACCCAGTTATAGATACGACGGGGTTAGGACTTATACTAACAAGATGTGGGCTTCATCAGTGCGGTCATTCGGAGCCACTCCGGCAGTATATGCCTCCGAAACCCAAATGGATAGGGCAGCTCATGATTTAGGGATTGACCCAATAGAAATCCGGCGCAAGAATGCCATGACAACTGGTTATGAGGCTCCCGGTCAATACAAGTTGGGAAGCTGCGGCCTTTTACCATGCATTGATAGGGTTGAGAAAAGAATCAAGGAAAAGTGGACTGACCTTTCTAAAGATGAAGGGGTCGGATTTACTGCCTTTGCCTATATGTGCGGTGGGATTTTCAACTGGATCGATACTCCTTATGCTTTCTCAGGGGCCATGGTAAAGGTAAATGTTGATGGCACGGTTGACCTTTTTACCCAGGCATCAGACATTGGCCAAGGGACCAATACTGTGTCCGTCATGATTTGTGCCGAGGAACTGGGTATAGGCGTTGAGGACATCAGGTTACATCCTGCTGATACAGCAACCACTCTTACCGATCTTGGTGCCTGGGCTAGCCGAGAAACGCTGATGAATGGCAACGCGGTTAAAGCAGCAGCAGAGGAAGTAAAGAAGGTACTCATCGAAGTTGCGAGGATGAAGTTAGGTGAGAATATCGTCTATGACTTAGATGTTAAGGATAAACGGATATACCTCGCATTACGCCCGGAAAGAGGGTTCTCATATTATGATATTGTGAAAGATGCTATAAAGCGTAATGACGGGGAGCCTATTATAGGCATAGGTCATTATACCCCTCATAGGAAGGGCATGGTGTCGCCTGCCTTTGCCTTCGGAAGTATGGGGGTTAGGGTAAAGGTTGACAGAGAAACGGGTCAGGTTGAAGTAAAGGATGTTATTACAGCACATGATTGTGGCCAGACCATAAATCCCTTAGGGGCTCGGGGTCAGGTAGAGGGGTCTATTCAATTGGGGCTGGGGTGGGGCCTGTGTGAAGATTTACCCACTGATAATGGTTTGATACTTAACCCATCCTTTGTAGATTATAAGCTCATTAGGTCTCGCGATATGCCGCAGATTGAACTGCATGATGTTCCTACTTATGATCCTGAAGGGCCATATGGGGCTAAGGAATCGGCTGAAGGCACCGTCGCTCCTACCTCCCCCGCAGTAGCAAATGCTATCTATAATGTGGTTGGAGCGGAATTTGATAGCAATGTTTTAAGGCCGGAGAAGGTTTTAAAGGCTTTGAAAGAGAAAGAGGCAAAATAGAAGTGCAAAGGGAGGAGATGAATAAAGAGGAGGCTATAAATGGCTAAATACCGTTGTCCATGTTGTCGCAAAATTTCATCTAATCACCATGATTTAGCCCGGCATTTTTTGGGCCAAACTGATAGTAAACATAAGGATTGGCTAAAAACAAAAGGCCGTTCATATGCACAGCTTATCACTTGGCAAGTGACTGAATTCGGAAATAAGGGCTACGATAGCTTGGCTGAGTTACTTAGGAAAGAGGCGCCCAAAGTTGAATAGATATAGACTATGGAACTATGGTCCTAACCTAAGCGATCTTTGGACTCGTTCCAGAGCTTGAATTTCCGATATTTCACTTTTTACTTTTTTGTTAAGTTAAACTTTAAAAATCAGAATCCTACCTAGTTAATTTAGTAAGTCACTTACAGTATTATTGTAGTTTCATAACCGCCTCTTCTGCTGCATTTACTACTTGGTAGGCTATTGGTGAAGCACAAAGAGCCGGATGTGTTCCCATTTGGAATAGAGATACTTCGTAAGCCGTCATTCCGTGTTGCAGGCACGCACTGATAACATTCACTAATTCTCCAACACCGGCACCTCCAGAGGCCTCTCCTCCAAGGAGGATGCCATCATCTTTAGAAAATATCAATTTGACTGTAGTTGGCACTGCCCCTGGCATACCGCCTGGGTGCCGGCTAGGTGCTTTGGCCGTTCCAACTACTATATGATAACCGTCTTGTGAAGCCTGCCTCTCAATAAGGCCAGCTGCTCCAATGGCTAAGTCGCCAAATTCGGTAGAGAATACCCCCGTAGTCCCTAAACCTGGATAACGTGTCTCGAATAAATTTGCGGCGGCAAGCCGCGCTTCGTGAGTAGCGACCGAAGCCAGCCAGGTCTTTACCGGCATTCCGCTAAAATACGAGACCTTCATGGCACAATCACCGCAAGCCAGAATGTCGCTATCATTTCTAAGTCGCATATGGCGATCTACCATAATTCCACCAGAAGATGCGCTTATTTGCAGGCCGGCTTTTTTCGCCAAATCTACATTTGGCTGTACTCCAATACTTATAATGACCACGTCGGCTTTGAGAAGTTCGCCATTTGACAATTGAACCGCAGAGACCTTTCTATTTCCAACTATTTTGGCTACGGATTGATTGGTAATAATTTTCACGCCTCGGCTGGTCAGTACTGATTCTGCTTCTAAGCAAAATTCATCGTCAAAAGCCAATTGAAGACAATGAGGAAGCTTCTCGATAATGGTGACCCTGTTGTCCCTATTTTTCTTGCATTCATCGGCGAACTCGGCTCCGACAAAGCCCCCCCCCGATTATTATGATATCTTTGGCCTGATTTACCGTTGTCAGCATATCTTGCAGGTATTTGGCATCTTTTCTAATGACAAACACATTTTCTTTATCAATGCCAAGAATTGGCAGCATAGCGGGCAGAGAACCTGTAGCGATAACCAGTTTCTCATAGCTTATATCATTTCCGCTTTCGATGCGTACGATTTTTCTTTCTCTTTCGATCTCTACGGCTCTATCGACAACCAGATTCACATCATTGCCGGTTAACAAACTATCAGGAATTAAATTTTTTTGTGGGCTACCTAAAGTCCCAAAGATATAGGGTATGCCACAGGGAATTAATACCTGCTGTTCCTGGCGAACAACGGTTACTGTCTTACCCGGGTTACGACGTTTACAGCTAATCGCTGCGGTTGCCCCGGCAGCGCTCCCACCGATGATGATTACATCCGCTTTTTCCATCACATCCTCCTATTTACATAATATGTTAATAATACAATCCATGGAATATAATAGTTATAAAATCTAAGCCAAATATGTAACAGAATTATGGCATTTTGAAGGGAGTTCATGAGCATCTGGCTCTGTATTTCTGGGGCAATCAATACCGCTGAAAGGATTCGAGTTCTGGCAGTGTTTCTTCAAACGTCACATATTGAGTCATTGTGTGAAATGCCTGAGACTTAACAAAACCGAGGATTGTTACCCAATGCCTGGATGCTGAAGGACAGTTCACGGCGAATGACGATGAGCAAAGTACCGAGATGGCACTAGGCTAGACGGGTTTAGAGCCACCTGCGCTTAACACTAGGTCTAGCCAATCAGAAATGTATTCTGCTACTTCTTGCCAGTTTGGTTCCCCAATAGTCCAATGTGCGTGGTTCGGGAATTCCTTATAGGTTGAGACGGTTCTGTATTTAGCCGAAACGCTACGCACGACCGAAGCCGGAGTAATCCTGTCTTGGCCTCCTGCGATAACCAAAACGGGACAACCTACCCTTGATTCGTCAATCTTTGTCGCTCTCTTCGGATTAAGAAACCGAAATCCGATTTCACATGCTGCTCGGCCGGACTCGTAGACGAATCTGCTAAAAACCTCTTTCTGCTCTCTGGCTGGCAGTAGCTGTAGCACCCCGTATACAGCCTCGCCGAAAGTCAAACACATTGGCTTTCTCCAGAAGCCCCATTTTGCGAATCCATTCCAAAAGCTTCTAAGTATAGAAGGCCTCAGGGCAATAATGCCACCCTCTGGTATAGAGTTCAACAAGACGATGGTTTTAGCTAGTCCTCGGCCCCCGAGCATTTGTGCCAGAAGCCCGCCCATAGAGTGCCCCATCAGAATGGGTGGCGCGTCTAGCTGGTTGATTTCTTTTTCAAGGTCTGTAAAATAGTCTAGCAGTCTGGTAGTCCCCAGTTGAGGGTTAGGGGGCTCATTAGGTTCCATATCGTGAAAACGCAACGTGGGGGTAATGCATTGATACCCCTTGCCTTCAAAGAAGTTCTTGTAATTCTCCCAACACCAACCACCACCCCACATGCCATGGATCATCATGATTGTTTTAGTCGTGGCTCTCTACCTCTTGGAGCTATTCAAGGGCAAACTCCGGCAACGTAGCTATCATGCCTCGCCAACCGCGGGGTGTCAAGGCGCTTTGCCTGCTCGCGCCCCAGTTCAGTGAGCAGCAATCCTTTGTAGCTGTTCGAGTGGAATTTCTCTTCCACCAACCCTTTCAAAATCAGGTTATTCAAAGTGGCCGGTGGAACCCGGACGTCACTCCAGCTCCATCCCAGGTCAAACTCCTTCGGTTCATGGGTTTGCTCATATTCCAGAATGTTTCGTAATGCTTCTTTTTGTTTTTTGTTAAGGTTCATCGTATTTACCTCCTATACTTCCCGCTTTAACGGAGCGGTCATAACCCCTCTCTCGAATTATGCTAAATGGAAGCCCTGTTTTTGCTAACATTTTGCTAACCAACGTAATGATACGGGTTGACACTGGATGGCGTTTTAGCTTCAAAATAGGATTTGGCAGCAGAGGCAAAAATACCATTTTGAACGTAAAATGACGGTTTGGTATAATGGCTAACAAATCCGGTATGCGCTACCACCATACCTACAATTTTGGCATACCCACGTGCTACCCCTGTTAGAACAACTTAGACTTTGGGAGAAGCTTTACCCTGAATATTACCACTATAAGTGACCTGGCTGATATCGGCTATAATGGTTGACTTGGCAGCTAAATTGCGATAAGGTTTCCAGCATCAGGTATAAGGAGGCCTAATGGCAGCTGTATATGGAGTAACCCGGTTCGAGTTTGACGAGGAGAATGACCTTAAAAACTACACCGTGTTTCTGGCCGATGTTGTTCACGGCACACCACCGTGGCGCCCCCTTTTCTTTATCGAGAGCTGGGGACAGTGGGTTTACCGCGCAGTGCAGCGGTCAGCTGAGCGGCTTTCTCTACCGACCACCAAGGGTTGGGATGGGAGATACATTAATGGCTACCCTTATCTGGCTGTGATTGAGACCACTGAAGAGGAGGCGAAGGAGCGCGAGCCAGTGTTCCGGGAGAGGATAAGGCCTTATATTGAGGACTTTGATGCCATCTGGGAAGAGCGCAAGACTGACTTGATGAACGCCTATCAAGAGCTCAGGAAAAAGTACGGCCTAAAGAAGTATGAGGGTATCAAGAAGCTGAGCAACATTGACCTCCTTGACCTTTTTGGTGATTATATGCAGGTGGACAGGCTGCAGTGGGGGGTGCACATGGAGTTTATGGTGCCGGCTTATTACCTCTTCGGGCTGTTTGGCCAGATGTGCCGTGAGCTGCTCGGATTCGGCTATGCCGACCCACTGTTCGCTAAGTTAATGGCTGGCTTTGATAGCATGGTGTTCCGGTTCAATAAAGAGATCTGGCGACTGGGTAACCGGGCGGTGGAGCTTGGTTTTGGCAGGTTGTTCCGCAATACCAAAGATAATGAGGTGCTGATGGCCAAGCTAGAGGAGAGCGCAGCCGGGAGAAAGTGGCTTAAGGAATACCGTGACTTTCTGGAGGTTCATGGCTGGCGGAATGAGCGTATGCTTGACTGGGCGACCCCAAGCTGGATTGAAAAGCCGAGCCTGGGCATACCTTTGATAAAGGTGGCCATAACCAGCGGGGGAACTTACACCATAGATGAGAGAAGGGGGCAGGCTGTCAGGGAGAGGGAGGAGGCGGAGAGGGAGGTCCTGAGCAAGGTGCCGGCAGAGCAGAGGGGGTGGTTTGAAGCCCTGATGAAAGCCGCCCAGAAGGCTGGTTACTGGAGTGAGGACCATAACTACTACCTTGACCTCTACTGCATGGCGATGGGGCGGTGGATAACCAGGGAAATCGGGCGGCGTTTTGCCGAGGCTGGTGTTATCGATGACCCTGAAGATGTCTATTTCCTGCTCGCTGACGATATAGAGAAAGCGTTAATACCAATGGGGAAGAACAAACTGCACCACCAGGTAGAAGTACGGAAGAAGGAATGGGAAGGCTATCTTAAGGTTACCCCTGAGCCCTATTATGGAAATATTAAGCTGGTGCAGGAAGTATTGAGAAAAGACCCGGTAATTACCGTGGCTACTTCCGTTCCTGTAGTCAGGGAGGATGTCAAGGCAGACCTCTATGGTGCCGCCTCATCCCCCGGAGTGGCCGAGGGCATAGCCCACGTAATAGTGGCCGAGGATAAGTTGGCCGAGCTCCAGCCGGGGGAGATTCTGGTGGCGCCGGGAACGAGCGCACCCTGGACTCCGGCTTTCGAGATAATCAAGGGCGTCGTCACCGATGGCGGTGGCGCTCTGTCTCATGCTGTAATCGTGGCCCGGGAGTATGGTATTCCGGCGGTTACCGGCTGTCTTAAGGCCACCAGGAAGATAAAGACTGGCGACCGGGTAAGGGTTGATGGTGACCTTGGCGTGGTTCATATCCTGCGGTAGTTTTAAGGCCCAACTTATGCCGGCTTGAGGGGGAGGGGTTAATAGTTACGGGGGCTAAACAGGCTTTGGCTTGTCTATGGAGGTCCTTAAATCCCTTATCAGTTCAGCCAGCGAAGTAAAGTTGTCCTCTTTTTCCATTAGCTGAATTATGCGGCTGCCCACAATTACGCCATCGGCAACCCCGGCTATCCGGCCTGCCTGTTCCGGGGTGGATATGCCAAAGCCAACGCAGAGGGGCTGGGTGGCCAGTTTTCTTACTCTGGTCACAAATGCTGCCAAATCCGCCGGCACTCTGTCCCTGGCCCCGGTAACGCCGGTTACTGAAACCAGGTAGATAAATCCTCTCGACCTCCGGGCGGTTAGCCTGATGCGCTCCCCGGTGCTGGTCGGGGCCAGCAGATAGATGAGGTCAAGCCCCTGCTTCTGGCTGATAGCTTCCAGGTCGGAGCCTTCGTCAGGGGGTAAGTCAGGGATGATTACCCCGGAAACACCGGCACTGGCACAGGCGGCGCTAAACTTCTCCAGCCCGTAGCTGAAGACCGGATTATAGTAGGTCATGAACACCAGCGGTATATCAACCTTCTGGCTTAGCTGCCCGGCCAGCTCAAGGCAGAGCCGGGGGGTGACGCCGTTCTGCAGGGCGTGAAAGCTGGACTTTTGTATGGTGACCCCGTCGGCCAGGGGGTCGGAGAAGGGTATCCCCAGCTCTATAATGTCGCAGCCGCTATCGACCAGAAGGGGGACTACCTTAAGGGTGGCCTCAATAGTGGGGTAGCCTACGGTAACATAGGCGATGAGGGCTTTATGCCCCGGCTGGCTGAAGGCAGAGGCGATTTTGCTCATAGCTTTACCCCCAGTGCTTGGGCGACTATGTCCATGTCTTTATCACCACGCCCGGAGAGGTTGACCACTATTGTTTTCTCTTTCTCCAGCGAGCCGGCCATCTTGGCCGCATGAAATATGGCGTGAGCCGGTTCCAGGGCCGGGACGATGCCTTCGGTCTTGCTGAGCAGCTTAAAGCCCTCAAGGGCTTCCTGGTCAGTTACCGCCGTGTAGCTGGCCCGCCCGCTGTCCTTGAGGTAGCTGTGCTCAGGGCCGACGCCGGGATAGTCCAGCCCGGCGGATATGCTGTGTGTCTCTCTAATCTGCCCGTCTTTATCCTGGAGGACATAGGATTTTGTCCCGTGGAGCACGCCGACTGTTCCTTCCATCAGCGGGGCGGCATGGGCGCCGGTTTTGAGCCCCCTCCCCGCCGCCTCAACGCCGATAAGCTTGACCTCCTTATCCTTCAAGAAGGAGTAAAAAATGCCGATGGCGTTGCTGCCGCCGCCGACGCAGGCGACGATATAGTCGGGGAGGCGGCCGGATTTATCCAGAATCTGCTGCCTGGTTTCCTTGCCTATTACCGACTGAAAGTCCCTTACCATCACGGGGTAGGGATAGGGGCCGACTACCGAGCCCAGAAGGTAATAGCTGTCCCTGGGATTGGTCACCCAGTCCCTTATCGCCTCGTTGATAGCATCCTTAAGGGTGCGGCTGCCGCTGGATACCGGCCTGACTTCGGCGCCCATCAGCCTCATTCTAAAGACGTTGAGGGATTGGCGGTGCACATCCTCCTCGCCCATATAGACGATGCAGTCCAGCCCCAGCTTGGCGCAGACGGCGGCGGCGGCCACGCCGTGCTGGCCGGCTCCGGTTTCGGCAATAATCCGGCGCTTGCCCATCCTGCGGGCGAGAAGACCCTGCCCCAGGGCGTTATTGATTTTATGGGCGCCGGTGTGGGCCAGGTCTTCCCGTTTTAGGAAAATGCGGGCGCCGCCGCAATTTTCGGTCAGCCTTTCGGCGAAGTATAGCGGTGTCGGTCTCCCCGAATAGTCACGGGACAGCGCCTCAAATTCACTCCAGAAGGCTTTATCAGCCCTGGCTTCTTTATAAGCGGTTACCAGCTCATCCAGAACCGGCATGAGGGTTTCGGGGACAAACTGCCCCCCGTAGCCTCCGAAGTAGCCTCTTTCATCAGGTAGCATCATGGGTTTTTCTCCTGTGACTTGATATAAGCCTGGAAATTGCGTTTCATCTCGTCTATATGGTCACCGCCAAATTTTTCCGCCACTGCCTGCCCCAGAACCAGAGCCAGCATCGCTTCCGAGATAACCCCGGCGCGGGGGACGGCGCAGATATCCGACCTTTCCACGGTGGCTGATGCCGGGTGGCGGGTGGCGATGTCCACCGTCTCCAGCGGCTTTCCCAGGGTGGAGATGGGTTTGTGGTAAACGCGGCAACAAATATCTTCGCCGTTGCTAATGCCGCCTTCTATTCCCCCCATATTATTGGTCGGGCGGGCAAAGCGGCCATTCTTATAGGCAATCTGGTCCTGGAAATCGGAGCCGAGCGTAGCCGCCCCGGCAATGGCGTTGCCTATCTCCACCGCCTTCACCGAGGGGATGCTCATCAGGGCCTGGGCGAGCCTGCCGTCGAGACGGCGGTCGTAGTGCATGACGCTTCCCAGGCCCACCGGAACGCCGGTGGCGATAACCTCTACCACCCCGCCCAGGGTATCCTTTTTACTGCCAGCTTCAATGATTGCCTGCTTCATCTTCTGCGAGGTTTCCACGTCGATGCACCTTATATCGGGGTCGGTTTCAAAAACCGAGGCGACCTCTTTAAAATCGGAGTAAGGGCGGGTTAGCCTTATCTTGCCTATCCGGACGGTGTGACTGGCTACGCCGATGCCGAATTCAAGCAGCAGCCGCCTGATGACCGCCCCCGCCATAACCCTGCCTGTAGTCTCTCTGGCGCTGGCCCTTTCCGAGATATTCCTGATGTCGTCCTGTCCGTACTTCAAAGCACCGGCCAGGTCGGCGTGGCCGGGGCGGGGCCTGGTTACCTTAGCCGCCGGCTTTTCGGTCTCCTCAAGGCTCATCTCATCCTGCCAGTTAGCGAAGTCCAGGTTCCTGACTATCAGCGTGATAGGGCTGCCCAGCGTTTTGCCGTAGCGGATACCGGAGAGGATTCCCGCTTTGTCCTCCTCAATTGCCCCCCTCCCCCCGCGGCCGGAATCGGAGTGGCGGCGTTCCAGGTCCCGGTCTATGTCCTCAGTGTGGACCCGGACACCGGCGGGCATTCCCTCGATAATGGTTACGCAGGCCGGGCCGTGAGACTCACCGGCGGTCAAAATGCGCAGCATCTTTGCCTCCTTCCAAAGCCTGAGTCAGAGCGGACTCCATGGCCGGTAACGGAGCCTTGAGTCCGGTAAAGAGCTCAAATTGCTTTACCGCCTGATAAAGCAGCATCTTATAGCCGTAGACAACGGCACATCCCTTCTCTCTGGCTTCAATAAGCAGTCTGGTCTCTCTGGGGTTATAGACGATATCAAAGACGGTGAGCCGGTTATGGAGAAGGTCTTTGGGGATTATTGACTGGTTTGTTTTGGGCGACATCCCCAGCGGGGTGGCGTTTATCAGGATATCAGCCGACGAGATTTCCGATAGCCTGTCCAGGCCGCCGGAGCCTTCGGCGTTAACTCTTTCAGCCAGCTTTCCGGCTTTCTCTTCAGTGCGGTTTAAGACCACCAGCTTAACCCCCCCGGTTTTAAGCCCGCAGGCTATGGCCAGGGCGGCGCCGCCACTGCCAATCAATACCGCCTTTTTCCCCTTGAGCGTGGTCATTTCTTCTAACGCCTGTAAGGCGCCATCGCCATCTGTGTTGTAGCCGGTTAGCACACCGTCATCGTTGACGATAGTATTTATGGCGCCGATTTCCTCAGCCGGCGGGGTAACCTGGTCAATATACTTTATGGCGCTGGTCTTGTGGGGGATGGTAACGCTTGCCCCGCGGATACCCAGCCCCCTTATGCCTTCTATCGCCTGCTTTATATCACTCACCCGGAATGATACATAGGCGTAGTTGATGCCCAGTGCCTGATAGCCGGCATTATGGATTAGCGGGGAAAGCGAGTGCTCCACCGGGTCGCCGATAAGGCAACATATTTTGGTATCAGCATTAATCACCGGTATACCCCCGTACCGCCAGCAGGTTTATAACCAGGTCGGCTACTTCTTCCGGCGTTTTGTTTTCGGTATTAACGGTCAGGTCGGCGGCTTGCTGGTAGAGCGGCCTCCGTTCTTTAAGAGTTATCTCCATATCCTCCCGCTGGTTCCTGCCCTCGACCAGCGGCGGCCGGCCGGTATCTTCTCCAGTACGGCTGACCAGCGTATCAACGCTGGCCTGGAGCCAGACCATCACCCCGCTTGCTTTAAGTTTAATAATATTGTTCTCTCTGGTCACCACCCCGCCCCCGCTGGCATTGATGATATTATTTTGCCCGGCAACCTCGCCGGTTATTTCTTCTTCTATATCCCTGAATTTCCCCCAGCCGTGCCTGGCCACAATCTCAGGGATAGTTAGCCCCGCTTTGCGGGTTATAAGCTTGTCCATCTCAATGAGCTCTCTGCCCAGCTTCTGGGCCAGGATTTTGCCCACCGTTGTTTTCCCTGAGCCTCTCAGGCCGATAAGGACGATATTCATGGTAATTCCTCTATCTTTGCCCCCAACCCCGCCAGGTCGCTAAAGAAGCGGGGGTAGGACTTGCTCACCGCCTCGGCACCGTTAATAATAGAGTCACCATCGGCAAAGATGGCGGCAATAGCCAGGCTCATGGCCAGGCGGTGGTCATTGTGGGCTTCAATTTCAGCGCCCTTGGGCTTTCCGCCGTAGATTACCATGCTGTTATCGGTCACATCCACTCTTATTCCCATCTTAGCCAGTTCGGCGGCGGTATCATTAAGGCGGTCGGTTTCTTTGAACCTCAAGTGACCGATATTGGTCATTTCCGTTTTACCTCTGGCATAGGCGGCGACAACCGCCACCGTCTGGACAAGGTCGGGATAATCACCCATATCTATAGTAACACCTTTCAGTTCATCGCGGCGGTAAACCGTCGCCTGCTCTTTCTGATGTACAACCGGGCACCCCATCGCTGACAGGATGTCCAAAAGGCTTTTATCGCCCTGCGCTGAGCCGGCTTTTAGATTTTTTACCGTTACCGGCAGGCCGCCGATGGCGCCGGCGGCTAAGAAATAAGCGGCTGAGGAGTAGTCCCCCTCTATCCGGTAGTGCTTTCCCTGGTATCTCTGGCCGCCTTTTACTAAAAACTCTTTATAATCCTGGTTGGCTGCCTCAACGCCAAATTCCCGCATGATATTAAGGGTTATATCTATATATGGTTTGGAACGAAGCCCATCGGTTATTTTGATTGTAAGGCCGTTTTCGGTATAGGGGGCAATCATGAGCAGGGCGCTGATATGCTGGGAGCTTACCCCGCCGGAAATGGTAGCCTCCCCCCCGCTGAGCTTTCCCCCCTGGATTTCTATTGGCGGGCAGCCGTTGTTTTCCAGCGAGCGGGCGTGGACTCCCAGGCTCTCTAAGGCCGAAAGCAGGTCGCCTACCGGGCGCTGGCGCAGTCTAGCATCTCCGTCAAGGATGATCTTCGTCTGGGCTAGAGCTGCCAGCGGGGCAACCATGCGGATGGTGCTCCCCGAGTTACCGGCAAAAATCTTTCCTCCGCTGGCAGTGACCCTGATTTGACCGCCGGTGCCGTTGATTTTCAGCCGGTCGCTTTCCAGCTTAATATCGGTGCCCAGGGAGCGGCAGGCGTTAATGGTGTAGAGGGTGTCGTCTGACAGCAGGGGGTTTTCGATTAGGCTCTCCCCCGCCGCCAGCGAGGCCAGTATCACCGCCCGGTGGGTATAGCTCTTGGACGGCGGTGCCGAAACCTCTCCCGTTACCGATGATGGGGTTATCCTTGTTTTCACTTTTTCTTCCGGCTCCCGATATTCTCGACCAGGGCTTCCAGCCCCACTAAATAGCTCTGTGTTTTAAGGCCGCTAACCTGCTTGATGACTATATCTGAAATAACCGATATCTTGCGCCACTCTTCACGGGCGCTAATATCTGAAAGGTGTACCTCGACCACGGGCAGCCCGCCATCGGCGAGGGCGTCATGGAGGGAGTAGCCGTAGTGGGTCAGGGCGCCGGGGTTAATCAATATGCCATCCGATACTTCTGTTTTCCCCTGGATAAAGTCGATAATGCCTCCCTCGTGGTTGGACTGGAAGAAAGTAAGTTCGCAGCCCAGCGCCTTGCCTTTCTCGATGAGCGCCTGCTCTATAGATTCCAGGGTGTCGGTGCCGTAATGCGCGGCATCTCTTTTGCCCAGCATATTAAGATTGGGGCCGTTAATTACCAGTATTTTCATCGGCATACCTCCCTGAGGGCTTTTCTGACGATATTCTCCGCCACCGTTTGGTTTACCACCCCTTTACCAATGCCCTCCAGCAGCACCCAGCCGGTCTGCCCCCCGGTTGTTTTCTTGTCAAAGCGGGTGGCTTCCATCAAATCGTCGGGGTTTACCCCCTGGCAGCGGACCGGCAGGCCGAAGCGTGCCAGCAGGCTTTCAATTTTAGTAATATTGCTCCGGTCAAGCATGCCGACCTGTGCACTTATTCTGGCGGCGGCCACCATACCGATAGCTACCGCCTCGCCGTGACTCAGCTTTTGCAGTTTGGTGGCGGCTTCCAGGGCATGACCAACGGTGTGACCGAAGTTCAGTATGGCCCGCTGGCCGCTCTGTTCTCTCTCATCAATCTCTACGATGCCGGCTTTCAAGCGGCAGCACCGCATAACAATATCCTGCAACTCAACCGTGGTAAACTCGGCTTCCTTCTTTTGGTCCAGGAGGCGGAATAGCTCATCATCCATGGCTAAACCATATTTTATTACCTCGGCCATGCCGTTTCGCGTCTCGGCGGGGGGTAAAGATTTGAGAAGGGCGACATCACTAATAATGGCGCCGGGCTGGTAGAAGCTGCCGACCATATTCTTCTTGCCGCTGAGGTTGACCCCCACCTTGCCGCCGATACTGCTGTCCACCTGGGCGAGGAGGGTGGTGGGCAGTTGAATATAATCAATGCCGCGAAGATAGGTGGCGGCAAGATACCCGGCCACATCACCGACTACCCCTCCCCCCAGAGCGCATATCAACCCCTTGCGGTCTATATTGTTTTCCAGCAGAAACTGGTAGCCGCGCTCTATTATGTTCAGCGACTTGGTTTTTTCCCCGACGGGCAGGGTGAGCAGGGATACCTTCTTCCCCGTTGTCTCCAGCGCCTTTATCACACTCTGCCCGTGGAGCTTCAGGACGGTTTTATCGGTGAGCAGGGCGACGGCGGAGTAGCCGCTGAAGTCGAAATAGCCCCCCAGCCTGCCGAGGATGCCGTTACCGACAATAATCGGGCAGTGCCTGGCCGTTTCCAGTTTAATAATGTGTCGGCCGTATTCTGCTGAGTTTTCTTTTTGACCTGTCATTTGATTAAACTATTTATCTCCTTCATTAACTCGCCGAACTGCTCCGGATACAGTGACTGCATCCCGTCGGAGAGGGCGCGCAGCGGGTCGTGGTGCACCTCCACCAGCAGGCCGTCGGCACCTACGGCTATAGCCCCTCTTGACAGGGGAATAACGTAGTCTCGTTTGCCGGCGGCATGGCTGGGGTCAACGATGATAGGCAGGGGGCTGGACTCCTTGATGGAAGGGATTGCGCTCAAATCCAGGGTGTTCCTGGTGTTATCGGAGAAGGTGCGTATTCCCCTTTCACACAGGATAACCTGATTGTTACCCTCCGAGCTGATATATTCCGCCGACATCAGCAGCTCTTCTATTGTAGCCGCAAAGCTGCGCTTGAGCAGTACCGGCTTCGAGGAATGGCCGGCCCGGCGCAGCAGGGAGTAATTGTGCATGTTCCTGGCGCCAATCTGGATAATATCGGCGTACTTTTCTACCAGTTCAATATTGGTGTGGTCGGTAGCCTCGGTTACGATTAACAGGCCGGTCTCCTGACGGACCTTGGCCAGTATCTTCAGTCCTTCCTCGCCCAGCCCCTGAAAGCTGTAGGGTGAAGTTCTGGGTTTGAAGGCGCCCCCGCGGAAGACCTGGGCGCCGCCTTTTTTCACCAGATTGGCGATGGTCAGTGCCTGCTCTTCGCTTTCTACGGCGCAGGGCCCGGCCATTATCACCGGTTTGCCTCCGCCAATCTTGATATCGCCCACGGTGATAACCCTTGCCTCCGGATGCGTCTCCCGGCTGACCAGTTTATAGGGCTTGGTTACCCGGATGGTCTCCTTTACGCCTTCCAAAACCAGCAGCCGTGAATCGTCAACCGGCCCCTGGTTGCCGATAATGCAGACCGCCGTCCGCTGGGCGCCGGGCATGGGAACACCGCGGTAACCCATGTTCTCTATTTCACGAATGATTGCTTGTACCTGTGCCTCGGTAGCATCGTTTTTCATTACCACCAACATCTGCCTGTTCCTCCTTTGGCTGGTTTATCCATTGATTTAATTCGCCGCCCTTGCGGCCTGGACAAAGGCTTTAATTTTTGCCGCATCTTTTACCCCCTGGCTTTCCACCCCGCTGGAGACATCAACCCCCCAGGGTTTCAATCTTGATACCACCTCTCCCACGTTTTCCGGGTGAAGCCCGCCGGCAATAACTACCGGGTATTTGGCTACCGCCCGTCTGGCTATCTCCCAGGCGAAGGCTTGTCCCGTTCCCCCGTACTTTTGCTCGGCAAAGGTATCCAGTAGGTAGATGGGGGAACAGTTACCCAGTTTCTTTTGCCCCTCTTCCAGGTGGGCTAAAAGCCTTTTCTCATCCCAGTCAGGCATTATATGTATTGCCTTTATTACCGGTTTTTCGATTTGCTGGCAGTACTCCCAGCTCTCGTCACCGCTGAGCTGCACCCAGTCCAGCCCGCAGTCAGCTGCGGCCGCATTTACCGCGGCCGCGGGCATATTGACGAATACGCCGACCACCGGCAGGTTATGTTTTTTGACCGCCGCCGCTATCTCCCGCGCCTTATCACGGGTAACCTGCCGGGGGCTGGGGGCCAGAACCACTCCTATGAGGTCGGCCCCGGCTTCTACTGCCGCCCGGGCGTAAGAAACCTCGGTTATACCGCAAATCTTAATTTTGGTCAAAGTAGCTCCTTTATCTTGGCCGCCACGTCATCGGCGGTAACCAGCGCCTCGCCGACAAGCATGGCGTTAACCTTCCATTCCTTCAGCTTCTGAGCCTCACCTCGCCCCTTTATGCCGCTTTCGCTGACCACTATCCGTCCGCGGGGGATGGGTGGGCGAAGCTGTCTGGTAACATTTATGTCCACCGTCATCGTTTGGAGGTTGCGATTATTTATACCGATTATCTTGATATTGTGCGCCAGCGCCCTTTCGAGTTCATCCCGGTTGTGCACCTCAACCAGGCACTGCATTCCCAGAGCGTGGCTTAAGGAGAGCAGTTCACCGAGTTCGGTGTCATCTAATATGGCCACAATAAGCAGCACGGCGTCGGCTCCCCAGGCGCACGATTCAAATACCTGATAGGGCTTCAGGATAAAATCCTTCCTTAATAGCGGGATATCGGGTAAAGCGCGCTTAATAGATTCAAGGTCTTCACGGCTTCCCCCGAAGTAGTGCTCCTCGGTGAGCACCGATATTGCTGCCGCTCCGCCTTGGGCATAGCTGCTGGCGAGCTTGACCGGGTCGAGGTCGGGGCATAGTACTCCCCGGGAAGGTGACGCCCGCTTGACTTCGGCAATTAAACGGAGGTTGTCCCCCTTAAGAGCCGCCGCCAAATCCAGTGGCGCCGGCCTTTCCATAATGGCTGCCCTGAGCTCAGGCAGAGGGACAGCTTTTTGCCTCTGCTCTACCTCTTTTAGTTTTTCGGCAACAATCTTATTTAGAAACATGGCTTTCACCGATAGCTCTGGCTCAGTGTGATTAGCCTTTCCAGTTTGCCCAGCGCCTGTCCACTGTCTATCGCTTCCTTGGCTATATCGGCGCTTTCCTTCAGGGCGAGCAGCCCGGAGCGATTTTTAGGGTGATGGCTGACGGCTATGCCGGCGGCGGCGTTCATTAACACGGCGTCCCTTCTCGGCCCCTTTTTTCCCGCCAGCACCGCGCGCAGTATGGCGGCATTCTCCCGGGGCGTGCCTCCCACCAGCGTTTCTACCCCGGCGGCTGCCAGACCGAAGTCCTCGGGTGATACCTGATAATCAGTAATCTTACCTTTCTGTAATTCCCAGACCCTAGACTTTCCGGCTGTTGAAATTTCATCCATTCCGTTCAGGTTATAGACTACCATGGCGTGTTTTGAGCCCAGGCGCTGGAGTACCTGGGCCATCTTTCCCCCGAGTTCTTCACTGGGCACGCCCAGGACCATAGACTCGGCCAGCGCCGGGTTGGTCAGTGGGCCAAGGATATTAAATATGGTGCGTATGCCAATCTCGCGCCGGGGGGCGGCGGCGAACTTCATTGACGGGTGAAACATCGGGGCGAACATGAAGCCGATGCCTACCTTTTCCAGGCAGTCTTTTACCTGGCTGGCATCGAGTTCGATTTTCATGCCCAGCGCCTCCAGTACATCGGCGCTGCCGCACTGGCTGGTCATGGCCCGGTTGTTGTGCTTGGCTACCTTTATCCCGGCGCCGGCGGCAACAAAGGCGGCGGCGGTGGATATATTAAAACTACGGGAGTTATCGCCCCCGGTACCGACGATATCAATCATCGGTTCAGGTACTTCCACCCGGACTGATTTGGCCCGCATGACGCTGGCTAAGCCCGCAATCTCGTCGGCGGTCTCTCCCTTGATTCTTAAGGCGGTGACAAAGGCACCGAACTGGGCTGGTGTTACCTGCCCCGTGGTCATCTCCTCCATCACCTCGGCGGCCTGCGCCATAGTGAGGGACTTGCCGTCTATCAGTAAGCTAATGGCTTCTTTAATCATTTTTCTACCTCACCCCCTGTTTCCCCCTCTCCTTCAAAGGAAAGGGGGAGAGGTTTTTAAGAGAAGCGAAGCTTCTCTTTGACTTTTCTTAATTCTCCTTACCGTTTAGTTTTAAGAAATTCCTTAATACATCCTTACCGGCGTGGGTCATAAAGGATTCGGGGTGGAACTGTACCCCCTCCACCGGGTAGCGGCGGTGGCGCAGCCCCATAATGGTGTTGTCATCAGTCCAGGCGGTTATCTCCAGGCAGTCGGGTAGCTTTTCCCGGACTACGACC
>Ga0315541_1001910_pt1 | contig 18244 bp, 8 predicted proteins | sample SalMarSW160190MG_FD_203095 | JGI IMG/M metagenome (GOLD analysis project Ga0315541, IMG submission 203095) | Salt marsh sediment microbial communities from the Plum Island Ecosystem LTER, Massachusetts, United States - Salt Marsh Sediment SW1601-190 ...
TTGACCCTGGCCGTTAGCGCCGATTTCAATTGGACCGACTTCACCCTGTGGAAGACCACCAACAACGGAGCCAATTGGTCAGGGCCTTTTTATGTTGTGAATGACCCCGGGAAACATTTCGAAGATAAACAGTTTCTTGCCATCGACAGAACCGGTGGTATTTACGACGGCAACATGTACGTGGCCTGGGCTCGTTTCCCTTCTCCCACCAGGATCATGTTTGCGCGCTCAACCACAGGAGGCACCAGCTGGGAGGATACCATAGTCGTGGGAAGTCCTCTCGAGGGAGTTGTCGATGCAGGACAGTTTGCCTTTCCTTTTGTGGATGCTTATGGCGACGTGTACGTGGTCTGGGCGGGGTTCTCCGAGATCGGAGGAAATCTCTATTACGGCCAAAAGATGGTCAAATCCATTGACGGAGGCCAAACCTTCACCGATCCTGAGGTGATCTTTGAAAATGAAATTGTAAGTGTTGCTCCCGGCGGAATTCACATTTACAATTCTGTGGCTATGGCCGCGGACATAACCGACGGACCTTACCGGGGTTACATCTATTTCACGGTGCCGGACGGAATGTGGGATGACTCTGGTTTCCATTCCGACATCTGGTTTATGAAGTCAACCAATGGCGGAGCCAGCTGGACCTCACTTAGACGGGTCAATGATGATCCTTTGGGCAAGAATGTCTACCAGTTTCATCAGTGGATTACGGTCAACCAGAGAGGAGCCATCATCATTCTTTTCTATGATCAGCGAAACGATCCGCCCCTCTATGAGAAATTCGATACCTATATTGCCTTCTCCTTCGATGGAGGAGGGACTTTCACCACAAACTATCGGGTCTCCGATGTTTCGTCAGACCCATTCTGTGCTTTGGCAGGGCAAAGCATCACGGATAACCCCCCGGCAACTAGTCAACCCCATTTGTCAAGCCTGAAACCACAAGCTCCCATGGCCGGACTCTTGGGCGAATATATTGGAGTCGTCGCTTACAATGACCAGATTCACTGTGTCTGGACGGACACCCGGGATGGAAATCAGAACGTTTATTATTCCAATTTCGGAATTCCCCTTTTGCGGCCCAGACTTTACCTTCCGCTGAACGGATACGATCAGTTCACCGCATACCCCACCTTCATATGGGCGGCTTGTGGATATTTCGATGAAGTGACCTACAATCTGGAAATCTCCACCGACAGCACCTTTGCCAGCATTGATTTTGAATATGGTGATATAGATACCAGCACATTCACGGTGAGTTCGCCTATAGCTCAGGTTCGATACTTCTGGCGGGTCAAGGCGTTCAGGAGCACGGACGCGGCCGAAAGCGAATATTCTGATGTCTGGAATTTCAATTGTGTGAGTGAGGTAGAAGATGAAACCGACGGCAGAGAAAAACCTTCTGAATTCACCCTTCAGCAGAACTACCCGAATCCTTTCAACCAAACCACCAAGATAGAATTTACTCTAGCCAAGTCGGGCTTCGTCAGCTTAAAGATCTATGACATCCTGGGACGGGAGGTAAGAACCTTAGCTTCCGAACGTGTGTCTTCGGGTTATAAATCCGTGCTCTGGGATGGTAGGAATGACTCCGGGTATGAGGTCGCTTCGGGAGTTTACTTCTACCGGTTACAAGTCGAAGATCCCGCCTCCGGGCAGATTGGAGATTTCACCGAGACCAAGAGATTGGTGCTGTTGAAATAGAGTTTCCTTGATTCGCGAAGGACACGCCTTTCATCCTCATGTGCTTGGGGGCACAGCAATTATGGCGGAGAACTCGACATTGCCAATGTGACTTCCATAGTCAATTGCCTAATTGTCGGTAAGTTGCAGCGTAGCTATCAGCCGAATACCAATATCCAGATTTCAAAGACCCGGCCGAATCTCTGAGTTTAGAGGTTCGGCTTCTCTGCCTTCTGAGCGCCCCTGTAAAGCAAAATATCGCTTGACAACTCAGAATTTTGCGTTATTCTAAGAGCAGAAATTCTTGTTAGGCAGAAGAACATTCGAGACGGGATGCTATCCTTCTCTGTGACTTAAGACGCCGGAGGTCTTTATGCTGAGATTTAAAATGTTCATTCCGGCAATCTTTACTGTCGTTTTGGTCTTGCCTGCATTGCCTACTCTTGGCCAAACTCCTCACATTCTTTCCACCTCACCAGCGCAGAATGAGCTGAATGGCTCCGTGGATGCCAATATTTCAGTTACATTTAACGTCGAGATGGACTCAGGAACGATCTCAGAATCAAGTTTCGTCGTGTTTGGAGACAAGGCTGGATTCTACTCGGGCAACATTAGCTACGACGGAATCTCGCTCACAGCTCAGTTTGAACCCAACCTAGACTTCGCATTTGGCGAACGACTTAGTGTGGTTCTCACGGAAACCATCGAATCAGCCGCTGGGATTCCGATGGCGGAGAGCTTCTGCTGGTCTTTTACAGCAGTCACCACCGAAACGGATCTTGTTTTCTACTACTCTGACAGTTACTTAGTTCCTTGGATACCAAATGCAATCTGTTCTGCTGATTTCGATGGTGACGGAAATGTCGATATTGCTACGACAAACGGAGATGCAGTCTCAGTCGCCCTCGGCAATGGTGACGGAACATTCGCTGATACTGTCAATTATGCTCCCGCCGGAGGCAGTTACCAGCCAATTATCTCGGCAGATTTCAACAATGATGGAGCAGTCGATCTTGCAACAGTGTCAAGCGTAACTGAGGACGTTGAAGTGCTTATGAACAACGGTGATGGGACCTTCGCACCTGCAGTAGTCCTCACCGTGCTTGGTAATGCAGAAGATATATGTGCGGACGATTTCGATGGAGATGGCTATCTGGACATTGCAGCAGTGTGTCCCAACCCATCGGCCGAGCTTTCAGTGCTCATGAATGGTGGCGATGGTACGTTTCTCCCCCCTTTAGGCTATGACATAAACAAGAATCGACTGGTTTGCTCAGCTGATGTCGACAATGATGGCGATTTCGATTTGCTAGCGGCCAGCATCACTGGTTCGATTGCAGTTGTCCTGAATCAAGGTGATGGTACATTTGTGCTCGGCGGAGACTATGACGCTGGACCTGGCCAAAGACATAGTCTGGCCTCCGGCGATTTTAACTCAGATGGCATTATCGACATTGCCGTCGGCAAACACAGCACTTTCAGTATCTCGGTACTGCTCGGGACTGGTGGTGGCTCCTTTGGTCCTGCAATCGACTACGAGACTGACGAGGACCCCAGAAAGGTCCTAACAGGTGACATTGATGGCGACGGCCATCTGGACATTCTGTCAGTCAATACAAGCTGGCCGATTAGAGAGTACTCCATACTACTGAATTCGGGAGACGGAACGTTTCTACCTCCGATAGACGGAGACGCCATAAACGCTGGAACAAACTCAGCAACCTCGGCAGATTTTGATAATGACAGTGATTTGGATTTTGCCTTCTGTGGACAGGCTTCGCCAAATGGGAGAATAGTAGTTTTGCTTAATGATGGGTATTGCCTCGATCTCGATGGAGATGGGTACGGTGAGCCTGGCCATGAGAATAACGAGTGCGAGGAAGACAATTGCCCCACAGTCTACAATCCTGATCAACTTGATTCTGACGGAGACGGAATTGGCGATGCGTGCGATTCTCTATATTTCAGGTCTGATATTTACATTGGTGGTGGGCGCAACATGATTGCGGACCTGAATGGCGATGGATTCAACGATATCATAGCCGAGTACACGTTCATTAGCGACGGAAATGGCAGTTTCCTGTATCACGATTCTCTTGGCGTCGGATCATCGATCGGTCGCGAGAATGATTTGGCTGATATTGACAATGATGGGGATCTGGATTTTATCCGGTGTGGCACTACCATCATTGTGTATCTAAACGACGGCACTGGCCATTTTCTGCCAGACACATCCTACGACTGCTCTCCAGGCAATGTCTACGTAACTTGTGCCCGAGACCTGAACAATGACGGGCAGGTTGATATCGTCGCCAATGGGCATGGCTACACTTATCCAGCGAATATCCTTTGGAATCAAGGGGACGGCCATTTCACCATCCAAGATGTGGCCCCGTACGGAACTAGCACCGGAGTAGCTGTCGGTGACTATGATAATGATTCTGATTTTGACCTTCTCTGGTCATGCAATATCGCCACCACATACGTAGCTGCAAACGATGGAAGGGGTAACTTCTCCTATGCCACAGGTATTAGGTATGGCGCCACGCAAAATGATGGTGGGGCTCCTGCCAGCACTTTCTTGGATCTCAACTCAGATGGCCTGCTCGACGTGATATGGGTTGGCTTCTGGGATCATCCTGAGGATGTGGGCAGCTATCTATACATCAATGAGGCAAACAACTCCTTTTCGTACAACGGTAGCTTCTTTCACATGGAGTGGTTGCACAGGAGCGCAGACGTGGACAGCGACGGTGACGAGGACGTCGCTCCAAGGTACTTGAATGACTGCTCAGGGGATTTAGTTCCTCTAGAAACAGATGAATGGCCGCGGTGGATGGGTCTCGGGCATCTCAATGAGGACGGACATCTTGATAAAGCCGATGCTGACGGCTTCGTTCACTACAATATACTGAATTCTGATCCGAATCTAGCGCCTTCTGCACCGGTGGGTTTGTCTGCGTCGGTCACAGATAGCAGCATCACTTTCCAGTGGCTACCGTCAAGCGACGATACCACACCGGAGAACTTGCTAAAATACAATCTCCGCGCAGGCACAACACCTGACGGTAATGAGATAATGTCGGGCGTCACTCCGCCCTGGTGGCCCAATGTTGAGCACAACGAGAGTTGGACACTGTACTTGGATATGACACAGTTCTGCGATGTCTACTGGTCAGTGCAGGGTCAGGACGGTAGCTACATGCGGTCAGATTGGGCACCGGAACATGTAGCCAAGTATGATCCTGATGGGGACGATTTGGGCTATGCCTGTGACAACTGTCCAGTAGACTATAACCCCGATCAAGAAGATGAAGATGTGGATGGCATTGGTGATTCCTGCGATGTCTGCACCGACACAGATGGTGACGGGTATGGCGATCCTGGCTTCCCGGCCAACACCTGCGACCTTGATAATTGTGCGGCGATTTCCAATCCCAATCAGGAGGATCTCGACGGCGATACCGTAGGTGATTCTTGTGACAACTGTCTCACTGCCTACAATCCGGAGCAAGAAGATACCGATGAGGATGGTGCAGGCGATAGCTGCGATGCCTGCCCCAACCACCCGGAGGATGACTGTTGTAATCCCATCGGTTCGAATCAGCCACCGCTCGTAACCTCGCCTGAAGCTGACACCGCAGTGCCAGGTCAACCGCCCTTCGTATATATCGCCACAGCCAGTGATCCGGACTGTGATGGTTCAGAGCTTGGACTAAGCTACCGAGATTATCCCTCCTGGTGTACCGTTAACGAAGATACCATCTCCGGTGCCGCAGAATGTGATTTTGCTGACACCTCATTCAACGTGATCGCCTTCGACGGTGATTTGACCGACACCCTGAAGGTGACTTTGATCATTGATCATTCGAATGTCCCTCCGTCAATAACGCCCATCGGGGATACCATCTTCACCGCCTTCTTTGACAGCTTTGTGTATTATCCTACCATAGTCGATCCCGATGATGAGGTTCACACAATTACCTACCTGGAATATCCCCACTGGTGTTCAGTTCAGAACGATTCACTTATTGGCACTGCTCCCGACACGATTTTCTTGGAAACATTGACAGCGGTAGTGCAAGACTATTGCAACGCCGACACTCTGTCATTCATAGTACGAACGTATCTCCGGGGCGACTGCAATGAGGACGCCGGCATAGACATTGCCGATATCATGTGCCTAATAAACTACCTGTTCTTAGACGGGTCGCCACCTGATCCCCTGTGGATCGTGGATTGCAATTGTGACGGGACAGTAGACGTTGCTGACGTGATGTATCTGATCAATTATCTGTTTATAGGTGGATCGCCGCCTGGCTGTTAGTTACAACTGAGCTATTGCCGAGCCGCAAGAATCGTCTGTTCTTGCGAACGTCCTAACCTTTTGATTCCCAAAAACAAAGCTGCTGAACACAGTTTTCTGTCGTAGCTTGTTGCGAGAACCTCGGAAGCGTGGCAGGTTTTATCCCGCGTGTTTTTCCATTGAGTTCATTAAGTCGTTACAAATACGAAGCTTAGCCAAGCCCGCAGGAATTCCCGTGTCTTCGGATTTTCGGCATGGACTTTGTTTGCAATCAAACCCGAGGAGAAACCACGGACTGGGGTTCTGCGTAGCGACGCCGACGGGGATAGAGTAACAAACATCCGAGACGCGGTTTGTTGGGTAAGCTACGTATATGGTGGCGGTCCTGCTTCTGACCCAATGTGGACCGGAGATGGCAATCGTGACGGAACTGTTAAGTTCGGTAATGTAGTTTTTCTAGTCACTTATCTCTTCGGAGGCGGTCCGCCACCTGTCCCAATTGAATCCAGCAATGCAGAACGAGGTAGCATCCATCGTCTCAAGCAAAGACTTGCAAAAGAGAGAAAATCAGTTAAATTATTAAGTAGATTATGGGGCTGACCTTTGAAAGGAGGATTTTATGTCTCTCTCTAAATTGTCACGGAATGGGTGTCTTTTGCCCGTTTTTTTTGTCTTAATCTTTGTTGTGTTCAACTTCAGCCACGCGGAAGCTGACGTGCCTGATATGATGATTAACACGGATGGGACGCCGGAGATACACAACGAGGAGCAGATCTGGGTATCCCCGCTGGATTCCACCGTGGTGATGATCGTGTGGCGCGATTTCCGACTTGGCTACAGAAGGGTGGGGCTTGGCGTCTCGTATGACGAAGGCCACACCTGGGTTGACAGTCTTCTATCAGGCGGGGCGTTTCCGTATTATTCCGATCCTTGTCTCTCTGGTGATCGACTCGGGAACTTCTATCCCTTAACGATGAATTACTCCGGCTATGGGTTCAGCGATTTTGCGGAGTGGAAGACCACCGATAACGGAGCAAACTGGTCGGGTCCCTATATGGTCTTAGGTGAGTACGCAGACTATCTGGAAGACAAAGAATTCCTAGCAATTGACAGAACCGGTGGGACCTATGACGGAAACCAGTATCTGGCCTGGGCTCGTTTTCCCAATCCCACCAGGATCATGTCGGTGAGGTCGACTAGCGGTGGCGTAAGCTGGGAAGATACGGTGATTGTGGGGGATCCGGATGACTTTGGAGGATATGATGCAGGGCAGTTCGCCTTTCCCTTTGTGGATGCGTCTGGAAACGTCTATGTTGTGTGGAGAAGCTGGTGTGAAATCGGAGGAGATTGGTACCGCTGCCAGATGATGGTTAAATCGACTGACGGAGGCCAAACCTTCACCGAGCCGGAGAGGGTCTTTGTGAATAACTCCGTGGACGAAGCTCCGGGCGGGATCGACATTTTCAATATGGTGTGTGTAGACGTCGATATCACCAACGGACCTTACCACGGGAATATCTATTTCACCGTTCCGGACGGGGTTCAGGATGGACCTTATTACCATTCCGACATCGTGTTCATGAAATCAAACGATGGCGGGGATAGTTGGACTGAACCAATCCGGGTCAACGATGATCCTTTGGGTCAGGAGGTTTTTCAATTTCATCAGTGGATCACGGTCAATCAGAAAGGGGCCATCATAATTCTCTTCTACGACCAGCGAAATGATCCTCCTCTTTATCGAAGATTCGATGCTTACATTGCCTTCTCCTTTGACGGAGGGGAGACTTTCACCACAAACTATCGGGTCTCAGATGTCTCATCGGACCCAGGTGACGCTTTGGCAGGTCAAAAGATTCCCGAGCGCCTCAGCGGAGCAAATCAGCCATTCATGTCAACCTTAAGACCGGAAATCTCCAAGGCTGGCCTTATTGCTGAATATATCGGGGTTGTGGCTTACAACGACCAGGTTCACTGCACCTGGACGGATACCCGGGACGGAAATCAAAACGTCTATTACTCCAACTTCGGGATTCCCTTGCTGCCACCCCGCCCTTATCTGCCGGAAGACGGAAGCTATCAGTCGACATTATACCCTAGCTTCAAATGGGCGACCTGTGGATATTTCGGTGATGTCACCTATGATCTGGAAATCTCCACGGATAACACCTTCTCCACCATAGACTATGAATACACCGATATAGACACCAACAGCTTCACCGTAAGCTCACCTTTATTTCCGCGTGTGCCGAGGTTGCTGACACCGGAAGATAGCTCAACGGTTAGTGCTTACGGCCCCGAGCTGGTATGGTCAAATGAGAGTCTGGGCTCCGACCTCGAGTACTTCTGGCGGGCCAAGGCCTACCGGATTCCAGATGACACCACAAGTGAATATTCGAATGTCTGGAGTTTCGAGGTGGACGCCAGCGCGCCGGTATTGTACGCCTTACAGGTGTCAGATGATAGTCTGTTTTCGCCCAAGTCTGAGTTCTATGAGTATACCGATATTTACGACACCAGTTTTGCCGTACCGGAGACGCTGTCCGATTCCACGGTGTATTACTGGAGGGTTAAGGCATCGGATGGATTGAAGCACGAAAGCGACTGGCAAGAGCATCCTTTTCAGTTTATCGCCCTTCACTTTACCCGAGGCGACGTCAACTGGGATGGAGTAGTAGACGTGGCAGACGTCATGTATCTTATAAACTACCTTTTCATAGGTGGATCTGCGCCTGATCCTTGGCAGACAGGGGACGCAAACTGCGACGGGGAGGTTGACATTGCTGACGTAATGTATCTAATCAATTACCTGTTCATAGGTGGATCGCCGCCTGGCTGTTAGTCTTGAAAGAAGCAGCAGATTAACTGCGAATTCTGAAGCCCCGGTTCTCTGAAAAGAGTCGGGGCTTTCATATTAACTGGAGATTCTCTCAGGTTGCACCGTGCTGGTAGCTCATCCTCTGCGTTCCCCATGAACACCAACGAGATATCCGTTTCCAACCAATGATTTTGTCCGATTTTTCGATTCTCTGAAAAAAAGTCCTTGACTGGTGATGGGGGTTTATTACATTTATAGAAAGTCTCCGAGCCAACCCGCCTACGGAGCAATCTATGGCAGTTGGCCGATAGGGTTCAGGTGGAAACGCCTCAGCCTCCCGTGCTTGGAAAGGAGATGACGCCGGAGAATAACCAGGCTGCGGAGGCCTGGTATTTTTTTTGAGAGAAAGGTGATAGGCCTCCTCCTCCGATGAGTTCTGAGAATGGCCTCAGAATCGGATCGTTGTCTCGATAATCCAAACTTGCGGGTTCACATCTAATCAAGGAAGGAGGACTTCGCAATGCATCTGACGCGAAGGGTTAGTTCGTTCTTGTTTTCATTCGTCCTGGTCGGTCTTTTTGCAGGTCAGCTTTCTTTCGCTGCCACCCACATTGTGGGACCTGAGGATAACTCGGTTTTCATAGACCAGTGCGACCCGGACACAAACTTCGTAAACTTCGGCGGAATCTTGGTGGCCTCGGAACTAAACGAGAACGCCAGGATTGTCATCCATTTTGATCTAACCGGGTGGGGAGCCGATTCAATCTCACAAGCCAAGCTGTTTCTCTATCATTACCGGGGAGGATACTACACTGGTTCACGAACCATAAACGTATATCCGCTGACTTCCGGTTTCGATGAGTCGACGGCCACCTGGAACTTTCCCTGGACGACTGCTGGGGGCGATTATGACAGCAGCCTCGGCACCTCCGCCAACGTGCCGGAGGAGTTGGAAAACTGGGCGGAATGGGATGTTACAGACCTTTTGAGGAATCGATGGAGCAATGCAGCGGATTATGGATTTTTGCTCAAGGATCCAGTTGAGGATAGTCCCACAGATGGACCATATGTCCGTTTCCGCAGCCATCGCTATTTGAGTGAGTATCCGCAAGAGCTTCCCTATCTTGAAATCCTGACTGAGCCGACCGACGTGGAGTGCCTCGATGATGAAAACACCTATAAGGTCTTTTCATTGGGGCAGAACTTCCCCAATCCATTCAATAGCACAACGCTCTTCCAATTCGAACTGGACAGGTCTGCCTGGGTAAACCTGACCATTTACAGTATTCGAGGTCAAAGGGTGAAGACCGTACTAAACACGCGAAGACAAGCTGGTGCACATGTGATTGAGTGGGATGCAACCGATCAGTATGGAGAACCTGTCTCCAGCGGCATATATCTCTATCGATTGCAGACGGAAGACTTTTCTCAGACTAAACGGCTCTTGTATCTGAAGTGATCAAGTATGAAAGATTCAGACATCTGGTCCGTTAAGCAATCGGTTCGATCTGACTCTCGGCTTTCTCATGTTCCACATAACTGAACATACCAAGTCAAGATTTCGGCGCAGAGGCTCGGCGAGCGTCACAAAGGGTTTTCTTCTGTCTTTTCTTTTTCTGGTGATCGTTTGCGCATGTTCCCGCCCAATCAAGCCAAAATCGGATTTCATCACCGTCAAGTTAGGTGATCTGACCTTCGTCAGGTACTTTGATATTCTGGAAAAGGTCACATTTGAGGGAGACGAAGCTATCAGGCTGTCTGATTTCGTCGATTCGACCATGACCGATTATCCGAAGATTTACGCTTATCGGGTAATCGGATCGGATGGATTCTACGCTGCCAAAAAGGGAAGCCCGGATAACGTCTGGGAACACATGCAGAAAGGTTATCTAAAGCTCAGCGACAGGAAGGCCACGTTTGACGCCAGCCTGGGGCTTGCGGGAAGATACTATGTAAAAGACGTGGCAAGCATTGAGCTGCTGAGAAAGATTGAAACCAAATTCAAGGAAGAAGAGGGCTTCAGCTTTTCTTTGGTGATGGATATGGAGACTGCAACTTATTCGGATTCGGTGGACGCTTTTTACAATGGCCGGAGGGGAATCAGACTGGCTGATTTCGTCGATACCTTGACCTCCACCCCGGAAAACTATACCTACAATCTAATATCTGTCCAGGGAGAGGAGAGGCAATTCTCCTGGTCTGAATTCCAGACCGGGTGGTGGCTTCTGGATCTGGACGTGACCAAGTTCTCTCCTGATCTGGGAGTTGATTCGAGGATACTATACCTGCAAACGATAGAGTTAATCCCCGAAGTTAAATAAATTATGAAGAGAACATTAATACTCTCAATGTTAATTTCTCTCTTGGGTCTGATCTCCTGGAGAGGTGTCTTCGCTGATGAGGTGGACTCGACGAAGAGCGATCTGCCCATCTACTACCTGGGTGAGGTTATGGTGGTGGGAGAAAGAACACAGAAACCTCCTACCGCCATAAGCGAGATCACGGCAGAGGCGATTGAAGCTCAAGGAGCTACCACCGCGGGTGAGGCGCTGTCGTCCGTTCCGGGAGCGTGGGTATCCACCGGAGACAAAAACTCCACCGAGATCATGTTAAGGGGATTCTCCTCCAAGCACGTGTTGATACTGGTGGACGGGCGTCCGGTGAATCTTCCTTATTACGGAGATCTGGATTTGGCCTCCCTGCCGGTGAGCAACATATCGAAAATCAAGGTAATCAAGGGTCCCGCCGCCTCACTTTACGGGGCCAACACCATGGGGGGAATCGTCAATATCGTAACCAAAAGGACTGCCCGAACCAGAACCGGGGATTTGCTTCTCTCGTTCGGAAATGCTGATACCTGGAATTCGATTCTGAATTATGGCTCGAAAATCGGGAATCTGGATTTCTGGTTCTCTGCCGGAAAGAGCAAGTCGGATGGTTTTCATCTTTCAGATGATTTTCGTCCCGGAAGGTGGGAAGATGGTGGTCTGAGAGAGAACAGCGATTATGATAGATTCAATCTGGATGGTAAGCTCAATTACAAACTCTCCCCTCAAACCGATCTTTCTTTCTCTTTGGGCTATTTCGATGGGGAGAAAGGGCTGCCCGGAGGGGTGAACGAGGATCTGCCCAGGTTCTGGAGATTCGTGGAATGGAAAAGGCGTTACTTCGATCTGGCCGGGGAAAGTTACCTCGGAACAAGATGGTATTTAAAAGCCAAGCTGTATTACGACGGGTGCAAAAACAGATTGATCGATTATGACTCCACCTATGTTTACGAGAACAGAAACTACGACAGCATCCACGATAGCTGGGATCTGGGAGGGAGCTTTTTGTGGAAGCTCTTCTGGAGAGATGACAACCAGAGTGCCTGGGGCTTGAACATGAGAGAAGATGGAATAGACAAAAGGATGGATGTGGACGAGGAATGGGAAACTCATAAGACGACAACCACATCCATATTTACCCAGCATCAGATTGTCCCCCTCAAGCGCGTGTCATTGGATCTTGGCCTGGCTTTGAATGTTCTGACTTCGGGCAGGCTGGAGAAGGCAAAGACCTCTCTTGATCCCTCCTTTGGCATGTGGTTTACTGTAGCCAAGCCGCTGCGCTTGCGCCTGGCTGCTTCCGGTGCCACAAGGTTCCCAACTCTTCGACACCTTTATGGCACCGATTCCGGGAATCCCGATCTTAAGCCGGAGAAGGCGGTGAAACTTGAAGCGGGACTGGAGTGGGAAATCAACACCTCTCTGCAAACCGGAGTCGACCTCTTCAGGAATAACGTCAAAGACCTGATCGACAGAAAGGAACGGGGCTATATTTACTCCAATCTGGACCGGGTCATCCTTCAGGGAATCGAGACCGGGTTCAAAGGGACGCTAAGGAGAAGGTTTACCTTTGACATTAATTATGCCTATCTGGATGCGTACGAGGACAAGACCGAATACTGGCTTCCCTATCGCCCTTCTCACAAAATAGATTACAGCCTTTCTTATGTTTTCCAATTCGGTCTATCTGTCTATACCAGTGGGCAATATGTAAGCAGGCGGGTTACTCCTCATCCGGAAAGCGAGCTTCTGCCGCATTACTTTGTGGCAAACCTGAAGGTCTCCCAGAAGCTCTTCAATCACTTCTTTCCTTTCCTGGAGATCAAGAATGTCTTTGACAAGAACTATGAGGAGGAGAAGGAATTCCCCATGCCGGGCAGAACCCTTCTTGCCGGCATGAAAGTCACTCTATGACAGGGAGCTTTGCTTTTTTCACCTTGCCAGTTTCCTTCCAAGCGCCTACTACTACCAGAAGATTTCGCTTGCATTCTTGAGGTTCAGAGATGATCATCCAATCAGGTCAGCAAACAGCTCTTTGGCCAGCATTACGGTGTTAATCTCCAACGATCTTTTCCGAAAGGTATATTATGGCCAAAAGGATTTGTATCTTCGTACTCTTTGCTTTCTGGATTCTGTGCCCCCTAGAAACTAGTCACGTGAAGGTGCAAGGAGAAACGATTCCAGTTGAGGGTCTTCCACAAAAGGGACCTTATCTTTCCTGCGTGACTCTGAACTCGATTATTGTAAGCTGGCGCACGGCAACACCAGACAGCTCGGTTGTTCAATACGGCCTTACCGCAGGATATGGGAACGAGGAAAAAGAGGTAACTCTGAAAACAGCTCATAGTCTGACATTGACCGGCCTTCTTCCCGACACTATCTACCATTACCAAGTTCTGTTTGAAGGGAACGAGACTCCGGATTACACATTCAGAACTGCTGTGTCCTATGACACGCCATTCGGATTCTGTGTTTATGGAGATACCAGGACTCAAGCGGACAGCCATCTGGCTGTCATAAATACGATGGTCGCGCTCGATCCCTATTTCACTCTGCATACCGGAGACGTTGTGGAACACGGATACGATGAAAGCCACTGGGCCATCTACTTCGCAACCATATGCTCGGCTGCTACTTGCGCCCAGCGAATTCCATTCTATTATGCCATAGGAAACCATGAAAGCGAAAACCCTCTCTACTACGACTATTTCTACCTGCCCCACAATAATCCGGATAGTACGGAGTCTTATTACTCCTTCGATTACGGGAATTCGCATTTTATCAGCCTGGATACAGAGATTCCTTACGGACCGTCAAGCCCCCAATATGAGTGGCTGAAGTCCGATCTCCGAGAGGCCTACCCTAAGACTTTCATTTTCGTTCTCTTGCACAAGCATCCTTATTGTGCTGGGGGACACAACAGCACCTTAGGTTTACGAGATACCCTGTCCCCCCTTTTCGAAGCCTATGAGGTTGACTTCGTCTTCAGCGGGCACAGCCACTTCTATCAAAGAAATGGGCCGATAAACGGAGTCACGTACATGATAGCGGCGGGAGGTGGAGCACCGCTTCATACTCCGGCGGAGAGCAGCTGGACGCAATATACTGAAAAATGTCACCACTGCGTCGATTTCACCGCGTGGCCTGATTTGCTAAAGTTCAAGATGGTGCGCACCGATGGCAGCGTCGGTGATAGCCTCGTTTGTCAGGCAAAGGAGAAGCCGCCAGCGGTCTGCGGTGATGTTGACGGAAACGGCGTGATCGACATAGGTGACGTTGTCTACTTGATGAACTACCTGTTCATTGGCGGATCTTCCCCTGATCCACTCTGGGTGGGGGACACGGATTTTGACGGTCTGGTTGACTTGGTCGACGTGGTCTATCTGGTCAACTGTCTGTTTCTGGGCGGACCGCCGCCATCCTCGTAAGAGCCAAGTCTTCAAGGACTAAAGGACCAAACTGTCTAGTTTGCGACGTGAGTCCATCCTGCCTTTTTTTTGAACACCTTCCAGAGTTTTAGCTACACCAGATATTCAAGCAAGCCTCCAGAAGACCGATAAGAGGCACATAAATCGAGGAAATCTGAATGCTGATTCCGACCAGAATACATGTATCCTACAGAGAGGATTATCCCGTAACTCTGGCTTTGATCGGGATAAACCTATTGGCATTCATACCAGTCCTCCTGACCCCCTGTCAGGGCCTGATGTGTCTTTTTGCAACCTACGGCTTGGTTCCTGCATCGCTCAAGCTTGAGGGCTTCATCACTCATATGTTCATGCACGGCGGGATATGTCACATAGTTTTCAATATGCTTTTCCTCTGGCTTTTTGGCAAGGTGGTGGAAAGCATCTTCGGGCACTATAGATTTCTACTTTTCTATTTTGGGGGAGGGATAACCGCCGCCTTAACTCACATCCTGATCTGCCATCTTACCGGAGTTGGCACCCAGATACCGATGGTCGGCGCTTCCGGTGCGATCGCGGCAGTATTGGGAGTCTTTCTGATTAGATACTACTTCGTCAAGATCGAGATGCGCTGGTTTTTCTTCTTCTTTTTATACTTCAAGATTTTCACTTTTCATCTGAAAGCCTGGGTCTTTCTGCTGGGTTTGTGGTTTATCCCTCAGCTTATTTTCGGCCTTATATCCCTGGGCGGATTCTCATCAGTGGCTTACTGGGCCCACATCGGGGGATTCCTCTTCGGAGCCATTCTGGGGTTGAAGATGAACCTCTTGAAGGAGGCAAAGGCAGATGTCCTATATCTCAAGGGGCAGGACGCTTCCTGGACCGGCGATCAAAGCTCACGTTTTCATCTCATACAGAGCATCGATGCCTCGCCCAAGAACATAAAGCCTCGGCTGGAACTGGCGCAAAGTTACATAACCGCAAAAAAATATGACGAGGCGGTGAGAGAATACCTCGAAGCGTTCAAAGTCTCATACCAGGCGCGTCAGACCGAAGAGGCCTTAAGGATTTATGACATGGCTTTCACTTTGAAGCATGAAGAGTTGATCTTATCCCAGGACATGGAATTCCAGGTAGCTGTGCTATGCACCAAGTACGCACATTACGAATTGGGATATCTGATTTTGCAAAAACTTCATCGACTGGAACCGGACTACCCCAAAACCGAACAGTTATTGGCCAAGCTGATTTTTCTCTGCTCCAGTAAATTGGGGCAACCCAAGGAAGCGTATGAATATTTTCAGGAGTTGGAAAGCAAGTACCCTCATAGCAGATACATTGAGATTTTCCAACGGGAGATGAAGGGAGTCAGGAGCCAACTCGATGTCCCCTCCCCAAGAGTTCTTTCATAGAATCGGATAATTTGCTGTATCCCTCTCGGAACCCAAGATTCACGCAATATTCTTGACACTGCCCACCTCTCATTTTGTTTGACTTTTCTGCCGTCTTGTATTAATTTTCGTTTTCAAAACGGAGGTGACTGTTTCGATTTGGCCGATGCCTTTGCACTCTTATCAAATGGAGGTGGAACCTATCTTATGAATTCAGAATTCGGGCTTAAAAGCGCAAAAGAAGTGATAAAATTTGCTCAGGATAGAAAAATCGAGATGGTCGATTTGAAATTCATCGATCTGTTCGGGAGGTGGCATCACCTTTCCCTGCCTGTGAGCCAGCTGAGAATCGACATGTTCAAGGAGGGCGTTCCCTTTGACGGTTCTTCAACGCCGGGATTCAAGTCTGTGGAATCCGGAGACATGGTACTCATTCCTGACGTCAAGACCGCCAAGCTGGACCCCTTCTGGAATATGCCCACCTTGAGCTTCATCTGCAGCTCCTTTGAGATCGGCGGTTCGAAACCTTTCAAGAGGGAACCCAGATACATTGCTCAGAAAGCAGAAGAGTACCTGCTCAAAACGGGCATCGCAGATAGTAGTTTTTGGAGCACGGAGTTTGAATTTTACATCTTTGACAGCGTCAGCTATAGGAACGATATTAACATGGCCTCTTACATCATAGATTCCAATGAAGCCGATTGGAACTCAGGTTTGATGGAAGGGAAAAACCTGGGTCATAAGATACCAAGCCACAGCGGCTATCATGCCATTCCTCCCCTGGATGATCTTTTCGAAGTTCGAACGGAGATGGTCCAATTGATTGAGGAGGGAGGCACTCCGGTTAGGTATCATCACCATGAGGTGGGGGGTCCCGGGCAATCCGAGATAGAGATCCTGCACGACACCTTGACCAACATGGGTGACATCACCGTGTGGGTTAAGTACGTGATAAAGATGGTGGCCAGAAGACACGACCATACCGTCACCTTCATGCCCAAGCCCCTGTATAACGAGGCTGGCAGCGGGATGCATTTTCATCAGTATCTTTTCAAAAACGGGAAATCCCTCTTTTACGACAAGAAAGGTTATGCGGGCTTGAGTAAATTGGCTCTTTATTATATTGGCGGACTTCTCAGTCACGGGAGCGCTCTTTTGGCCATCACCAATCCCAGCACCAATTCTTACAAAAGACTGGTTCCCGGATTCGAAGCTCCGGTTAAACTCTTTTTCTCTTTGGCCAACCGGAGCGCGGCCATTCGCATTCCGAAATACGCCACAGAACCCGAGTGTAAGAGGATGGAATTCCGACCGCCGGACGGAACCTGTAATGTGTATCTGGCCTTGGCGGCTCAACTCATGGCAGGGATCGATGGGATAAAAAGAAAAATCGATCCGACCAAAGCGGGATTCGGTCCATTTGACCAGAACATCTTCGCTTTGAGCCCGGAGAAGAGGGAAAAAATAAAGTCTGTGCCCACCACCCTGAAGGAGGCTTTAGAAGCTTTGGAAAAAGATCATCAATTCCTTTTGGAAGGCAACGTTTTCACCCAGGATCTTTTGGAGATATGGATCGATCATAAGCTTAATAAAGAATATAATGAGGTAAGACACAGACCGCATCCTTACGAGATGAATCTTTATTACGACGTTTAGCTTCCCAGCAGGAGAGTTGGTTTTTTCTTCTGTATCATCTGACGTCAGGAAACCGGGAAGCACATTGAAGATCTCGCCATTCCAACATTCAACCAGAGGGAAAACCATGAACACAACCAAAGAGGAAGTGCTCGGTCTTATTGACGAGAACCAGGTCAAGTACATTCGCCTGTGGTTCACCGACATCTTGGGCCAGCTTAAAGGAATGTCCATCACCCGGGGGGAAATAGAACACGTGCTGGAGGACGGACAGGGATTTGATGGCTCATCCATCGAAGGATTCGTGCGCATCGAGGAATCCGACATGGTGGCGATTCCCGATTTCAATACTTTCAAGGTCTTTCCCTGGCTCATCGGCGGAGAAAAGGTGGCCTTGATGTTTTGCGACATCCACAACTCCGACGGAACGCCCTATGCCGGCGATCCGCGCTACGTTTTGAAGAGAAACCTGGAGAGGTTAGAAAAAAACGGACAGACATTGTATCTGGGACCGGAGATGGAATATTTCTATTTTAAAAGCGCCAAATCTCCGGTGTTCTTGGACGAGGGAGGATATTTCGACTACACTACCGTGGATGAGTCGGTAAAGGCCAGGAAGAAGACCGCCTCCGCTTTGGAAGGTTTGGGTATTCGAGTCGAATGCAGTCATCATGAAG
>Ga0315541_1001914_pt1 | contig 18215 bp, 15 predicted proteins | sample SalMarSW160190MG_FD_203095 | JGI IMG/M metagenome (GOLD analysis project Ga0315541, IMG submission 203095) | Salt marsh sediment microbial communities from the Plum Island Ecosystem LTER, Massachusetts, United States - Salt Marsh Sediment SW1601-190 ...
GCCCCACCCCGTACCCCTCCCTCTACCCCTCCAGATACCGCCGCAGCGTCGTCCGCCACCCCGGCATGGGGCGTCCGAGGAACGCCTCGGTGGCCGACACGTCGAGCACGGTGTACGGCGGGCGCCGGGCGGGCTCGCGGAAGGTCCCCGTGGGGACCGCCTCCACCTCCGCCGGGAGCCCGCGGATGCGCAGCGCCTCGGCCGCGAAGTCCAGGCGCGAAGCTGCGCCTCCGCCGTCGGTGACGTGGAAGACGCCCCGGCCACCCCGCTCCAAAAGCTCCGCCAGCGTGGCCGCGGCGGTGCGGGTCCAGGTGGGCGTGCTGAACTGGTCGCTCACCAGGCGCAGGCGCTGGCCCTGGCCGGCCCGCTCCAGCATCCCGTCCACGAACGTCCGGCGCGCGGCGCCGAAGAGCCAGCTCACCCGGGCGATGAGGTGCTCGGCCCCCGAGGCCGCCACGGCCCGCTCCCCCTCGAGCTTCGTCAGCGCATAGTGGTTCACCGGGCCGGTGGGGTCGCCCACCCCCCAGGGGCGGTCCCGCGGGCCTCCGAACACGTAGTCGGTGGAGAGGTACATCATCACCGCACCTGCCGCCGCGCACGCTCCCGCCATGTTTGCGGCGCCGTCCCGGTTGACACGCATTGCCACGTCGGGCTCGCGCTCCGCACGGTCCACGTTGGTGTACGCGGCGCACTGGACCACCGCGTCGGGCCGATGGGTGCGCACCGCCGCGCGCACGGCTGCCGCGTCGGTCACGTCCAGCTCGCTCCGGCCGAGCCCGACGGCCTCGTGCCCCCGTGAGCGGGCCACGGCTACCACGTCGGGGCCCAGGAGGCCGCCCACGCCGGTCACCAGGATCCTCATGCCCGCGCAGCCTCCTCGCGGTAGAGCGCCGCCAGGTCCCTCGCCAGGCGAGCCACCGAGAAGCGCGCCACCACACGGTCGCGCACCGCCCGGTCCAGGGAGGGGGCTCCGGCGGCGGCGGCCAGGGCCTCCGCCCACGCCTCCGCCCCCGCCTCGCGGGGAAGCACGGTCCCAGCACCCAGGTCGGCAAGGACCTCCCCCACCCCACCCACGTCCCGGGCCACCACGGGAAGCCCCGCCGCCAGCGCCTCCAGCACCGCCACCGGCGTCCCCTCGTCGTGGGAGGGGAGCGCGAGGACGTCCAGGGCGGTGTAGATGTCCGGGAGGTCCCGGCGCCACCCCATCCAGAGGACCCGGTCGCTCACGCCCAGGCGCTCCGCCAGCGCCCTCAGCTCGGCCTCGCGCTCCCCGGAGCCGACCACCACGCCGAGGAGCGATGCAGGCTGGCGGGTCTCGGCGGGGTCGGCGGGCGTGCTTCCCGGCAAGCGCAACTTATCCGCAGCAATCGCCTCCAGGAACAGCTCGTGGTTCTTGATGGGCACCAGGCGCCCCACGATCCCGACGGCCCGCGCCGTCTCGGGGATCCCGAGCCCGGCGCGCATCCGGGCGCGTGCCTTCTCGCTCCGGTCCACGGCGCCGAAGCGCTCCAACTCGAGCCCCAGGGCGACCACCGCGAACCTCTGCGGCGGCGCCACGCCCAGCTCTTCGGACATCTCCCGGGCCTGGCGTTGGGTGAGGACCACCAGGCGGCTCGTCCCCCGGGCCAATTGGCGCTCGATCTCCAGGAAGAGGCAGGTCTTCCACGGCGCGAAGTACCCACCCCCCAGCACGTGCCCGTGGAACGTGTGCACCCGCACCGGGACCCCGGCCAGGATGGCCGCCAGGCGCCCCAGCGTCCCCGCCTTCGCGGTGTGGGTGTGCACCACCGTGGGCCGCTCCCGCCGGAAGAGCCGCCAGAGCGCCAGGAGGGAGCGCACGTCGTCGAGGGCGCTGATCTCCCGCGACATCTCGGGGAGGAGCGTGACCTCCACGCCCCGCTCGGCGGCGTAGTAACTCATGTCGCCCTCGCTCGCGGGCACCGAGCCGGCGATGAGGCGCGTACGCCACGGCCCGTCGTTCAGGGCTCGGGTGACGTTGACCACGTGCATGGCCGGGCCACCCACGTTGAGCCGGGCGATGACCCGGTGGATGAGCACGGGGGCCTTCATGGCCTCCTCAGCCGTGCCACCGGCCCGCCGGGGCCGCCGCGCCCATCACGCCCGCGCGGCGGAGCGCATATGCGCGGCGGTGGCGTCGATCATCTGGTCGAGGGTGTGCTCCGTACGCCACCCGGTGAGGCTGCGGATCTTCGCGGTGTCCGGCTGGCGCCGCTCCATGTCCTCGAAGCCCTCCCCGTAGGCCACATCGTAGGGGATGACCTCGATGGGCGAGCGCGATCCGAGCCGTTCCTTCACCTTCTCGGCCAGCCCCAGGATGGTGATCTCGTCCTCGGAGCCGATGTTGAAGGGTTGCCCCCACGCCTCGTCGTTCGCCAGGAGCGCCATCACGGCACGCACGGTGTCGTGCACCATGCAGAAGCATCGGCTCTGCGCGCCGTCGCCGTACACCTGGATCGGCTCGCCCCGGAGCGCCTGCCCGACGAAGTTGGGGAGCACCATCCCCCACTCCCCCGTCTGGCGCGGGCCCACGGTGTTGAAGAAGCGGCCCAGGATCACCGGGAGCCCCCGCTCGTGGTGGTACGCCAGCGCCAGGAACTCGTCCAGCGCCTTGGTGCATGCGTACGCCCACCGCCGGTGGGTGGTGCTCCCCATGATCCGGTCCTTCTCCTCGTGGAGCTTCTCTCCGGCCTTCCCGTAGATCTCCGACGTGGAGGCGACGAAGAGGGGCTTGGCGTGGCGGTCGCAGCAGTCCAACACGATCTCGGTGCCGCGGACGTTGGTGGTGATGGTCTCCACGGGCTTGTCGATGACCTTCCGCACCCCCACCGCCGCGGCCAGGTGCACCACCTGGTCCACCCTGGCCACGGTCACGTTCATCAGGGGCCAGCTCATGATGGAGTCCACGTGCAGGTGGAGCCCCGGGTGCGTGCGCACCGCATCCAGGTTGGACAGGAAGCCCGTGGAGAGGTCGTCCACCACCCACACCTCGTCGCCGCGCTCCAGGAGGCGCTCCACGAGGTGGGAGCCGATGAACCCGGCACCGCCGGTCACGAGGATGCGCATGCGGGAAAGCTCCTGCGCAGAGGTGGTCTGGGAATCGGTGAAACCTATGCAGGCCGGGGCGTCACCGCGACGGTCTCCTCGTCACGATCCGTACAGCTCCGCCCACCGGTCCGCCACCGTGGCCACGTCGTAGGCCTGGGCCTCTTCTGCGCACCGCCTGGCCACGCGGGTCCGGAGGACCTCGTCGCGCATGAGCTCCAGCACGTCGCCGGCGAAGCGCTCGGGGGGGCCTAGGGTTATGGAGGGGTAGCGCATGGCGTCGGGGTCCTTCTCGGAGGCGACCCAACGGAGCACCGGGAGCCCCAGCGCCATGGCCTCCACGGCGCCGCGGCACCACCCCGGCCAAGCCCCCGCGTCCACCACGGCCTCGGCGGCCCTGAGCGCCGTCTCCCGGTGCGTCGTCGCCCCCAGGAACACCACCGAGTCCTCCAGGTGCAGGTCTCCCGCCTGCCAGCGCACCACTCCCTCCTCCGGTCCCCGCCCGTGGATGAAGAGCCGGAGGAGGGGGAGCTCGGTGCGGGCCAGGGCGAACCCCTCGAGGAGCCGGGCCATGCGGGCTCCGTCGCGGAAGTCCGAGAAGCACAGGACGGCTCGCTGCCCCTCGGACATCCCCAGGTGGATCCGCGCCTCCCGGCTGCGCACCCGCAGGATGCGGTCCCGGACCAGCCCCAGGTCCACGCACTCGGGAACCACGGAGACGTCCTCCAGGCGGAAGCGCTCGGCCACGGCGGCCCGGGCCCCCTCGTCGGACGCGAACACCCTGCGGCCCGGGCGATGGGCGGCGCGGCGCTCCAGCCAGGCCTGGAACCGCTCCTCGGCGGTGCGCGGCTCGGCGGGGAAACCCCGGACCCAGCGGTAGACCCTCGCTTCCCGCGGCGCGGCCAGTTGGGCCACGGCGCCGGACCAGGGCTGGAACGCGTGCAGGACCTCGCACCTGAGTCTCCTGAGGAGCCGCGCCAGGCGCGGCACCGCCAGCACGGCGCCCAACGCCCCCGTCAGCTCCAGGCGGTGCACGGTGACCTTCATCTCCCGGATCCGTGACCCCAGCGACCCCCGGGGCCCCAGGGACACCACCCGGGGCTCGTACCGCGAGCGCGGGATCCGGCCCAGGAGGGTGGCCACCTGGTCTCCGACCTCGTTCTCCTCCAGGGAGTCGAGGACGTAGAAGAGGCGGGGACGGGTCATGGGGGGGGAGGCCGGCTTCGTGGGTTGCGGGGTTGAGGGGGTTGGCGGTGGAGAAGGGTGGTGCGGACGGGCGCGGCCCGCAACATTCCCAAGCGACATCCCATCTCCTCACCGCCCCCCGTCCCTTGAGCATACTCGTCACCGGAGCCGCGGGCTTCATCGGATCCCACCTCTCCGAGGCCCTCGTGGCCTGCGGGGAGGCCGTGGTGTGCCTCGACTCCTTCGACCCGTACTACGATCCGGCGGTGAAGGAGCGGAACCTGGCGGGCCTGCGCTCCTCCGGACGCTTCACGGAGATCCGGGGCGACATCCGTGATCCCGCGGCCTGGGACGCCGTCCCGGACGGGGTGGCAGCGGTGGTGCACCTGGCCGCCCGGGCGGGGGTGCGCCCCTCCATCGAGGAGCCGGCGCTGTACGCCGACGTGAACGTCACCGGCACGCAGCGGATGCTGGACTTCGTGCGCGAGCGGGGGATCCGCGCGGTGGTGTTCGCGTCGTCCTCGTCGGTCTACGGGAACAGCCCCACCGTCCCCTTCTCCGAATCGGCCGAGGTCTACGATCCCATCTCGCCGTACGCGGCCACCAAGCTCGCGGGCGAGCTCCTCTGCCGCACCGCCCACAACCTCACCGGCTTCTCGGTGGCGGCGGCGCGTCTGTTCACGGTGTACGGCCCGCGCCAGCGCCCCGACCTGGCCATCCACAAGTTCGCTCGCCTCATGCGCGCCGGGCGGCCCATCCCCCGCTTCGGCGACGGGACCACCTCCCGCGACTACACCTACGTGGACGACCTGGTGTCGGGCCTCATGGCAGCCCTGGCGCTGACGCGGTCGCAGGCCGGTGTCTTCGAGGTGGTCAACCTGGGCAGCGACCACCCGGTCACGCTCAACGAGCTCATCACGGTGCTCGGGGAGGAGATGGGGGTCGAGCCCGTCCTGGAGCAGTTCCCGGCCCAGCCCGGCGATGTGGAGCGGACCTGGGCGGACGTCTCCCGCGCACGCGCCCTCCTAGGCTACCAGCCGCGCACGCCGTTCCGGGAGGGGATCCGTCGGTTCGTGGAGTGGGTGGGGTAGGTCTGGCAGCGGACTCCGGGCTTCACCACCTTGGCCGCATGACGAAGACGCTGATCCTGCTCACCTCGAGCTACCCGTTCGGCCGCGGCGAGCCCTTCGTCGCCGACGAGATGCCGTACCTGGCATCTGCGTTCCAGCGAATCATCGTCGTAAGCAACGACACGTCCGGACCCCTGGTCCACGAGCTCCCGCCCTCGGCCACACGGGTGCGACGCTCCTATGAGCTCGGCGCGGGGAGCAAGGCCGCGAGCGTCGCGGGCGTCTTCAGCCCTTCGGTGCATGAGGAGCTCCGGCTGGTCCGGGATCGGTACAGGATCCAAGTCGGACGCCGGGTCCTCGCCACGGCTCTGGTATCCTGGCGCAAGGCCCACGTGTTCGCCCGGCTCATCCGGGACCTGGCCCATGGGGTGCCCGATGGTGAGGTCCACGCATATTCCCACTGGGCGAACGACATGGCCCTGGCAGCGGCCGTGGCCCGGAAGAAAGGGTGGGTGCATCGCGCGTACTGCCGGGCCCACGGGTGGGACGTCTACATGAATCGCACCGGCTACCTCCCCTTCCGCGACTACCTCGCAAGGCACCTGGACCACCTTGTGTTCGTCTCGGAAGACGGTCGGGACCACTTCGAATCGCTCCTGGGCATGAGCTACGCCTCCCTGAGCGTCGCGCGGCTGGGCACGCCTCCCTCGTTCCCGGGGCCCGTGGGGCGGCCGCGCCCGTTCACCGTACTCTCTTGTAGTGGGATGATCCCCCTCAAGAGGGTGGATCTCATTGCACGTGCGCTCCATCTGGTGGCGTCGGAAGTGCGCTGGGTCCACGCCGGCGACGGCCCCGCCCGGGCTGAGGTGGAAGCCGCCTGCCGGGGGCTACCCTCCCGCGTGCAGGTGGAGCTCCGGGGCGCCCTGCCCCACGCCGCCGTGATGCGCCTCTACCCGGAGGTGCGCCCCGCCCTCTTCCTGAACGTCAGCATGACGGAGGGGATCCCCGTGTCCATGATGGAGGCCCTGTCCGCCGGCGTGCCCGTGATGGGGACCGAGGTAGGGGGCGTCCGTGAGCTGGTTGAGCCCGGTGCCAACGGGGTTCTGCTCCCATCCGATCCGACCCCCGGGGACCTGGGCGCGGCGCTGGACCGGTTCGCTGCTCTCCCCGAGGCGGAGCACGCCCGGCTGGCCCGGGGGGCCTGGGCCACCTGGGACGAGCACTTCAACGCCGAGCGGAACTACCCGGCCTTCCTGCGCCTCGTGCGATCGTGATGGAACAGAGCATGGTGGAGTCCGAACCGTGACGAGCCTTTCCGACCTGCGGGCCCCCACCCTCTCGGCCGTGAAGTGGAACTTCGTCGGGCAGGCGGGTCGCCAGGGTCTTTCCTTCGTCGTGTCGATCCTTCTGGCCAGGCTCGTGGCGCCCAGCGAGTTCGGCCTGCTGGCGATGCTCCTCATCTTCCAGGAGATCGCCAACGCCCTGGTCAACTCCGGTCTGAACGCGCCCTTGATCCAGGCGCCGGAGGTCTCCAAGGACGACCTCTCGACGGTGTTCCATTTCAACGTGGGCGTAGGCGCGCTCTGCTACGCCGCCATGGTCGCGGGCGCGCCGTTCATCGCCGGGTTCTACGCCCAGCCCCGGCTGGAGGGGATCGTGGCCCTGTACGGCATGGTCTTCCTCATCCACGCCTTCGGCAACGTGCAACAGGCGCTCCTCCTCCGGGAGCTCAACTACCGCCGGCTGAACCTGGTGTCCCTGGTGGGGGTCGCCACCTCCGGTCTGCTCGCCTTGAGCCTGGCCTTCCGCGGCGCTGGGGTCTACAGCCTGCTCGCCCAGCAGATCTCCTACGCGGTGATCTCCACGGGGCTGTTCTGGTTCACGTCACCGTGGCGGCCTTCGCTCCGGTTCAGCCCGGCGTCCTTCCGGAGGCTCTTCGGGTTCGGGTCCAGCGTGCTGGTGGTCTCTCTGCTGGACAAGATCATGGGCACCGTAGACGAGCTGATCGTGGGCAGGCTCTATGGGTCGGCCTTCCTCGGACAGTACAGCCGCGGCAAGACCACCCGGGATCTCCCCGTCACGCACATTCAGGGGATCTTCGCCTCCCTGGCGTTCCCCATCTTCTCCCGGATCCCGGATAAGGGCGACCTGTGCGAGGCGCAGGGCCGCTTCATCGGCATGGTGTCCTACGTCACCGCGCCCCTCATGGTGGGCATGTTCCTCCTGGCTGAGCCCTTCATCGTCGTCGTGTATTCGGAGGCCTGGCGGCCGGCCGTGCCGTTCCTCAGGTTGTTCGCTCTCTTCGGCGTGGCCATTCCCCTCAGCGCCGTCCTGGTGCACACCATCATGTCCAGGGGTGAGCACGACCGGTTCCTCAGGCTGGAGTTACTGAAGAAGGCGATCCTCGCGGCCTGCATCGCAGCAGGAGCCGCCACCGGACCCGTCGGGTTGGTGCTGGCGCTGGGCCTCGGGCACTATCTCGGGCTCCTGGCGTCCCTCCACGCCGTAGCCGACATGCTGGGGACGACGTCCGGGGAGTTGGCACGGAGCGCCGTCCCCGGGGTGGGGCTCTCGTTGCTGATGGCCGTTCCGGTGTATCTCGCCCTCCGCCTGCCCTGGCCGGGCGACGTCTCGACGCTGCTGGCCTGCACGGCGGTGGGGATGGTGACCTACTGGGTGCTGTCGGTGGCGACGTCGAGCCGGGAGTACCTGTACCTGAAAGGCCTGGTCGCCGAGCGTCTGGGTCGCGGAGCCTCATGACCCCCTCCATCGCCGTCCTCATCCCCTACTTCGGCCGCTGGGGGGATTGGGCGCCCCTCTTCTTCGAGACCGTCCGGCGCAACGCCACCATCGAGTTCCTCGTCTTCACCGACTGCGACACGACGGGCCTGCAGGCGCCCAACGTCCGCGTCCGCCCTTGTTCCTTCGGGGAATACGTCGCTCTCGTCAACGAGCGTATGGGCATCGCCTTCCAGCCGCCCGACGTCTACAAGCTGTGCGACCTCCGCCCCCTGTTCGGCCGCATCCACGCGCCCGAGCTCCGCGGCTTCGACTTCTACGGGTGGTGCGACACCGATCTCCTCTTCGGCGACATCCGGGCGTTCTACACCGACGACGTGCTGGCCAGCAGCGATGTGCTATCCACCCACGCGCACAGGATCTCCGGCCACTTCGCACTCTTCCGCAACACACGCCGGAACCGCCACATGTACCGGCGGATCTACGCCTGGGAGGAGGCCCTCCGGCGGCCGGAGTTCGTCGGGATCGACGAGCACGGCATCACCAACGCCTACCTCTTGACCGTGTTCGACCGGGCCAGGGAGAAGTACGGATGGCGCCTGGACAACGCCCTGACCCGTTGGGCATCGCGCCGGAGGCGCAGGCGGATGCTCCTCCGGGAGCAGTACACCACGCCCTTCCTGCCCCGTCCCTGGCTCGACGGAACGCTCGACAGCGCCCAGCCCGACGTGTGGTACTATCGGGACGGACGCATCACCAACACCCGCGACGGGGACCGCGCGTTCATCTACCTCCACCTCATGAACTTCAAGTCCAGCCGCTGGCGCCATGACGGAACCCCGGCGCCCTGGGAGGGGATGGAGCGGGTGTGCCACGCCACGCCGGCGGACATGGCGCAGGGGATCGTCATCGACCGCTCCGGGATCCGGCCCCTGAGGGAGGAGCGCTGATGGAGAGCCGTCACGTCACGCTCGGGCTCGGCGATGTGTCCCTCTCCCCGCAGCTCGGCTCGTACTACATCGACATGCGCCCCGCGCGGGTCCACTACACCAACAACATCTACGAGGGCGGCTTCGATGAGCGAGGCGTCCCTATGTGCGGCGGACCGGAGGGCCTGCACTATGTCCCCGTGAACATCGCCCAGTACGGCTTCATGCTCCACGCCGACTGGCTCGAGACCCGGGATCTCACCACCCGCGCCACCCTCGAGGCCTGCCTCGACGTGCTGGATGGGATCAGGTCCGTCGAAGGTGACGCCGTCGTCTGGTGGCACCACCACTTCGAGCCCAAATACCGCATCCGGCCTCCGTGGGCTTCGGCCATGGCGCAGGGCGAGTGTATCTCCCTGTACCTGCGCATGGCGCAGGCGCTGAACCGTCCCTCCTGGGTGGACACGGCGTGGGGCGCGTACCGATTCCTCCGACGTCCTTGGTCCGAGGGAGGCGTGCGCCGCTACGACGATGGAGGCCACGTCTGGTTCGAGGAGTTTCCCTCCGAGACGCCCTCCTTGGTGCTCAACGGCTTCATCTACACCGTTCTCGGTCTCTACGACCTGTACCGTGTGACGGACGATGCGGAGGTGAAGAGAGACATCGATGCGTGCCTCGAGACGCTGGCCGCCAACCTCCATCGCTTCGACGCCGGGTACTGGTCGCTCTACGACCTCCAGCGCCGGGAGCTGGTCCGTTACTACTACCAGAAGAACGTGCACGTCCCCCAGATGGCGGTGTTACATCAGTTGACCGGCCGGGCAATCTTCGACAAGTACCGCAGGCGGTGGGAGGGCCAAATCACGCCCCTCAACTTCCTCTTCGTCCAGGTGATGTACCGGGTGAAGCCTCGATGGGACCGCCTCAGGCGGGCGTGGCATGGCGACGACCGCCGGTGACCGGCCCGTGCGCATCCTCTTCCTCATCACCGACCTGGGGAAGGGCGGCGCCGAGAGGTTCCTCGTGGACCTGTGCCGGGCGCTGCGGGACCGCCCCGGCGTCGAGTTCGTCATCGGGACCCTCTTCGACGACAATCAGTACCGTGACCTGACCGCGGACCTGCGCACCACCCACCTCCACTACACACCGTTCTCGTTCGGTGGGCTGCACGAGTACCCGGAGTACGCCCGGCTCCTCAGGGAATTCCGGCCCCACGTGGTCCACACCCACCGCTACCTCGCCGAGTTCCTCAGCGCGCACCACGTGTCCCCCGAGATCGCGTACGTCTGTCACGGGCACGACAACATGGTGCAGTTCGCCCGCCTCGCGCCGGCCGGCCTACTCCATAGGGAGGCGCTGACCAACTGGCTCGAGAAGGCGTATCTCATCCGGAGGAAGTACCGCAGGGTGCGTACCGCCTTCATCGCCAACTCCGCTCACACGCTCCGGTACTACCAGACGGTCCTGCCTCGCTTCATGCGCGACGACGTGCATCTCCTACAATACGGCTTCGACTACGCGCGATTCCGGGCGTCCGAGATCCGGGTCCCCCGCCCCGGGGAAACCCTGCGCATCGTCAACGTGGGGAGCTTCCAGGAGAAGAAGAACCAGATCCTCATCGTCCGCATCGCGGAGGAGCTCCGCGGGTCGGGCGTGGACTTCCAGGTGGACCTGCTGGGCGACGGCCTGCTGAGGCCCCGTGTGGAGAGCGCCGTGAAGGAACGGGGGCTCGAGAGCCATGTCCATTTCCGCGGCAACGTGGACCGGGTCGAGGAATGGCTCTGGCGCAGCCACGTCTATCTCCACACGGCCTGGTACGAGCCCTTCGGCCTCGTCCTGCTGGAGGCGATGGCGGCCGGGCTCCCTTGCGTGGTGCTGGACGGAAAGGGCAATCGCGATGTGATCCAGACGGGCCGGAACGGCTTCCTGATGACGGAGCAGGACCCGCGTCTGTTCGCGGCCCGGATCGAGGAGCTCGCGGCGTCGCCGGCGGCATTCGAGGCCATCGCCACCTACGCCCGGGACTTCGCGGCCGCCTTCGACATCGGCCCGGTGGCGGATCGGTTCCTGGCTTTCTATCGGGCCCGCGTGGCGGGCCGCTGAGCGATCATGAGCCGACACTCGGAGAAGCTGTATCTCAGCCGGCTGATGGGTTTCGCCACCTGCGCCTCCATGGCGCTCTTCGGCGCCGTGCGCGTGCTGGGCCGCCGCGTCCCCTGGGGTCGGTGGCTGGAGGTCAACGAGTTCCTCGACACCCTCCTCGACCACGACGGCTCCCTGGCGCGGCGGGGGGCGTATCTGGTGGCCGAGCAGCGGCTGGATCGGCTGGGGGGGCGCCTCGGTGCGGACCTGCGACCCGGCACCAGCGACCTCGCCACCTGGGTGCAGATCGCGGGCCTCGAGGAATACGCCGTGGTCAAGGACTTCCTGGCGCGGTACGCGGACCACCCGGTCCGCACCGTCGTGGACGTCGGCGCCAACGTCGGCCTGGCAACTCTCTACCTGGCGCAGGCGTTCCCCGAGTCCCGCATCGTGGCTGTCGAGCCGGACCCCGGGAACTTCGCCCTCCTGACCCGGAACGTGGCCCGGTTGGCAGAACGTGTGCAGTGTGTCCAGGCAGCTTTCTGGCCCGTGGACGAGCCCCTGGAGATGGACCCCGACCCGTTCCGCGGCGGCCGGGAGTGGTCCAGAACGGTGCGACGAGCGCCGTCTGCCGCTCCGACTGACGGCACACGGACCGTGCCGGTCCTCACTCCGTCCGGAGCGGATGCCCGCCTCGGGGGCCGCGGGATGGACCTGCTGAAGATGGACATCGAGGGCGCCGAGTCCGCGTTCTTCGAGGACCCGGCGCACTGCCGGGACCTGCTGTCCCGCGTCGGCGCCATCGCCGTGGAAGTCCACCCCGAGCGGGTGGATCCTCCGGCGGTGCTGCACGCCCTGGACGAGGCGGGTTTCCTGGTGCTTCCGGGGCGGGAGATCCTGGTGGGAGTCCGCCGTACCCTCCTGCGCCGGCCCGACCTCAGCCCCGGCGCCTGAGCCAGGTCTCCAGGGTCAGGAGCGCCCACAGCGCGTGCCCATGGTCCGCGGTGGCGGAGAGGTGCTCGCGCCACAGGGCCTCCACCGGCTCGCGCCTCAGCCACTGGTAGAGCCGAGCATCGGGGGTCAGGACCCGCCCCTCGAAGAGCGGTTTCCAGTGGGTGCGGAACCACACCGGTAGCGGGACTCCGAATCCCCACTTCCCCCGCCGCGCGATTTCAGGGGGAAGCAGGTCGGGGAAGGCCCGCCGCAGGAGCCACTTCAGCGTGCGGCCCCGGTGGCGAAAGCGGTCCGGAAGGCCGGCTGCGAACTCGGCGAGCTCCGTGTCGAGGAAGGGGGAGCGCAGCTCGAGGCCGTGGGCCATGGAGCAGCGGTCCGACTTCACGAGGAGATCGTCCGGCAGGTACGTGTCGAACGTGAGCGCCATGGCCCGCGTGAGGGCGCTTTCCTCGGGGAACCGACCCCACGGCACGCGGAAGCTCTCCGTCAGGACGGCCCGCTCCGGCGCCAGGGAGGCGTCCGGGCGCAGGTAGTCCTCCACGTCCGGGAGGTAGCCGATCCACCGGAGCATCCGCTCCTCGGGCTGCATGGCCGCCGCCGCGAAGAACCGCTGGAAGCGGCGGAAGGGGTGCCGGAAGTTCGGGTGATGGGGCAGGATGCGTCCGGCGGCGCGCCCCAACGCGGCGAGCGGCCGCCCCACCCCCTCAGCCACCGCCATCCCCACGAACCTCGGGTAGCCGCAGAAGAGTTCGTCTCCGCCGTCCCCGGTGAGCGCCACGGTGACGTGCTCCCGCGTGAGCCGCGAGACGATGTGCGTGGGGATGGCCGAGGAGTCCCCGAAGGGCTCGTCGTACGCGTCCACCAGCTCGTCCACCAGCTCCACCGCGTGCGCCTCCACGGTGAACTCGGTGTGCTCGGTCCCGAACCGGCGCGCCGTCATCCGCGCGTACGGCGTCTCGTCGTAGGTGGGATCGTCGGCGAACCCGAGAGAGAAGGTGCGGAGCGGTCCCGAGATGCGCTCGCGCATGAGCCCCACGATCATGGTGGAGTCGATTCCACCGGACAGGAACGCGCCCAGAGGCACGTCGGCGACGAGCCGCCGCTCCACCGCCGCGCCGAGGACCGCTCTCAGCCGGGCTGTGGCGTCATGCTCCGACAGGGCCCTATGGCGCGTGCGCCAGTCCAGCGTCCAGTACCGGAGCGCCTCGCCCACCTCTCCGTCCACCGTCATGCGGTGAGCGGGCGGGAGCTTGTGGATCCCCTGGAGGAAGGTCCGGGGGCCCGGGACGTACCCGAAGGCCAGGTAGTAGGGGAGCGCGCCCTCGTCCAGCTCGCCGGGCACCCAGGGGAGCGCCGAGAGCGCCTTGATCTCCGACGCGAAGGCGAAGCGGCCCGCGGCGCGGGTCCAGAACAGGGGCTTCTTCCCCGCGCGGTCCCGGGCCAGGAAGAGGCAACCGCGGGGCTCGTCCCAGATCGCGAACGCGAACATGCCGTCCACGCGCTCGGGGAGCGCCTCGCCCCATTCCTCCCAACCGTGGACGAGGACCTCGGTGTCGCTCCTCGTCGCGAAGCGGTGCCCGAGCCTCTCCAGCTCCGACCGGAGTTCCTGGAAGTTGTAGATCTCCCCGTTGAACACCACCTGAACCGCGCCGTCCTCGCTGCCCATGGGCTGATCGCCCGTCACCAGGTCGATGACCTTCAGCCGTGCGTGCCCGAGGGCGCACCGGCCTGAAGACGACACCCAGGCGGCCTGGCTGTCGGGGCCCCGGTGGCGGAGGCGACGGGCCATGGCGAGGACCTCCTCGCGCGAGGGCGGCGGGGCGTCACGACCCAGGCGCACGACTCCGGCGATGCCGCACATGTCAGCGCTGCCTCTGCCGCCCTGCGATCATGGCACCCTCCCCACGACGCTGCGGATGGCGTCCGCGAGCACCCCCGCACCCACCTCCAGGGAGTACCTGCTCTCCACCAGCCCTCGCCCCGCCGCACCCAGCCTGCGCCGCAGTTCGGCATCCCCGCCGAGCCTCTGTAGTGTTCCCAACCACGCCTCCTCGTCGTCGGCCAGGAACCCGGTCACCCCGTCCTGCACGAGGTCGGTCAGGACTCCCACAGGACTCGCGACGACCGGTACGGCGCAGGCCATGTACTGGATCGCCTTCGCCCCGCACTTGCCACGGGTCCACGGGTCGTCGGGAACCGGATAGAGCCCCACGTCCGCCTCCTGGAAGTAGGATACCTCGTTTTCCAGCGACCACCGGACGCCTCGTACGGCGATGCCACCAAGGTGGGCCGGGGGGCGGTTGCTCACCACCGTGATCTCCACCGGCCGCTCCGACGCCAGCCTCCGCAGGGCAGGCACGACCAGGTCGAGATAGTCCTGTGTGGAGTGGGTCCCCACCCACGAGATCCGCAGCGGTGCGTCCCCATCCGGCCACGCGGAGGCTGGCCGGAACGAGCCGGTATCCACGACGGTGGGAAGGTGGACCGCGCGGCCGCCGGCGCGCTGGACGAATTCGGCGAGGTAGCTATTCCCGGCCAAGCACACGCTGGCCCCACGGATGAGCTCCTCGGTTGCGGCCTGGGGTCGTCGAACGAACCGGAGCCACGGGCTGCCGCCCGGGGCAGGAAGAAACACCGCGTCGTCGAGGTCGAAGAGCACCGGCGGCCCACCTTCCAGCGCGCGCAGGAAGGGAGCGCCGAGGAACGGCGCGATCTCCCGGTGGACCAGGACCGCGTCCGCCTCGCGAGCGCGCCTGATCTGCCCGGCCCGCCGGACGAAGGCCCGAGCCGTGTCCACAGCCCTCCGGACCGCGCCCGCCTGGTAGAGTCGCGCGTATGCGTCGTCGTCGAAGAACGGCGCCAAACGCAGCTCGATCCCATGATTCCGGAGCGCTGGCGCATATTGCGCAACGCGGATCCTGGAGCTGGGAGAGGCGACGGGATGCGGTACCAGGCATGCGACGCTCAGCATGCGTCCGCCTCCAGCCGAGCGTAGAGCTCGTGCAGGCGGGCGACGCCGTGCTCCAGCGCGAACACCTCCTCGGCCAGCCGGCGGCACGCTTCCTGGCTCCCAGCAGCCCGGGCTCGCTCCACCAGCCGCCGTGCCGCCGCCCGGAGGTCCTCCTCGCCGGTATGGGAAAGGACCACGCCCCCACTTCCCTCGAGGATGTCGTCCACATCTCCGATGCCGGACGTGGACGCCACCGGCAGGCCGCAGGCCAGGTACTCCCCCAGCTTGGTGGGACACGACGCGATCTTGGAGAACGTGGGCCGCACCAGGGCCACGCCCGCATCGGCGGCGACGAGCCAACGGGGCACCTCGGCGTGTGTGGCTGTGGCGATGCGCGTGCGCGCCCGGAGGGACTCGGGCACGAGCCGAGCCGCTTCGTCCACCGCCCGGGTCAGGACGACGAACTCGAAGCTGGGCACCTCCGCCGCCACTGCCTCGGCCAGACGGAAGGTCTCCGGACCCAGGTACCACGTCCCGAAGGACCCGATGTATACGAGGACGAACGCATCGGCGGCGATCCCCAGCGCCGCCCGCTCCGCCACGCGATCACCGGGCCGAAAGGACTCGAGGTCCACGCACGTCGGCACCACGGCCACGGGTGCCGTGAGGGGCGTGCCCGCGAGGCCCTCGAGGTGCGGGACCGCGGCTGCGGAGAGGACCACGATGCCATCGACGTCGCGCAGCAGGCGTCGTTCCCACCGCTTCGCGAGCCGGAACAGCCAGCCGTCCCTCCGCCAGAGCCCTCCTTCCACGCGCTCGTCCACCCAGAACCCCCGCATGTCGAAGAGCATGGCCGCGGATGTGATCCGGGTCACCAGCCACGCCATCACGCCGGCCACGTAGCTGCGGGCGTGCACCACGCGGGCGCCCGACCGCCGGGCGGCGCGGAGGGCCACGAAGGCACCGTGGAGGATGTCGTAGGCCGTGGCCAGCGCGGTGGGCCGCTTGTGGTACCGGAGAGGAATCCAGGTGATGCCTTCGGCGTCCAACGCGCGCCGGAGGCCCGCGATGCGCCCCGCGTCGGCCAGGTCCCGGGGCTTCTCGAAGGAGACCAGCGTGTACCGCACCCCGCGCCTCGCGAGGCCGCGGACATAGGGGAGTACCTGGGACTCACCCAGAGGCTCCAAGGCGCCGTCGTACGTGATGTACAGCGCTCTCACACGGTCATCCCCAGGAGGTCCGCCGTCACGCGCGGGCCTGTGCCTTTCGCGCCTTGCGCAGCGCCAGTCCCACCGCCGCCATTACCAGAAAGAAGATGAGCACCTGCGCCCGGTGGCGGTACGCCGTGCCCGCGTTCCCCTCCACCAGCGCGTAGACGCCGGTGGTGATCACGAGGAACACCAGGATCGGACCGAAGACGTGGTAGCGGTGGCGCAGCAGGTAGCGCCCCCCCAGGAGGACGGCGGGGAGGAGCGCGTACCACAGGACCTGCTCCGGGAGCGTCATGGCACTCAGCGCCGTGCCGATCTGCCAGGGGAAGGGACTGAACAGAAAGAACGCCAGTCCCAAGGGCATGTACTGCGCCCCGCGAAGAGGCGTGGAGACATCCACTCCGGGGCGGAACGCCGTACCGCCCGTGGCCAGGTTCTCGCGCTGGAACGCGATCTCCTCGAAGGAGGCGGACTCGACCCACCGGCTTCCCAGCCCGAATTGCTGGTAGGCGAGGACCGCGAGCCCGAAGAGGACCAGGGCGATGAAGACGTTCGCCGGGAGGCCCCGCGCCTTTGTGATAACCGTGGAGCCCACGATGCCGAAGACCACCATGACGGCCATGTAATCGCGGAACAGCACCAGGATCCCGATCCCGAGCAGCACGGCAAAGAAGCTTCTCCCACTCGGTCGCACGCGGAGATGCACCATGGCGAGGAAGATGCCCATGGTGGCTGCCAGGACGATGGGGTCCCGCAGGTTCAGCGCGGACCAAAGCACCAGGGAGGGAAAGAACATGGCGAGCGCCAAGCTGTACCGCGCGGCGTCCCTCCCGGCCAGCTCTCCCCCGAGGCGGTACGCCAGGATCGCCGAGCCCGTACCCACGAAGGCGTTCACGATCTTGGGAGCGATCGGCGCGTGCCCGAAGATCATGAACAGGAAGGCGTTCCAGTAAAAGTGTCCGACCTCCGTGGTGTTCTCTAGCTGCCAGGGGATCGCACCCTGGCCCCGGTGGTAGAGCAGCGTCCGCCAACCGACGTCCCCGTAGGTGACCTGATCCGGCGCGAAGAACCACTCGGGAATGTTGAAGTGGATGACGAGCGCGAGACCGAGGCGGAGGACGGCACCGGCGATGGCGAACTGCCAGAGCATAGCCCGGTCCTCGGGCTCCGCCACCCCTTTCGCAAGCAGCCAGAGGCCCCAGACCCCAACGGGCGTGATGGCCAGAAGAGGCAGGAGGTCGGTGGGCTCCTCGACGAGCATCGAGATCAGCCCGGAGAGAAGCAGGACCACTCCGAGGGCAAGTCCACCTTGCCGCAGGACCGTCATCCAGTCCCGCCGGGTCACAGCCCTGCGAGGCACTCGCACGACCGGCTGATCCTGCTCTCCCTTGTTCGGCCTCATCTCGCTCCCGCTCGCAGTGCCCTTGTCTCCACCCTCCCCACCCCCGCGCCCGCTCCCGTCAGCATTCAACCATGCCGCAGATCCTCCCTGGCGAGGAAGAGGCCGTTCACCGCCCCGACCCGGCCGGCCCGCCCCTGGCCAGCAGACCGCCTGAATCTGCACCCCCCGACCAGACCGCGCGAGGCGCGCGGAGGGCGTAGGTGGTTCTGGCTCGGCGGACGACTCCCCCTCCGCGAGTTAAGCGACGCATGGAGGAGCCTGGGTGGTTCTGGCTCGGCGGACGACTCCCCCTCCGCGAGTTAAGCGACTCGCCTGGAAACGTGGTGAGCCGGGATGCATGGCTGGCTCGTCGATACTCGCTGCGGGGAAGCCGCCCGCCGGCCGGTCGACCACGCCGGTCGCGCGAGCCGACACCGCCACCCCCCCCCGTCCGCCAAAGACGGGGGTGGCCAGGCCGAAGGCCGCTGCCACCCCACCCCCGCGCCCTCGAAGACCCCCTGTCCGGCGCGCCGCGCGGAGGGCGTAGGTGGTTCTGGCTCGGCGGACGACTCCCCCTCCGCGAGTTAAGCGACTCGCCTGGAAACGTGGTGAGCCGGGATGCATGGCTGGCTCGTCGATACTCGCTGCCGG